>Ga0209018_1000410_pt1 | contig 40304 bp, 29 predicted proteins | sample YNPBryBLVA2012_FD_185814 | JGI IMG/M metagenome (GOLD analysis project Ga0209018, IMG submission 185814) | Anoxygenic and chlorotrophic microbial mat microbial communities from Yellowstone National Park, USA - YNP Bryant BLVA 2012 (SPAdes)... ...
CCCGTTCGGATCCGAAAACACAAAGCTGAAGGTCTGGCTCCAGCCGCTGCCCGAGGAAGGGGTCACCGAAACCGCTTGGGGCGGGAGGTTCACCTTGAGCTTGCTCAGAAAGCCGTCGCCGGCGCCGGGCGCGCTGAGTTGGAACGCTCCTTGGGTCGCGGGCCAATCGGCGGAAAGCGTCAGGCCCGACAGATAGGCGTTGCCCGAAGCATCCACCGCCAGGCCGTAGGCCCGGTCCTGGCCGCTGCCCCCCAACAGGTCCGAGTAAATCAGGGATCCGCCCGCAGGGTTCACGACGGCCAGAAAGGCGTCTTCTTCTCCCCGGTAACCCCCTCCCGGGGCGTTGCGCAAAGGAAAATCCGCCGAGCGGGTGAAGCCGGCCAGCCAGGCGTTGCCCGCAGCGTCGGCACGCACGGCCAGGGCCTGCTCGGCCCCGCTACCGCCCAGGTAACTCGAATAGACCAGCGAGCCGCCGGTCGCGCTCAGCTTGGCGATGAACGCATCCGCGCCGCCGGCGTAGGCCCCCTGAAACGCCCCCGCCATCGGGAAATTCGGGGAGGCGGTCCAGCCGGCCAGATAGCAGGCGCCCGCTGGGTCAATCGCCACGGCACTGGCGCCGTCCGTACCGCTTCCGCCCAGATACGTCGAATAAACCAGCGCGCTGCCCGCCGGATTCAACTTGAGCGCGAAGGCGTCGCTCGAACCGGCCAGGCTGGGACGCAACGCGTTCGCCACCGGAAAGTCGCTCGAGTCGGTCTGGCCCGCCACGAACGCGTTGCCGCTTGCGTCCACGGCGATCCCCGCGGCGGTATCGCCCCGGCTGCCTCCGATCAGAGTCGAGTAAATCGCCGAGGAGCCGTTCGCGCCGAGCTTCACCACGAAGGCGTCGTAGTAGCCGCCGCGAAACGCGGTCTGGAATGCGCCTGCGGTGGTGGGAAATCCGAGCGAGGAAGTGTAACCCGCCACGTAAGCCTGGCCGGCAGAATCCACTGCAATGGCCGCGGCGTAATCGCTGCCGCCGGCCCCCAGATAAGTGGCGTAAACCAAATTCCCCGTGGCGTCCAGCTTGGCCGCGAACCCGTCTTCCAACCCGCCGTAACTTCTTCGCCAGGCGGCCGCGGTCGCCGGGAAGTCAGCCGAGGTCGTGACGCCCGCCAGGTAAGCGTTGCCCGCCGCATCCAAGGCGATCGCCCGGCCGGAATCGTTCTGGCCGCCGCCCAGAATGGCCGTGTAGACCAGATCCGAGCCGGTCGCGTTGAACTTGGCCACGAAGACGTCTCGCCCGCCGCGCCGCCCGATCGTTCCCGGACTGCGCAGGGGAAAGTTCAGCGAGTACGTTTCGCCCACCACATAGGCCGCCCCCGCCGCGTCCGCCGCCACGCCGTAGGCCGCATCGAACTGGGATCCCCCCAAGTAAGTCGAGTAGGCCAGGACCGGATCTATCGCGAGCGCGTAACGCGGATCATAAGACTCCAGCGCAAACCGCACCGTGTCGCGGCCCTCGACGCGATAAGCGACGCCCACCGGGCGGCGCTCGCCTGCCACCGTCTGCCAGGCGCGCGGGCGCCGGTGGCGCAGCCGGGCCCCGCCGACTTCCAGGATCAGATCGCCCCCGGCGTCCACGCGCACCTCATCGGCGCCGCGGCAGCGGAGCCGGATGCGGGCGGGATCGGCGCCGGGCGCGGCCTGGAAATCGTATTCCAGCTCCCCGCGCTCGCCGTGCAGGAGGAGATCCACCCCGGGATACAGTTCCCGGTAGCGCACCCGGGCGAAGGCGGGCGCCGCTCGGATCCAGCGGGCGGGGTCCGGTCCTATGAAATAGTGGCTCAGGCCGGGCAAGGGCCCCTCGGCGACGGGCTGCGCCGCAGGATCGGCGCCCACCGGCTCCACGGCCAGCAGGAGCGCGTCGCCGGCGGCGTCCCCGCCGGAAGGCAGCAGGTGCAGCATGGCGCCGCCGGCGGCCAGAAGCAGCCCGTGGCCGGCGCCGCGGGCGAGGAAACGGACCGCGGGGTCGGCCTGGCCGCGGTTCGCTTCGAAACGAATTCGGGGGCTGCGTCCCCAAGCGGCCCAGCAAAGGGCCAGCGAGAGCAAGGCGGCAGAGCGAGCGGTCGAGCGGCGCAAGCCGGCGCACCTCCCGCCGGCTTTGATCGGAGGGAAAGGCCCGGAACCTTAGAGCCCCGCGCCGGCGGCGACGGCCCTCACCCGCTCGGCGCCCTCCCGAGCCTGCGCGGGCAGGGCTTCCGCTAGACTGTTATTGGCGCGGGGAAGGAGGGCGTCATGTTGCACGGCTTCGAGACGGAGGACCAACTGCGTTTCTTTCCCCTCCGCATGGAGGAGGTCGAACTGGACGCAGTGACGAGCGATCAGTTGCGGTCATTCGAGCATTCGGTTCAGGAATTCCGCGCCCAGGGTCCTTTGGATGCCGCCTCCGTCCGGAAGCTTCAAGAGTATTTTCGCTTGCAGCACGTCTATCACAGCACGGGCATCGAAGGCAACCGGCTGACGCTTCAGGAAACCCGAGTGGTCCTGCTCGACGGCGTGCAATTGGAGGACAAGCCGCTGGGAGACCAGCTTGAAGTGAAGGATCTGGCGGCGGCCGTGGACTACCTCGAGAATCTTGCCGAACAGAACTCGCCGCTGCGTGAAGTGGACCTGCGCGAACTCCACCGGCTGGCGGTCCGTAACCAAAGCGACGCCCAGCCGGGCGGTTACCGCAGCATCGGCGTGCTCATCACAGGCAGCGAGCACCGCCCGCCGGAGCCGGCCGCCATCCCCGGTCTGGTGGCGGAGCTGGTGGCCTGGCTGAACCAGGAGAAGTCGCTCGATCCCCTGCTGTACGCCGCCATCGCCCATCACAAGCTGGCCGCCATCCACCCGTTCGTGGACGGCAACGGCCGGGTCGCGCGCTTGCTTGCGAATCTGCTCCTGTTGCGGGCCGGCTATCCGATCGTGAATATCCGCCGGGAGGACCGGCTCCGGTACTACGAGGCGCTGGCCTTCGCGGACTTGGGTTACTATTCCGAGCTCGCCAGGCTCCTGCTGGAGCGCTGCCTGGAGACCTTCAACGAGATGCGCCGCGTCCGGGACGAGACCCTGCGCGCGCGCCAGTGGGCCGAGCGCTGGAGCCAGAAGGAAGCCGAGGTCCTCCGCCGGCGCCAGGAAAGGGAATACCTCATCTGGGTGAAACGCGTGGAGGGCCTGCGCCTGGAGTTCGAGCAGCGCGCGGATCTACTGGGAGAGAAACTGAAGACCGTGCGGCTGGACTTCCGAAGTTTTCCCCCGCCGGACCTCGCCAAGTACCTCGAACTGCGCCAGCGCGGCTCGGCCCGTCAAACCTGGTTCTTCTCGATTGAGTTCCGGCCCGCCGGCGGCGCGCCGGCCGGGCCGAACGCACACACTTTCTTCTTTCGCTTCTACCGCAGCCGCCGGCATCACGAACACGGCGATCGCACCGTCCCCCTGGAGTTGAACTGGTTCACCGAGGCCGGCGACCCTTCTCCGGTGGAGCACCCGGGCATCCGGCTGCGCGAGATCGCCTATACGGAGGACGGACAGTTGCGCATTCGGCTCTTCGAGAACGGCGCCGATACTTGGACCGACCGGCTGAGGCCTTCTCAGTTGGCCGAAACGTTCTTCGACGACGTCCTGAAGACCTGCTACGGCATCGTGGTCCCCTAATGCCGCGGCCTGGGCCCCCTCAATCGCTCAAATCGGGTTTGGGGGTGCGCGGGGTGCTGGGCGGCAGGGCGGGCGGGCGGATGTAGTCCCGCGGCAGCTCGCCGGTGAGGGCTTTCAGCCAGGCGATGATCGAGCGCACCTGCTCTTCGCTCAGGGTTCGCCCGAGCTGGTAGTCGGCCATTTCCCGCACGGCCTGCTCCAGCGTCGGCGCCTTGCCGTGGTGGAAGTACGGCGCGGTCTTCTCGATGTTGCGCAGCGAGGGCACCTTGAAGAGCATGCGGTCGGCCTCGTTGCCGGTCACCAGCAAGCGGCCCGGGTCGGACTGATCGGGATAGGGCTTCATGGCGCCCAGCTTCTGGAACATGGCGCCGCCCAGCAGCGGCCCGGCGTGGCAGGCCTGGCAGCCCGTCTCCAGGAACACGTTCAAGCCGGCCTTCTCCTCGGGACTGAGCGCGCTCTGCTCGCCCGCCAGGAAGCGGTCCCAACGCGAGGGCGTCAGCAGCTTGCGCTCGAAGGCGCCGATGGCCTTGGCCGCGTTGTCGAAATTCACCGGATCCTTGTCCGCGGGAAAGGCGCGGCGGAAGGCGGCCACATACTCGGGCATGGACTTCAACACCGCGATGACGACCTTCTCCGACGGCATGGCCATCTCGACCGGATTGAGCATCGGCCCCTTGGCCTGCTCCTCGACGTCGGCCGCCCGCCCGTCCCAGAACTGGGCGAAGTGCGCGGCGGCGTTGTAGACGGTGGGGGCGTTGCGCTTTCCGGGCTGCCCCTTGTGCCCGTCCGAGGTGGGCTGGCCGTCCACCCCGTAACGCGCCAGATCGTGACAACTGTTGCAGGAAATCTGCTGGCTCTTGGAGAGTCGCGGCTCGTAGTAAAGCATACGCCCCAGCGTGATCAGCTCCTCGCTGGGCGGACCCCAGCGGGCGGGGACCGTCTCCGGCAAGACGGCGAACAGCTTCAGCTTGCCCGGATCTATCGCGTCGGAGGCCTTGCGCGCGCAGCCCGCAGAAAGCAACGCCACGGCGGCCGCCACAGGCAAGGCGGCAGAAGAGTTCCGCATCGGCATGTCCTCCCGGCAAGTGCCAGTATACTCCGGCCGGGCCACGGGGGCGCCGGGCGCCGAGCTTACAACCCCATGATCTGGAAGCCCGCGTCCACGAAGAGGATGTTCCCGGTGACTCCCCGGCCCAGTTCGCTGGCCAGGAAGACGGCGGCGTCGGCCACCTCGGCCGGATCGGTGTTGCGGCGCAGGGGGGCGCGCTCGGCCACCGCATCCAGCACGGAGGCGAAGTCCTTGATGGCCCGCGCCGCCGCGGTCTTCACCGGACCGGCCGAGATGGCGTTCACGCGGATGCCGCGCGGCCCCAGCTCGCTCGCCAGATAGCGCACGCAGGCCTCCAGGGACGCCTTGGCCACGCCCATGACGTTGTAGTTGGGAATCACGCGGCTGGCCCCCAGGTAAGTCAAGGTGGTGATCGAGCCGCCCTCTCGCATGGCGGGCGCGGCCGCCCGCGCCACCGCCACCAGCGAATAGGCGCTCACCTGCTGGGCCAGCAGGAAGCCGGCTTGCGAGGTCTCCAAAAAAGGGCGGGTGAGGTCCTCGCGCTGGGCGAAGGCGATGCTGTGCACCAGGGCGTGCAGCGGCTGCCCGTCGTCGTGCAGCGCCCGGGCCAATCGCTCGAGATCCCCTTCTTCGGTCACGTCGCAGGCCAGCAGCCGCGCCGCCCCCAGCTCGGCGGCCAGCCCCTCGACCGTCGGGCGCTGCCGCTCACCCTGGTAAGTCAGCGTGAGCCGGGCGCCCTCCCTCCGGAAGGCTTCCGCCATGGCGTAGGCCAGACTCCAGCGGTTGGCCACTCCCAGAATCAGCGCATTCCTGCCCTCCAGCAAGCCGCCCATCAACCAATTTCCAGCTTACTTCAGCGAGCTCGCCTGCGCCTTGCTAGGATGGAAGGCATGCGACGCCGTTCTTTGCTGAAGGGTTCGCTGCTGGCGCCCCTGTGGGCGGCCCGGGCCGCGCAGGGGCAACCCAAGTTCCGTATCTCGCTGGCCGAGTGGTCGCTGCACCGCGCCATTCAGTCCCGCCTGATCACCAACCTGGATTTCCCGCGCATCGCCCGGGAGCAGTTCGGCATTGAAGGCCTGGAGTTCGTCAACGGCCTCTGGGAGGCGCCCACCCAGGATTACCTCCGCCGCCTGAAGGCCAACATGCAGAAGACCGGCGCCCGGGCGGTGCTCATCATGTGCGACGGCGAGGGGATGATGGGGCATTCCGACCGCGCCGCCCGCAGGAAGGCCGCGCACAACCACCGCAAGTGGGTCGAGATCGCGGCCGAGCTGGGCTGCCACGCGATCCGCACCAACATGTACCCGGACCGCCAGCCCTCCACCCCGGCCGAGATCGAGACCTTCCTGGGCTACTGCGCCGAGAGCTTCGCCGATCTTTGCGCCTTCGCCAAGGGCTACGACATCCACGTGCTCATCGAGAATCACGGCGGGGTCTCTTCGAACCCCGACGTGGTCGTCCGCCTGATCCAGGCGGTCAACCTGCCCAATTTCGGCACCCTGCCGGACTTCGGCAATTTCCCCAAGGAGATTGACCGCTACGAGGGCGTGCGCAAGTTGATGCCTTACGCCAAGGGCGTCAGCTTCAAGTGCTACGACTTCGCCCCGGACGGGCGCGAGACCACCATGGACATGGAGCGCATGATGAAGATCGTGCTCGAGGCGGGCTACCGCGGCTGGGTGGGCATCGAGTACGAAGGCAACCGGCTGAGCGAGTTCGAAGGCATCCAGGCGGCCAAACGCTTCCTGGACCGCTTGCTGGCGGCCTGAGGCCCCGCCGGCCCGCAGCAGAGCCGCGCCGGGCGCCCGCTCCCTCCGCCTACTTGAACCGCTTCTTGTAAAGAAAATCCACGCCGAACAGTCCGTTGGCCTCCCGCACCGCCAGGGCCGACCAGTTGCGCGTGAAGTCCCACTCCAGCCGGATGGTCTGCTGTTGGGCCCGCGTCAGGTTGGTGACGTAGACCAGCGTGACGTCCTGCCCGATCTGTTGCTCGAGCGTCAGATGAGCCTCGGGCGTGTTCTCGATGCCCCGCACGGAGGGATCAATCTTGAGCCGGCTGACCCCCAGGAAGCGCTGGAGACGGCCGGCCAGCGGACTGGTGATGGCCTGGCTGACCAGCGCCCCGGCGCCGGCCTGCTCCCAGCTCTGGGCGAACTCCGAGCGCGCCGCCGTCAGGCCCGGCGAAGTGCTGGGAGCGCGCCCGGTGGCCAGCAGCGCCACGATGTCGGAAAAGGGCAGCGGAGGGTCCGAGCGGTAGGTCACGGCCGTCTTGTTGAGCGGGCCGTTGATGTTCAGCGTCACCTCGACGCCGCGCACGCGCGTCTGAAGGTGCAGGTTCACCACCGGCTCGATCCGGCTGGGATTGACAAAGAGGATCTCGCCCGACTCAATGGCGTACCGGTTGCCGAAGAACAGGATCTCACCCTGGCTGATGAGCGTGCGCCCGAGCAGCGCCGGCCGGACCGCGCTGCCGCGCAACCTCAGGTCGGCTTCCGCCTGGATGCTTCGGGTGAGCGAGGTCTCCAGGCGCACCTGGGGCGCCGTGCGCAGGCGCACGTCCAGGCGCATGCCTTCCAGCCAAGGCGCGGGCGGCGGGGCTGGCGCGGTCTGGGCGCTGCGCGCCAGCATCGAACCCAAATCGGTCTGCGGATGGAAGGCGGCGCGGGTCACCGTGACCTCGCCGCTCAGCACGCTGCGCTCGCCCGCCCCGGTCAGGGCGAGGGCGGCGTTTACCGTCGAGCTGACGCCCTCCGGGTAGCGCACGCGCACCTCGGAGGCCTTCAGTTGCAGCGAGTAGCCCGCCGGGTCGGAAAAGGTCACGAACCCCTCCAGACCGACCTTGCCGCCGCCGCTTTCCGCCGTCAAGCGCTCGATCATCGCCCGGTCCCGGTACAGGAAGACGACGCCGTTGAGCTTGTCCAACCCGTTAGGCAGATCGCCGTAGCTGAGAGAAGCGTTGCGGAATTCGACCCGCCCGTAGAGGTCCGGCCGGGCCAGCAGGCCCCGCAAGGCGGCGTCCAGCGTCACCGCGCCTCTGGCCCGCAGGTTGGCGTCCAGCTCGGCCAGCAGCGCCAGATCGAAGCCGCCTTGCAATCGCAGGTTGAACGGATAGCGCGAGCCGAACAGGAAGTTGCCGCTCACCGTGACGGCCGCCTGCTTGCCGATGAAGCGGGCCTGGCGGATACGCGCCTCCTTCGCGCTCAGATCCACCAGCAGCGGCCCTTGATTGCTCAGCCCCAGCGCCGTCCCGTTGAGCCGGGCGGCCGCCGGCCGCAGCTCGACCGCGGGCAGCTCGAGGGTCGCGCTCCAGCTCGCCGGCGCCAGCGCCGCGCCCTGGAAGCGCAGCTTGCCCTCCATGAAGCCCTCAAAGGGAAGCTCGGGCGCCGCCGCGGCCGGCCTCGCCGTCCCGGAAGCGGCGGCCCGCGCCACGCCCAGCCGGGCCAGCAGAGTCGAAAACTGCATGCGCGTGAAGGAGACCGTTCCCGAGCCGGGATACTCCCCCTCCAGTCTCCAGCGACTCTCGCCCTCCAGGGCCGCGCCCGCCAGCTTGCCCCGCAGCGTGAGCGACAACTCGGCCGCCGCGCTGGCCGCCTTCAGTTCCAACCCGCCCCAGGGCTGCCGGTCCAGCGTCAATCTCCGCAGGCTCACCGTGCCATCCAGAGCCCGCAAGCGCCAGGCGCCCGGCGTCAGGTCCAACTCCCCACTGAGGGCGGAGGCCGTCACCGCGTCCCACCCAGGGGCGGCTTGGGCCGCGGCGCGCAGCTCGCTCAACCGCACCCTGTCGCTCGAAAGGCGGAACCGCAGCCGGCCTTCCCGCAGATCCTCCTTGCGGTGGACGTACTCTCCGGAAAAGGCCGCGCGGCCCGTTCCCACCTGCGCCTCCAAAGAGGCGATCTCCAGCCGCTCCCCGCCGTAGCGCCAGGCGGCGCGCAGCGCCTCCACCGGCTGGCCGGCCAGCAGGGCGCGCTTCAACTGCGCCTGGCCTTGAAGCAGCGGCGCAGCCCACGTGCCGGAGACCTTGACAGTAGCGCTCAGTTGCCCGGAAACCGGAAGCTGCCATCCAAGCCCCTGCGCCGGTCGGGAGACCTCGGCCGCCTCGATCTGGAACAGCCCGTCCAGCGCGCTGTTCGCCGCCGGCTTCCAGCCTTCCAGCCCGAGGCGGCCCGCGCCCGTCAACACCACTCCCTCCGCCGCCAGGCGCACCGAGCGAGCGCGCAGCCGAGCGGGCGAAGCCTGGATTTCCGCCTCCAGAGATTCGAATCGGCGGCCTTCCAGCTCGAAGGAATGCGCCGTGAGATGTCCCTCGATTTCCGCTTGCGCCGGATCTCCCAGCACCACGCCCCGGAACGCCAGGCGTCCTCCCGGCAGCCGCAACTCCAGGGGCTTGCTCGGCGCGCCTTCCAGCAGCGCACGCGCGCGTTCGATGTCGTCGGCCTCCGCAGTCTCCAGCGCCAGCTCCAGTCGCCGGCCGGGCACGCCGGCGAACTCGATGCGGCTGCGAGGCGTGGCCAGATGTCCGCGGCCCAGGGTGAAGGCTCCGGTGCGCATGCTGTAGCCGGTTTGAACCCATCCGCTCAGGGGAACGCCGCCCTCCGCCGGGGCAACCGTCAGGCGGGCCTCCGCTTCCACGTCCCTCAAGGCGCCGCCCGCCAGGCGGCCGCTCAGGCTCAACGGTCCCGAGATGCGCGCCGCAAACGGCAGCTCAGGACGCCGTGCGGCCCGCACGAGCTGCTCCAGCGCGAGGTCCTTCAGTACGCCCTCCAGTTTGAAACCGCCCCCGGCCGCCAGCTCGGCGCGCCCGCCGAGACGCCCGCCGGCCGCCCAGAGGGCCAGCTCGCGCAGCTCGATGCGACCGGGCGCCGCCAGGTAGCGCGCGCTCGCCGCGGCCCCTTCCACTCTTATGGCGCGATGCTCGAAGGCGAGGCCCCGGGCCCGCAGGCGGCCCTCCAGAGCGTAGCCGCCCCGGCCAACCTCCGCCCGGCCTTCCAGATCCGCCTCGCCGCGGCCGGGCGCCCACCGAATTCCCAAAGCAGGGATCAGCTCGCCCAGGCGCAGGCGAGCCTTGTAGTCGAAGGCGGCCCGCGGCTCGGCCCAGTTCTCGATCGCGCCCCGGGCCTCGAGGTTCGACCCCTGATAGCTCATGCGCAGGGAGCTGATCTCCAGGCGCGCGCCGTCCAGCGCCAGCCCGGCCTCGAGGGCCAGCGGCAAGCCCTTCAGCCCGCCCAGCCCGGTCTCCAGCCGGGCGAAGGAGACCATGCCTCGATAGCGCGGCCCGTCGAACTCGTAGTTCAGCGCCGCGCGCAGGTCCTCGCCCCGCGCCTCCAGCCGCAGGCGTTGTTCCCCGAACAGCAGCAGGCCGTCCTCCAGCCGGAACCGGTCCACCGCCAGATCCAAAAGCTGCTCGACGACCCCCTTGCGCCGCGGCCGCGGCGCCTTGGGAGCCGGCAGGTTGGTGCTTCCGTCCGGGTAAACGATCAGATGGATCTGGGGCCGCGTCACGGTCAGCGAGCGGACGTCCACCGCCCGCCGGATGACGGAAGCGATCTTGAGACCGACCCGGATGGAAGCGGCGCGCAACAGCGGCGGCTGGTCCGGACCCTCCTTGCCGCGAATCACCAGGCCGTCCGCACGCGCCTCCAACGCGCCCCGGTCGAACCGGAAGCCGGCCAGCTCGACGCTGCCGCCGGTGGCCGTCTCCAGTTCCCGCACGATCCGCTGGCGCACCTGCTGGCGGAACCAGTCGCTCCGCGCAATGACCAGAGCGGCCGCCAGGGCCAGCACGGCCAGCGCCGCGGCGGCGCCCAGCGTCCAGAGGACGATTCTGCGGGCCCGCTTCATTCGAGCGCTCCCTCACGGTAGCGAATGCGCGCCCTCCGCCGCGCGTCCTTCAGCCAGGCGTCCACCAGCTCGTCCACGCGCTCGGCGGCCAGGGCCGCTTCCGAGGCGCGCCGCGCCTCCTCGGCCGGCGGAGTCGAGCCGCCCGCGCCGCGTGCCGCGGCCAGGGCCTGCCGCCGTCCGTACTCGCGGATCTCGCCCTCGCTCAACAGAGCCTCGGGACGGAACCGGAACTCGATGTAACGCAGCACGGCCAGCCGGCGAGCCAGGTGCTCTTCGAGCGCCGCTTCGCCCACCCCGTAACGCTCCAGCTCCCGGCGCCAGGCCCCTCCCTCGGGCGCGCGGGCCTTGCGCACCTGCGCGAGGAACTCCCGCACCTCGGCCGGGGCCGGCACAGGGAAGCGCGTCAGCTCCATATCCCGGGCCAGCAGGTGGTATTCGATCAGGCGCTCCAGAGCCTCCCGCTTGCGCTCGGCGGTGAAGGCGGGGGCCGTCCCGTCCAGCAAGGCGGCGATGCGGATCTCCTGGAGCACGTCGCTGAGGGTGATCAGCCGGTCCTCCACGGTCGCCGCGATGCGGTCAATGATCTCGGCCCGCCCGGCGGCCCCCAACCAGCACAAGGCTAGAATCGCCCTCTTCAAAACGCCTGCCCCAAAGAGAAATGGAATTGAAAATGGCCGATCTGTTGAAGGGTACGCACGCCGCCCCCGAACAGCAGCTCCTCCCGCGTGCCCTTGAATCCCACGAAGCGGGGCGGGTTGAACGTGTAGGCCAGATCCAGGCGCACCGGTCCGAGCGGAGTGCGATACCGGAAGCCCAGGCCCGCGGCGTGCACCATGTAGTCGAAATCGGCCAGATCCCGCTGCCGCGCCCGGAAGGAAAGCGCGTCCAGCCCGGAGTACAGGTTGCCTGCGTCCTGGAAGAGCACGCCCCCCAAAGAGTCGCCCAACAAGGGAAAGCGCAGCTCGATCTTGTGCACCAACAGGGCCCGCCCGCCCAGCGGGAAGCCGGTCAGCAAATCGCGCGGGCCCGCCTGGTTCTGCGGGAAGCCGCGGTGGGATTCCGCCCCGCCCGCGAAGAAGCGTTCGGGCAGCGGGATCTCGCCTTCCCGCCGCAGATTGTGCAGCCAGCCGAAGGTCACCGAGCGGGCCAGCACGAAGCGGTTGCCGAAGCCGAAGGGATGATAGGTGGCGTTGCCGGCCAGCAGGCGGGTGAAATCGGCTTGCGAGCCGAAGGCCTTCGAGGCCCAGCCCACGTCCAGCGTGTTGTAGACGCCGCGCCGGGCGTTGGTGGGGTCGTCGCGCCGGTCGGCCGCCAGGTTGCCCGCCAGGATGCCCAGCCGCACCGGCTGCGAATACAGGGGGATCAGCAGGGGGCTGATTTTCAAGGTCTCCGGGTCCACCGTCACGCGCCGGTAGGTGAAGCGGTACAGCAGGGTGTTCGCTCGCGAGAGCCGCTGGCCGAGCTGGATGGATCCTTCCTGGCGGCGCGCCGCGAAGGTGCGCACGTCGCGCGAGTCGTCGTACATGACGCTCACCAGCAGATTCCAGTCCGGGCTGCCCCGGAATTGCGGGGCCTCGTAGCTGACCAGACCGCGCTTCTGCACCGTGGAGACGCGGCTGCGGAAGCTCAGGGTATGCCCGTAGCCCCACAGATTCCCGCGCGCCACGTCGAAGGAAACCCGCGGGCTGAAGCCCGGTTTGCCCGCCGGCGCTTCGAAGCTCAACTGGTCGCCTCCGATCTTCTCGATCTGCGCGCCGAAACCGCCCGAAAGCGAGTACCGGCGGGACTCCTCCAGATCGAGCAGCACGTACTTGCGCTCCTCCTCGCCGGCCGGGTTCTGGAGCGCGCCGTCCACCTTGGCGAACACCTGAAGGTTGTACAGCCGGCGCTGGGTCTCCAGCAGCGCCGAGCGCGAGAAGGCATCGCCCGGGCCCAGCAGCAGCCGCTCCCGCACCAGGCGGGGGTCGGTGGTGCGCAATCCGCTGAGCAGCACGTCCCGCACGGCAAGCCGGCGCCCCTCCCGGACGAGGTAACGCAGTTCGACCTGGCGGGCGCCCTCCACCGGCTGGTAACTCCACTGGAAGGCAGCGTCCGGATAGCCGTGGTTGCCGTAATAGTCCAGCACGTTCTCCCGATCCACGGCGACCTTGGCCTCGCTGAAGGGCTGGCCCGGGCCGCACTCCAGCAGGCTTCGCACGGCCGGTTCGTGTTCGGCGCTCACTCCCTCCAGCTTCAGCTCCCGCACCAGCCACTGCGGCCCTTCCTCGATCTCGATGTGGACCGCCATGTGCTCCCGCTTGCCCCGATAGTCGTGCTCGACCCGGGAGCGCACCTGAACCTCCCGAAAACCGTTGGCGCGGTACAGCGCGGCGATTGCCTCCCGGTCCTGCTCGAGCATCTGGTCGCTGTAGCGGCCGTAGCGCCATTGCGGGAAGGCGGCCGGGCGCACCGCCATGCGCTCCCGCAGGGTGGCGCTGTCGAAGTAGCGGTTGCCGCGCACGGAAACTTCCACCAGCTTCTCCCGCGGGCCGCGGTCCACGTCGAAGACGATGGTCTGCCGCTCGCCATCGCCCCCGGGCGGTTTGAAAGCCGCCTGGGCATGGAAGAATCCCTTGCCCTGAAAGTACTCCCTCAACTGCCGGGCGCCTTCTTCCAGCAGGTCGCGATCCGCCGATCCCTCCTCGTACACGGGCACCAGTTGGCGCAGCTTGCCCCGGGAGATCTTGGCGCCCTCGACCTCGATCCGCACCTGCGGCCCGGCGACGACCTCTACCGCGGGCCGGACGCGCCTGCTCTCCGGCGAGTAATCCATGCCTGTCAGACCCACCTGCACCGCCAGCCGATCCCGCTTCTGATACGAACGCCGCAGGCGCTCCAGGCCCTCCTGCGTCCGGCTTTCGGTGACGGGCTTCCAGCGAAACCAACCCTTCCAGCCGGTGGCCTTCACCAGCTCCTTGAGGGGCCGTTCCGGCGAGCCCGTGATGGCCGGCTGCTCGTAGCGGGCCCGCGGCCCGCTGCGAACCTGGAAGCGAATCCGGACTTGCTGCGTCTCGGGGTCGTAGTCCAGGCGGTGCTCGATGCGCGATTCGAAGAATCCGTGGCTGCGCAGCATCTGGGTCAGGTTGGCCTTGGCCGCTTCCAGGTCCTGGGCGTCGAACGGCGCGCCCAGCTCGAGCCGCGCGGCGCCGGCTAAAGCGCCCGGATTGGGCGGCTCAGGCACGCCCTCGACCGTCACGCGCCCGATGAAATAGCCGGGCTCGGTCAGAAACCGCAGCGCCACACCGCCGGCCGCCGGCTCGGCGTCCACCCGGATATCCGCGTAGCGGCCGGTGGCGTAAAGCCGCGCGATCGCCGCCCGCACCTCCGCCGCTCGCAAGGGCTGCCCCAGCCGCACGGGCAACATCTCCAACAATCGCTCTCGGGAGTAGGGCTGCCGCTCGGGAACAAACAGAATCGCGCGCACCGGCAGGCCTTCGTAATCCCCGGGGGCGCACCGGAACCCCACGGGCGCCGTAAGGAAAACCAGCAGCGGGACGATCCGAGTTCGCAACCCAGGGCCGACCACTCATCTCGATCATAACATTCGGGATTTCCCGCCCCGCCGCGCGCGGCTCCACGCTCAGCGCGCTCCGGCCGCGCGCAACAAGCCGGCCGTCTCGGCCTGCGCGTTCTCCTCCGCCGCCTCGAGCGGCGTGCGGCCCGCCTTGTCCCGGGCGTTCAGATCCGCCCCCTTGCGGATCAGCAGGGCGACCGCTTCCCGGCGTCCCCAGGAGGCCGCCAGATGCAGGGGCGTGGCGCCGTCGCGGCCCTGGCGCGCGTTGATCGCGGCGCCGCGCTCCAGCAGCAGCTCGATCACGGAGACCTGGCCGCCCAGCGCCGCGTCGTGCAAGGGTGTGGCGCCCGCTTGGTTCCTCAAATCGGCGGGCGCCCCCCGCTCCAGCAGCAATTCGGCGATCTGGCGGTGGCCCTTGAGTGCTGCGTCGTGCAGCAGGGTCGAGCCTTGCGGGGTGGGCATGGCCGGATCGGCGCCCGCTTCCAGCAGAAGGCGCACCAAATCCAACTCCCCGCGCAGCACCGCCTCCTGCAAGCGCCGGGCGGCGGCCGCGCCCCCTTTGCCCAGGCCCGCGCCCCGTTTCAGCAGGACTTCCGCCGCGCGGCTCTGGCGGTAGCGCAAAGCCTCATCGAGCGGCGTGGCGCCGGTGTTGTCCCTGGCCTCGGGGTCCGCGCCGGCCTCCAGCAGCGCCTCCACCGCCTCGGCGTGCCCCTTGGCGGCCGCCACGTGCAGGGGCGTGGCGCCTGTGTCGCGTGTGCGTCGCCGGAAGTCCGCTCCCGCCCGAATCAGCAGGCGCACTACGTCCGTGTGGCCTTTCCAGGCGGCCTCCTCCAGCGGCGTGGCGCCCGCCTCGTCGGCCGCTTCCAGTTCGGCGCCGTGGGCCAGCAACAGCCCGACCAGATCGCCGTAGCCGCGCGCCGCCGCCAAGTGCAGCGCGGTCGCCCCCGCCCGATGGCGCGCCTTCAGATCGGCCCCGTGGGCCAAAAGCAGCTCGACCACCGCCCGCTGGTTGGTGATGACGGCGTAGTGCAGCGGGGTCGAACCGCCCTCGGCATGGCGCGCATTGACTTCCGCACCCCGCTCGATCAGCAGGGCCGCGATGTCGGCCCGCCCGGCCCAGGCCGCGTCGTGCAAGGCTGTGCCGCCCAGGCGATCCCGGGCGTTAACGTCGGCGCCCGCCTCGAGCAAAGCGCGCACCCGGGCCGCATCGCCCGCCCTCACCGCTTGATGGAGTGCCTCGCTGGCGGCGCCGCTGAAAGCGAGCCACAGCAGGACCGCGACCGGCCCCATAGCTCCAAGCTACCACCGGGCGCAGCTCCCTCACCCGATCGGGCATGGTACAACGGTGAGGTATGCCCTCCTTCCTGGTGAACACGCCGCAGCGGAGCTATCCGGTGGTCGTCGAGCGCGGCGTGCACGCCCGGCTGGGCCAGTATCTGCCTGAGAAAGCGGGCAAGGTCTTCATCCTCACCACGCCCGATGTCTGGGAGCTTCACGCCGCCCGCCTGGCGCCCGGCCTGGCCGATCGTTCCCACGAAATCCTCTTGTTTCCCGGCGGCGAGGAACGCAAGCGCCTGGCCTGGGTCGAGGCGCTGGCCGAGGAGATGGTGCGGCGCGGCGGAGACCGCTCCAGCCTGGTGCTGGCTTTCGGCGGGGGCATCGTCAACGATCTGGGCGGGTTCCTGGCGGCCGTCTTCATGCGGGGCGTGCGTCTGATTCAGCTTCCCACCACGCTGCTGGCCCAGGTGGACGCCGGCCTGGGCGGCAAGACGGCCGTCAATCTGGAGGCGGGCAAGAACCTGGTAGGCGCCTTTCACCAGCCGCTGGCGGTGCTGATAGACCCGGAGGTGCTGGCCACCCTGCCCGAGCGGGAGTATCGCGCCGGGCTGTTCGAGGTCCTCAAGTGCGCGGTGATCGGCAGCCCCCGCCTGTTCGAGCTGCTTCAAGCGCGCCGGGCGGAGGTGCTGGCCCGGGCGCCGGCGGCGGTCGAGGAGATGATCGCCGAGTCGGTGCGCATCAAGGCCGAGGTAGTCTCCGCCGACGAGCGCGAGAGCGACCTGCGCCGCGTCCTGAACTTCGGCCATACCTTCGGCCACGCCCTGGAGGCCGAGACCGGCTACGCCCGCTTCCTGCACGGGGAGGCGGTGGGCTTCGGGATGCGGGCCGCCACCGTGCTGGCCGAGCGGCTGGGGCTGTTGCCCTCGGGCGAGGCCGAGCGCATCCTGGCCCTGCTGGCGGCCTACGGGCCCATCCCGGCTCCGGAGGGCGTCTCGGCTCAGGCTTTGTTGCTGCGGCTGCCCAGCGACAAGAAGACCCTGCGGGGCGAAGTGCACTTCGTGCTGCCCGAAGCGGTGGGCCGCGTGCGCATCGTCTCGGGCGTGGACGAGCGGCTGGTGCGCGCGGCGATCGAGACCGCGCTCGAATGAACCGCGGCGGCGGCCCTCCCGGCGCAAGCGATCCCGAACAGGCCGCCCGCTGGGTGCGCGCCATGTTCGCCCGCGTCACCCCGCGCTACGATCTGCTCAACCGCCTGCTTTCCTTCCGCCAGGACCGCCGCTGGCGGGCCTTCGCCGCGCGCCGCGTGCGCCCCTGGCTGGCCGGCCCCGGCCGCCGCGTGCTGGATTTGTGCTGCGGCACGGGCGATCTGCTGGCCGCGCTCGAGCGGGAAGCTCGCCGCGCCGGGACGCGCCCCATGCTGCTGGGATGCGATTTCTGCCGCCCCATGCTGGCCCGCGCCCGCCGCAAGCTGCCGCAGGCCCTTCTGATCGAGGCTGACGCCCTCCGGGTTCCCTTGCCCGACCGCTCCCTGGATCTGGTCACCGCCGCCTTCGGCCTTCGCAACCTGGCGGACTACCGCGCCGGTCTGCTGGAAATGCGCCGCTTGCTGCGGCCCGGCGGCGCGGCCGCGATCCTGGAGTTCTCCCATCCCAGCGGGCGGCTGCTGCGCGCCCTTTACGGCGCCTACTCGCGCCTCTGGCTGCCCCTGCTGGGAGGTCTGATTTCGGGCGCGCCCGAGGCCTACCGCTACCTGCCCGAGTCGGTGCGCCGCTTTCCCTCCGCCGGAGAGCTGGAGGAAGCGATGCGGCGGGCGGGTTTCCCGCGCGTGGCCTTGGAAACGCTGAGCGGCGGCATCGTCACCCTGCACCTGGGGCTGGTTTGAAGCCGGCCGGACGCAGAGCGAGCCCGGCGCTGGGGTGAGGAACGCTCTCTCGAGGAGCGGGTGGGAAGCGGTTGAGGAGTTGCAGGTGGGTCCGACGCGGGAAGTTCACAGGGGCCGGGCTCTCTCTGCGATCCCAGCGTAGCCGCCCGGGCGCCTGAGGCCGGCCATCCAGAATCCCCAGCTCGTTGCAGGCGCGGGAGAAATTCCTCCCCCGCGCCGGTCACCGGCCCGCCGCCCCGCCGCTTCGGCGATAATGCGCTGAAGGCGGCCTCGCAGCCCGGCCAGCCTTCCCGGGAGGGACCCGAAAATGGCGCCGACCGACATGATCAACCTGCTGATGACGGCCATCCAGGCCGTGGTCTTTTACGCCGTGCTGGCGGTGGTGATCTGGAAGGTGATTCGCATCGAGAACGACCTGCGCCAGATCAAGAACCTGCTGGAGCTGATCCGGGTGCGACTCGAGCGGGAGCCCTGAGCCCGACCCCCGCAAGCTTGCCGCCCGGCCGCCGATGAGTTGGCTGAGGCGTTTGCGGGAGTGGAACCGACGGGGAAGATCCTGGACCGGGAGGCCTTGCTGGACCGCATCGGCGAGGATGCCGCGTTCCTGCGCGAACTGGCGGAGATGTTTTCCGACCAGGGGCGGCGCCTGCTGGGCGAGATCCGCTCGGCGGTCCACAGCGGCGACGCCGCGACCCTGGCGCGCGCGGCGCATACCTTGAAAGGCTGCGTGGGCAATCTGGGCGCGGGGACGGCCTTTGAAGCGGCCCTGCGGCTGGAGCTGCTGGCGCGGGAAGGCCGCTTGAGCGAGGCTCAGCGAGCGGCGCTCGAGCTGGAGTCCGAGGTGGCGCGCTTCGAGGCCGCCCTGCTGCGGCTGTCCGACGAGCTGAGCAGCGGCTGAGACGGCCTCCCGGCTCGCCCTTTGCGCCGGGGCGCCCCGCCCGGCGGGTCCCTCGACGCTCTCTTGCCCTTTCCCTCGCTTGCTATAGTGTTGGGATCGGTTCGCCGAGACCCATGGCCGCGCCTCCCGCGATCCCGATTACCTGCGCCCATAGCCCGGACTCCGACGACGCCTACATGTTCTACGGGCTGGCCACGCGCAAGATCCGCTCGGGCCTGGTCAGCCTCTCGCACGTGCTGGCCGATATCGAAACCCTGAACCTGAAAGCGCGCCAGGGCTGCTACGAGATGACCGCGCTGTCCTACCACGCCTATGCTTACGTGGCCGAGCGCTACGTGCTGATGGCCAGCGGCTCCAGCGTGGGCGACGGTTACGGCCCGTTGCTGGTGGCCAACTCCCCTTGCTCGGCCGAACAGATCCGAGGCCGGCGGGTGGCCGTGCCGGGCAAGCTGACCACCGCGTACCTGGCCTTGAAATTGATGGAGCCCGACATCGAGCCGGTCGTGCTTCCCTTCGACGCGGTGCTGGAGGCCCTGCGCGAGCGCTCGGTGGATCTGGCCCTGGTGATCCACGAAGGGCAGTTGACTTACGCCCGGGGCGGCTTCCACCGGGTGGCCGATCTGGGCGCCTGGTTCAAGCAGCGCTTCCAGCTCCCCCTGCCCCTGGGGGCCACCGTTCTGCTGCGCTCGCTGGCGCCCGAGGTCCAGGCCGAGTGCTGCCGGCTGCTGCGCGACAGCATCCGCTACGCCTTCGATCACCACGAGGAAGCGCTCAATTACGCCCTCCAGTTCGCTCGCGAGATGGACGCCCGCCTGGCGGAGAAATTCGTCGGCATGTACGTGAACCAGTACACGCTGGACTGCGGCGAGCAGGTCGCGCGCGCCGCCCAGAAGCTCCTCGACCTGGGCTGGGAGGCGGGCTTGATCCCCTGCCGGGTCCAGCTCGAGTTCATCCGCTAGGCGCCGCCGCCCGCAGGCGCTCGACCGCCTCCTGCAACACCCGCAGGTAACGCAGTTGCTCCTCGCGATCCCGGTAGCTTTCCCGCGGCCAGAAGAACCCGCGCAAGCCGTCCTTGCGCCGCCGCGGCACCACGTGGATGTGCAGGTGAGGCACGCTCTGGCTGACCCGGTTGTTGATCGCCAGGAAGCTGCCCTCGGCCTGAAGGCCCTCCTCCAGGGCCCGGGCGATCAACTGAGCGGCCCCGAACAGCGGGCCGAGCAGCTCGCGGGGCGCCTCGCCCAGCGTGGCGTAATGGCTGCGGGGGACCACCAGGCAGTGCCCCGGCTTGAGCGGGCGGTGGTCCAGAAAGACCACCGAGATTTCGTCCCGGCAGACGATGTCCGCCGGCAGCTCGCCGGAAACGATCTGGCAGAACTTGCAGCCGGTCATGCTCCGGAAACGCCCGGCGGCCTCAGCGCCGGGCGGGCGCCGGCTCGGGGCTGCTCACCGCCAGCGCGGCTCGCTCCCGCTCGCGCATGGGCAGCAGCGCGATGGCCACCCCGCTCATCAGCGCTACCCCGAAAACTACGATCCCCATGGCCACCGAATAGGAGCCGAAGCTCTCGCGAATCACCGACACCAGGTAGGGGAACCAGGTTTGGGTGATGGTGTTGATCGGCAGGATGACGGCCATGCAACGGGCCAGCGAGTTCACCCCGTACAGCTCGGCCGCCATCAGCGGAATGAGCATGTAGTCGGCGCCCATGGCGAAGCCGAACAGCAGCGCGAACACCCAGGGGGTTTCCGGCGGCCGCACGGTCAACAGAATGGGAATGGTGAGGGCGGACAGGAAGTAACTGCCCATCATCACCAGCTTCTTGTTCAGCTTGTCGAACAGCACTCCGATCACCAGCCGCCCGGCGATCGAGGAGGCCAGGATGATCATGGAGGCCGCACGCCAGGTCGAGTTCAGCAGCGACTGGAACTGCGGGTCCTGCGGGCTGACGGTCATCTGGTCCAGAAACACGAACTTCATGTGGAAGTTCACCGCCCCGATCGAGCCGATCGAGCAAGCGCTGCCGACCAGCAGCAGCCAGAAGGGATAGCGGCTCACCAGGAAGCGGAAGCTGTGCGAGCGGACCGAGATCTCCGCCGGCGGCGAAGCCGCTCCGTCCGGGTAGAGGCCTTTTTCCGCCGGCCGGTCGCGGTGCACCAGAATCGCCAGCGGCCAGGCCAGCAGCAGCGCCAGCCCCATCACCATCAGGGCGGTGTGGAAGTTCGTGCTCTCGGTCAGGGGCTTCACCACGAACGAGCCCAGAAAGCCGATCAACCCGACGCCGACGTAGAGCACTCCCATGGCCCGCCCCCGCTTGGCCCGGAACCACTGCGAGACGATGATCTGGTGGGGAATGGGACCCGACAGCAGGTAGCCCACCGTGTAGAGGAACCACAGCGCCCAGTACACGTAAATGTTGCCGCCCATGTTGCCGAAGCCCAGGAAGGTCAGGCAGGTCAGCCCGGTGCCCACCACGATCAGCTTGCGCGGGCTGAAGCGCGGCACCAGCACCGGCCCCACCCACAGCGTCAGTAGCGCGGCCAGCGGGAACCCGAAAGTGATCTGGGCCTTCGACCAGCCGTAGGTCTTCTCGAAATAGTCGTAGAAGAACGAGATGTTGTAGTAGGGCCAGCCCACGGCCAGGCCGAAGGTGAGGAAGGCGGCCCCGACCACATACCAGCCGTAGAAAACCTTTTTCATGACAGTTATCGCTCCCGAGCCGATCGGTCCCTCTAGTCTTATAGCACGGCGCAGCCCCCCGCCCCCAAGGCTCACAGCGAGCGCAGGTGGAAGCCGCCGTCCACGTTGAGCACCTGACCGGTCGAGTAGTCCAGCAGGCCGTCGGCGATCGCCCGCACCGCGCGCGCCACGTCGCGCGGCTCGCCCATGCGCCGCTGGGGCAGCAAACCGGCCGCGATCCGTTCCTCGTACAGCTTCTCGACCGGGGCGATCATGTCGGTGCGAATGATGCCCGGCCGCACCTCGAAAACCTGGATGCCCTCGCCCGCCAGCCGCTGGGCCCACAGCGCCGCCGCCATGCTCAAGCCGGCCTTGGACAGGCAGTATTCGCCCCGGTTCACCGAGGCCGCGTAGGCCGAGATCGAGCTGACGAAGACGATCCTGCCGCCGCCCCCTTGCTCGCACATCCAGCGCGCCGCCAACTGGGTCAAGAAGTAAGGCCCTTTCAGGTTGGTGGCCATCACTTCCTCGAAGCTCTCCTCGCTCGCCTCCAGGATGTCGCGCCGCTGGCGCGGCGCCATGCCCGCGTTGTTGACCAGTAAATCCAGGCGCCCGAACCGCTGCCGGGCGAACTCGATGAGCCCCTGGCGATCCGCCGCCGAGCTGACGTCGCAGCGGAAGATCTCGACGCCCGCCTCCGCTTGAAGCGATTCGGCCGCGTCGCGCCGCCCGCGGTAGGTGCCGATGACCTGATGGGTGCGGGCCAGCTCGAGCGCGATGCCCCGGCCGATGCCGCGGCTGGCCCCCGTCACGATCGCCGTGGGACGCGCCCCGCTCACAGCCGCACCGCCTGCTGGAGCGTAAAGGTCAGCCGGGTCTCCGAAGGGATGCGCACCCGCGGCCCGGAGGTGAGCACCTGGATGGCCGTGCCCGCGCCCGCCCCGGAGGCCGCTCCGATGGCTGCGCCCCGCCCGCCGCCCGCCACCGCGCCGATGATGGCGCCCAGGGCGGCCACGCCCCCGATCACTTTGGCCGACTCCCCGGTCCTGGACCGCCCGGCCTGGGTCACCTCCCCGGCCGAGAGCGCGACCTTTTTGCCCTCCACGGTGATGGACTCCAGGTCCAGGGTAAGCTGCCCGCCTCCCGCCAGCCGGCCCGGCTCTTTCAATTCGACCAGCTTGACCGTCACCTCCGCTCCCGCCGGCGCCAGCGTCTTGCCTCCTGCCACCACCGGCTCATCCAGACTGGCCCGGAAGGTCTCCCCCACCCGGTTCACCTGGGAATCCACGCTGTCAATCATGCGCACCACCAGCGTCGTGCCGGCGGGGAGCTCGGCCGCTTCGGCGGCCGGCGCCGCAGGCGCCATCCGAGCCACTGTCTTGGCCGGAGTGGAGGCGGGCGGAGCCTCGAATTGCAGACTGGCCACTTCCGAGACGTCGTAGGTCTCGATGCGGTCGCCGACCGCCATGCGAATCTGGCGCGCCGTGCCGCCCAAATACGTTCCTTGCACCGTCTTGCCGTTGCGCAGAGTCAGTGTGTCGGCCGCGGCCAGGCCGGCGATCGCCAGCAGCATCAATATCGCGCGTACAGACATCGTCGTGCTCCTGGAACCATTGTGGCATGAGCGAACCGGGCGGCCAATCCCCGGCTTGACCGGCTCGCCGCGCCCGTTGTAACCTCGGCATTCTGCCCAGGAGGAACCGTGGTCCTGCCCGACAGTTACACGAGCGCTCTGCTGCTGACGCTGCTTTCGATGCTCTGCTGGGGATCGTGGGCCAACACCTACAAGCTGGCCGGCAAGTGGCGCTTCGAGCTGTACTACTACGACTACGCCCTGGGGTTGCTGGCGGCCGCCGTCGTGGCCGCCTTCACCTTCGGCTCGCTGGGCTTTGACGGCTTCCTGTTTCTGGACGACCTGATGCGCGCCGGCCTGCGCAACATGGCCTACGGCCTGGCCGGCGGCGTGGTCTTCAACCTGGCCAACATGCTGCTGGTGGCGGCCATCTCGGTGGCCGGGTTGGCGGTGGCTTTCCCTGTAGGCATCGGACTGGCGCTGATCATCGGCGTGGTCTGGAACTACGCCATCAATCCGCAAGGCAATCCCACCCTGTTGTTCGCCGGCGTGGCGATCGTGGTGGCGGCGATCGTGGTGGATGCGGCCGCCTATCGGACACACGCCCTGGCGCTGGCCAAAGAGCGCATCAAGGCGGGCCTGGCCCGCAGCACGATTCCCAAAGCAGGCTGGAAGGGCATCCTGCTCAGCCTGGCGAGCGGGCTGCTGATGGGCTCGTTCTACCCTCTGGTGGAGCTGGGCAAGCGAGGCGAATCCGGCATGGGGCCCTACGCCATCGCCTTCATCTTCGCGCTGGGCGTGTTCCTGTCCACCTTCGTCTTCAACCTGTTCTTCATGAACCTGCCGGTCGAAGGCCAGCCGGTGGAGATCCTGGACTACTTCCGGGGAACGCGCCGCCAGCATCTGCTGGGCCTGGCGGGAGGGATGATCTGGGCCGCGGGGACCATCTCGAACTTCGTGGCCGCCAGCGCTCCGCGGCAAGTGCAGGTGGGCCCGGCGATCAGCTACGCCATGGGCCAGGGCGCCACGCTGGTCAGCGCGCTCTGGGGCCTGCTGGCCTGGAAGGAGTTCCGGGGCGCCTCCGGCCTGGTGAAGGTGCTGCTAGCCGTCATGCTGGCGCTGTTCGCCATCGGCCTGGGTCTGGTTTCGGTCGCGCCGCTCTACGCGCAGTGAGGGATCAGGGGACTTCGGGAGCCGAGGGCGCGGCCGCGACCGGTTCGGGCGCCGGCCTGCGCCGCGCGCGCAGCGACTCGGAGATCACCGGGATGAGCGAGAGCGCAATGATCAGCAGGATGACCTTCTCGAAGTGGCGCCGCACCAGGGGCACGCCCCCCAGGGCGTAGCCGAGCGTCGTCACGGCCGCCACCCAGCCGATCACCCCGCACACGCTGAAGGTGAGGAAGCGGGCATACCGCATCCCTGAGACGCCCGCCAGGAAGGGAACGAAGGTCCGCAGGATGGGCAGGAATTTGGCGTAGACGATGGTGCGCCCGCCGTAGCGTTCGTAAAACTGCTGCGAGCGCGCCAGATGCTCGCGCTTGAACAAGCGCGAGTCCGGGCGGCGGAAGATCATCCGGCCCGTGCGCCGCCCCAGCCAGTAGCCGGTGGAATCGCCCAGAATCCCCGCCGTCATCAACACCGCCCAGACCCAACCCAAGCTCAGTTGGCCCGCTCCGGCCACCACGCCCACCGTGAACAGGAAGGAGTCCCCGGGCAGGAAGAACCCGGTCAGCAGCCCGGTCTCCGCGAACACCACCCCGAACAGCAAGGCGTAGCCCAGCCAGCCGGTCAGCACCGTGGTCAGCAGGCGGATCAGCCGCTCGGGCGTGGTCAGGGTTCGCAAGAACTCGATCAGGGCTTCCAGCATCGCCTCTCTCGGGAGAACGCCGTTGGCCTCAGCCGGCGTAAGAGGAGGCCAGCCGGCGGATCACGTCCTCGTGGATCTTGACCTTCCCTTCGCGGACCAGCCGGGTGCGGATCGAGTCAATGAACAGCTCGTTTCGCTCGCGGGCCTTCCGCCCTTTCAGTTCGGTGAGGATCGCCTGCCGCTCCTGGGCCAGCTTGCTCATGTCGGGCGCCGAGCGGGCCGCCACCTTGCAAATGAAGCGCTGATCCCCCTGCGCCACCGGGCCGAACAGTTCGCCCACTTGCTTGGTGAAGCCCTCGGCGACCGAGCTGGCGGGACCGATGCCGTCGGCCGCCCCGTCGGGCCCGAATTCCTGCGTGGTCCGGAACGGGAACCCGGTCGCCTGAGCCACCTTTTTCAAGTCGCCCCCGGCGGCCCGCGCCTGCTCCATGATCTCGCGCGCCCGCCGCTCCAGCAGCTCCTGCACCTTCCGGTTGATGAACTGCTCCCGCACCTGGCTCTCGACTTCACCCAGCTCGGCCTGGCGGGCCGGGAAGACCTCCCGCAGCACCGCTACCGCCAGCTTGTTGGCCTCGATCTGGATGGGCGGCGTGGCCCGGCCCTTGGGCAGCCCGGCCAGGGCCTCGTGAATCTGCTGGCTGCCCGAAGGCAGCCCGGCAATGGGATCGCCCGCGCCGGCCTTCTCCACCCGAATCAGGGGCAGGTTCAAACGCGCCGCCACCTCGGCGGCCTGCTGCGGCGTCTTGTTCAGCTCCGCCACGGCCTGATCGGCCAGGCTTTGCATCAGCTCGAAGACCCGCTGCCGCTTCAGCCCCCGGGCGATCTCCTCCCTGACCTCGGCGAAAGGCTTCAGCCGGGCCTGCTCCTTGTCCAGCACCTGGAGGATGTGAAAGCCGTACTCGGTGGCGATCACGCCGGAAAGCTCTTTGGGCTTGAGCGAGAAGGCGGCGTCCTCGAAAGCCTTCACCGCCTGGCCGCGCACGATCCAGCCCAGATCGCCGCCCTTCTGGGCCGAACCGGCGTCCTCGGAATTTTTGCGCGCCAGCTCGGCGAAATCCGCCCCGCCGCGCAGTTGCTTGAGCAGCTCCTCGGCCCGGGCGCGGATCTTGGGGATGTCCTGCTTGGGCTTCTCGGCGGTCTTCAGCAGGATGTGGCGCACCTGAACGCGCTCGGGCGTGCGGTACTTGTCCAGGTCCGCCTGGTAGGCGCGGCGCAGCTCGGCTTCGGGAAGCTGAATGCGCTCGCCCACTTTGAGCTCGTCAATCACCAGCAGGTCGAAGCTGCGCTGTTCCGGGATCCGGAAGGAGACCCGGTTCTGCTCGAAATAGCTCCGGAGGTCCTGGTCGGTCGGCCGGACCTCCGCGCGCAGCTTGCTGACGGGAATCGCGATGTAGTCCAGCTTGATCTTCTGGAAGCGGCGGCGGTACTCGCGCTCGACTTCCTCGGGGCTGACGATGGCGCCCTCGGCCGCCAGATTCTGCAAGCGGGTCAGCAGCATCTGCTTGCGGACGTTGGCCTCGAACTGGGGGATGGTCAGATTCTGCTGGGCCAGGTAGTTGGCGTAGAATTCCTGGCCGATGAACTTGCCGTCCTGATAAAGCTGGGGCAGCAGAGAGCGGATGGTCTGGGCCAGTTCGGCTTCCGTCACGCGGAAACCCAAGCGCTGGGCTTCGTAGGCCAGGGCCCGCTCGGTGATCATCTGGTCAATCAACTGCGGGACATAGATGTAGGCCAGCTCCCTGGGGAACGCCTGGTTGCGCATGGCGGCTTGGATTTGCAGTTGCGCCTCGCGCTGGGTGAGCACCTCGTCGCCGATCTCGGCCACCGGCTGGTCCCGTTCGGCGGGGATGCTGCCCCAACCGGGGATCAGGGTGACCACCATCGAGATCGCCACCAGCATCAACAGGGCGCCCAACCCGTAGCGCACCAGCCGGGCGCGGCTGCGGAAAAGATCGAACATAGAGCCGGGAAACTCCTGTAGCTCCCAGTATAGCCGAGGGCCGGCGCGCGCCGCCTCGGCCGGCCTCAGGTCCGCATGCGGCTCATCAGATACACGCCCGCCAGGCCGAACAGGGCGTCGGGCGACCAGGCGGCCAGCGGCGCCGGAAGCTGGTTCAGGTTGCCCACCTGCTCGAAGAGTTTGCTCACCGCCCAGTAGGCGATGGCGATGCCGAAGCTCACCCCCACCCCCGCCATGGCGCCCCGCGGGCCGGTCAGAAACGCGAAGGGAATCGAGATCAGCGCCATGATCAGGGCGAACAGGGGCACGGCGAACTTCTGGAAGAACTGCACCCGCAGGCGCGTGGTGTCGAAGCCGCTCTGCTCCAGCTCGGCGATGTAGGCGGCCAGCTCCCGGAAGTTCATCTGCTCGTCCGGCTTGAATTCCTTCAAAAAGTAAGACGGCGGCTCATCCAGTTCGGGAAAGGTGGCGGCCTGAAAGGAGAAGAAATTCGTCTCGCGGATGCCCTGGATGTCCCGCGTCCAGCCGTCCTCGAAGATCCAGGTCTTCAAAGCGGGGGACCAGCGGGCCCGCTCGGCCCAGATGTGCCGGCGCAGCCGGAAGGGCTCCCACTCCAGCTCGTAAACGGTCACCCCGGCCATCAAGCCTTCGATCTGATCGAAGTATTTGTAGTAGTAGATTCGCGGCCCGTGCCCCATGATCCACTTGCGATCCGGCCGCAGATAGGTCTGCACCGGGCGGCCTTTGATCTCGTTGCGGAGGGCGTGTTGCACGCGGTTGGCCTTGCCCACGTGGTAGTGGTCGAAGGCGAACAGCCCCACGCTCAGCAGGGCGCTGGCCGCCAGCACGGGCCAGGCCAGCCGGCGCAGGCTGATGCCGCAGGCCTTGAAGGCCGTCACCTCGTTGTGCTTGCTGAGCACCCCGAAGGTCACCAGCACCGCCGCCAGCACGCTGACCGGGGCGGCGTCGTAAATCAGCTTGGGCGTCAGGAAGACGTGGTAGGTCAGCACGCGCGACATCGGGATGCGGTGGCGGATGATGTCGCTCAACAGTTCGAAAAAGGTGAACACGTGCGTCATCAGCACGAAGCCGGCCAGCAACACGGCGAAATAGAACAGGAACGAGGAAAGAATGTAGGTGTCCAGGATCTGCGGCGCCGAGGCCAGCCGGCTCCAGCGGAACCCGTTCCGCCGGGCCGCCGGAGCGGCCGGCCAGAGGCCCCCGAGCCGCGCCCGCCAGCCTTCCCAGCGGGCGGAGATCGCGCCCACCCAGTCGCGCTCCCCGGGCCTTTCCAGCCGCCCGACCCAGGCCGCGCCGGCCGCCGCCAGCACCGCGTTGGGAGTCCACACCGCCGCCTCCACCGGCAGCACGCCCTGCCGGGCCAGTCCGATCAGGCTGATCAGACCCATGTAGTAAAGGAACGCCAGCCCGGCCGTCAGCACCACGGCCGAGGAGCGGCTCCCCTTGCGCGAGGACACCCCCAGCGGCACCGCCACCAGCGCCAGCACCAGGCAAGCCGGCGGCAGCGCCAGCCGCTGGTGCAACTCGATGCGCGCCTCCAGGGAACGGCGGGCCTCCGCCCACAACGGGACGGTGTCCATTTCGCTGTAGGCCCGGGCCCGCAGCTCGTCCGGACGGGAAGCGGCCAACGTCTGCTCGCCCCGGGGGAAGACCGTGTTGTAGTATTCGGCCGGATTCCTGCCCACCTCGTGCGAGCTGCCCCGGATCATCGCCAGTTGCAGCCGCTGCCCCTGGTGGTCGGCCACCGCCAGCGCCTCCTCGGCCAGCGTGATCCGCGGCAACTCGCCCTTCTCCTGTCCGCCTGCGCTGCGTTGCTCGGCCGGACGCTGGTCGGCGATGAAAACCTTGCGCCAGCGCACCACCGGGCCCGCCGCCACGTCGGCCACGTAAAGGATGGTGTCGGGAAACTGCTCCTCGAAAACCCGCGGCCGGATCTCGGCCGTCAACTGCGCCGCCGCCAGGCGGTTCAGTACGGCGTAAGTCTCCCGGATGGACAGCGGCGTCAGCCACAGCGAGCAGGCCGCCGTCGCCGCCATGCCCAGCAACGCGTACAGCAGGACCGGCGCCAGAATCCGGCGGCCGGGAATCCCCGCCGCCCGCAGGCCGGTGATCTCGCCGTCGCCCGACATCCGGCTGAGTACGATCAGGGCGCCCACCAGCACCCCTACCGGCGCGGTGAAGGTCAGCACCGGCGGCAACACCAGCAGGAACAGATAACCCACCGTCGAGGCGGGCGCCGAAGCGCGCACCAGCAGCTCGAACAGCTTGCCGCTGCCCAGCCTTTGCAAGAACAGCACGAAGGTGAACAGCGTCACGCCCAGCAGGGCGCTGGAGGTGATTTCGCGGAAAATCGCGCGGGCCAGGATCCCCATCAGCGGACCAGCGCCGAGACCGACAAGGGCGGCGGCGGCGCCAGCGGCGGCCGGGCCAACTCCTCCCTCACCGGCTCCAGCTCCAGATCGTCCACCAGCACCGAGGGCGCCGCCACCGTGCATTCGGCCACATAAGACCCCGCGCCCATCAGGGCGAACGGCGCCCCGTTCTCCATGTAATCGAAAACGTGCACCTGCTCGGAGGCGGCCAGGATGTCGCGCAGCGAGCGCGCGTTCAAGCCCCGGAACCGCATGCCCCGCACCAGCTCCTCCCGCCCGTCCCCGTACAGGCGGTAGACCAGCACCGGCCGGCTCACCGGCACAGAGCCGCCCGCCGCCCCGGCCAGCTCCCGCCGCGCCTGCTCCAGCGAAGCCGAGGAGGGGAAATCCATCTTGCGCACGATCACTCCGTAGGCCTTCCCCCGGCGGCCGCACAACTCGATCAACTGCCTCTTCAGTTCCCGCTCCGGAACGGTCTGGGAGGCGCGGACGAACAGGTTCGAGACGGCGGCCGCCTTGGCCCCGAAAGGACCCGGCAGGCGCGCCCGGCCGTTCGAGGCCCCGAACCCTTTCACCGGCTGGCGGGTCAAAAGCAGGTTCTTGAGCACGCCCTGCTCGACCAGAACCAGGGGCTGCGGCCGGACGCCTTCCAGATCCACCCGGTAACTGCCGAACAGCACTCGACCCCGCCACTCCTTCTGGGTCGGATCGTCCACTACGTCCATCCATTCGGGCAGGATGCGCACCCCCAGGCGCCCTTCCAGTTCGCCGGCGCGCAACGGCAGGCTGCGCCCGGGAGGCGTCACCGGCCGGCGCACGGCGACCAGATTCCGCCCCAGCACCTCGGCGAAAAGCTGGGCGGCGGAGACCCCCTCGAACAACACCGGGCCGCTGTAAGCTTCGCCCTGGGGCGCCTCGGCCAGTGCGCTCAGATTCTCGGCCACCTGCCGCGCCGCCCGCTCCAGTTCGGCCTCCGCCGGCAACCGGCTCAGGTCGCGCGCGTGCACCACGGCGGCGTCGTGCAGCAGCATGCCGTCCGGCGCCTGGCTGACGGCGCGGATTCTCAGGAACATCACGCCGGAAGGCTCGCGCACGCGGGCGCCCTCGGAGTTGACCAGATAGAGGGCGTCGCGCGCCGCCGTGTAGTCCACCAGTGAACCCACCAGCTTGGGGTAGCCCAAAAACAGGGCGCTCAAGCGCCGCACGCGCTCCCGCCAGGCCTCGGCGTCCACCTCCGGCAGGGGCGTAAAGTCCACCAGCTCCACCGGTTCGGCCCGCCAGAAATCCGGCAGGGGTTCGCTGACGGTGAGACTGGCCAGCAGAGCGCGCTTGCGCGAGAAGGCCTCCAGGGCCGCCTTGTAGGCCATATCGGTCGCCAGCCACAGATGGCGGCGGAGCGCCGGGTAGGCGTCCTCCAGCGGCAGGCGGTCCACCTCGTAGCGGACCCCGGAGTAAAAATCCGTGCCCACGAAGTTGGTGTTATCGAGCTGGTAATCGCCCACCCGGACCTGAACGCGCGGGATCCGGAATCGCGAGCGGCCGGAGCCCAGCAGCGCGCCCAGGGTGGCCGAGGCGGTTACCTGATCGCCCTCGTCCACGGCGTACTCGATGAAGTAAGGAACCTCGATGATCCGCAAGGCGCGGGCCCGCGCGAGCTCATCCTGCATGGCGCGCAGCAGGGCGTCCGAGGGTGGAGCCTTGGGCTCGGCTGCCGCCGCCGCGGCCCACCACAGCGCCGCCAGCGCCGCACGCCGGCCGCTCACGGGCCCTCCTGCGGCGAGGGAGGCGGCAGCAGGGGCGGGCGATCCAGCGACTTCTCCTGCTTCTGGATTTCGATTTCGGAAACCAGCACGGCCGGCGCCACCGCCGCCACCGGCACGAGGCCCGATTCGGCGCCGCAATAGCCGTTGAAAACCTCCGAGCGGTCGGAGGCGGCCAGGATGCGCGCCAGGCCGGCCAGCGGCGTACCCACGATGTCGGCCCCGCGGATCAGCTCGTCCGGCCGGCCGTCGGGCCAGACCCGGTAAACCAGCACGGGGATGACCTTGAAAGCCTGCACGCCGGCCCGCGCCGTGGCGGTCACCCCGCCCCGCACTTCGCGAAAGTACAGCCCGTAGGGTTTGTTCTGCCGCCGGATCTCCTCGAGCAGCATCTCCCGCAGGCGCTTCTCGGAGACCCGCTGCGCGGACTCGACGAACATGTTCGACTGCCGCGAGACCACCTCGAAACCCGGAGCGCGCCGTCCGTGACCGTTCGAGCGGTCGAAGCCGCGCACGGGCGAGCGGCTGAGCAGAAAACTCTTGAGCACGCCGTTTTCCACCACCGTCACCGGGCGGGCCTTGACGCCCTCGTCGTCGTACAGGTAGGAGCCGTTCAGATCGGTCCCCTCGAACTGCCGCCGGGTGGGATCGAAAATCACCGAGAGGAACTCGGGCAGCACCTTGCCGCCGATGCTCCTGGCGAAGGTCTGCCCCTCGGTTTCGTCCTTCTGGCGGTGCCCCTCGATGCGGTGCCCGAAAATCTCGTGGAAGAACACGCCGGTGGCGCGCCCGGAAAGGATAGCCGGACCGGCGAAGGGCTCCGCCGGGGGCGCCTTCAACAAGGCCTCCAAATCGCGCGCCAGCCGCTCGACGCTCCGGCGCAGGACCCCCTCGCCGGGAAGGCGCGCCGGATCCTCGGCGTCGAAGGCCTCCTCCAAGACCAGGTCCATGCCGTCGCTTGCCTTGGCGCGCCCGCTGATCCAGACCCGGTTGAAACCGCGGCCGTGCGCCAGCCGGGTCCCCTCCGTGTTGACCAGATAGCGGATCTCCTGCTGGAGCGTGACGCCCACCTGGGAGGTCAGAATCTGCGGATGGCGCGTGAACTCGGCCGAGGCCTGCCGAACGCGCTCGATCCAATCCGGCTGGCGAAAGGCGGCCGGCGCCGGCGGCGCCAGATGCGCGGCGGGCTCCTCGGCGGAAAAATCGTCGGAGGCGTCTTCTTCGGCTACCTTCACCTGGCGCTGGGTGCGGATCTTGATCCAGCGCTCCGCCGCCAGCCGGTAGCAGCGATCGGTCTCGCGCCACAGGCGCTGCCGGATGGCGGCCGGCTGATCCTCCAGGGGCAGCGGCATGGCGGCGGTGAACTGCGCCCGCTCGCCCGGGATGCGGTGGTAGTTGTCGAGCTTCGGGCTGCCCACCCGCACGCTGACGTCCAAGGAGCGGACATGCTGCTCCTCGAGGGCCCGCAGGGCCCCCAGCGTCGCCGCCGCGCTGAAGCTGCGGCGTTCGGTTACCGCGTAACTGATATAGTAAGGCGCCGGATCGGCCTTCTCCTTGAGAAGGCGGAAGTTGCGCTCCAGCTCGTCGCTCAGGATGCCCACCAAGGGCGGGCCCTGCGCGCACAGCCAACAGGCCAGGGCGGCCGGCCCGGCCAACCGCAGCAGCCCCGTCACGCCATCAGCATAACATGCGCCTCGGCAGGCGGCCCGCTGTGTCGGCTCGACCACGCACTGTAGCGCGATGCGCCGGGCGCCGGACCGGGTTTTCGGCTATACTGGCCGCTCAGCCGTCCGCGCAGTCATGCCTGAGCTGGGCGCAGTCGTCGTCAGTTGGAACTCGGCCGCCGACATCGGCCGCTGCCTGGATGCCCTGCTAGCTCAGGGGGTGCGCGAGATCGTCGTGGTGGACAACGCCTCTCGGGACCGGACCTGGGAAGAAGTCCGCCGCCGGGGCGTCCGCTTGATCGCCAACCCCTGGAACCGGGGCTTCGCGGCAGCGGCCAATCAGGGCATCGCGGCGCTGAACCAGCCCTTGGCGCTGTTGGCCAACCCGGACACCGAGGTGCTGGAAGGCCTGGAGGCGCTGGTGGAGGCCTGCCGTCCCCCGGATGTAGCCGCCGCCGGCGGCAAGCTGGTGGACGAGCGCGGGCGGCCCCAGGCGGGCTTCATGGTGCGGCGCTTTCCCACACCCGTGAGCCTGGCCCTCGAAATGCTAGGAATCAACCGGGTGTGGCCGGGCAATCCGATCAACCGGCGCTATCGAGCCTTGGACCTGGACCCGGACCGGCCCGCCGAGGTCGAGCAACCGGCCGGGGCGTTCCTCGCAATCCGGCGGGAGGCTTGGCGGCGGCTGGGCGGGCTGGACGAGGCCTTCCACCCCTTGTGGTTCGAGGATGTGGATTGGCTGAGGCGCGCCCGGCAGGCCGGCTACCGGATCCTTTACGAACCCCGGGCGGTGGCCCGGCACCGGGGGGCAGGCTCGGTGGCCGCTTTGAGTTGGGAACAGCGCAGGCTTTACTGGTATGATAGCCTTCTTAGGTACGCCGCCCGGCACTTCAGCCCGGCCTGGTACGGGCTGGTGGGGGCGGCGGCCCTGCTGGCGGGTGCGATGCGCGCGACGGGGGATACCTTCGGCGTGGGCGGCAAGGCTTTGCGGGTCTACGGTAGAATAGTCCGACTGGCCGTGAGGCGGCTGGTCCATGCCCGTAGGGAGGGTGAGAGGCTGACGCTCGGGATGACGCGGCCCTGAGGCGCTGAGGAAAGCGGCTTACCGGCACAAGCGGAGCGGAATGTCGCGCGAGGAGCTGGTTTCGGTCACCATCGTCACTTACAACAGCCGTCGCTTCATCGGCCGGTGTCTGGAGTCGGTGCTGGCCCAGAAGTATCCCTGGGTGGAGGTCATCGTCGTAGACAACGCCTCCGCCGACGGAACCCGCGAGGTGCTGGAAGGCTTCCGCGACCGCTGCCGGATCGTTTACAACCCGCAGAACGTCGGCTTTGCAGCCGCCCAGAACCAGGCCATCCGCATGGCCCGGGGCCGCTGGATCCTCACCCTCAACCCGGACATGCTCCTGCTGCCGAACTTCATCCAGGCGCTGGTGGCGGCCGGCAGGCTCGATCCCCGCGTCGGTTCGGTCTGCGGCAAGCTGCTCACCATGCGCCCCAGCTTCGATTTCCCCGAGCAGCCGCTGGTGGACTCCACGGGCATCTACTTCACTCCCATGCTCCGCCATCTGGACCGGGGCAGCCAGCAGGTCGAGAACGGCCACTTCCTCCGTTACGAGTACGTCTTCGGCGCCACGGCCGCCGCCGCGCTCTACCGCCGGGAAATGATCGAGGACGTCTCGGTGGAGGGGGAATTCTTCGACTCGGACTTCTTCGTTTACCGCGAGGACGCCGACGTGGCCTGGCGCGCCCAACTGCTGGGCTGGCGCTGCCTGTACACGCCCTACGCCCGCGCCTACCACGTGCGCAGCGTGCGCCCGGGCAATCGCCGGGCCCTGCCGGCCCTCATCAACATGCATTCGGTCAAGAACCGCTTCCTGATGCGGATCAAGAACATGACCGCCGACCTGTATCTGCGCAACTGGCTCTCGATCACCGCCCGCGACCTGGTGGTCATCGCCTGCTGCCTGCTGCGCGAGCAGACTTCCCTGAAGGCCTTCTGGTTCCTGATCCGCAACTGGAAGCGAGCCTGGGCCAAGCGCCGCCAGATCATGCAGCGCAAACGGGCCGACGACGCCTACATCGCCGCCTGGTTCCGCTACCGCCCGGTGTCGCTGCCCTTCAACGACGGCCGCTCGCCCAGCCCGGCGGCGGCGCCCCTGGCCGAGCCGGCCGAAAGCACCTGAAAGGCGGATCGCCTGCTGCGGTGAAGATCGCCATCCTCGGCACGCGGGGCATCCCGGCTCGCTACGGCGGATTCGAAACCTTCGCCGAAGAACTCTCCCGCCGCCTGGTCGAACGGGGCCACCAGGTCAGCGTCTACTGCCGCCGCCGCCACGGCCAACCCTACTACCTGGGCGTCCGGCTGCGCTACCTGCCGGCCGTGCCCCACAAGTATTTGGAAACCATCACCCACACCGCGCTGGCTACCCTGGACCTGCTGGCGCGCCGCCCCGACGCCGCTCTGTACTGCAACGCCGCCAACGCCCTGTTCACCTTGCTGCCCCGCCTGGCGGGCATTCCCGTCGCGCTCAATGTGGACGGCATCGAGCGCCGGCGCAGGAAATGGAACCGGCTGGCCCGCGCCTGGTATCGCTTCTCCGAGCGCCTGGCCACCTGGCTGCCCCACGCCGTGGTGAGCGACGCCCGGACCATCGCCCGCTACTATCGCGAGCGCTACGGCAAGCCCACGCACTACATTCCTTACGGCGCCGAAGTGGGCAAGGCGCCGGCCGGGGAGACTCTGCGCGCGCTCGGGCTGGTCCCCGGCGGCTACTTCCTCTACGTCAGCCGCATGGAGCCGGAGAACAACGCCTTGCTGGTGCGCCAGGCCTTCGAGCGCGTCGCGACCGATCTGCGCCTGGTCATGGTGGGCGATGCGCCCTACGCCCGCCGCTACATCGCCCGGGTGCGCGATACGCGCGACCCTCGCATCCTGTTCCCGGGCGCCATCTACGGCCAGGGCTACCGCGAGTTGGGCTCGCATTGCTTCGCCTACATCCACGCCACCGAAGTGGGCGGGACCCATCCGGCTCTGGTCGAGGCGATGGGGCGCGGCGCCCTGGTCCTCTACTTGAACACGCCGGAGAACGCCGAGGTGGCCGGCGAGGCCGGCATCCCCTTCGAGCCGCAGGAGCTGGCCGAAAAGCTCCGCCTTGCGCTGCGGCTGGGCCCGGACGAGCGGGAGCGCTACCGCCGGCGCGCGCAGGAGCGGGTGCGGGAGCGCTACGACTGGGAGCGCATCACCGACGACTATGAGCGCCTGCTGGCCGGCCTGAGCAGGCGGAGCTGAGCCATGGAACCCGCTTGGCGCACCTGGGTCGAAATTTCCCGCTCGCAGATCGCGGCCAACTACCGGGCCGTGCGCCAGGCGGTCGGCTCCCAGATCGAGATCGCCGCCGTGGTCAAGGCCGACGCTTACGGCCACGGCGCCGTCGAGGTAGCCCGCGTGCTGGCCGGCGAGGGCGCTCGCTGGCTGGCGGTGAGCTCGGCCGAGGAGGGCGTCGCCTTGCGCCAGGCGGGCCTGCAAGCTCGCATCCTAGTGATGGCCGACAGCTTCCCGTACTCGCGGCCCGCGCTGGTCGAATACCGGCTCACCCCGGTCGTGCATTCCCTTGACGAGCTGCGCGATCTGGACGAGTGGGCCGGGGCGCGCCGCCTCGAGCTGCCCTATCACCTCAAGCTGGATACGGGCATGGGGCGCCTGGGCGTGCGGGAAGGCGCGGCCGAGATCGCCGCCGCCGTCCGCGCCGCCCGGCGCCTGCGGCTGGAAGGCCTGATGACCCACTTCGCCAGCGCAGCCGATTTCGCCGGCCCGCAGACCGACGAGCAGATTCGCGCTTTTCGAGAGCTGCTCGAGCAGTTGGCCCAGGCCGGCATCCGGCCGCCTTACCGGCACGCCGCCAGCACTCACTCGATCGCCTACGCGCGGCGCGACTGCTGGCATAACATGGTGCGTCCCGGCCACGCCCTCTACGGCTACGTCTCGCCTGCCCGCGGTCCCGCGCCCGCCCCCATCCTGCGCGTCGCGCCGGCCCTGAGCTGGAAGGCTCGCATCCTGACGATCAAGAACGTGCCCGAAGGCGCCCTGATCGGCTACGGCGGCATGTTCCGCGCTCCCCGCCCGATGCGCATCGCCGTCTTGGCGGCGGGTTACGCCGACGGCCTGCCCCACAGGCTCTCCAACCGCGGACAGGTGATCGCCGCCGGCCGCCTGGTTCCCATCCTGGGCGCGGTCTCGATGGATCTAACCACCATTGACCTGAGCCCGTGCCCCGAGCTGCGCCCGGGCGACGCCGTCACCCTGCTCGGCCGGGAAGGCGAGGCGGCCCTGGACGCCCGGCAGATGGCCCGGCTGGCCGGGACCATTTCCTACGACGTGCTCTGCGGCATCCGGGCGCGCGTCAAGCGCCTGTATCTGTGAGGGCGCCCGGCGCACCCCGCGAGCCGGCGCTCGTATTATGCTGGCCGGTATGACTCGAGAGGAAGCCTGGCGGATCCTGTGCGAATTCACCCGCTCGGAAAACCTGCGCAAGCACGCCCTGGCGGTGGAGGCCTGCCTGGTAGCCTACGCCCGCAAGTTCGGCCAGGACGAGCAGGAGTGGGCGGTCACCGCCCTGCTTCACGATTTCGATTACGAAATCCACCCTGAAGCGCCGGACCATCCCCTCAAGGGCGAGGCGATTCTGGCCGAGCGGGGCGTCAGCCCGGAAATTCGCCGGGCCGTGCTTTCCCACGCCACCTACACCGGCGTCGAGCGGCAGACCCTGCTCGAGAAGGCCCTGTTCGCCTGCGACGAGCTGGCGGGCTTCATCACCGCGGTGGCGCTGGTCAAACCGCACCGCAGCCTGGGGGAGGTGGATGCCCGCTCGGTGCGCAAGAAGATGAAAGACAAGGCGTTCGCCCGCTCGGTGAGCCGGGAGGACATCCTGCGCGGCGCCCAGGAGCTGGGCGTGGATCTGGACGAGCACATCGAGTTTTGCGCCCGTGCGATGCAGCAGCGGGCGGCCGAGCTCGGCTTGGAGGGCTCGGCGTGAGCCGGCCGAGCTGGGACGAGTACTTCCTGGATCTGGCCGCCCAAGTGGCCAAACGGGCCACCTGCGATCGCGGGCGGGCCGGCTGCGTCGTGGTGCGCAACAAGCGCATCATCGCCACCGGCTACGTCGGCTCGCCGCCCGGCCTGCCGCACTGCGACGACGTGGGCCACCTGCTGCGCAAGGTGGTGGACGAGGACGGCACGGTCCGCCAGCACTGCGTGCGGACCACTCACGCCGAGCAGAACGCCATCTGCCAGGCGGCGCGCTACGGCATCGCCTTGGAGGGGGCCACGCTGTACTGCACTATGGAGCCTTGCCGGGTCTGCGCCATGCTGCTGATCAGCGTGGGCATCCGGCGGGTGGTGGCCCGCCGGCGCTACCACGCCGGACAGGATACCCGGGAATTGTTCCTGGCCGCCGGCGTCCAGCTCCACGTCTGGGAGGATGAGACCGAGCAGTACCCGGCTCAATGAGGCGCCCCGCCCGACCACGAGGAGGTTGCCATGCCAAGCTGGAAGGCCCTGATCTGCGCGCTGCTGGCTTTTGTGCCCGCCCCCGGCCAGCCCCGGCCCGAGTGGGATAACCCGGCCGTGGTCCAACTTAACCGGGAACGGCCCCACGCCACGATGATGATCTACCCCACCGCGGAGCTGGCCCGCCGCGGCGAGCGCTCCCGCTCGCCCTGGTTTCAATCCCTGAACGGCCGCTGGCGCTTCCATTGGGCCGCTCGCCCGGCGGACCGGCCGGCGGAGTTTTTCCGGGCGGATTTCGACGACTCGCGCTGGGACTGGATCCCGGTGCCTTCCAACTGGCAGCTCCACGGCTACGACATCCCCATCTACACCAACATCCTCTACCCGTTTCCCGTGGACGTGAGCGGTCCCCCCGTCGTTCCCAAGGATCGCAATCCGGTGGGATCCTACCGCCGCAGTTTCACCCTCCCCCGAGCTTGGAAGGGCCGCCGCGTCCTGCTCCATTTCGAGGGCGTGGATTCGGCCTTCTACGTCTGGGTCAACGGCCGCAAAGTCGGCTACAGCGAGGATTCCCGCACCCCGGCCGAGTTCGACATCACGCGCTTTCTGCGGCCGGGCGCGAACCTGCTCGCCGTCGAGGTCTACCGCTTCCCCGACGGCGCCTACCTCGAGGACCAGGACATGTGGCGGCTGAGCGGCATCTACCGCGACGTGTATTTGTGGAGCCCGCCCGATCGCCACGTGCGCGACGTCGAAATTCGCACCGAGCTGGACGAGGACTGCCGCGACGCCGTGCTGCGCGTGAAGGCGGACGTCCTCCAGTACGAAGGCGCCCCCGGCCGGGCCTCCCTGGCGCTGGAGCTCGCGGACGCCGCCGGGCGGGCGGTCTTCGCGCCCCAAACACGCGTCCTGGAGCTGCGCGCGGGCGCCGAGACCTCGGTCGAGTTCGCCGTCCCGGTCTCCGGCCCGCGCCTCTGGAGCGCCGAAACGCCGTACTTGTACAGCCTGCTGCTCACCCTCAAAGACGTCGCCGGGCGCACCCTGGAAGTGATCCCCTTCCCGGTGGGCTTTCGCCAGGTGCGCATCCGCGACGGCCGCTTGCTGGTGAACGGCCGGGCCATCCTGCTGAAAGGCGTCAACCGGCACGAGCACAGCCCCGAGACCGGCCACTACGTCGCGCCGGAGCTGATGCTGCGCGACGTCCTGCTGATGAAGCGGCACAACATCAACGCCGTGCGCACTTCGCACTACCCCAACGCTCCCGCCTGGTACGATCTGGCGGACCGCTACGGCTTGTATCTGATGGACGAGGCCAACATCGAGGCGCACGGCTACGGCAACACTCCGCGCAACCGCTTGAGCAACGATCCCCAGTGGCGGGCGGCCTACCTGGACCGCGTCGAGCGCATGGTCGAGCGCGACAAGAACCACCCCTCCGTCATCCTCTGGTCCCTGGGCAACGAATCGGGCGACGGGCCCAACGTGGCGGCCGCCTACCAGTGGGTGAAACGGCGCGATCCCACCCGGCCCTTTCATTACGAGGGCAGCACCGCCAACGGCGGATCCAACGCCGACATCAACTCGTTCATGTATCCCCCGCCGGCCGCCGTCCTCGAGCGCGCCCGCCGGCGGCCCGATATGCCCCTCATCCTGTGCGAATACTCGCACGCCATGGGCAACAGTAACGGGGGCCTGAAGGAATACTGGGACATTTTCTACGCCGGCGCGAACGCCCAGGGGGCCTTCGTCTGGGATTGGGTGGACCAGGGCCTTCGCCAGCCGGCGCCCGCCGAGCACCGCGCCGCTTCGGGCAGGGAGACCTTCCTGGCCTACGGCGGCTGGTGGGAGGACAAGGCCGGCTTGCACAACGACAACAACTTCTGCATGAACGGGCTGGTCGCCGCCGACCGCACCGTGCGCCCCGGCCTGTCGGCCCTCAAGTACGTCTACCGCTACCTGCACGCCGCCCCGCTGGATCTGGCGGCAGGCAAACTCCAGGTCACCAACTGGTTCGATTTCCTCAACGCCCGCGAGATCGCCGAAGGCCTCTGGAGCATCCAGGCCGACGGGCGCCCCATCGCCTCCGGCCGCTTCCCCGAACTGGACATCCCGCCCCGCCAGGCGCGCCAGTATGTTCTGCCTCTGCCCGCGCTGCGTCCGGAGCCCGGGCGGGAGTACTGGCTGGACGTGAGCTTCCTCACCCGCTCCGATCTGCCCTGGGCCCCCAAGGGGCACGAACTGGCCTGGGACCAGTTCCGCCTGCCCCTGGGCGCTCCCCCGCGCCCCTTCGATCCCTCCGCCGCGCCGCCCCTGGATATGGATGAGCAGGGCGACGAGGTCCGCTTTTCCGGCCCTGATTTCCAGATCCTCTTTGACCGGCACGCCGGCGCCTTCACCGGCCTCACTTACCGGGGCGTCCGCCTCATTGAGCGCGGCCCCATGCCCGACTTCTGGCGCGCCATGACCGATAACGACCGCGGCGCCTGGAAAGCGGTGGGGCGGGTCTGGGTTAAAGACCCCGCGCGAAACCTCCTGCTGTGGCGGGAAGCCGGCTCCGGCTGGCAAGCCCGGCAGGTCGAAGTGCGGCGGCTGGACGAGCGCCGGGCCCTGGTGCAGGCGGAAGGGTTCCTGCCGGCCGTCCGGGCAAGTTACAACCTTACTTACACGATTTACGGCAGCGGGGATATCATCATCGAGGCCGATTACCG
>Ga0209018_1000411_pt1 | contig 40297 bp, 30 predicted proteins | sample YNPBryBLVA2012_FD_185814 | JGI IMG/M metagenome (GOLD analysis project Ga0209018, IMG submission 185814) | Anoxygenic and chlorotrophic microbial mat microbial communities from Yellowstone National Park, USA - YNP Bryant BLVA 2012 (SPAdes)... ...
CCGTTGCCCAACCCCTTGCGCATGGGACAGCCCCTACGGCGAGCTGGTCCGTCGTAGGGGCAAGGTGCTGCTGGTCGGGTGCGACCACGAGTCGAACACCACGCTGCACCTGATCGAGGAGGCCGTGGGAGTGCCCTACCATCTGCTGCCGGGTTTCGCCGAGTGCCGGGTCGATGGCGCGGACGGGTCGGTGCGGACCGTTCGGACGCGGCTGCACCGATGGGGCGTTCCGCGGCGCTTCCAGCGCGTGGATTCCGAGCTGGACTTCCTCGGCATCCAGACGCGGGGAACGGTCGGCGGTGCCTCGGTCCGGGTCGTCGCCGCCGACCGTCTGTTCGCCTACGGCGTCTGGCTCCTGGCGCGGGACCCGGGCGCGCTGCTGGCCTGACCCGCCGAGGAGGGAAGGGGATTCGAACCCCTGGACCCTTGCGGGTCTGCGGTTTTCAAGACCGCCGCATTCGACCGCTCTGCCATCCCTCCGCGCCGGGGGTAGCGAGTTTACCTTTGGCCCTTGGCCGGGGCCGGAGGGGCCGCCAGTTCGAACCAGAGCGTGCGGGCGTCCTTGCCGATCTGGAGCTCGGACCAGCCTCCAGTCCGGCGCACCGGCAGCTCGCGGACCCTCCGCCCGCGACCGTCCAGGGCGAACGCGCGCACCGGCCTGTCCGTCTGCAGGCGCAGGGTGCAAGGCACCGGTTCGCAGATCGTCGGACCCTTGCCCCACCGGTCGCCGACGGAGCTGCGGTCCTCGTTCCAGCCCATGCCCTGGTTCTCGACGCGGGATGCGAGCGTGAGGAGCAGGGAGGCGGAGCTGCGGATCGGCTTGCCGTCTCGCGGGACGAGCATCAGGGCCGCGAAGCCGGAGCCGATCGGCCCGAAGCGGAGCTCGGCGCCCTGCAGGCGGACGGTCCTCCCGGCCACGCGCCCCGTGACCACCTTGGCCCGGTCGGCGTCGGCGCGGAACACCCCGTCCGCGGCGCTCAGAGGCGAGGCCGAGGGCTTGCCCTGGGTCAGGAGGCGGGTCTTGGCGCCGGGCCGGAGCGCGGTGGCGGTGCGCAGCGGGTTCGGGAATCCGCCGGCGAGCGTCCACGCGTCGGCGGCAGCCGGGAATCGGTGCCAAGCCTTCGGCTCGACCTCGAGCACGGTTCGGAGGGTGGCCGGAGGAACGAGCCCCTGCCGGAACAGCAGCGCGGCCGCAGGATAGAACGCCATCTTGGCCGGGTTGGTGCCGTGCGCGAACCAGCCTTGGATCGCGTCGTTGGGTTGGCCGGAGACCGTGACCCCGTAGTCGAACGGATAGAGCGCGTCCCAGCCGTGGAAGGCGGCGAACGAGCTGAGCAGCGGCATCTGCTCGGCCTGGGCGTCGAGCGGCGCGCAGTGGTTGTACTCGCTGATCGTGTACGGCTTGCCATCGATCCGCCACTGCGCCAGGTTGCCCAGCTCGCCGGCGCCGGTAGCCATCAGGTCGGTCATCGGCCTGTTCTGGATGCTCCACTTGGCGAGGTCCCAGGCACGCTCGTAGAACACGGGATGCTGGTAGTAGGCGTGGTTGTCCGCGACCTCCATGGAGGCTTCGCGGTAGGGGCCGACCAAGCCGCCGTAGTTGATCTGAGTGGTCAGGATGGTGCAGCGGAGGCCGATCTCCTTGCGCAGGAAGCTCCGCATGGTCTCCGAATAGCTCCGCTCGGTGTCGGCGAGGAAGTCGATCCAGTCGTTCCACTTGGCCTCGGTGCCGGAGCCGGGCAGGTCGATCCGTCCAAAGGCCGCGTCCTGCGGCAGACCGCCGCCCTGCACGCCGGGCTGGAGGGCCACGTCGGCGATCTCCACCGTGCCGGTCGAACCCCCGAGGATGAACGCAACCCGGGCGTGCTTGGGAACGGTGTTGCGGACGGTGAACGCGAACTCGTAGCTGCGCCACTCGGGTCCCAGACTGATTTTCTCCCCCAGGCCGACCAGCCGCCAGTTGGACTGGTCAAGGTTGACCGTAAGGCGGGCGTCGCGCGGGCGGTCGGCCTTGGCGCGGAACCGGAGCGTGTAGGGTCGGCCCTCCTTCAGGTCGAGGCCCGCCAGGTGCACCTGGACGTGCCAGTCTGGGCCGGGGTTGGAGCCGATGCGCACCGTGATGGCCGGGGCGACATCGGGTGCGGCGGCGGCGCCCGGGCGGAACTCCACGTTCCCGTTGCTCTGGTTCTCCGTGGTCCAGCGGCTCGCCGAGGTGGTGAGCGACGGGCCGAGTCGCGTCGATCCCGCCCCCCACGCGCGGCGCAGCGCGTCGATCCGGCCGTACTTGGCGCGCAGCCAGCGGTTCCAGAGGGCCTTCAGCTCGCCCGAGAACGGCTCGGGCAGGGTGTTCAGGCCCCGCCCGAGGCCCTCCCACACGTGGCCGACCAGCGTGTTCTCGTTGTTGATCTCCACGACCATCAGCGCGGGATCGTCGGCGTAGCGCAGGCCTGTGTGCGGGTTCTTGCGCGCCAGCAGCTTTCGGGCGTAGTCCTGCTGGAGGCGGATCATCTTGGCGTCGAACATGTCGACGCGCTTCTGGAAGTCGAAGGGGATCTGCCGCACCGACTCCGGCAGGCCCATCTCGGGGATGTACTCCCGCGACGTCTGCAGGTTGATGTTCCAGTAGATGCCGCGCCGTTTGAGGGCCGCCAGCAGGTAGTCGAAGCGGTCCAGCTGGGCGGGGTCGATCTCGAGGAACTTGCGGCCCGGCTTCCACAGCCCCGGCTCGACCCAGCCAGCGTGAAGGTGGTGGATTCGAACGAGGTTCACTCCCATCTTGGCGAGGTGCGCGGCCAAGCGGTCCGCGTCCGCCTTGGTTGGGAAGCACTGCGGCCCGGTGATGTTGGTCGCCAGGAAGCGCATGGGCCTGTGGGCGGGGTCCTTCTCGGCGAAGAAGCGGCCGTTGCGGACGACGATGCGGCCGAGTTTGCCGGCAGGCTGATGGTTCAGGAACGACACGTCGGTGGCGGTCTTCGAGGCGTCGTCCCAAGGGATGACGAACGGGAACCAGTCCGACTGGTCGGCGCCGGCGCTCGCCTGCGTGACGACCAGAGTTCCCGCTGCGATGATCCAGGTTCTTGCGTTCACGCGGCCCTGTTTCGACGTCGCGGACGCGGGGTCCTGCCCGGCGGGATCAGAACGGCAGCGCGCTGAACGCGTAGGCCCAAGCCTCGGGCGTGAGCGCCTTGAGGCCCGCCCCGGCGGCGGACGGCGGCCATGTGCGGCTGGGCTCGGCGCCCTTGCTCCCCCAGCAGAAGGCCGAGAAACCGCCGAAGCTGGGCACCACCGCGTGGTAGTGGCCGGACTTTGGAAAGACGCGCTGGAGGATCGTCCCGGTGCTGTGCAGCGCGTACGGGCAGAACACCGGGTTGTCGGCCTGAGTGACCACGATCCCGCGGTCCGTCAGGAGGCGCAAGAGGTCCGTGTAGAACTCGTCGGTGAACAGCGGCTCGCTGAGCGAGCCCTCCTCGTCCTCGTACACGTCGGTGCAGTCGACCACGATCAGGTCGTAGGGTTCGAGGCCGCTCTTGACGAACGGGAACGCGTCGGCGACGTGCACGCGAACGCGGGGGTCGTCGAACGCGCCGGCGCTCAAGCTCGGAAGGTGCTCGCGGCAGACCTCGATCACCTCGGCGTCGATCTCCACGAGGTCCACGTGGCGAATGGTACGGCATCGGCAGATCTCGCGCAGCACGCCGCCGTCGCCGCCGCCGACGACCAGCGCCTTCTCGGGACGATCCAGGGAGAGCAGCGGGATCTGCACCAGCGCCTCGTGGTAGCAGGCCTCGTCCAGCTCCGTCAGCTGGATGTGCCCGTCGAGTAGAAGGAGGCGCCCGAACGGGAGCGTGTCGACGACCTCGATGGTTTGGTGCTTGGAGCGGCTTCGGTGGACCGTCTTGCCCACGCGAACCCGAAGCTCCAGATGGTTCGCCCGGACGGGGAACTCGAGCGACTCGCCTTGGATCACAAGAATCCAGACTACCCTACGAAGCCCGGCGCGCCGGGGACGAGCCGGTTTGCACGGCCCCGCCTCTTCGGCCTAAAGTGTTGCCATGAAGTTCACCCAAGGCGAGTGGCTGATGCGGCCGGGAGTGAAGGTCGCCTACGCGACGGAGATTTGGGACTGGGAGACGCGCGACGGGCACCTGGACGCCCTGGCGACGACCAAGCCGATCCGCCACCGCGGCGACACTCTGGACGGGCCGGCGCTGAGGGTCCGGATCGGATCGCCGATGCCGGACGTGGTGTCCGTTCGCGTCGACCACTTCGAGGGCGATCCGGACAGGGGGCCGCAGTTCGAGCTGTTCGGCCAGCCGGGGTTCGCGCCGCAGATCGAGCTGGGCGAGGACCAAGCGCGGGTGGCTGCCGGCAAGCTGGAGGCGCGCCTGGACCGCAAGAGCTGGAGGCTGGAGTTCCTGGGCGAGGGCTGGCCGTTGACGCGCAGCGGCTGGAAGCACCTTGGCTACGCGCAGGTCGAGGGGCAGGGCGCCTTCCTGCACGAGGGGCTCGGGCTGTCGGTGGGCGAGAGCGTGTACGGCCTGGGGGAGCGGTTCACCGCCTTCGTGAAGAACGGCCAGGTGGTCGACATCTGGCAGGAGGACGGGGGCACCGGCAGCGAGCACGCCTACAAGAACGTGCCCTTCTACCTGACCGACCGCGGGTACGGCGTGTTGGTGAGGCACCCGGGCCGCGTGTCGTTCGAGGTGGCGAGCGAGCGCGTCTCGCGCGTTCAGTTCAGCGTTCCGGGCGAGTGGATCGAATACCTGGTGATCTACGGCCCCACGCCCAAGGAGATTCTGGCCAAGTACACGGCCCTGACCGGCCGCCCCGCGCTGCCGCCGGCCTGGTCGTTCGGCCTGTGGCTGACCACCTCGTTCACCACGAGCTACGACGAGGCGACGGTGTCGTCGTTCGTGCAGGGCATGGCGGACCGCGGCATCCCGCTGCACGTGTTCCACTTCGACTGCTTCTGGATGCGCGGCTTCCGGTGGTGCGACTTCCAGTGGGACCCGGAGGCCTTCCCCGACCCAGAGGGCTTCCTGGGTCGGCTGAAGGGGCGCGGGTTGAGGCTGTGCGCGTGGATCAACCCCTACATCGCCCAGCGGTCCGATCTGTTCGAGGAGGGCAAGCGCGGCGGCTACCTGCTGCAGAGGCCCGACGGCTCCGTGTGGCAGACCGACCAGTGGCAGGCCGGCATGGGCATCGTCGACTTCACCAACCCGGCGGCCCGAGACTGGTTCACGAGTCATCTCCAGCGGCTGATGGACCAGGGCATCGACTGCTTCAAGACCGACTTCGGCGAGCGCATCCCCACGGACGTCCGGTGGCACGACGGGTCGGATCCGGAGCGGATGCACAACTACTACACCCACCTGTACAACCGCACCGTGTTCGAGGCCTTGGAGCGGAAGCGGGGCCGGGGCGAGGCGGTGCTGTTCGCGAGGTCCGGCACCGCAGGCACGCAGCGCTACCCCGTGCACTGGGGCGGCGACTGCTGGTCCACGTTCGAGTCGATGGCCGAGACGCTGCGGGGCGGGCTGTCGCTGGCGCTCTCGGGCTACGGGTTCTGGAGCCACGACATCGGCGGGTTCGAGGGCAAGCCGCCCGCCGCGGTGTACAAGCGGTGGGTGCAGTTCGGTCTGCTCTCCAGCCACAGCCGGCTGCACGGCAGCAGCTCCTACCGGGTTCCGTGGGAGATCGACGAGGAGGCGGTGGACGTGCTGCGCTTCTTCGCGCGGCTGAAGTGCAGGCTGATGCCGTACCTGTTCGCCAAGGCGGTGGAGGCGCACCTGAGCGGCGTGCCGGTGCTCCGCCCGATGCTGCTGGAGTTCCCTGAGGACCCGACCTGCCGCCTGCTGGACCGCCAGTACATGCTGGGCGACGCGCTGCTGGTCGCGCCGGTGTTCCGCGAGGACGGCGAGGTGGAGTACTACCTTCCCGAGGGCTGGTGGACGAGCCTGTTGGACGGGCGCCGCGTGGAGGGCGGCCGGTGGGTGCGCGAGACGCACGGCTTCCTGAGCCTGCCCCTGATGGTCCGCGACGGCACGGTGCTGCCCGTCGGAGCCGTGGAGGACCGGCCCGACTACGACTACGCCCAAGGGCTGACGCTGGAGGTCTACGGGCGCCCGCATGCGGCCACCGTCGAGGTGCCGAACCTGGACGGTTCCACCAGCGTGCTGGCCTCGGCCTGGCACCGGGACGGCGTCGGGGTGGTGCAGGTGGATCGCCCGCTGGACGGCTGGTCGGTGCTGCTGGTCGGGGTAGAGAGCGCCGAGGACGTCGGCGGGGCGGAGGCCGAGGCGACTCCCAGGGGCCTCCTCCTGCGGGCCACGCCGGGGTCTCAGCGCATCGTCGCCCGCTGGTAGCCCTCGGCGTCAGGTTCGAACCGGTGCCAAAGGCCTAGGTCCGTTGCGGCCAAGTGACGTAGACGCCGATCGTTTCCTGTCCGACGATGGAGGGACGATGGAGCAACTAGGCTTCCAGCTCGACGATCGAGCGATCGCCGAGCGATTGCAGATCAACCGGATTCACGACGGCGACCGGCGGGCCCTGACCGAACTGCGCGCGGTTCTGGAACCCTATCTCCCGAAGGTCGTGGACGAGTTCTACGCGCACATCCAGCGGTTCCCGGAGGCCGTGGCCGTGATCGGCGGCGCGGGCTCGAGCATCGACCGCCTGAAGAAGACCAACCCGAGGTACTTCGAGCAGATCTTCCGGGCGAGGTTCGACCGCGAGTACTTCGAAAGCCGGCTGACCATCGGGTGGATCCACGCGCAGATCGGCCTCGGGCCGAAGTGGTTCTACGCCGCGATGAGCACCTACTACGACCTGATCTACCCCCACCTTGTGGCCAAGCTGAAGTTCCGGCCGGCGAAGCTCGCGGCGATGCTCACCGCCTTCCAGAAGGCGATGAACCTGGACCAGTCGCTGGTGATGGAGTCCTACGAGGACCATGCATTTCTGAGGACGCGGAGGCAGACGGAGGAAGTGGCCCGGGCCTTGGCGGACACAAGCCGGACGGTGCGGGAGTCGTCCGAGCAGAGCGGAAAGGCGTCGCAGGAGGTGGCCTCGGTGAGCGAGCAGCTGGCCCGGCTGGCGGCTACGCAGGCCGAGGCAGCCGAGGAGGCCGCGCAGGCCGCCGAGCGCGTGGTGCAGGCCATGGAGCGGCTGCGCGAAGGCGCGGGGAGGCAGACCGAGGCCGTGGAGCACGCCGACCAGGCCGCGACGGAGCTCCGGACCGCCCTTGAGCGGATCGCCGACCAGGCGGCCGTGTGGACCATGATTCGGGATCGCGTGCAGGCGATCGAGCGACTGCGCGGGGCGATGGCCGAGACCGGGCGACGTGTGGCGGAGATGGCCCAGCGGTCGGACGAGATCGGCAAGATCGTGCAGACGATCGACGACATCGCCGCCCAGACCAACCTGCTGGCCCTGAACGCGGCGATCGAGGCGGCCCGCGCCGGCGAGCACGGCCGAGGCTTCGCGGTGGTCGCGGAGGAGGTGCGCAAGCTGGCTGAGAACTCCTCGGAGGCGACCAAGGAGATTTCGAACCTGATCCGGGCGGTCCAGTCGGGCAGCCAGGCGGCGGCCGAGGCCATGAGCGAGGCCACGGCGGACGTGGAGGGCGCGGCGGAGGTGACGCTGGAGTCGGCCCAGGGGCTGGAGCGCATCGCCGACCTGGCGGCGCAGGCCAGCCGGCTGAGCGAGGCGTTCGGCGGCGCCATGGAGGCCGTCGCCGAGGCCGCCATCGAGGCGAACAGGGCCGTGGAGGAGGCCCGCGGCCAAGTCGGCGTGGTGAGCGGCTCGATCCAGAGCATCGCGGCCTCCGCGCAGGAGAACTCGGCGTCCGCCCAGCAGGTCAGCGCGGCGGCTGAAGAGATGAACGCCCAGGTGGAGGAGCTGATGGCCGCCGTGCACGAGGTCGACCACCAAGCGGCCGTGCTGCGGGAGGTGGTGGGCGCCGCCCGCGAGGCCGTGGACAAGGCCAGCAGAGCCGCGGCCTAGCAGTTTCGTCAACCCAACCAACCCATCCTCAAGGGGCCCTGCTGGCAGGGCCCCGCCTCCTTTCGAGGGCCAAGGGAACGGCGCCGGGTGTTCCCCACTCGGCTAGCCGCTGGCGTCCTCGAACGGCAGATCGAGGCTGTCGGGCACTGCGCGGAACAGCCCGTAGAGAATCCGAATCGGCTTCTCCCCCTCGTGGCGGATCGGCCGGCCCCAGCCGAGGCACCAGTACGGAGCCGTGCGGCCGTCCGCGTCCGTCTTGCTGGCGCGCACGAAGAACAGCTGCCGCCAGTTGGCGGGGTTGGTGATCCTCCCTCCCGTCTCGGAGACCAGGCTCGTGGTGGACTGGCTCTCCCACTGCAGCAGCACGGGGCTGAGGAGCACGTCCGCGTACCGGGTGGTCGGGGAGAACTCGCGATCGGACTTGTTGAGCGTGACGAGGTTGACGCCGATCCTCCGTTGCTTGTCGAAGAGCACCCCCTCGCGGAAGCTGGCGGGGTTGTCGCGGAACGGCGCCACGATCTCGTCCCGTGAATAGGCGCGGTGGAGGCAGAACGGCAGGTCCTCCAGACCGCTCGGATCGGGTGCTGACCGTCCGACCGGCTCGCTTGGCCCGGCTCTCTCGGTCAGGAAGCCGAGGAGCTCGTCCAGCTCCTGCACGGTTTCCTCGTCGAGCGCGAACGGGTCGGAGGCGTGGTCGTGGAACAGCGCGAGGAGCTGGCGGCGATAGACGTCGCTCCGCTCGCCCCGGGCGGCCTCGACGTAGGCGCGGGCGCGGAGGCGGTCGTTCACGTGCAGCAGCCGCTCCAGCCTCTCGTGCCGCTCGGGAAGATCGCTGTCGTCGCCGGTCGCCTTCCGGCGCACCAGGAGGAGCGTTCGTCGGTCCCGGTACAGATCCGCCGGCTCGATGCCGGTCTCCTCGAGGAACCGCCGGAGCGGAACGGGGCGGCCCGATGCGGACAGCCGGCGGTATTCGTCGGCCAAATCGCGCAGGTTGCGGGGCACCACACGTCGGAGCGTCTCCAGCACGCGCTCCTGGGTGATCCGGTCCAGCTGCACGTCGCAGCCGGGAGGCAGCTTGAGGAATCCTTCCCGGGCGCTCTCCTCCAGTCCCTTGCGCGTGAGTCCCGTCAGGGCGCGCAGGCGAAGGTCGTAGCGGAACTTCTGGTTCTGCCGGCCGACGAAGTCGAGCACGGTGAGCGCGCTCTTGTCCGGGTGCCGGCGCAGGCCTCGGCCCAGCTGCTGCGTGAAGAGCAGGGCGCTCTCAGTGGGACGGAGGAACAGCACGGTGTCGATCTCAGGCACGTCCACGCCCTCGTTGAACAGATCGACCGTGCAGACCAGGTTGAGGTCCCCGCTGCGGAACCTGCGCTCGGTCTGCTCGCGCAGGCCTGGCTCCAGGCTCGCGTGGAGCGCCGCGGCCCGGAGGCCGGCCTTGCGGAGCTCCTCGGCCATGAACTCGGCGTGGCGGACCGACACGCAGAACGCCACCGCGCGCATTCGGGAGGGGTCCTCCACCTTCTCGAGCAGGTGTCGGACGATGGTCTCCACGCGGGGCTGGCCGCGCTCCACGTACAGCCGCTCGAGCTGGCCGACGTCGTAGCGGCCGCGGTCCCAGGCGACGCCGGAGAGGTCGGTGCCGTCGTCGATGCCCCAGTAGCGGAAAGGGCAGAGCAGCCCGCGGTCCAGCGCATGCCACAGGCGCAGCTCGTAGGTGGGTCCGCCGAACCAGTCGGCCACGTTCACGCCGTCCGTTCGCTCGGGAGTGGCCGTGAGGGCCAGCAGCTCCTTGCGGCGCACGAGGTCGAGTATCCGCCGGTAGGTGGCGGCCTCGGCGTGGTGGAACTCGTCGATCACCAGGACCTCGGTGTCCAGACCGGCGAGCTGCTGATCGCTCCACTGGGAGAGCGACTGGACCGTGCCGAACACGTGCGTCCACGTGACCGGCCTGTCCTGGCCGGAGAGCAGCTCGCCGAAGCCGGAGTCGCGCAGCACGGCGCGGTAGGTGTCCCGGGACTGGCGGAGGATCTCGTGGCGGTGGGCCACGAAGAGCAGCTTCAGGCGGCGCCCGTACTCGCGCGCGAGGTTCGCGTAGTCCAAGGCGGCGACGACCGTCTTGCCCGTGCCGGTTGCGGCCACCAGCAGGTTCTCGCGTCGGCCCTCGAGGCGGCTCAGCCGGAGGAGCTCCAGCGCCTCCTCCTGGTGGGGATAGGGGCGGATGTCGAAGAACGTGGGCTCGGGCGCGGCTCCGGACCGCTGGGCGTCGATGGAGCGCACGAGCCGCTCCATGTCCCGGTTGGGGTCGAAGGGCACGAACCGGTCCGGCTGGTTCCAAAGGCGCTCGAAGGTGTCGATCAGCCCTTGGATCACGTAGGGCGCGTCCTTGGCCCCTAGCCGGACGTTCCACTCGAGGCCGTCGACCAGCGCCTTGGTGGACAGGTTCGAGGAGCCGATGGTGGCCGTGGTGAACCCTGTGTCGCGGTGGAAGACCCAGGCTTTGGCGTGCAGAGAGGTGTGCTGCTCGGCGCTCTCGTAGGCGATGCGGATCCGTGCGCCCAGCTCGGCCAGGAGGCGCAGCGCACGGGCGCTGGTCGCGCCGAGATAGGTGGTGGTCAGGATGCGCAGGTTCGGCCCGAGGCGCTCGAAGTGCCGGACGAGGCGGAGGACGCCCTGGTAGCCGATGAACGGGCAGATCAGGTCCACCCGGTCGGCGCTCCTCAGTTCGGAGGCGACGACCTCGGGGAAGTTCACCTGCCTCTGGTTGGTGACGAGCTGGCTGAAGGAGAGAGGGAGGATCGGCGGCTCGGGCGCGGTTGCGCCGGAGGGTCGGTCGGCCGGCTGGACCGCCTTCAGGAGCTCGAGCGTGGGTTCGTCGGGGTCGTCGGCGGCCGCCAGCATCCTCCTAGAGCGCTCCAGCAGGCGCGGCTCGGCAGCTTCGCCCTCTGCCTCCTGCCGCAGGATCCGTCGGGCGCGGTCGGCGACCTCGCGCGCCAGGTACTCGATGGCCTCCTGGGGATCGAGTTCGGCGGTGGCGGCGCGCAAACCCAGGCGGTCCAGCTCCTGACGAAGGGCGCGCGTGAGGAGCAGGTCGTACACTCCGGGCGGAAAGCCGCGCATGCGGCCAAAGTACCTGGGCGCGGGCCGCGATGTCGAGGGTCCGGCCACGGGGTAAGGTGCCGCCCATGGAGTTTCGGTTCGGACCGTTGCCGCCGGATTGGCCGGAGTCGGTCATTCCATGGCTTGCGGAGGCGCTTCCCAGGGAGGGCTTGGACGCGGCGCGTTTCGCGCGGCAGGCGCTGTGCGATCCGAACTTCGACCCGGAGGGGCTGATCCTGGCGTTCGAGGGCGACCTGCCGATCGGGCTGGTGTGGGCCGTGCACCGCAGCGTGCCGCTGGAGAACGCGCCGCCCGACGACGACCGGGGCTATCTGGTGCTGCTGGCGGTGCGCGAGGGCTTCCGCCGGCGCGGCGCGGGCCTGGCGCTGGTGGGGCGTGCGGAGGCGTTCCTGCGGGAGCGGGGGGCTCGCTCGGTCTGGGTGAGCGGCTACGCTCCGGGCTACTTCCTGCCGGGCGCCGATCTTGCCTACCCGGGCGGGTGCGAGCTGCTGCTGGCGTGCGGCTATCGCGAGGTGTACCGGCCCATCGCCATGCAGGCGGAGCTGTGGGACTTGCGCGTGCCGGACTGGGTGCGCCAACGGGCTGACCGGCTGCGCGAGGAGGGCGTGACGATCGAGCCGTTCCGACCGGCCCTGACGCTCCCGACCTTGGACTTCGCACGCGAGCACTTCCGCGGGGATTGGGTGCGGTGGGCCAAGGAGGCCATCCGGGACATCACGCTGGGCGACGACCCGCGGCGGTTGATGCTGGCTTGGCGGAACCCCGAACGGCCGGAGGTGCTGGCCTACTCGCACTACGGCGGCGAGCGGTTCGGGCCGATCGGCGTGCGGGAGTCCGAACGGGGACGGGGCATCGGCCAAGTGCTGCTATACGAAACGCTACAGGCTCAGAAGGCCCGGGGCTACCGGTGCAGCTGGTTCCTGTGGTCGGACGACCGCACCGCCGCCCGCCTCTACCGCGCGGCGGGCTTCCGCGAGATTCGGCGCTTCGCGTATCTGAGGAAGGAGCTCTGATGGTCGACGTTCTGGCGATCGGCGCGCACATGGGCGACGAGGTGGCGTGGGGCATGGCGCTGGCGGCGATGCGGCGCCAGGGGGCGACGATCGGGTTGCTGCACCTGACGCCGGGCGAGAAGGGCCACAAGACGATGCCGCCGGAGGAGTACGCGCGGCAGAAGCGGAGGGAGGCCGAGGAGTGCGCCCGCGAGCTCGGCGCCGAGGTCTGGGCCCTCGACTACCGCGACGGCGAGCTGCCGGTGGACGACGAGGCCAAGCACCGGATCGCTCGCGTGCTTCGGGAGGCTCGGCCGAAGCTGGTGGTGACGCATTGGGGCGGCAGCATCCACAAGGACCACTCGGCCGCGCACGACCTGCTGCCGGACGCGCGGTTCTACGCGGGCTTGCCGGCCTTCCAGGGGGACCTTCCTCCTCACTGGGTCGGCCGGGTGTTTTACGGGGAGAACTGGGAGGACAACCGCGGCTTCGAGCCCGAGGTGTTCCTAGAGGTCACGGATGAGGACCTGGCGGTGTGGGAGCGCGCGATGCGTTGCTACGCGCTGTTCCGCGGCGAGGTCAGCCCGTTCCGGTATATCGAATACTACAAGGCGCTGGCACGGGCTCGGGGGCTGGAGGCGATGCGGGAGTACGCCTGCGCGTTCGCGGTTCCGCCGGATCAGCGCCGCAGGGTGGTGCGCTCTCTGCTGGATTGAGGCGGTCCCAGGCCGGGGCCGCCACTGGCCGGGGCACAAAGAAAGGGGCCCGCCTGATGGCGGGCCGGGAGTGAGGGAGGAACGGAAGGAGGGTCAGTACGTCTTCTTGGCCTTGTCCTTCGCCTTGTCGAGGCCGAGGGACTTCGCGACCGAGGGCGGAAGGATCACGGTGTCGATGACATGGATCACGCCGTTCGAGGCTCCGATGTCGGCCTTGACGACCTTGGCGTTGTTGAACCGAACCGTCTGGCCCTTGATTCGGACCTTGACGGCCTCGCCCTGCACGGTCTTGGGGGAGGCGCCGTTCTTGAGGTCCGTGGACATCACCTTGCCCGCGATGACGTGGTAGGTTAGCACCTGCGTGAGCAGCTTCTTGTCGGCCAGCAGCTTGTCGACGATCGCCTTCGGGACCTTCTTGAAGGCCTCGTCGGACGGGGCGAGCACCGTGAACGGACCCTTGCCCTTGAGGGTGTCCACCAGGCCGGCCTCCTGCACGAGCTTCACCAGGGTGGTGAACTGGCCCGCTCCGACGGCGGTGTCGACGATGTCTTTGGTCTGGGCGCGGGCGCCGGTCAGCGCCATCGCGAACAGTCCGAAAGCGAGCAGAGTCTTCTTGAGCATCGTTGTTTTCTCCGTAGCGAGGCTTCCAATCCTCACGACCGGTCTACGGCCCGGCCCGCCGGACGTCGGCAGGTCCTAGGTCTCCGGTAGGACTTCCGGGTCACTCGAGGGAGAGGACGATGCTCGGCCAGTCTGGAAGGTCGTCTGGCGCGATGTCCAGGCGCTGGAGGACGGCCTCCTCCAACTCCAGGGCCTTCTTCTCGTCGACGGAGGCCACGCCGTGGGCGAGGATGCTGGCGTTGCGGAACTCCAGGTGCGGCTTCAGGGCCTCGTACACGCCGGCATGGTGACGGAGCTCCTCCGGACCGTAGCGGAGCAGATCGAAGCTGCGCGCCAGTCCCAGCTTGTAGAAGCCAGACGAGTCGGGGGCGAAGCCGTCGGCCTGCAGGCGGGAGACGGCCTCCTCGGGCAGGTTGTCGGCGCCGATCCGGCCACGATTCGCGCCGAACGCCCGCCACAGCAGATCCTGTGCGAACATCTCGGTGGCTCGGTAGAGGCAGGCCACGGCGGTGTCGAACTCCCGGCGAGCACGCCTCCTGCGGGCGTTGGCGATCAGCTCGAGCATCAGCGGCGTCTGAGGCCGATCTTGCGGCTTGTTGCCCGAGGAGACGATCGAGCCGCACGCTTCCCAGTGGTCCCTGAGGTTCCGCAGACGCTCCAGAACGACCGGACCGCCCACCAGCCGCGGCTCCATCTCCAGCCTGTCGAGGGCCTTGCCGAGATCGCTCTTGGCAGCGCTGAAGGCGAATCGGTCCACCGCCTCAAGCGCTCTCAACAGGCCGGCCAAGGCCCCGATCCTCGCCTTCAGCTCGGTGGAGCAGCTCTTCCGCAGGGCCTCTTCCAGGACCCTCGCCGCCGCCCCGGGGTATCCCTCGGCCAGCATTCTTGCGGCCTCCTCCTGTTGCAGAACGGCGTACAGCTCGAACGGATTGGCCTCGTCGACGGGCGTCTCTGTGCCGGATTCGACGGCGCCCAGCCGGTCCGGCCGGTTGCCCGCGACGTAGCGCGTGGGGAGCCCGAGGACGGCCGCCGCCAGCGCCAGTCCGCCGGCCATCGCCTTGGTGCCGCCGGTGATGTCCGCGACCGCTTCGCTCGGACTCACCTGCCACTCCCGGAGCTTCTCGCGGATCTTGGCGGAGATGCCGCGGAACGAGTCCGAGAGGCGGTCCCGATCGACGACGACGATGTCGCACAGCCTGGGCGCCTTCTCCAGCCTCGGGTGGATCTGCTCGTCCAGAACGCGCTTGGTTTCTTGCGAAACGACGAACAGCGCGGCGTCGGGTCGGTCGCGGTTGATCGACAGCACGATCGGATCCGGCGAGCCGCCGACGGTGCACACGACGAGGCGGACGCGGGCGTCGTCCATGGAGAATTCTTCGGTCCAATTGCCGGTTCTTCCTGCGAACTTGGGCCGGAAGGCGGAATTCGACGATGGAGGTGGAAGGAGGTACTAGGAGGTACGAAGATGTTGACGACCCTCGTCAGCCTCGCCACTTTGTTGCCGCTGCCGCTTCTCGGCTCGGCGCCGTTCGTTCCGCCGTCGGTCGCCCTCGCGCCCGTCGCCACTCTGTCGCTGGCCGCCCGCGCCGACGAGAAGGAGGACGACAGCTACCTCGACCTGTTCGGTTGGAGGGAGGTGACCCTCATGATCTCTGACATCCCGAAGGAGCTGAAGGGTGCCGTCTCGGAGTCCGACCTGCGAAGGTGGGTGTCCACGCCGCTCAAGGATGCGGGCTTGGAGATCCTGGACGATTTCGACAAGTCCCTTGAGCGGTTCGTGGCACGGACCAAGGATGCCAAGGATCCAGGCTCGAGCCTGCTCGCTTGGGACCGGGGCTTCTCGTGGCTGTCGCTGGAGCTGACCACGGCAGAGGTCGGCGACGGCTCCCTGGCCGTGTCGGTAGACCTTGTCGCCTTTCGAAGCGGCATTCTTGTGCCGTTCCGCGTGCGGCCCGTCGTCGTGTGGCGCGCCGGCCAGCTGGTGGTGGCGGAGGGTCGGCTCAGCTCCCGGTCCAAGATCCGGGAGGTGGTCGAGGTTCTCGCGGACCTGTTGGCGGAGGATTGCCGCAAGGCCGCCAAGGTCAAGCCGGACGACAAGCGGCTCATCACGAAGCTAGCAGGCATCGAGGAGGGAAAGGGCTCCAAGGGGGAAGACGGCTTCCGGTTCTGAGACTGGGTTCGGCGGCCGAAGAGCTCGGGCAGCCTTTCGGACCGGTAGGCGAAGATTCGGGCGACGTCGCGGCGGAACCGGGCGTCGTCCATCGCGTCTCAAGCCGAGTCTCCTGCTCCATTTCGTTCCTTGGACCGGTCGAATCGCGAGCGCCCCGGAGAAGGGGGAACATGGAGGCAGGAACATGCTCACGACTCTCGCCAGCCTCGCCACTCTGTTGCCGATGCCGCTTTTCGGCTCGGCACCGTCCATTCCGCCGTCGGTCGCCCTCGCGCCCGTCGCCAGTCTGTCCCTCGCCAGCCTCGCCGAGACGAAGGAGGACGACAGCTTCGTCAGGCTGTACGGGATGAGGGAGACCAGGATCGATGTGTTGCCGTCCAAGGGTCTGCCGGCCGGCATCTCGACAGCCGACGTCCAGAAGTGGATCTCTGGGCCGCTGAAGCAGGCGGGCTTGGAGATTCTGGATGAGAACAAGCAACGGCAGCGGTTCCTGCAGAGAAGCAAGTCCGCCAAGGACTTCGGCTCGAGTTTGGAGGCTTGGGACAGGTACCTCTCCAAGCTGGTCCTCATTGTGAGCGAGTACGGGCTCGGTGAGAGCAACCGGTCATTCACGGTGACCTTGGAAGTCCACCGCGCTGGGATTCTGGTGCCGTTCCAGGTGCAGCCCGTCCTGGTTTGGAGCCGCAGCGGCAGCCTTTACTGCAATAGCGACTCCATTGTCCGGACCGCGATCCGCGACGCCGTGGGGTTTTCGGCGCGGGCGTTGGCAGGGGATTGCCGCAAGGCCGCCAAGCTGAAGCCCGGAGACCCGCGCCTCCGTCCGATTCTGCCGGGCACGGAGGGGTTCAGAGGTTCCACCAAGGACGGCGGCCTCGGGACCGGAGCCGGGGCTCAGCGGCCGAAGAGCTCGAGAAGCTTTTCGGACCGATAGGCGAAGATGCGGGCGACGTCGCGGCGGACGAACAGCCGGTCCGCGAGCCGCCCGCCCTTCGGCCAATAATGGACGACGTCCGTGGCCAGCGTGCCGCCGTCCAGCGGCTGGAACCCATGCCGGTGGTGCCAAAGGGCGTAGGGCCCGCGCAGCTGCTGATCCACGAAGCCTCGGGGCGGGTCCCACTCGGAGATCTCGGTGAGCCAGCCGAAGGAGAGCCCGCGCACCCGGATCCGGTAGCGGATCAGCGCTCCCGGGCGCATCTCGATCGGCAGCGGGGTCAGGATCCGGAATTCGAGCCAGGGCGGGGTGAGCGTTTGGAGGTTGGCGGCGTCCGAGAAGAACGGGAACAGCTCGTCCTGAGGCAGGGGCAGCCAGACCGAGGCCGACAGCCGCACCGCGGGGCGCTCCCGTCCCTGCCTGGGGAAAACGGTTTCGTCGAATCTCAGCTCCGGTTTCAGCGAGGAGAGGGTCATCCGCTTCGGAATACGCGCCAGACGGCCCTTGCGTCTTGGGCTCTGGGTCGCTTGCCCCTTCCGGGTCGGGCGGGGTATCCTCAACGTCCGCGAGCCGACTGAGGCCGGACCAGAGATTTCCTCATGAGCGAAGACAAGAACCTTATCAACGGCGGATACGACGCCAAGGACAAGGACGCCGCGCAGGGCGAGGGCCGTCCCCGCGGCCGGCGTCGCCGGAAGGTCAGCTACCTCACCATCCAGAAGATCGACGTCATCGACTACAAGGACGTCGGCACGCTCAAGCGGTTCATCAACGACCGCGGCAAGATGCTCCCGCGCCGGCAGACGGGCAACACCGCGAGCCAGCAGCGCATGGTCGCCCGGGCCATCAAGCGCGCCAGGGAGATGGCTCTGCTTCCGTTCGTCGTGACCGAGATGACCGCCGAGCGGCGCGAGTACCGGGGTCGGGACCGGTACCAGCCGTACCAGGAGCCCGCTCCCAAGCCGGTCGAGGAAGTCGGCGAAGAGTCCTGATTTCCGCGCCGCCTCTCGGCCCGGCCCTCTCCGGATTCCGTTCCGGGGAGGGTTTCTTCCGTTTTGGCTCAGCAAAAGTCCTAGGCTTGCGCTTGTCGCTCCGGCGGAATGCTCTTACCCTGTTCGGGAGGAGGTTGCACTCTCATGGCTCGAAGAAGAGCGTTCACGTTGATCGAGCTGCTGGTCGTCATCGCGATCATCGCCATCCTGGCGGCGATCCTCTTCCCAGTGTTCGCGCAGGCCAAGCAGGCCGCCAAGAAGGCGGTCGCCGTCTCGCACAACAAGCAGATCGGTTTGGCGGGGCTGATGTACTCCGCCGACTACGACGACACTCTGCCCTTGGCGTACATGTATCCCCACGACGGCCCCGGCGGCGGGTTCCCATACGTGTTGCTGGTGTACCCCTACGTCAAGAACATCGACATCTACGTGACTCCGGCCGGCAAGCCGAACGCCGTGACCAACCCTGACTGGGACTACATCTGGTCCTACGGCGCGATTCCGGCGGCGCAGGTCAAGCGCTACCCGTACTACTTCGTCGGCGACAACGTCCCCGGCCGGGTGTTCGGCATCGTGGGAGCGCGCTACAACGGCGTGCTCGGCATCGGCCAGTGGGGCAACGTTTGGGGCTGCTGGGGAGACTACTGCTCGGTGTGGCCCGGGCAGATCACCGTTCCCAGCCGCAGCCAGTCGGGAATCGCCCGCGTGGCGGAGATGGCGTTCATCTTCGACTCGAACGAGCCGTTCGCCGACCACCTGACGCGGAACTGGGACGGCGGCACCGACCCGATCCAGGACCCGCTGCTGCGGTGCGCGGCGCTGCGGCGCGGCTACAACCCCGGCTCGTGGTCGATCGGCGGCGCCACGCCGCGCTGGGGAGGCCCGCAGAGCTGCACCAACTGGCTGCCGAGTTATCCGGGCTTCAGCGCGAACTACGCCGAGGAGAACGCCCGCAAGCTGCAGCAGGGCCTCGCGGTCGTGAACATGGCCGACGGGCACACGGTGACCATGAGCCTGAGCAAGCTGTACCAGCCGATGGAGATCGGCGGCGGCGTGGTGGTGCTCAAGAACTTCTGGCCGGACGAGTGAGGCCCTAGCGATGCAGAGACTCTGGATTCTGGCTCTGGCCTTGGTGGCGGTTTCCTTCGCCGCGGGTTGCGGCGCCGGCGGCGACGTCGGCAAGGCCACCGAGGAGGACAAGAAGAACATCGAGCGCCTCGCCCGCGAGGGTGTCGGGGCGCCGAGGAGCGCCGAGGAAGAGGGCAAGTAGCCTTCGGGCCGGCGGAGAGCGGCGGGGTCGGTCGGGTGCGCCCGGCCGGCCTCGCTCTCTGCCCGGGGGGCGCCTAGCCGTCCGCTCCGTCCGCGGATCCGGTGCCTTCGCCGCCGGGTCCTTGGTGCAGCACCAGCTGACCGCCGGCGACCTGCAGAGCCTGGATCGACCGGAGGAGGGCCAGGCTCGGGTTGCCGTCCAGCATGCGCGCCGCGTTGGCGAGGCTGCGCAGGGCGGCCTGCTCGCCCCGGGCGCGCTCGAGGGCCGCGCGGGCCTCCTCGCGGGCGGCCGGCACCTGCGCGAAGGCCCTCTTCAGTTCGCCGGGCAAGGAAAGGTCCCGGAGCCGCAGGTCCTCCAGGCGGACGCCCCAGCCTTGGATGCGCTCGGCTACGAGGTCGCGGATCTCTTGCACGAGCGTTTCGCGGTTGGCGAGGATTTCCTCGATGGTTCGGCGGCCGACGGCCTCTCGAACCGCGCCGTGCGCGGCCTCGTAGACGGCGTTCCAGACGCCGGCCCACGGGTCGTCCTGGACTCCCTTCGCACGCTCCGGAGCGCGGTCCGCCTCGGCCGGGGCTTGGGCGAAGGCGCGGAGCGCCGCCGTGGGCGACTCGATCCGCACGGATAGGCTGAGCCCTAGGCGGATGGCGACGGCGTCTTGGGTCAGCACCTCCTGGCCGCTCAGGCGGAGCAGGAACGGGCGCAGGTCCGCCACGACGAGGCGCGTGGTGGCTCGCCAGATCCGGTACCGACCGGGCCCGAGCTCCGCCGCCAGCCGGCCGTTGTGGAAGCGCAGGGCCTTCTGGAACTCGTACACCGTCACGCAAGGCCACGACGCGCCGACCAGCCGGACGAGGTACGCGATGGCGGCCCACAGAAAGACGATCAGCAGGAGAAGGACCAGCGGGTTTTCCATCTTGCGCGAGCTTTCCGGGCCGGACTGGGTCGGAGCCGCCGGCGGTCGGGGTGGGGGCGCGAAGCCCGCAGGACCCCTCCCTCCGTTCCCCTCTTGGGGGCGCGGCGCCACCCGTCCGGACCCGGCGTATCGTGACGTGGGACACGCTGGAGACGATGGCGAAGCGCGGACCTACGGAGCGCGCCGCCGAATCTCCGCGCACAGTATGAACCGCCTTGGCCCGTGGGGGCAAGGATCGCCGAAGGAGTCAGTCCGACTCGACGAGGATCTCGCGCACCACGAGCCAGAAGCCGGGGTTGCGCAACGACCGCACCCGCACGCCGTCCAAGACCCTGCCGCCCAGGTCGGCCTCCGCGGTGCCGTCCACGAAGTCGGCGACCTTGGCCCACTGGCCACCTTCCGACACCTCGAGCACGCCGTCGTACATCCGATCCCCCGAGGGGTTCCACGGCTGTCCGGTGAGCACACGGATTCGCCGAACCGGGATCGGCCGCAGGAACTCCGCGGTGATGTGCGAACCGGGCGGCGGAGGGCCGAAGCTCCAGAAGAACGTGCCGGGGTCGCCGTCGAGAACGTGGAACAGGACGTGGCCCTCGTAGGCCGAAAGGTTGCTCGAGAGCCTGGCCGGCACGGTCGTCGTGCGGTACGTGGCCTGAATGACCGGCCCGTCCCCGACGCGGGCCTTGACGGTGGTGGTCTTCGAAAGGCGGATGGGCTGCGAACAGGCGGCCGAGGCGGGGCCGGGGTCGGAGCCGTCCAAGGTGTAGCGGATCGGCTGGCTCGCGTCGGCCGCGACCAGCCGAACCTCGACCTCGCCGGTGAAGATGCGGTCGAACGGCAGGAGGATCGGCCCGGCGAGGGTCTGCTCCAGCGACGCCTCGAGCCGGTCGAACTTCGCCAGGTTGCGGTCGAGCCACCACGGCCGGTTCTCGGCGGACCAGAGCCGCGCGTACTCCTCGCGGAGCGCGCGCAGCTCGGCGATCCTCGCCCGAAGGTCGCTCCGGATGGACGGCAGGGCCGACGGGTCGTTGCCGATGCCGCGGAGGCGCTCGGCGAGGGAGGCGGTGCGGGCCATGAACGCCACCCTTCGAACGGCGTGGAGGGCCGCATCCAAGCCGTCGGCGTTCGGGAGTGCGGAGCGGATCCTTCCCAGCGCCTCCCCGAGGGCCGCGCATTCCCTCTGCGCCGAGCGGATCTCCTCCTCCCTCGCGGTTCCAGCGAGGCTCTCGAGGGGCTTCCAGAAGTTCCCGTCGTCCAGTCCCCGGCTGGCCGGGTTCCGGCGCAGGGCGCTGAGGCGACGGAGGAGCGGTCCGAGGTCCTTGGCCGCCGGTCCCGCCCACGCTGGCCCGAAGGCCTCGAGGAAGCGCCCGAGGCGCGCCTCGCGCTCCGCCGGAGCGGCGTCGGGAGCCAAGGGCGTCCAAGCCATCTCGGCCCCCCAGGCGAACGGAAGCCACGTCGCGTCGAACAGGTTCTCGCCGGAGTCGTCCCAAGACGTGTTCAGCATCCCCAGCGCGCCCATGGCCGCGCCGTCCCGGACGAAGTTCGCGATGTTCACGAAGGCGGCGTCGAGGTCGGGGTAGATCTGGCCCCAGCAGCTGACGCCCGGGCAGACCATGAACTCCAGGCCGAGGTCCACGAACGGCTGGATGGACGAACGGAAGCTGTCGCCGGGGTGGTAGCCCCACGGCAGGGCGATCAGATCCTTCGGCAGCTGCGGGACGATGTCGCGGTGCTGGGCGGCGATGTCGCCCCACATCATCACCCGCTTGCCGTGCCGGCGGAGGATCTCGGCGACGCGGCGGATGTGGCCGGCGTACACGGCCGCCAGGCCCTTGGTGGCCACCAGCTCTCGGCTGGGTCCCTCTCCCAGCCCTCCGGTCTCGTCGCAATTGATGTGGAACAGCGGGCTGGAGTAAGCCGGAGCGATCTCGGAGTAGACGTCCTCCAGGAACCGGTAGCTCTCCTCCAGAGCCGGGCTCAGCACCCATCCGGCCTCGCCCAGGTGGCCGTAGCCGGGGACGTTCAGGATGTTGGCGAAGTGCCCGAACGACTGGAAGTTGCCGATGAGCTCGACGTGCCGCAGCTTGGCGTAGGCGTCCAGCTCCCGGATCTCCTCGGCGGTGAGGCCGTCGGGCGGGGCGATGCGCGGGTGCTTCTCGAGCCGGAACACGTGCTCGGTGTAGAGCGTCATCGCGTTCATCTTCAGCTCGGAGAAGCGGTCGATCTCCTTCTTCAGAAACTCGAGCTTGGGGATCGGCCCGCGGCTCACGTCGTCCTGCCATCCGCGGTAGCGCAGGGACGGCCAGTCGCGGATCGTCACGCAGGGGATCGCTCCTTGGCGCGCCTCGGCCCGGATCAGCTGCTTGAAGGTCTGGACCCCGTAGAACACGCCCTGCGCGGTGGGCGCCCAGACGAGCGCGCGGCCGGGCCGCACGGCCAGCACGTAGGCTCCCGGAACGTCCGAGGCCTGCGAGGACACCCCGAAGCGCCGCGCGAGGTCCTCCTCCAGCGTTCGTGCGAGCACCACCGAGCCTGTGCCCGGGGTGCGCGGGCGTCGGCCGGTGGCGGCCCTGAGCTCGTCGGCGAGCTGGTCGGCCGAGAGCCGGTCGAACGTGTCCCCGGGGAGCTGGACCCGGATGGAGGAGAGGTCGGAGAGACGGCACGAGCCGCTCTCGATGCGGACCTCCTTTGGCGTTGGAACGAGGTGCAGCGGAGGCTGCGCGAGCGCGGGAAGGAGCGCGAGTGCGAACATCGGCGCGCCTATGCTACCGTAGGGTCGTGGACGGAACCGCCACCCTCCGCTGCCGAACGGCGGAATCCGAACTCGGACCGATCCGCCTGTTCGCGTCGGACGCCGGGCTGTGCGCCGTTCTGCTCCCACACTGCCGCCGGACCCCGGAGTGGCTCGCTGGGGCGGAGCCCGCGGAGGACGAGGGTCTGGCCGAGGCCGAGCGCCAGCTTCGGGCTTATCTTCGCGGCGAGCGGACGGAGTTCCGCCTCTCGCTGGACCTCCGGGGCACGCCGTTCCAGACGGCGGTGTGGCGTTGGCTGCTCACGATCCCCTACGGCCAGCGCAGGAGCTACGCGCAGGCCGCCGTCGCCATGGGCATGGATCCAGGGTTCGCGCGGGCGGTCGCCTCGGCGGCGGCGAGCAACCCCCTGCCGATCGTGGTGCCGTGCCACCGCCTGGTGGGTTCGGGCGGCTCGCTGACGGGCTACGTGGGCGGCCTGCAGGCCAAGCGCTTCCTGCTGGACCTGGAGTCCGGGGTGGCCCCGCTCGGGCTGTAGCCGTCGGTGAGGGCGGCGGTGCGCCATACTATCGGTTACCGATCATGCCGGACAACGACGCTCCGTTCTTCCCCGACGACTTCATTCGACAGGCGGTCCGCGAGGACTTGGCTGGCGGCCGCTTCGACCGCGTCCACACGCGCTTCCCGCCGGAGCCCAACGCCTACCTGCACATCGGGCACGCGAAGGCGGTGTGGATCGACTACGGGATCGCCCAGGAGTTCGGCGGGAAGTTCAACCTCCGCTTCGACGACACGAACCCGGAGACGGAGGACCAGGAGTTCGTCGACGCGATCATCGAGGACGTGCGCTGGCTGGGCGCCGACTGGGAGGACCGGCTCTTCTTCGCCTCGGACTACTTCGAGCAGATGTACGAGTGGGCCTGCGACCTGATCCGCAAGGGCAAGGCCTATGTGTGCGACCTGTCGCCCGAGGAGCTGAGCCGCACGCGGGGCACCATCACCGAGCCGGGCGTCGAGAGCCCGTACCGGAACCGCAGCGTGGAGGAGAACCTGGACCTGTTCGCCCGGATGCGCGCCGGCGAGTTCCCCGAGGGCAGCCGAACGCTGAGGGCGAAGATCGACATGGCCTCGCCGAACCTGCTGCTGCGCGACCCGGTGATGTACCGGATCATCCACAAGCCGCACCACCGGCAGGGGAGCAAGTGGTGCATCTATCCGATGTACGACTGGGCGCACGGCTTGGAGGACTCCATCGAGGGAATCACGCACTCGCTCTGCTCGCTGGAGTACGAGATCCACCGGCCTCTGTACGACTGGTTCCTGGACCAGCTGGGCATCTACCACCCGCGCCAGATCGAGTTCGCCCGGCTGAACATGACCTACACCGTGATGAGCAAGCGCCGGTTCATCGAGCTGGTGAACGGGGGGCACGTCTCCGGCTACGACGACCCGCGCCTGCCCACGCTGGCCGGCCTGCGGCGCCGGGGCTACACCCCCGAGGCCATCAAGGAGTTCTGCCGCCGGATCGGCGTGAGCAAGACCGACAGCGTGGTGGAGTTCCACCAGCTGGAGGACTGCATCCGCGAGGACCTGAACCGGCGCGCGCCGCGCAGGATGGCCGTGCTGGACCCGATCAAGGTCACACTGGTGAACTACCCCGAGGGGCAGACGGAGACGGTGCAGGCCGTGAACAACCCCGAGGACCCGTCGGCGGGCGTGCGCGAGGTGCCGTTCGGACGCACGCTCTATCTGGAGAGGGAGGACTTTCTGGAGGAACCGCCGCCCAAGTTCTACCGGTTGGCGCCCGGGAGGGAGGTGCGTCTGCGCTACGCCTACTTCATCCGGTGCGAGGAGGTCGTGAAGGACGCCGACGGCAACGTGGTGGAGCTGCTGTGCACCTACGACCCCGCCACCAAGGGCGGCGACGCGCCCGACGGCCGCAAGGTGAAGGCGACCCTGCACTGGGTGTCCGCCGAGCACGCCGTGCCGATCGAGGCGAGGCTGTACGACCACCTGTTCCGCACGCCCGATCCCGACGACGCTCCCGAAGGCGGCAGCTGGCTGGACAATCTGAACCCGAACTCCCTGCGCGTGGTGCGGGGCTTCGCGGAGCCTTCGGTGGCCGAGGCCAACCCCGGGGACCGGTTCCAGTTCGAGCGCGTGGGCTACTTCTGCGCGGACCGGGACTCGGCGCCGGGGCGTCCGGTGTTCAACCGGACGGTGACGCTGAAGGACGCGTGGGCGAACCTGCGGAAGTCGGGGCGCGCGTAGCCCTTCGGTCCGCGGGCGGAGGGTCGCGACGAGGGAACCTTGCCTGCTCCGAGGGCGTTCGGGGTATGATGGAGGGCCGGACCTGCGAGGGTCCGCTCCGAGTGGGGATGTAGCTCAGCTGGGAGAGCGCTGCAATCGCACTGCAGAGGTCGTGAGTTCGAATCTCATCATCTCCACCACCAGGTTCCAATTCCAGCGTTTGACCGCCGGATTCGGTAGTCAGGGAGTTTGAAGTCCACCGGTCGGCACACGCTCGGCGGCCTCCAGCCGGCGCCTCTGCTCGACCTCCACGTACAGCCACTTGGTGTCGCTCCGTGCTGCCCAGGACCGCCGCGCTGGCGAGGACGTCGCAGCCGGCGGCGAACACCAGGCCCGCCCCTCTTCCCCCGTTGGCCTGGGTTCCGCAGAACCGGAAGGCGCGTTGGCGCCGAAGTCTGCGGGTCGGTGAGAAGGGGAATCTTTGGAGGGCCGGCTGGAGCGGCGCCGCCGAGGAGAAGAACGATGCGCGAGAACAGCAGTGCTTCGCCGACCGCCTTCGAATGCCTGAAGGCGCTGCTTGGTTACCTAGGGAGGATCTGGCCGGAGGGGGCTACCCGTGAGCGCTCCTCGGCCTCGAGCCTAGGGGCGAGGCGAACGCCGACGGGTCGATCCCGACACGGGCGGAGGGCGGAACCTGGCACCCATCGATGGGCGTCGTGGAGGCGGCCTCCGACGGCGGCGCCATCTTGCGCGCCGGCGTGGCGTTCGAGGACGGCCCCCTCGGCGGCGAGGTCCGCTTCGCGCTCCACACCTACCTAACGTTGCGGTGGGGAGAGTTCGTGGAGGAATTGGACAGGATCGTCCCGGTTCGAACCGAGGTCACGCTGACCCCGCTGGGCGACGTGTTCGTGGCAGGGCCGGTGTACCAGGAGGACCCGGGCATCCTTCGCCTCGTGCGCTGCCGGAACGTCTTTTCGGACGGCCTCTTGGTTCTGCGCGCCTGGGCGCGAATCCGCGAGACGGTTCGACCCTGGACCAGCGGAGCCGGTGCCTTCGAGCCTTCGGCCCTCTCCTGATGGCCACGGATGGCAAGGGCGCGGCCCCGGAAGGGGCCGCGCCCTCCCTTTTGCTGAGGCGCTCAGCGGGGGACGAGCTCGTACCAGAGGCTGCGCGTCTTCGGCCCGATCTCGAACCGCACGCGGCCGCCAGCGAACGCCGACGGAACCTCCGAGCGGCGGGAACCGTCCGGCCCTAGCGCAAAGACCCGCCGTGGGCCGTCGGCGGGCAGGCTGATCCGGGCCGGAACGGGTTCGGCCATCGTGGGGCCCTCTCCCCACTGGTCGCTCACCGAATTCCGCCGCTCGTTCCAACCCATGTTGCGGTTCTCGACTCTGCCTGCGGCCGCCAGCGCCACCCTGCGAGAGGACCGGATCGGCCTGCCGTCCATGGCGGCGGCCATCAGGCCGGCGAACCCCTCATCGCGGTAGCCGAAGGTGCCGAACGTCGCCCAAACCGGGCCCGCCTGCTGCGTGGTTCCACCGAGGAAGCCGGTGAGCGCGCACGCCCTCTCCGAGCCCACCGCCACGACGTTGCCTTTGGAGGCCCTCCGCACCGCGATCGGGTTGGGGTCCTTGGCTCGCGGGGCAGGGGCCCTCGAGCCGGCCCATTCCACGTAGAGTCTGGCGTTGAGGCTGTCGGGGTCGGGCGCTTGTCGGGCCCATTCGTCCCACCAGTGGATGCTGCGGCTCCAAGGAATCTGAGGGAGCCGGATCGCCTGGACCTTGGCTGCGGGTTCCAGCAGGCCCTGGCGGAACAGCACGGCCGAGATCGGGAAGAACGCCCACTTGGCCGGATTGCGGGCCATGTCGAAGTAGCCGTCGTACAGGTCGTTGCGGCGACCCGTGCCCGTGGCGTCCCAGGCGAAGGTGTAGAGGATGTCCCAATCCTGCCGCGCGCCCCAGGCCGCGTAGAGCGGCATCATCTCGACTTGGAAGTCGCTCGGTGCCGGGTGGTTGTACTCGCTGACGCTGAACGGCTTGCCGGCGAGGCGGGTGCGGGCCAGGGAGCCCAGCGTGCCGTTCGACCGTCCCATCTCGTTGACCAGCGCGCGCCGGTCCACCCGGTAGTTCTTGGGATCCCAATCTGATCCGAGGAACGCCGGGTGGTTCCAGTACTCGTGCGCGTCGGTCAGCTCCATCGAGCGCTCTCGGTAGGGCGCGGTCAGGCCGCCCCAAGCGATCTGGGTGTCCAGCAGGATCGTGTTGCGGAAGCCGAGCTGCTCGCGCAGGAAGCGCCGCATCCGCTCGCTGTAAGCTCGCTCGATTTCCGCCAGGAAGGCGGTGTAGTCGCGGAATCTCGGGGAGAGGTCTGGAGCGGGCAGGCCGATGGATCCGAGCCTCTGCCCGGGCGGCACGCCGACGGTCCGCGTTCCCGGCAGGACGCGCACGTTCTCGACCCAGAGGGTTCCGCGCACGTCGCCGAGCACCCAACTGATGCGGGCGCTGTTCGGCTCCGAATTCTGACATCGGAAGGTGAGGCTGTAGGTCCTCCACTCCGGTCCCGTGCTGACGGAGGATCCGAGTCCGAGGAACCTCCAGTCCGGCTTGCTGAGGCGGGCGTCCACGCCGAACGTCATCGGGCGGTCGGAGCGCGCACGAAACTCCACCACGTTCGTCTGGCCGTTGTTCAGGTCGAGCCCCCCAAGGTGCATCTGGACGTGCCAGTTGGGGCCGGGGTTGGATCGGACCGTGGCCTTGATCCCCATGGACCCGGCACCCGACTCGGGGGTGTAGGTTTCGAAGGTCACGTCGCCGTTGGACTGGTTCTCATGGGTCCAAGCGTTCCTTCGGGTGGTCACGCTGGGTCCGACGATACGCTCGGCGGTGGGCCAGGCCTTGCGCAGGGCGGCGTCCGAGCCGTACTTGCGGCGCAGCCAGTCGTTCCAAAGCCGCACGAGGTTGCCACGGAAAGGCTCGGGCAGGCCGTCCAGACCGGCACCCGGCGACTCTCCAAGCCAGCCCACGAGGGAGTTCTCGTTGTTGATCTCCACGACGAGGATCGCCGGGTCGTCGGCGTAGCGCAGGCCCGTGTAAGGGTTTCGCCGACTGATCAGGTCGCGGGCGTACTGCTGCTGCAGCCGGATCATCCGCTCGTCGAACTTGTCGACCTTCTTGGCGAAGTTCTTGAGCTGACGCACGGAGGGTGGGAAGCCCATCTCCGGCAGGTATTCGCGCGCCGTCTGCAGGTTGATGTTGCTGTAGATGCCCCTCTTCTTGAGAGCGGCGACGAAGTAGTCGAACCGATCGAGCTGGACGGGGTCGATCTCGAGGAACACGCGGTTGCGCTTCCAGATCGTCCCGCCGTTCAGGTCCCACCCGTTGTTCAGGTGGTGGAACCGCACCACGTTGATGCCGAGTCCAGCGAGTCGGGTAGCGATCTTGTCGGCGTCGGCCTTGGGGGGAAGGCGGCCGATGCGCCCACGTTGGTGCCGAAGAAGCGAACGCGCCGACCGGTGCGGCTCTCGTAGAGGTGTCCGTTCCGGGATACGATCCGGCCGTTGGCGCCGGCTGGCTCGACGTTGAGGAACGACGCGTCGAAGGCACCCTTGGGCGCTCGATCCCACGGCGCCACGAACGGGAACCAGTCGGGCCCTTGGGCCGCGCCGAGAGCGGCGAGCGCACCCCCCGCAACGATGGCGGCGGCACGCAGAAGGCGACGGCGGAGTTGCATGTCTCGAAGACCTCCTTCCTTGGCTGTCGCGATGATACACCGCTTCTTGGTTCATCGGTTCACCAGAGGGTCTGCCGTGCGAATGCGGTCCTGTCGGATCGGCGATTGGGATAGACTGGTGGCCATGCACGTGCCGGATGGAATGCTCTCGGGTTCGGTTTGTCCCGTGACCGCGGCGATGGCCGGGGCGGGCCTGCTCGCTGCGGGCTGGGCGGCGGTCCGATCGCCCAGGAGGCCGGGCGCCGCGCAGTTCGGGGCCGTGGCGGCGATGGTGTTCGCCGGCCAGATGGCGAACTTCCCGATCTCCGGCGGGACGTCGGGTCACCTGCTGGGCGGCGTGCTGGCCGCGGTCCTGCTGGGGGCGCCGTGGGGCGTTCTGGCGATCGCCTTGGTGGTCGCGGTGCAAGCCCTGGTGTTCGCCGACGGCGGCCTGCTGGCGCTTGGGGCGAACGTGATGAACATGGCGGTGATCGGCGCGGGGCTGGGCGGCTGGTTGGCGGGGCGCCTGCGCCGCGCGATGCCGGAGCAGGCTTCGTGCGCGGTCGCGGCGTGGGCTTCGGTGGTGGCGGCCTCCGCGGCGGTGGCGATCGAGCTGGCGGCGGACGGCCGTGCCGCCCTGGGTCCGGTGTTCGCGGCGATGGTCGGGACCCACGCGCTGATCGGCTTCGGCGAGGCGGCGATCACCGTGGTCGCCGTTGCGGCGCTGCCCTCTCTGGCCAGGCGCCAGGGACGCTCGCTGGCGGGCGTCGCCCTGGCGGCCGCTCTGCTGGCGGTGGTGCTGTTGGCGCCGATCGCGTCGACGCTGCCTGACGGCCTGGAGGCGGTGGCCGGAGCGCTGCGGATCGCCCACCAGGGTGCGCCGACGTTCGTCGCTCCTTTGGCCGACTACGGCGTGCGGGGGATGGCCGAGGGCCCGCTTGCGACGGTTCTGGCCGGGCTGGTGGGGGTGGCCGCGTCCTTCGGAGCAGGCTGGCTGGTCGCCAAGGGCCTGACGCGGGACGCGGCGCCATCCGCCATGTAAGACAGGGACTCTTCTGCTGGAGGTGGCGGAGTGCTGGCGGCGGTGGCTTCTCTTTTCGGAATGGCGTCGTGCTGCTCGGGGTTGGCTGGCCCGGACTACGCGGCCGGCTACCTGATCCTGCCGGTGGCGGGGGGGGTGGACCGGGCCTATGGCGACGGCTTCTCGCTCTACGTGCCCGCGTGGCCGTTGCTCGAGCGGTACCCGGGCCATGAGTTCCAGATGGGATTGCCGGGCACGTGGATGTTCGCCCAGGTTTCCGGCGAGCCGCTGAAGGACGCGTACTCGGACGTCGAGGGAGGCCTGGGGTGGTGGCGCGACACTCGCTTCCCCACTGAGACGCCGAAGTTCATCATGGGCGGCGTCGGCCTGAACTTCTCCGCCATCGCGAACGGCCCGGCGCACGGGGCAGGCACGTGGGAGGAGCCGAGAGGTCTGTACGGAGTGGCCCAGCTGAGCAACCGTCTGGTCTTCCCGATCGACGGTCTGAACGTGGCCCAGGGTGCGTGCGGCCAGCTGTTCGGCTACGGCTATCTGAACCTGTCGCTGGCGGACCAGCAGCCCCGCGGACGCAAGGGCGTGCCCACCGGCGGCAACTGCTGGACGCTGTTCCTGAACACGGCGAACTTCAAGGGACCGGTGGCGTTCTTTCTGCCGGGCTTCTGGTCCGAGTCCGCGGCTTCGGACGCCCGCCTGACCGGGCGGATGCTGGACGCCCAGCCGTCGGACCCGAACCGGGCGGTGCAGATGGAGACGCAGTACGTTCCCTGCAAGGTCGCTGCCGATTCGAAGGGAGGGCTGTTCGCCAAGCTGGCGCCGGTGCGCTTCCCGCTGAACCACGCCGGCGACACGGTGCTGCTGCATCGGGACACCGTGTACCGTGAGGACGCGCTCCGCAAGAGCGTAGGGGCATGGTTCCGCGGAGGCCCCGCAGCCTCCGGCCGGGTGGATCCGCGCGGCGCGTTCGTCCGGCAGATCGGGCAGGGCGGGTACGCCACGTGGGAGATCCGGTGGAGGCCCGGAGGCGGGGAGGAGCGCAAGGCGCCTCTGCACTGGGATTCGTTCGCCGAGCCGCTGCGGATCGACGCGGAGACGTACGGCTACCGCTGGCGCGGCCCCTACGCGACCCGAACCAGGACCAGGCAGGGGGAGCTGGTCACGCTTCCGCAGTACTACCGCCTCGAGCGGACGGAGCGGGGGAGCGAGCGGTGGGTTCCCGTCGCCGAGCGCGAGGTCCCGACGGAGACCGGGCTGCGGGAGGTGCGCTTCGGCCGGCCCGAGGAGCCGCCGCAGGAGCCCTACACGACGCCGGAGTCCATGGATAGCCCGTGGAAGAAGCCGGGACCGGTCGCAGGGCCGTTCCGCATCCGCCTGGGCGACGGCAGCGTGGTGGTGTACAGCTGGTATCGGTTCGCGGACCAGCCCTCGCTCGTGGCGTCCGGCCTCTCCAAGCAGGAGCGGGAGCGGATGCAGGCCAAAGTCGAGCGCATCCACCGCGCGTGGGGCATCGATCGGGACTACCTGATCCCTCCGGCGTTCGGGACGCTCGCCCGGCTCGACCCGGCGCAGATCGTCCGGCCTGCCAAGGGGCTCGAAGTGGGGTACGTGCCGATCGCGACCTACCAGGGTTTGTCCAGTCGCTAGGGGCCGGGCCTCCAAGGGGCTCCTCGGGTGCTTCCATGCTCCGGGTCTCGGCGCACAAGGCCGAGGAGCACCGACTAGGGAGCCGGCCATCGTGGAGTGGCGAGCCCTCGCTTGGTTGGGCGGCGGAGCCGAGCGCCCTCTCGTCCGATCAGACCTTTTGGGCGGGCGAGGGCCACGCGAGCTCGGATTCCTGCAGCGTCAGGCTCCACTCCGGCTTCTCTTTGGCGTTCTTGGCGAGGACCACCTTCGTGCGGGCCCGTCCCGTGCGGGGATCCAGGTCCAGGATGCGGGCCCCTCGCTCCCAGTCGCCGTAGCCGCTGAAGCCGCTGCAGCGTCCGTAGACCAGGTTCACGGACTGGAGGGCCCCCAGGTAGTCGTTCACGTGGTCGTGCCCACACAGAACGGCGCGAACCCTGCCGGAGTCAGCGTAGTGCCGGAAGATCTCGCCCCGGTCGAGTTCGAAGCAGACCGTCTCGCCGCGCCGCCCGACCGCGAGACCCTTCTCGTACACCTCGTGGTACTGGATCATGGGGATGTGCTGCATCACGTAGACCGGCGTACGGACTCCGGCAGCCTTGTCGGCCTCCATCTGCGCCAAGAACCAGCGTGTCTGGCTCTCGTTGACCTTCATCCCGGACTGAGGATCGCCGGTGTTGAACACGAACAGGCTCGCGAAGGCGCGTCCGTTGGGAGCCCTGAGGTCGATGCGGAAGCAGTAGTCGCGACGGCCGTCCTGCTCGGCATACCCCATGTGCGCGGCCTCGCCCAGGCTGGCGTGGAACTCCTCGAGGGACTTCTGCCCGGGCTTGCCGTTCGGGTGGTCGTGGTTTCCGAACGCGAGGGACCAAGGCACCCCGAGGCTGTTCATGAACCGCAGCGCGCCGAACTCAGGGTTCGGCCGGTCGTTGTTGATGAAGTCTCCGGTGTGGAACAGGAAGTCGGGTTCGTGCTCCTCCACCAGCTTCCGGATCAGCCTCTCCGTTCTAGCGTCCTTCAGCCGGTTCCGCTCTTCGGCGGTGCCGAAGTGGGTGTCCGTGAGTTGCAGAATTCGAAAGCGCGAGCCGGAGCCGGCGACCAGGTCGAAGCGGTCGGTGGCCGTCTGGACGAGTCGCGTCCTGCGCTTGGAGGACTGGCTCCACACGGTCGGGGCTGCCAGCAGCGCTGCTCCCGCGGCGAGGAATTCCCTTCGACTGAGCACAGATCTCAGTGAAACAGGCGGTTGTCAAGCGCCGGTTAAGATTTGGGACCGTGGGCCCGTTGGCCCCCGAGAGTGGGCCTCCGGCAGTGGAACGGGCGCCGCACGGGGTGCGAAGGCGGTTGGCGTTCGCGCTTCAACGGGGCTCCGCTGTTGGCCGGCTAGCCAGGACCAAGTAAGCGATGGTAGCCGCCGCGACCAAAGAGGCGTTCTGGAGCGCAAGGTTCGGCGACTCGGAGACGAACAGCGACACCGCCGGGAGGGAGGCTTCCTTCGAGCCCGCGAGCAGGAAAGCGGCGAGGTTGTTGGCTGCGTGCACGCCGATCGCGAGGTCCAGGCTCCGGGTGCGGAGCGTCAGGGCTGCGAGGAAGGCGCCCATGACGGCCCACTGGGTCCATGCCGCCCAGCCGTGCGAAGCCTCGATGTTGCCGAGGTGCGGCAGGAGGAAGAGGAGGCCGTTCAGCGCACAAAGCAGCAGCGGCTTCCGAGTCCATCGGTAGGAGGCCTGCAGCAGGTACCCGCGGAAGAAGACCTCCTCGGCGGTCGTCTGCAACGGGATCAGCAGAAGTCCAGCCGCGAGGAGCGCCGCTTCGGCCCCAAACTGCTCGTTTCGGCGAACGTTTCCAGGAAACAACACGGCCTCGACGCAGGTTGCGGCGGTGAAGAGCACGAGCCACACCGCCGCGCCGGCGAACACCCGGCTCCAGCGGAACTGCCCAGGGGGAGCGAAGAGGGTGCCGACGGGGCGGCCGTGCATCCACGCTACGACGGCCAGCGTTGCGAGCAGAAGCCAGCCGAAGGAGGCGAGAGACAGCGCCAAGCCTGTGGGACCCAGAGCGGCCTCGTCCTCCGTCGCCCCGGCAGCGCCGACGGTCATCGCCGTGCCGACGAGGAAGGCGACGGCGACCAAGAACGCGCCAAGCACGTACAAGCTCCTGGAGGAGCGTCCCTGCTCGGCCAACGCGAGGAAGGGATTTCCGTTCGCCACGATTCGAACTCTCCGGTGGAGCCAGTTTGTCTGGGCTTGGAGATCCTTAACATTCCGAATGGGTCTATGGTCTGTTCAGCCTAAGAGGCCGCGGGCAGTCCTGCCCGATCGGACGGAAGCCGCCCCAAGAACGAGCTGCAGGCGCCGCAGGCCGCCGGCACGGCCTCGGGTCCTCCTCGGGTGAGGGCCTGGACGGTTGCTAGGCGGGGAGAGCCGAGCCCCGGTCGCGCGCTACTCGTCCGGCTCGGCGTGGGTGCTCACCTGGGCCACGCAGGGGAAGGCCTCCCGGATGCGCTCCTCGATCCGGCTGGCGGTCCAGTGGACCTCGCCGACCTTCATCCCGGCGGGGAAGACGCACCAGAGCCTCACGAAGACGCCCCAGCCGGTCTCGTGGACGGAGACCTCGGTGCAACGCACGCCTGAGTGCTCGTGGCAGGCCTCTCGGGCGAAGGCCACGATCTTGGGGCGGTCGCCGGGTTGGGCCGTCTTCGCCGGGCCGCGATCGTTCTCGATGTGGACGAAGACCCCGCCGAGTTCGGGAAGGTCCTGGTGGAGGGCGGCCTCCAGGCGGTCCGCCGCCTCGTGCGCCTCCCGGAGCGTGGTCTCGCCATCCACCTCCAGATGCATCTCGACCGACGGTCGGCCCTGCTCCTCGAACACCGCCACGTTGTGCACCTGCAGCCCCATGGCCCAGGCCGTTGCGGCGACCCGCTCGCGCAGGTCCTCGTCGCCCGTCCGCGTCGGCTCGAGGCGAACCACCACGTCGGAGCGCGGTAGGACGTTCCGCACCGCGTCCTCGATCTCGCGGGAGATTCCGTAGCCGGCCTCGAGGGGCAGGTTTCGTCCGACGCGCACGGAGGTCTCGACGAACATCGTTTGGCCGGACTCGCGCGCCCGCACCCACGAGACGTCCTCCACGCCGGCCACGCCGGCGATCGCGTCGCGCAGGGAGCCCAGGGACTCGAGCGGGGAACGGTCGAGCAGCACGTCCACGGCCCGCTTTCCCATGCGCGCGCTCACGAACACGACGATCCCCGCCACGACGAGGGCCGCCAGCGCGTCGGCCTTGGCGAGCAGCTCGTGGTTGCCCGTCCAGTCTCCGACCTTGACGAGGGTCAGGCCGACCAGCACGACGCACGAGCTCCAGACGTCCGTGCTGAAGTGCAGCGCGTCGGCCTCCAGGGCCTGGCTCCGGTGCTTCTTGGCCACCCTCAGGAGCGCTCTGGAGCGGGAGACGTCCACGACGATGGACAGCAGGACCACGCCGAACGCCCAGGGCGAGGCCTCAACTGGGACGTGGCGGAACAACAGGCGCTGGGTGGCCTCCCAGGCGATCCACCCGCAGGTGACCAGCAGGAGCAGCGTCTCGAAGAGGGCAGAGAGGTTCTCGGCCTTGCCGTGGCCATAGGGATGGCCTTCGTCGGCGGGACGGTCCGCGTAGCGGACGGCGAACATCGTCAGGAGCGCCGCGACCAGGTCCAGTCCGGAATGCGCCGCCTCGGAGAGGATGCCCAGGCTTCCGGCCTCCCATCCGACGACCAGCTTGGTGCCGGTCAGCATAAGCGCGGCGGCCACGGACGTCAGGGCCACGGCGTTCTTCTCGCGGCTGGCGGATTCCGGCAGGCTCGGGGCGGTCACCCTCGGATTGTGGCACGGCCCCGAATGCGAGCGGCCGGTTGGGTTTCCCCAACCGGCCGTTGCGCGCCGCACGCGGGCGGCGTCAGTTGGTGACGAGCTCCTTCGGCTGCGGCTCCTCGGGCGTCTTCTTGCGGAACACCACGGTGCCGGCCTCGTCCAGCTCGGCCACGATGTGGTCGCCCGGATGGAAGGTCCCGAGCAGGAACTCCTCGCTGAGCGGGTCCTCGATGAACCGCTGGACGGCCCGGCGCAGCGGCCTGGCGCCCAGGTTCGGGTCGTAGCCCTCGGAGACGAGCTTGTCCTTGACGGCCTCGCTCAGCTCGATGGTGATGTTGAGGTTCTTCGCCTGCTCGTTCACTCGCTTCAGGTAGAGGTCGGCGATCTGCAGGATCTCGTCCCTCTTGAGGTGGTGGAACACGATGACCTCGTCCACTCGGTTCAGGAACTCGGGCCGGAAGAGCTTGCGCATCTCCTCCAGCATGCGGTTCTTCATGGCCTCGTAGACCTTGGGGTCGTCGGTGTCGGTCTTGGCCTGGCGGAAACCGAGGCCCTTCTCCACCTCGATCGGGCGGACGCCGACGTTCGACGTCATGATGAGGATCGTGTTGCGGAAGTCCACCGTGCGGCCTTGGGAGTCGGTCAGCTGGCCGTCCTCCATCACCTGCAGGAGGATGTTGAAGACCTCCGGGTGGGCCTTCTCGATCTCGTCCAGCAGGACGACGCAGTAAGGGTTCCGGCGAACCTGCTCGGTGAGCTGCCCGCCCTCCTCGTAGCCCACGTAGCCGGGAGGCGCCCCGACCAGCCTGCTCACGGCGAACCGCTCCATGTACTCGGACATGTCGATCCGCACCATGTTCGACTCCTTGTCGTACAGGTACTCCGCCAGGGCCTTGGCGAGCTCCGTCTTGCCGACGCCGGTCGGACCGAGGAAGATGAAGCTGCCCATCGGCCGCTTCGGGTCCTTCAGGCCGCTGCGGGCTCGGCGGATGGCCCGGGCGACGGCGCTGACGGCGTCGTGCTGGCCGATGATGCGGCGGTGCAGGTCCTGCTCCATCCGCAGCAGCCGCTGCGATTCGCCCTCCACGAGCTTGGTGACCGGGATGCCCGTCCAGCTCTGGACGATCTGGGCGATCTCCTGCTCCCCGACCACGGCCTCCGGCTTGTCCTGGGACTGCCAAGCCTCCTCGCGCTCTTGGATGCTGGCCTCGAGCTCCTCCTTCTCGCGGCGCATCTCCTCCAGGCGGTCGGCGTCGGGGCTGTGCTTCTCCATGTGCTCGATCTCGGCGACCAGCTTGCCCAGCCGCACGCGGTCCTGTCGGACGTCCAGCGGCGGCAGGCTCTGGCCCAGGCGCACCCGGGAGGCGGCCTCGTCGATCAGGTCGATCGCCTTGTCCGGCAGAGTGCGGTCCGAGATGTAGCGCTGCGAGAGCTGGACGGCTGCGGCGATGGCCTCGTCGGTGATCTCGACGTTGTGGTGCGCCTCGTACCGCTCGCGGAGGCCCTTGAGGATGTCGATGGCCTCCTCCTCCAGCGGCTCGCGGACCTTGACGGACTGGAAGCGGCGCTCCAGGGCGGCGTCTCGCTCGATGTACTTGCGGTACTCGTCCTGCGTGGTGGCGCCGATGCACTGGAGCTCGCCGCGGGCCAAGGCCGGCTTCATGATGTTGCTGGCGTCGATCGCGCCCTCGGCGGCGCCCGCGCCCACGAGCGTGTGGAGCTCGTCGATGAAGAGGATCACCTGGCCGTCGGCCTTGCGGACCTCCTCCATGACCTTCTTCATCCGCTCCTCGAATTCGCCGCGGTACTTCGTGCCGGCCACGAGGGCGGCCAGGTCGAGCGCGACGATGCGCTTGTCGCGCAGCAGCTCCGGGATGTCGCCGCTGACGATGCGCAGGGCCAGGCCCTCGACGATGGCGGTCTTGCCGACGCCGGGCTCGCCGATCAGGCACGGGTTGTTCTTGGTGCGCCGGCAGAGAATCTGCATGACGCGCTCGATCTCGTTCTGGCGACCGACCACCGGATCGAGCTTGCCCATGCGGGCCAGCTGGGTGAGGTCCCGACCGAACTCGTCGAGCGTCTGGGTGCGCGACGCCGTGGACTCGCGCGACGACGACGATCCGCGCTGGGACGGCCCGGGCCGGGGCGAGCCGGAGTCGCCGTCCTGGAGGCTCATCACCTCGCGCCGGGCCCGCTCCAGATCCACCCCGAGCTTGTTGAGCACGCGGCCTGCGAGGCCGTCGCCCTCGCGGATGAGCCCGAGGAGCAGGTGCTCCGTGCCGATGTAGTTGTTGTTGAGGTTGCGCGCCTCGTCGTAGGCCAGGTCGATGACCCGCTTGGCGCGGGGCGTGAGCGACATCTCCTGGTTGTTGCGGACGTCGCCGCGCGGGAGCTGCTTCTCGATCTCGGCCTTGATGCGCCCGAGGCTCACCCCCAGCTTGTCCAGCACCCGCGCCGCCACGCTGTCCTGCTCGCGGACGAGGCCGAGCAGAAGGTGCTCGGTGCTGACGTAGCCCTCACCGAACCTCTGGGCCTCCTCTTGGGCGTAGAAGACGACTTTTCTGGCTCTCTCTGTAAATCGCTGCCACATGCTGGACACCTGGACTGCAGTCCGCTCTCAAACTACATAGACAAGCGGCGCCTCCAACCGGTTCTACGGTTCGGGCGGCCCGGCGTCTCCATCGGCCCCGGACGCGCATCCGCCACTCCTAAGGATCGGCGAGTTCGGCCCGGGCCGTCAGGTTCCGCGGCGAGCCCCGCGCCCGTTCCAAGGATACCTTCTCGCCCTCCGGGGGCATTCGGCCGGGGCATGGGCTGGCAGACCCGGTTGTTGCTAAAATGCCCGCATGCAGAACGCGACGAAGGTGGGCCTTTTGGTGGTTCTGTTCGGCGTGCTGCTGGTGGCGGCGTTCGCGGTTCTGGGGCGAACGGTGTTCGCGCCGAAGACCTCGCGCTACTACGCGGAGCTGGACGACGCCGCCGGGCTGAACGAGGGAGCGCGCGTTCTGATGGCGGGGGTTCGGGTGGGGAGAGTCGCCCGGATCGAGCTCGTCGGCCCCCGGAGGGCGCGGCTCGCTCTGGAGATCGACGAGGGTGTGAGAATCCCGAAGGGCTCGCGCGTGGAGCTCCCCCAGTCCCTGCTGGGGTTCGGCGACAACCCCGTGATGGTCGTGCCGCCGCCGGGCGAGACCGAGCCCGCGAACCCCGGCGAGGTCTTCTCCGGCCGCGTGGTGTCGCCCCTGCAGGCCCTGTTGCCGGACAGCGGCGAGACGCTGCGGGAGCTGAACGCCACGCTCCGCGCCGCCCGGGGCCTGCTGAGCGACCAGCGCCTGCTGACCCGGTTCCAGGAGCTGCTCGACACCAGCAACCGAACCGTGGAGAAGTTCGGCGCGGTGGCCTCCGGGGTGGCCGCCGTCGTGAGCGACAACCGCGCCACCGTTGCCCGCGCGCTGAAGGACGCCGCGCAGGCCATCGCGGACGTGCGCAAGGGAATCCGGATGGCCACGGACCTGCTGGCCGACCCGAAGTACCGCTCCCAGGCCGAGGCGATCCTGGCCTCGCTCGCGAGCACGGGCCAGAAGGCGGAGAGCCTGGTGGACAGCCTCAATCAGCTGGTGAACGACCCTCAGCTCCGCCAGCCGATGGCCGGGGCGGCGGCGGACCTCAAGACGATGACCGAGTCCGGCACGCGCATCGCCGCCAACACCGAGAAGATCACGGCGAACGGCGTGACGGTCAGCGAGAAGGCGGTGGTGCTCGCGGACAAGGCGATCGAACTGGCCGACGAGGCCAAGGGGGTGCTCACCAAGCTGCAGGGATTCCTCGAGAAGGTGCCCTCGGGCGGGTCGCTGAAAAATCTCCGGACCAGGATGGACGTGGTCGCGGAGCTGGATCCCGGTCGGTGGCGCACGGACTTCGAGGCGTCGCTGCCCGTGCGGGACTTCACCCTGCACGCCGGTCTGTTCGACGCGTTCGAAACGAACAAGCTGACCGCGCAGATCGGTCGGCCTCTTGGCCGGGCGGGGGAATATCGGTATGGGGTTTACGCCGGCAAGCCGGGCTTTGGGGTAGACTTTGCGCTCGCGCCCAGGCTGGGGATCCGCACGGACCTCTTTGGGCTGAACGACCCGCGCGTCGATTTCCGCGCCCGATTCGATCTGGGCGGCGACTGGGTCGGTTGGCTCGGCGTGAACAGGGCGTTCGACGGAAACGTGCCGATGGTCGGCATCGGCATCCGAAGGTGAGGTTTTGTCGCGATGAAGGTGATTTTGAACCAGACGGTGCCGAAGCTCGGCAAAGAGGGCCAGGTCGTCAACGTGGCCGACGGCTACGCCCGCAACTTCCTGTTCCCGCGCGGTTACGCGACGCTGGCCACCCCGGAGCAGCTCAAGGCTCTGGAGCGGCGCCGCGCGCGCATGGCGCACAAGCTGGAGGAGACGCGCGCTTCGGCCGAGGCCGTCAAGGCCAAGGTGGACGGGGCCCGCGTGCCCATCCCCGGCAAGGTGGCCAAGGAGCAGACGAAGCTGTTCGGGGCGGTGACCGCACAGGACGTCGCGGAGGCGATCAAGGCCCAGCTGAACGTCGAGATCGAGCGGAAGCGGGTGGCGATGATCGAGCCGATCAAGCGGCTGGGCGTGCACCGCGTGCATCTGGACCTGCACCACGACGTGGACGCGTTCATCGAGGTGGAGGTCTACGACCCGGCCGTGGGGCCGGAGGTGCGCGAGGCGCCGGCGGAGGAGCAGGCCACCGAGGCCTGATCGGCAAGCGGCTTGGATCGGGGCGGGCCGGGCGCGCAGCGCCCGGCCCGCCTTCCTTTCGGCGACCGCGCTGGACGACCGCGCCCGGCCTGGCGATGCCGGCGGCGCGGCGAGCCGAGGGCAGGCTCGGCGAACCCAGATGGGGCCGATGCGGCACCCACGGTGCGGGCGTGCGGTCCGAACGCCACGTGAGGCCCTCCCCGAGGAGTCGTGGCCGCGTGGGGTGTCCGACCCCCCGGGAACGGCCTTTCGAAGGGACCAGCAGCCTCCTCGGGAGGCCGGTCGCACTCGGCCATGGAGCGACGGGCGGCGGGCCGCGCCCTAGGGTTCGGAAGGCGCGCGGGCCCCGCGCCACTGCCGTCCGGTTTCCGCTCGCCTCCGGGCGACGGGCCGCCTGCCCCGGATCTGAGGAGGGCCCTTGACAGGATGATAGATGTGTGATATCATGGTGGTATCGGAAGGAGGACACACCGATGAGCAACGAAAAGACGATCAAGGTCGTGAAGGGCTGGGTGATGCTGGTCGTGACGCTCCTGCTGTGGGGCGCTCTGGCCTACACCATCTATCTGGTGGCGCAGCCGGAGGGGAAGGCGAACCCGACGCCG
>Ga0209018_1000414_pt1 | contig 40092 bp, 39 predicted proteins | sample YNPBryBLVA2012_FD_185814 | JGI IMG/M metagenome (GOLD analysis project Ga0209018, IMG submission 185814) | Anoxygenic and chlorotrophic microbial mat microbial communities from Yellowstone National Park, USA - YNP Bryant BLVA 2012 (SPAdes)... ...
CGCCGGCGCCCGCGCCCGCGCCCGCGTCTGCGCCCGCGCCGGCGCCGGCGCCCGCGCCCGCGCCCGCGTCTGCGCCCGCGCCGGCGCCGGCGCCCGCCCCCGTGCTATCGCCGCCCGCGCCCGCGCCCGCGCCTGCGTCTGCGCCTGCGCCCGCGCCCGCGCCGGCGCGGGCGCGGGCGGGGGGAACCTGGGGCGATGCGCGTGCGCCCGCGCCGGCGGTCGCGCCGCGCGGCGTCACGCCGGCGCCGGCGGTCGCGCCCCCCGCTTCCGAACCACGGACGGCGGCGTGGCCGCCGTTGCGCGTGGTGTATGCCGCGCCGGACGCCCCAGGAGGCGCGCTGCTGGAGACGGCGTCGCATGCGGTGCGTCTCGCCTATGCCGCCCACCTGCTGACGACGACGCAGGGGCAGGTGAGTGTGCGGCAGGCGGCGGCGCGGTGCCGCATTGCGCGGTCGACGCTCGGCGACCAGCTGCGCGCCGTGGGCGCCGATGCCGCGCAGCTCGCGCAGCGGTTGCGCGCGGCGCTGGCGGCGGATGAGCGGGCGCTGCTGGACGCGCTGATCGCGCAGGGGGAGGGCGCCGATGATGCCTCCTGATCGCGACGCGGCGGACGCCGCGCCGCCCCGGACGATCATCATCGTCCACGCGCCAGCGCCCCCCCAGTCCCGCCCGCGTGCGGGGGGGAACGTGGGGGCGCCGGGCATCCCCCGGCGCCGCCGCCCGCCCCCGGCGGCGCGCGCTGTTTGGCCGTCGTGGGGGGATGCCCTGCTCCTTGCGGCGACGGCAGCGATTCTGACGCTGGCGGCGCTGCGCCATCCCGATCTGGCGCGTCCGGTCGGGGAACGCGGCGCCCCGCTGCTGCGCCGCGTGCATGCGCCGGATGCGGCGTTTCCCTATCGGCTGCGCCATCCGCCGACGATCACGGCGGCGACGTACCGCGCGGCGCTGGCGGAGGCGAATCACCCGATGGCGTCGGAGGCCGATGCGGTCTATGATCTGCTGGCGGCCGCCGGGATCGATCCGGCGGTGGAGTTGGCGCTGGCGCTGGTCGACGCCGCCATGGACCCCGACGGCGTGCAGCCGCCGCCGGTCGGCGGCTGCAACGTGCATGGGATACGGCGTCCGGATGGAGCGCCGGCGACCTATGAGTCGTATCGGGATGCGGCGGCGGCGTGGGCGGCATGGGTCGTCGCAGCGGCAGCGCCGCCGGAATCGCCGGACGCGCCGCTGACGTTGGCGGGAGTCGTGGCGCTGCGCTGCGGTCCGCCGGACTGTCCGGCGGAGGACCTGCTGGCGGCGCTGATGCGGGCGATTGATTCCTGGCGTGCGGCGGATGCGCCGCGCCGCCGCTGAGGAGCGGAGGAGGACGGCATGCCGACGGTCCTGGTGATTGACGACGATCCGGCGACGGCGGACGCGCTCCGGCGCGTCGCGCCGTCGGATTGGACGGTGGCGGCGGCGCCGGACGGGATCACGGGGTTGGAGATCGTGCGGCGGCGCGCGCCCATGCCGGATGTCGTCGTGCTGGACGTGCAGATGCCGCACGATGGGGTGCTGACCGCGATCCAGATGCGGCGGCAGGTTCCCGACCTGCCGATCGTGCCATGCACGGCGTTTCCGGAGTTTCTCGGCGTGCTGGCCGATCTCGGCTGCGCGCCGCCGGTGATCAAGCCGTTCGCCCCGGACGCGCTGCTGGCGGCCGTCGCGGCGGCGGCGGCGGCGCCGCCCGCGCCGCCGCGCCCGCAGGCCGTGTGGGAGTATCTGCATGCGCGGGCGGCGGCGGACGAGGCGGCGGCGCGCCGCATGCGGCGCACGATGGCGGCGCTGGCGATTCTGGCGTCGTCGGCGATGATGGCGGCGGCGCTGGCGCAGGCGGCGCAGGGCGCCGGCATGACCACGCCGCTGTGCGAGACCAATGCGGCGACGCTGGCGCTGCACTTGCGCGGACGGGTCGGCCTCACGGCGATGCTGGCGGACGATGCATGCGCGGACGCGGCCATGCACCTGGCGCAGCAGCATGGCCTGGCGCCGATCATCATCGCCGTTGCGCCGCATCGCGTCGCGGTCCTGGCGCCGCGTCTGGCGACGGCGACGCCGCCCGGCGCGGCGCTGGCGCTGCCGTTCACGGCGTCATTGCTGCACGATGCCGTCACGGCCGTGCAGCAGGGACGGGCGTTCTCCGATCCGCGGCTGGATGCGGCGCTGGCGGCGGCGGGCCTGTCAGCGACCGACATCGCCATCGCCCGCGCCACCCTCGCCGGCGTGACGTCCGACTGCATTGCGCACGAGGTGCGGCTGCGCCCGCAGAGCGTGCGCGTCGCCCGCATGCGCATCTACGAGCGCACCTGCGGCGCCGGCGGCGATGTCGCCGCCCTGCGCGACTGGGTGGACGCCCAGGTGCGCGCCATGCACTGAGCGCCGCTCAACGCGCGTCACGTGCATCCTGCGCAGCTGTTGATTTCCCCCGCCGCCGCCGCATGGTACCCTCAAGCCATGCCGACCGGTTTGCAGGAGCCATCATCGTCATCGTCCTCGCTCCGACCGTTTGTGCGCCGCGCGCGCGTGCGCCGCCGGCTGCGGCGCTGGCGTCGCCGGATCATCGTCGGGGCGATCATCCTGATAGTATTCATCCTCGCGTTCATCATCGTCACGCATGCGCCCGCGCCGGTCGGCGGACGCCTCGTCATGCCGGATGGGAGCCTGCAATGATTCTGCGTTGTTGCGCACGGAGCGCGCATGCGCGTCATGCGGCGCCGGGACAGGCGCTGGCGCTGGTTGCCGCCGTGCTGGGGCTGCTGGTCGCCGTCGCCGTCGGCGTCGTCGATGTGGCGGCGCAGCGGCGGGCGGTGCGGATCGCACAGCACGCGGCCGAGCATGCGGCGCTGGTCGGGCTGCGCGCGGTGCGTCCGGAGTCGCTGGCGGCGGCGGCGCCGGCGCTGGACGCCGCCCGCGCCGAAGCGACCGCCCGGCGCGCCCTGGCGATCCGTCTGGAGCCGCTGGCGCCGTGGCTGGTTGATTCACCGGAGGCGACGGCGGCGCGGGCGGAGGTGCGCGCGGCGGCGGCGGGGGAGACGGTGTGCGGGCAGGAGGCGCCGGGCGGACCGGCGATGTGCGTGCGCGGCGACCTCCGCGTGCGCAGCGTGCTGGGGGGGGTGCGGACGTATGCGTTTGCGACGGTTCAGGTGTACGCGTCGGACCTGTCCCGGCGCCAGTCTGATTGAGTTTGCCATCGTCATGCCGCTGCTGACGACGCTGATCGTCGGCGGCATCTGCCTGCTCATTCGCCTGGCGGTGTATGCCGCGCTCGACGATGCGGCGACGCAGGCGGCGTGGGCGGCGGCGCGCGGCGGCGACGCGATGGACGTGGCGCGGGCGATTGCGGCGTCGTTGCCGTTTGCCCGGGCGGAGGATGTCGCAGCGTGCGTCGCGAGCGGCGGGTACCACGAGGACGTCATCGCGCGCGTCGCCTACGACGGTCCGGTCATTGCGCGCCTGCCGTTCTTCAACGCTCCGTTGCCGCCCGCTGTGGCGCTGACGACCAACCAGCAGGAACGGTCGTTCGCGTTTGGGGTCGCATGCACCATCCCATCCCCGGCGCAGGGACGCGATGACGGGTCGGCGGGGTCGGAGCGCCCGCGCGGTCCGGCGGCATGGCCGCAGGGAGGACGCCCATGATGCTGCGCCGGTTTGGTCCGTTCGGCGGGATGGTGCGCGGGGCGCTCATGCTGGCGCTGCTGGCGCTGATCGGGCTGGCGCTGACGATCATCGGACAGGCGGCGCTGACCATCTCCGCCCGCGGGGAGGCGCCGCCGGCGACGGCGGCGCCTTTGCCGACGCCCCTCCGCACGTCCCCGCCGGCGGAGGGAACTGGGGGCGTTCCCCCGCTCTCTCCCCGCCCCCTCCCGTCCCCCCCGCCCCCTCCCGCCGGCGGGGGGGTCGCGGAGGGGACGGGGGGTGACGCGGGGGGCGTCGGCGCATGGCCGACCGACGGCGCGCCGCCCGGCGGGGACGACACGGCGGCGCTGCAGGACGCGCTGATGATGGCCTGGCAGTGTGACCGCGCCCGGCGCGGGCTGCCGGCGCTGGTGCGCGACCCGGCGCTGGACGCGGCGGCGGCGGCCCTGCAGCGCGCGGCGCTGACCGAGGGGCGCGCGGCGCTGGAAGCGGCCGCGGCGCGCTATTACGAGGTGAGCGTCGGCGCGTTGCCCATGGCGCGCGTGACCGCGCTGCGCTGCGATGCGCCGCTGCCCGCCGGCGCGCCGTCGACCGACGCCGCAACCCTCCGCATTGGGCTGGCGGTGATTCCCCCCCCGCCTGGCGCCGCCGCGCCCAACGCCCCGGTGTCGTTCGTGTTGATCGGCATGAAGGAGGAACGCGCCCCATGACGACCCGACTGCATCGCCGCTGGACCGGTCTCCTCGCGCTGCCGCTCCTGCTGGCGGTCACGCTTGCATCGTTCCCCCCGGTCGCGCAGGCGTCCTGGAGTGCGGGACCGAACGAGGCTAACTGGCCATGGGCGGACGATTCCGGGTGGGTCGTTCCCGTCTGCGGCGATGGCTGGTGTTCCACGGAGACGATTCCGGTTGCGGGGTTGTTCGAGTATGTCCCGCACCGCGAATCGACCGGCCGCAACGCAGGACCGGCGCCGGAGCATGGCGGCGACCCGACGTTCGTTGCGCGCGTTCCATGCTCCTATCGCGGCATTGGGCAGGGATGGAGCGCCGGCGCATGGCGCCATTACGCCTTCTGGACATGGCGGTCCGTCGGCGGAGTCTGGCGGTGGGACGGGCCGACCATGCCGCACTGGGCGTTTGCACCGGACGGCGGCTGCGGCGAGGCGACGAATCCGACCCGCACGCCGCCGTCGCCGACGCCGCCGCCGTCCGGCGGCGGCACGGCGACCGTGCGCGTCGAGGCGATCGTGGTCGGGGAGATGCCGGAGGGACTGAGCGGCGCGCCGACGGCGCGCGGCGGCGGGGAGTATCCGGTCGGCGCGTGGGTGGATGCGGCGGTGGATGTTCCCGAATCGTGGACGACCCATGGGCGCTGGGGCGGCGTGACGGTCTCCGGGTGCGGCGTGGGGGCGGTCGGACGGCGCGAGGTCCGGTTTGCGGCGCCGCCGGGCGGCTGCACGCTGCGCTTCCTGATCGCCTTCAGCGCGTGGGCGCCGTCGTGCACGGGGCTGGAGACCCCGCACCTTCCGCGCCCGGTTCCCATCATCGTGCGCCCGGCGCCCGGCGCATCCGTGCTGAGCGGCGCGTCGACGAAGTGGGAGGCGCCGCAGCCGATGCCCTACCTGTCGCTGGACGGCAATGCCGACGCGGTGCTGGCGAACGTGCGCTGGATGCTGGACGACCCGCTCGTGCAGGCGCGCGCGTTCCGCCTGAGCGGGGGGGAGTACGTGGATATCGTGCTGCCGCTGGGGTCCGTGCGGCGCACGAACGGCGGCGGCGGGCTGTACGGCGCCTTCTACGAGGAGGGCGGCGCGGCATCGCTCACCTTCGGCATCATCGATCTGGGACCGCAGGGAGCGGGGCCGGTTCGGCTTCCGTTCTGGCTCCATGCCGGACGCGGGTCCGCATTCCCGTGGAGACGGGAAGATGGGACGGAGGTCATCGGCTACGGCACGGCGCTGGGGATGCTGTACCTCGACGGGCAGGCGTGGCACGATCTGCCGGATCGCGGTCGTCCGCCGGCGCCATGCCGGGATGACCCGGCATGTGCGCCGACCTACACGCCGTTTCCCGACGCGAGCGCGTTCCTGATCGGTCCGCAGACGTTTGCGGCATGGAACGCCGATCATCGGCAGTGGGAACATCGCCTCTGGCGCGGTCCCAAGGTTCCGACGCCGCCGGAGTTCGTCCCCGGCGTGCAGCCGAACTTTGCCGTCGGGCGCGTGTGGCTGGAGCCGGCGACCGACCTGGGGGTGCGGCTGCGCCTGACGCCGGGGCATCGGTACGGCGTGATCGTCGGGATCGAAGCCAAGGCGTGCAATGAGCACTACGCCGCGCATACGGCGGCCATCATCGGCGCGGAGGGGCGCCCGATCAGCGGGCAGGTGTGGGATGCGACCAGGCGCGACGCCATGGTTCCGGCGAACCTCAGGTCGCACGTGGTGACGCTGGAAGCGTCGGTCGGGAATCTGACGCGCATCCTCGGACAGACCAGGACCGACGATCAGGCGCGGTTCACGCTCATGGTGACGCGCGCCGACCTGGACCGGCTGGTGATCGATGCGGGAGGGACCCCGGCGCCGGACGCGCCGGTGCAGCTGCGTCTGCGTCTGACGCCGGACACGACCCCATGGGACAACGTCTGGCGCTATCTGCCAACCCGGCTGCCGGCGCGTCCGCCGGGCGGCGTCGCAGCGGATGCCGCCGCGCCGCTCGCTGTTGCGTGGACGGCGACGCGGGAGGCGCTGCTGGCGCGCGATTGGGACGGGGCGGCGTTCTTTTTGGCGCGGTACCCGCGGCTGCCCCCAATAGGACCGGATGCGCGGCTGTGTCTGCACATGCGGCATGCTGACCGGGGCGCGGCGTGGCAGACCACCTGCCAGGCGCCGGAGCCGTCGCGCGCGATGTGGCTCTACGGCGCCTGGATGGAATGGCGTCCGGACCTGACGCTGGCGCTGCCGCCCGACCTGCCGCCGGAGGCGGCCGCCTACGCGGTGGCGGGGCGGGTGGAGCGCTGGACGTTCCACGGGAGTCCGCCGCTGCTGACGGCGAACGCCACGTATGCTGCGGACCAGGCGACGCGCACGCTGTGGAGCAAGCAGCCGCCGGCGGCGGCGGACGGCGGCTGGACGGCGCGGCTGCGGTCGCTGGAGGACGGCGCGCCGGCGGCGTTGGATGTGACCGTGGCGTATACGTATTGGCTGATCACGCCCGACGGGGTGGAGAGCATCCCGCTGGCGGCGACGCATCGGGGGACGGCGACGATCACGGTGCTGGCGCCGCAGGGAACGGCGCCGTAGGGGAAACGCACGGGAGGGGGTATGCGACTGATGATGCTGCGGGGGTCGTTCGGCGCCATCGCGTGGCAGCGCGCGCTGGGCATCGGCATGGCGCTGTTGGCGCTGGCGGCGGCGGCGCTGGCCTGGCTCAGCGCGGCGGCGCTGAGTCTGACCGAGCCGGTGGTGGTGACGACGCGCGATATTGCGCCGGGCGCGCGCCTCACGGCGGCGATGCTGACGACGACGACCGCGCCGCGCAATTTGCCGGAGATGGTGCGCGGGTTCGCCGACCCGCGCATGCTGATCGGGATGTACGTCCGTGCGCCGCTGCGCAGCGGGCAGTTGGTGACGCCGGCGGACGTGCAGGCGACGCCGCCGGACGAGCAGGTGTTTTGGGACAAGGACCGCCCGGCGCCGCAGGTGCTGCGCGGCGTGGTGTTCGAGCTGTCGCCGGAGGGGGTCGGGGCGGCGCGCGCCGGCGGGCGGATCAATGTGGTGGCGCTGGTGGACGCCAAGCGCGGCGCCGACCCCGCCTTTTCCGTCGGCGCGTTTGATGCGCCGGGCAGCGGGGCGCGGGCGGTGCGCGTGGTGCGCAATGCGCCGGTGCTGGAGGTCGACCGGAATGCGGTGCGGATTGAGGTGACGGCGGAGCAGAGCCGGTTCCTCTGGGCGCTGGCGGCGGCGGACGTGCCGTTTGTCGGGGAAGTGACCGCCGACCCGCAGGCGCCGTTGGGACCGCTGCGGCCGCGCGATCTGACGGCGTCGGCGGCGCTGGCGGCGCCGGCGACGCCCGCCGCGCCGGCGGCGACGCCCGCCGCGCCGGCGGCGACGCCCGCCGCGCCGGCGGCGACGCCCGCCGCGCCGACGGCAGCGCCGACCGCCGCGCCGACGGCAGCGCCGACCGCCGCGCCGGATGCATTGCCGACTCTCGACGATCGTCGCGGAGGGCCGCAATGACCGCGTCGCTGACCCCGCCATGGCGCACACGTGACGATCCCCGCTTCCGCGCGCCGCCGGAGGACGGCGCGGGCGCGGCGGACCCGCTCCAGCAGGGGGGGCGGGCGCCGCCGTGGGAGTGGGAGGAGGACGGCGGCGCGGCGCGGTCGGCGCGCATGGCGGACGCGGATCGTCCGCCGCCCGCGCCGCCGGCGGCGCGGGCGGCGGCGGCGGCGGACGCGGCGGACGGGAGCGAGGGGCTGCTGGCGGACGCGGATCGTCCGCCGCCCGTGCCGACCGGGTCGCCGGTTCGGGCGGCGGCGGCGGCGGACGCGGCGGACGGGAGCGAGGGGCTGCTGGACGACCTGCGCGCCATCTGGCGCGCCGGGGGGTGGGACGGTCGGCTGCCGCCGGAAACGACCTGGCTGCGGGTGCATGGCGACCGGGCGTTTCCTGGGGCGGAGGCGTGGGCGCGCATGCCGACCTTTGGCCCGGCGGACCGGTTGCTGGACGATCCGGGCATCACCGACATCCACCTCAACGGTCCCGGCATCGAGACCATGATTCGGCGAAGCGGCGATGCCATCGAAGTCGGCATCGGCGAGACCTGGCATCCGGCATGGCTCGACTGGCTGGCGACGCAGTGCGTGCGGCGCGCGGGCGTGACCGGCGCCGCCGGCATGCCGGCGGAGGGGACGGCGGATGCAACCCGACCGGGGCGGCCGCCGTGTCGGGTGCGGTTTGTGATCGTGCCGCCGCCGCTCTGTCCGCATGGGCCGGCGATCACCATGCGCGTGCTGCGTCCCGGCGCGTTGACGCTGGAAACGCTGACGGCGCGGAAGATGCTGACGCCGGCGGCGGCGGAACTGCTGGCGTGCTGCGTGCGCGCCTATCTGGACGTGCTGCTGGTCGGTCCGCCGGGGGTCGGAAAGACGACCCTGGCGCAGGCGTTGATCGGCGCCGTGGCGGATCAGCGCCTGATCGTGCTGGAGGATGTGCCGGAACTCGCGCTGCCGCCCGCGCGGGTGGTGCGCATGACGACCGGACCGGACGCCGCCGATCTGTATCACCGGCTGCTGCGCCTGGCGCTGCGGATGAACCCGCAGCGGATCGTCATCGGCGAGGTGCGCGGCAGCGAGGCGTATGCGGCGCTGGCGGCGGCCAGCAACGGGTTCCCGGTGCTGACGACGGTGCATGGCGATCACGCCATGCACGGGGTGCAGACCTTTGCCGTCAAGGCGGCGCAGGCGCAGGAGGCGCGCGGCGGGCTGGAGACGGTCTACGCTATGATCAACGCCCGTCCGTCGATTGTCGTCGGGCTGGCGCAGCGCGACGGACGGCGCACGGTGGACGAAATCATCGAGCTGCAACGACAGTTCGGCGCGCAGCGTCCCGTGGGCGAAACGCTCTACGCGCGCATGGACGGAACGCTGCGGCGGCTGGCGTACCCGTCGGCGGCGGTGCGGGCGCGGCTGGAGGCGGCGGGGGCGTGGCCGACGTTGGAGGAGGACGTATGAACATCCTGGCTGGGTCGCGCCTGTCCGGGCTGGCGCGCGCGCTGGACGGCGCCGTGCAGGATGGGCGGCATCAGGTGACGATTGTCAGCGCGGCGGCGGATGTGGCGTGGCGGCTGAACGACGCCCGCCCGCTGGACGTGCTGATTCTGGACGACCGGCTCGATCCGGACGGGGATGAGCCGATTCCGGATGCGCTCTGGCGGCTGATCTACCTGGCGGGGGCGCGCCGCCCGCCGACGCGTCCGCTGCTGATTCTGCGCGAGGACGTCTTTCCGTTGGATATCCGCGATGCGCTCATCGGCGCGGCGCAGGAGCGGCGCGGCAGTGCGTATCTGTTGCCGCGCTGGAGCACGCCGGCGGATGACGCGCAGGCGGTGCAGTGGGTGTTGACGCAGGTGCAGTTGGAGACGCGCCCGGCGCAGCACTGGATTATGCCGCTCTCGGCGGCGGGCGGGTGCGGGAAAACCACGCAGTTGGGCAATCTGGCGCTGGCGCTGCAGCGGCGCGGTCTGCGGACGCTGCTGATCGACGCGGATTTCGCCAACGGGTCGCTGACCAAGTGGCTCAAAGCGCCGCCGGGGTCGTTTGAGCCGTTTGTCACGTTGCCGCAGGACGAGCCGAATCCCGGCCCGTCCTATTCGCTCGACGCGGTGCGGCGGCGCATTGCGCCGCACCCGTCGGGGATCGATCTGCTGTCGTCGGGCAGCGGGCTGTCGGAGGTTGCGGACATGGCGATGCCGGCGATGCTGGCGCTGGTGGCGGCGGTGCGGCAGCTGCCCTACGATGTGGTCTGTCTGGATACCGGTCCCGACCTGAAAGCGCGTCCCTACGCGCTGCATGTGCTGCGGGACGGGAGCGTCGGGATGGTGGTGGCGCAACCGGGACGGAAGGAACGCGAGGGGGCGGCGGAGATGCTGCGCATCTTGCGCGATCTGGTGGTGCCGGACCGCAATGCGTCCTTGCTGTCGTCGGCGGCGCTGCTGGGGGTCGAGGCGGAGCGCGGCAGCATTGCGGATATCCACCAGGTCCACGCCGACCTGTTGCGTCTCTACCCGGTCGTCGACCTGGGCGTCGTGCCGCGTGATCCGCGGCTGATCAGCACGGTCGCCGAGTCGACGACCTTCCTGTCGGTCTACGACGTGGCGCCGCGCAGCGCCTATTGTCGCGCGATGGAGCGGGCGGTCGACCGGCTGCTGGAGTGGCGGCGCGTTCCGACCGCTGCGGGGGCGGCGGCGGGGGCGGCGCGTCCGTGGTGGCGGCGGCTGCTGGGGGCGGGGGCGTCGTCGCAGCCGCAGGAGGCGCTGCCATGACGACGCGTCTCCCGTCCGCCGCCCCCCCCTGGACGCAGGGGGGCGGCGCCAGTTCGGTCGACGCCGGCGCCTATCGGCGCACGGTGCAGGCGTTGCAGGCGACGACGTCCGTTGATGCGACGCAGGTGGCGCAGGTGCTGGACCTCATCATGCAGGCGCGGGCGGACGGGCGCGATGTGCGCGCCCTGGAGCCGACCGCGCCGCCGGAGGTGCGCGAACCGGCGTTCGCGGCGCTGCTGCGCCCGGCGATTGCCGCCGGGCGCATCTCCGGCGTCACCATGGCCGACCCGGACACGCTGCGCCGCCTCTATCGCGCGTCGCTGGGATGGGGGGACGTGGTGCAGCCGCTGCTCGACGATCCCGAGGTCACCGAGGTCAAGATCATCGGCTGCACCGTGGTGGCGCAGTCGGCGCGCGGACAAATCGTCCAGGAGCGGGCGTTCGCTGACGTCGCCGAACCGCTGAGCCGCGTGCAGGCGCTGGCGCAGTTGCTGGGCGTGGTGTGGGACGCCGCCAATCCGTCGGTGACGTTGCCGCTGGCGTACAAGACGCGCCTGCATGCCACCCGCCCGCCGCTGCTGCCGGAGGGGGATGTGCTGCTGGTGATGCGGCGCGGGCGGCGACGCGGGTGGCGGCTGCACGATCTGGCGGAACGGGGCGCGCTGGACGCGCCGTGCGCCGAGCTGCTGACGGCGCTCATCAGCGCCGGCGCCTCGGCGGTCATCGTCGGTCCCCAGGATTCGGGCAAAACGACGCTGCTGGAGGCGCTGCTGCACGCCGTCCCCGCCGACCGCCATATTGTGTTGGTGGAGGACGCGACCAACGAGCTCACGCTCGGTCATCCGCTGGTGACGCGCCTGCAGGTGCATGCGCACGCTGACCAGCCCATCGCGTCCGGGTTCACCCTCATTATGCGCGAGGCGCTGCGCATGACGCCGGACGTGCTGGCGCCGACCGAGGTGCGCGGCGCCGAGGCGAGCGCGGTGCTGCAGATCGCCGAGGCCGGTCGTCCGACGCTGACCACCATTCACGCCCGCACGCCGCAGGCCGGGATGCGCCGCCTGGCGCGGCTGGCGACGACGGATGCGCCGGGGAACACGTTTGCCGGGCGGTTCGATGTGGCGTTGCAGACGGCCGGGGAAAGCGTGCACCTCGTCGTGCAGATGGTCGATGCGGCGCGGGTCGGGCGGCGCATGCTGGCGGGGGTGTGGGCGCTCGCCGGCGTGGATGGCGCGACGGGCGAGGTGCAGTTGGTGCCGCTCATCACGTCCGACTTTGACGCCGCCGCGCCCGGCGGCGTGCGCTGGCGCGTGCATGCCCGCATGGACGGCGACCGGCTGGCGTGGAGCGATGGCCCGGACCGCACCCCGCCGCAGCTGGCGGCGCTGCTGGCGGCGAACGGCGGCGGCGGACGCATGCGGGCGGCCACGGACGCGGCGGCGCTGCAGGTCGCCCGGCTGCTGGCGGAGGCGGAGGGGGCGCTGGACCATCCCGGTCAGGCGGCGCGGGCGGTGGAGGCGCTGACGCGCGCGGTGCGGCTGGACCCGGCCAATGCGCTGATCTGGACGCTCACGGAACGGGCGTTGCTGATCGCACCCGACCTGGCGCAGCAGGCGACGGCGCAGGCGCAGCAGCTGTGCGCGCGGTTGCAGGAGGCGCTCGAGCAGCAGGATGCGGACGCGGCGCAGGCGGCGCGCGCGGCGGCGGCGCAGGGCGATGTGGCGACGCAGGCGGCGCTGGCGCGCGATGGCGTGTGGCGCGACCTGACGACCCGGCTGGACGCCATGCAGGCGGCGGCGCAGGCGGCGGCGGCGGCGCTGGCGACCGCCTATACGCGCGCGACGACGCAGCGCGATCTGCGCGGTGCGCTGGAGGCGGTGCGCGCCTTTGACACCCGCACGCTGCCGCGTGCGACGGCGCTGGAGGTGGTCAAGGCGCGGATCGGGCTGCTGCAGGCGTTGCTGCGCCGGGACGACGCCGCAGCGGGGGATCGGGCGCTCCTGGAGCGCCAGCTGGCGGCGCTGGGGATGGAGCAGGAACGGTTAGCGCGCCTGGGGGCGGCGCCCGCTCCGCTCCCCCCGTCCCCCCCGTCCCCGCCGCCGGCGGCGGGGACGGGGGGCGGGATGGGGACCGGCGGCATGGAGCGTCCGCCGCCCCAACCGGCGACCGGGTCGGGAGGGGCGGCGGCGGGAGGACTGGATCTTCCCGACACGGCGGCGTTGGTGGCCCAGGTGGCGCGCCGCGCCGTCGCCGCCGCGCCCGGCGCCGCGCCGCCTGCGGCGGAACCGTCCGGCGCCGCGCCGCCTGCGGCGGAACCGCCCGGCGCCGCGCCGCCTGCGGCGGAACCTGCCCCGCCCCAGGGGGGGGGTCCCGCAGCGACGGGGGCGCGGGGCGCGGCGGCGCCGCCGGCGGCGCGGGATGGCGGGCGGGACGATTCGGCGTTGCCGTTCCACTGCGACTCGGCGCAGGACGTTGGCGCGTGGTCGCAGATCGTGCGGCAATTCCGGCGGAATATGCAGGAGGAGGGATGATGGACGGGGCATGGAGCGTGCCGGCGCACACGCTGGCGGCGGCGGCCATCGTCGTCGGCCTGGCGGCGCTGGACCTGGCGCGGCGGGGCGGGGGACGCGCAGCGGACGCGCCGCCGCGTCTGCTGGCGCCGGCGCTGCGGAGTGCGCTGGTGATCACGGCGGCGCTGCTGTTGGCGGCGCTCACGGCGCCGCTGGCGCCGCCGCAGGCGCTGGCGGCGCTGCTCGGCGGCGCGGCGGCGGTGCAGTGGGGCGTGCAGCGCGTGGCGCTGGCGATCTACCGGCGCCGCATGCGGCAGCAGCTGCAGCTGGCGGTGACGATGCTGGCGCAGCAGTGTTCCGGCGCCACGGCGCTCTTTCCGGCGTTTCGGGCGACGGCGGACGCGCTGCCGTGGCCGTTGGGCGACGAATGGCGCTGGGCGGCGGCGCAGGTCAACCGCCCGGCGGCGGGCGGCGGGAATCGGCGGTATGTCGACCATGCCGGCGCGTTGCGGGCGCTGGCGGGGCGGACGCTGCTGGACGCGCATGCGGCGGTGCTGGACCAGATGGCCGCGTGGTACGAGCACGGTCAGGAAAGCATGGCGGGCGCCCGCCTGCGGCGGCTGGCGGAGACGCTGGAGCGGCGGGAGCGCGCCTATCGCAGCGCGGTGGCGGCGATGGGGCGCGTGCGCGGCGAAGCATGGATCATCAGCGGTGCGATGGCGCTGGTGGCGCTGTGGCTGACGCTGCGGGAGCCGGCGCTGGTCATCAGCGCCTTCCAGGCGCCATGGGGCGGCGCGGCGGCGCTGTGGTTTCTGGCATGGCTGCTGGCGCCGCCGGCGGTCGCCATGCTGCTGGTGCGGCGTCCCGACGGGTGAAGCGGGTGCGGGAGGAGGCGCGGGATGGACGATCTGCGCACGACGTTGCTGATTGGGGGGGTCGGGCTGCTCAGCGGCGGCGGGGCGATCCTGGCATGGGCGCTGCCGCCGCTGACCTGGGTGCGCCTGGGACGGACCATGCGCCGCATGGCGCGCACGGTCGGGCTGCTGGTCGGCGCGGCGCTGGCGACGCCGGCGGCGGCGGCGGCGGCGCTGGGGGTGCTGCCGCCGCTGCTGGGGGGCGGGCTGGCGCTGCTGGCGCTGCTCTTCTTTGGCCTCTACCTGCCGGGGGGCGAGGCGCGCGCGGCGCAGGCGCGCGCGCGCGCGCTGCGGCGGCAGACGCCGGACCTGCTGGAGACGCTGGCGCTGCATCTCGACGACGCGACGCTGGGCGATGTGACGATGCTGCGCCTCTACCTGGCGCGTCCGCGCGCGTCCATCGCCGAGATGCAGGGCGTCATCGCTGCGGCGCTGGACGCCCATGCCCGGCAGGGACGGGGCAGCGTCTGGGCCTGCCTGCGGGAGGAGACGGCGCCCTATGGCGTCGCCGACCTGACCGAGGCGATCACGGTGCTGGAGCGCAGCGCCGACCATGACCGACGGCAGGCGGCGCCGCCGCTGCGGCTCATTGCCGAGCGGATGACGGCCGCCGCGCTGGAGGAGTGGCGGGCGCGGCTGCAGCGGCGCGAGTGGGCGCTGCTCGGCGTGACGGCGGGGGCGTTGTTTTTGGGGATGCTGCCGTTCATTTTGTACGTCCTGACCGACGGGTTGCAGCTGCTGACCGCGCTGGCGCCGACGGGGGGCGACGCAGGAGGGACGCCATGGATGCCATGAATGCCATGAACGGACGAGCGCCGGACGGGTATCCGCCGTGGCGGGCGGCGCCGGACGGGTCGCCCCCGGACCCGGAAGCCGAGCTGTTGGCGGCGATTGCCAGGACGGTGCGCGAAGTGCGCGCCCTGGATGCGACGATTGCCGCCGCCGACGCCGACCTCGCCCGGCTGCCGACGCTGCTGGCATGGCTGGTGCGCGTGCGGCATCCGGTGCTGTGGTTGATCTGCGTCCCGCGCCACGAAGCGGCGGCCGCGTTGACGCCGCCGGACCTGTCGGCGGCGGCGGCGCCGCATGGGCGGCGCCGGATGGCGCTGCTGCTGGCGCTGGCGCTGCTGGCGCTGCTGGCGCTGGCGCTGCTGGCGCTGGCGCTGCTGGGGGCGTCGGGGATAGCGATGCTTGGGGAGGCGGTGCGATGAGCGCAGAGCAGACGCATGATCCGGCGCGCCGCTGGTCCTCCTTGCCCGACCGGCTGCCGCCGCGCTGCCTGGTCGGACCGGACGGCGTGGCGGAGGAGACGGTGCGGATGGCGGTGGAAGCGGCGGATGACGAGGCGCTCGCCGCCTATGCCGACGGCGTGGCGATCGTGCAGGAAATCCGGCGCCTGCTGGCGCTGCAGCGCCGGCGCGCCGTTCTGGCGGAGCAGCGCGCCTTTGCGCTGGCGCGGCTGCGCGCCTATGAGCAGAGTCGACCGGACCTGGTGGAGCGGGTGTTGACCCAGGAGGAGTCGGCATGACGCCATGCGTGGTCATCACCTCCATGGGGGGTGCGCTGATCGCCGGCGCGGCGCTGCTGGCGCTGCTGACGGGCGCGGCGTGGGGGCGGCGCAGCGCGCGGCGCCGCGCCGCGGTCGCCGTGCGGGAGGCGGCGCGGCAGGCGGCGACGGCGGCGCGCCAGGATGTGCTGCACGAAGTGCGCATGCTGGAGCATGCGCACCTCAAGAGCGCCATCGTCGAGGTCGAGCGGCTGCTCGCCCAGGCGCATGCGGCGCCGACGCCCGACCAGATGCGCGCATGGGTGCATGAGGCGCAGCATGCCGCACGCCGGCTGCATCGCGTCGTGGCGTTGCTGCATCGACGCGGCGCAGCGGTTGCGGCGGACGATGATGTCTATGTGACGCCGGTTGATCTTGAACGCACCCTGGTCGAGGTCTGCAAGAGCATGCGCGCGCTCGGCGTGCGCACGCTGGCGGAGCGCGTCGGCGCGCCGCGCGCCGCGATTCCGGATGACGTGCAAAGCGCGTGCGAGATTATTCTCTATAACGCGCTGCTCAATGCCCACCGCCATGGGCGGGCGACGGAGGTGCGCGTGCGCCTGACGTATGACCCGACGGCGCTGACGCTGACGGTCGCCGACAACGGTGCGGGATTCGACCCGGAAGCGACGCGCCGGCGCGCCCAGGGGCGCGGATTGCGCGACATGGAGCGGCTGGCGCAGCGGCTGAACGGTGCGCTTTCGGTCGAAAGCGCACCGGGACGGGGAACGGTCATTCAGGTGCGCTTCCCGCTGCCCGCCCCGGTCCTGGGGTGGGCGACGGCGCCGGTTGGCGCCGTCGCCGCGCCGCCGGGGGGGGCGTCGCCGGGGGAGGCGCCGCCGGGGGAGGCGCCGCCGGGGGATGTTCCGCCGTGGGAGGCGTCGCCGGGGGCGGCGTCGCCGGGGGCGGCGTCGCCGGGGGATGTTCCGCCGTGGGAGGCGTCGCCGGGGGAGGCGCCGCCGGGGGATGTTCCGCCGTGGGAGGCGTCGCCGGGGGAGGCGCCGCCGGGGGATGTTCCGCCGTGGGAGGCGCCGCCGGGGGAGGCGCCGCCGTGGAAGAGCGTGACGCAGCGGAGGAGGATATGCCGGACTGTGTGATGATCGTCGATGACGCGCCGCTGGTGCGCGACCGCATGGCCGCGCTGTGCATCGCGCAGGGGTGGGATGCGCGGCGCGCCGATTCCGGGGAAGCGGCGCTGGCGCTGGCGGAGGCGCATCCGCCGGGGTTCTTTGCGCTGGCGGTCGTGGACGTGCTGATGCCGCACGCGCAGGTGGAAGGCATTGAGGCGGCGCGGGCGCTGACGCACCAGCACCGCATCCCGTGTCTGATGCTGACGACCGTGCAGGAAGCGGCGACGCGCGCAGCGGCGGCGCTGGCGGGCGCCGTCGGCTATCTGGTGAAGGACGATGTGCGCGGCGATGCGGCGCTGCTTGCAACGTTGACGGCGGCGCTGCGCGGCGCGCCGCTGCCGGACCCGTTGGAGGGGTTGGATGCGGCGCAGGCGATTGCCGCGCACCAGCGGCGCATGGCGCTGCGGGAGGCGTTTGCGCGGCTGACGCCGCAGCAGCAGCGGGTGGCGCAGTTGATGCAGCAGGGCATGACCAACCAGGAGATCGCGCGCACGCTGGTCGTGTCGGTGGCGACCGTCAATTCCCACGTCCAGGAGGTGCTGGCGCGCCTGGGATTGTCCAGTCGGCGGCAATTGCTGCCGCATCTGCTGTACGACTCGGCGGCGGAGTCGCGGGATGCGGGACGTCGGTGATCGTGCGATGAAGGAGGGGCGGGATGGACGATGGATCATGGACCAACGGGCTGGCGACGACGCGCAGCGATGGTGCGCTGATCGCCAATGATCCGGCGGCGCTGGACGCGGAAATCGGCGCTGCGCGGGGACAGATCGAGCGGGGGGTCGCCGATCTGGTGGACGGGTCGCTGCGCCTGGCGCAGGCGCTCGTCCGCATGCGGGCGAGCGGCGGCTACCGGTCGCTCGGCTATCAGTCGTTCGAGCGCTACTGTCAGGAACGACACGGCATCACCGCCGAGACCGCCCGGTTCTATACGCTGCCGCTGGAGACGCTGGGGGCGGACGCCTATCGCGCCCTGCTCCACGATTACGGGCGGCGGCGCGCCTACTATCTGGCGCAGGTGTATCGCCTCGACCCGGACATGTTTGCGGTGTTGACCAATGCCGGCGACGCGTCGGCGATGTCGGCGACGGCATTGGAGCGGGTGGTCGCCGACATGCGGCGTCAGGCGCAGGCGGCGCTGGAGCGGGCGTCCGGTCTGGAGGCGGCGCTGGCGCGGGAACAGATGCTTGGGCGCACCCTGTCCAGTCGGCTGGCGCAGCTGGAAGCGCTGAACCGGGAGTTGCAGCGGGAGCGGGATTCGGCGCTGCTGGACCGCCCCGTGACGCGGGACGCGGACGCGCGCAGCGGGCGGGAGCCGGCGCCGGCGCCGCCGGACCGCCCCGTGACGCGGGACGCGGACGCGCGCAGCGGGCGGGAGCCGGCGCCCCCCCCGGCGGCGGAGGATGGCGGCGCCTGGGGCGCCGTGGTGCTCGCCTTGACGCGGCGCCCGACGCCGGAGGCGACGGCGGCGATCTGGACGGCGGCGGCCGTCTTGCTGGAACGGGGCGTGTGGCCGCGTCCGCCGGGCGCGCCGCCGCTGGCGACAATGGCGGCGGCGTTGCGGCGGCTGGCGCAGGAGGTCATGCAGTCCGGGCGGGATGGCGCGGATCGCCGACCGGTGCGGGACGAGGCATGAGCCATGCGCGCCGCCGCCGATCGGGAGCCGGACGCACCGACGCTGCGCCGGCTGTATGAGGAGGGATGCAGTTTGCGCGCCATTGCGCAGCGGTTCGGCTGGTCGTATCGGACGACGCGCCGGAACGTGCAGGCGGCGGGCGTCGCGCTGCGGCGACGCGGTCCGCAGCCGGCGCCGCTCCTCCTGACGTCCGACGATGTCGCCGTCCTCCGCCGGATGCACGCCGCCGTCGGCGCCTGCCGTCTGGCGCGCCTGCTGCACCTGGATGCGGATATCCTGCAGGCGCTGGCGGCGCCGCCGCCGCCGGCGCCGCCGGCGGCGGCGTTGGACCGGTTCGCGGCGGGCATGACGTTGGACGAGCTGGCCCGGCAGTTGGGATGTTCCCGCCGCACCGTGCAACGCATCCTGCGCCGGGCGCGCATCCGGCTGTCGGATGCGTCGGGATGACGATCCATCCGGCGCCGCGCCCCCCGACCTCCCCGACCCCCCGACCCCCCCGACCCCCCGACCCCCCCAGCCCCCCCGCTAGCGGGGGGGTCGGGGGGGGTCGGGGGGTTCTCCGTTCCCACGCCCGCGCCCATGCGCGCCCGCGCCCGGCGGCGCGCGGACAGCGCCGGATCAATGCGCCGCATCATCCGACGCGGTACGGTGAACGGCGCATTGATCCGGCGTCGCGTTGGATGGCGTCGGTCGTCAGCAATGGGTGATGGCGGCGCAGGCGTTCTGTGGCACGCTAGATGCCGGATGCCGTCGGGATGCCGACGGGATGACGACGGGACGCCGGTGACGACTCTCCCCGCGCACGCGGGGAGCGGCTCAGGCGACGCACGCCGCGCCCGGCCATGGGAACGCCTGACGGCGCCGTCCGAGCCGACGTCGGGCATGCGACCACGGACACGAATGGAGGAGCGCATGGGCATGCGGCGGGTGCGGGATCGGGCGGTCGCATGGGCGCGCCGGGCGCTGGCGGCGACGTCCGCGCCGGACGGCGGGGCGCCCCCGGCGACGTCCGCGCCGGACGGCGGGGCGCCCCCGGCGACGTCCGCGCCGTCCGGCGGCGGGCGCCCGGTTGGCAGCGTCATCATCGTCGTTGCGCTGGTCATCACAGCGGCGGCGCTGGCGTGGCGCGGCGCGGCGACGCCGCATGCGCCGCCCGGCGACGCGGCGGCGGCGCTGGCGACCATGCGCGCCTATTTGGCGGCGGAACAGGCGGCGGCGGCGGCGCTGGACGCGGCGCCGCTGGAGGCGGTGACGACGGCGGACGGCGCGTGGCGGGCGCAGCGGGCGGCGGCGCTGGAGCGCCGGCGCGCCGAGGGGCGCGCGTATACGGCGTATCTGCGGGATTGGACGGCGGATGTGCAGGTGCAGGGGATGACGGCGTGGGTGACGACGGTCGAAATCTGGGACATCCAAGAGCGGGCGGCGCCGGTGCAGCGCATCGGGTCGCAGGTGCGGTATGTGCTGGTGTGGGACGCGGCGTCCGGCGCGTGGCGGATTGCATCGGCGTCCTTGCTGCGGACGATGCCGGCGGCGCCGCCTGGCGCCGCCGCGCCGCATGGGGGGCGCTGATTCTGGTGACGCTGCTGGCCTGGCGGGCGGCGACGTCCGCGCCGGACGGCGGCGGCATGGCGGACCCGGCATGTCCGGGGGCCTGTCCGGCGGCGCCGGCGGAGAATCCCTGGATCGCGCCGTGGGTGCAGGTGGTCGCCAACGGCGCCGCCTGGGTGCTGCGCGGCGTGCTGTCCGGGGTCGCGGTGCAGACGCTCAATGCCGTTGCGCTGGCGGCCGGGGCGGTCGTTGCGATCGGCGAGGTGGCGCTGTCCACCCCGGAGGAGTGGACGGCCGATCTGGTCATTCCGCCGCTGGGGCGGCTGGCGGACGTGCAGGCGGCGCTGGCGGGCGCCTGCACCGCCGTGTTGGTCGTCGTGCTCGCGGGACGGCTGGCGCTGACGCTGACGACGCGGCGCCGCCGTGCGACGGTGCGCATGATCGCGCAGCTGCTGCTGGGGGTGATCGTGCTCGCGGCGCTGCCGGATGTGACGCGGACGGCGATCCGCTTCGCCAACGCGCTCAGCGCGGCGCTGCTGGAAGGCGCGTTCGGACGTCCGGTCGCGGCGGCGCTGCCGGTGCTGGCGATTCCCGACCTGGACCCGTCCGCCGGCTTTTCGCTCACCTATGCGCTGGCGCTGCTGATGCACTGGGCGGCGCTGCTGGCGCTGCTGCCGCTGGCGCTGCTGCGGATTGCGGCCGTCAATCTGCTGCTGGCGGTCAGTCCGATCATGGCGCTGTCCGTGGCGCTCGGCGGGTCGTGGCGCTATGCGCAGGTCTGGTGCTCCCGCTTCGCCGAGACGCTGCTGCTGCCGGCGTTGTGGGGGGTCGCGCTGGCGCTGGGCGCCCACATCGCGCTGGCGCTGGGCGGCGGCGCGGCGGGCGCGTCCGACCCGGTCGCCGGGTCGGTGCGCGGGCTGCTGCTGGCGGCCTTCGCCTATCTGGTCGTTCCCGGCGTCGGCGATCTGGTCGGTCTCCGGCTCTCCCCCGGCGCCGCAGCGGCGGGCGCGACGGCGGCGGCGGCGGCGGCGATCCGCGCCGGCGCCGCCGGCGTGCGGCGCACCGTCGCGGATGCGATCCGCGAGGAGGAACGGCGGCAGGAGGAGGAACGGCGGCGGGAGGAGGAACGGCGGCGGGAGGAGGAACGGCGGCGGGAGGAGGCGCGGCGGCGGGAGGAGAACGAGGCGCTGGTCGACTGGGTCCGGGAGGAGCTGGGCGCCCGGGATGCGGCGGCGGCGCGGCGGCAGGAGGAGGCGCGGCGGCGGGAGGAGGAGGAGGAGGAGGAGGAAGAACGGCGGCGGGAGGAGGAACGGCGGCGGGAGGAGGAACGGCGGCAGGAGGAGGAACGGCGGCAGGAGGAGGCGCGGCGCTGGGACGCATGGGACGATGCGGCGCAGCGCGGCGGGGAATCGGACGATGGACGCCGGCGCAGCGGATAGGCGCAGCGGATAAAGGAAGGAGGAAGACCGTGCATCCATGGACGCAGAATCGCACCGGAGCGGCGGGCGCATGGCGCGGACGCATGGCGGCGCTGCTGCTGGCGCTGCTGCTGGCGCTGCTGCTGGCGCCGCCGCCGGGCGCGGCGGCGCCGGCGTATGCGGCCGGGATCGTCGATGAACCGCCGGCGCCGGGCGGCGGCGCGCCGGGGACGGACCCGCGCTGGGACGCGCCGCCGCCGGGCGCGGCGGCGCCGGCGGGCGTCCTGGACCCGTCCAATCCGATGAACCCCGGCTTTTGGGCGGACGCGCGCGCCATGGGGAGCAAGTGGCTCGCCGACAATATGATCCTGGGCGCGGGGGTGACGCTGCTGAGCGCGAGCGCCGGGCTGAGCGGGCTGGCCGATGTGGTGACGGGGCTGATTTTCACCACGCCGCTGGAGATGACGACCCGCCCGACCGTCACGGCGGGCGGACCGTTGGGGTCGCCGCAGGGATTGGCGCGGACGATGGCGCAGGCGGCGACGGCGATCATCGTCGTCGTGCTGACGTTCCGGCTGGTCGGGCTGCTGTGGGCGGCGGAGCATGGCGCGGTCATCGACCTGATCGTCCAGTTCATCGCGGCGATGGCGCTGACATGGGGGTCGTGGAGTCTGTGCGACGTCATGATCCAGTTCGCCAATCTGCTGGCGCAGAACATCGTGCGCGGCGCATTTGGCGGGGGGTGGCCGCTGTTGACCGTTCCGCCGGTCAGCCCGTCGCCGGGGGTGTCGCTGGTGTATGCGCTGGCGATCACGGCGTACTATCTGCTGCTGGCGGCGCTCTGCTTCCAGGCGTTCAAGCGGATCATCGTCATTAATATCCTGCTGGTGGCGTCGCCGCTGGCGGGGGTGGCGATCATCACCGACGGCGCCTGGAATTATGCGCGGGTGTGGTTCTTCCGCTTCGTGCAAGCGCTGCTGACGCCGATTCTGTGGGCGACGGCGCTCGGCGTGGTGCAGGCGCTGCTGACCGCGCTGATCGTGCGGGTCCCGCCGGGCGAGGTGCTGCAGGCGTCGGTGATTGCGCTGCTGGCGGCGTTCGGGTATGCCGCCGTGTTGGATGCGCCGCGCATCACGGGGCTGGCGGCGCGTGAAGCGCTGGCGGCGACGCGGGCGGCGTCCTGGGCGGCGTCGGCGGCGTCGTTCCTGGCGACGCGACGCGGGAGGGCGGCATGATGCGCGGGGGGCTGCTGCTGATCACCGCCGTGCTGCGGATGCGCGGCGGGTCGCGCATGCTGATCGGCGCGCTGCTGCTGCTGGCGGCGGCGCCATGCCTGGCGCTGCTGACCGTGGGGACGCTGCTGCAGCGCAGCATGCTGCCCTGGCCCGCGCCGGCGCCGGTGCGGGTGGATGCCGCGCGCCCCGCCTACCCGGCGGGCGGGTGGCAGGTGGGGGTTCCCTTCGGTTGGGTTCCCGACCCGGAGCGCCCCGGATCATGGATGCTGCACGACGGGCTGCTGCTGGTCGGCCCGGTCTTTTGTCCGGGCTGCCCGGTTCCGCCCATCGCCGACATGCGCGTGACCGAGGTCGGGTGGGACCGCCCGTTCGCGCCCGACCCGCTGCGCGCCGGCGCCGGGGTGACGGCGGAGTTTGCGGCGCTGCATCCCGATGAGAGCGGGACGGTGCAGGGCGCGCCGCTCGTGGTGCGCTACGGACGCCTGCATCCCTACCGCGTCTATGTGCGGGCGGAGGCGTGTCAGCGGGAGGTGACGTGCCCGGACTATGCGCCGTCGGATGCGGCGGCGGTGACGGTGGCGTGTCCCGGGGTGATGGTCGAGACCTACGCCGGCGTCGGCGAGTGGCACTATGCCTATGCCTCGCCCGGCGCATGTCGCGCCGAGGTGCGCTGGCCGGATGACTGGACGCCGGTCGGACCGCGCCAGGTGACGTTCGATCAGCGCATTGTCGCGGGGGAGCGATCATCCGACGCCGCCATTTCGTTCCGGGCGCAGGCCCCGCCGCCGCCGCCCACGCCGACGCCCGCGCCGACGCCGTCGCTGCTGCCGGAGGCGCCATGATCGCCCGGCGACGTCGCACCGGCGGCATGGGGGGCGCGCTGGCGGCGCTGCTGGCGCTGGCGGCGCTGGCGGCGCTGGCGCCGGCGCCGGCGGCGGCGTTTCCTGCGGCGGCGGGGCCGTCCGGCGCCGGCGGCGGGACGCCGGCGTGCCTGATTGCGGCGCAGACCGCCCTGCAGGCCCAGGGGGCGATCTACTCGCAGGGGGGCGCCCACCCGCGCGACCCGGTCGATCCGGCGACCGGCGCCTTCTATCCCCGCACCGGCCCGCGCAGTTTCGATTGCAGCGGGCTGGTCTGGCGCGCCTACGCCGCCGCCGGCGTCGCGATCGGGTCGACGACCCTCACGCAGGCGACCCAGGGGCGCGCCATTCCGTGCACGCTGGCCGATCTGCGCGGCGCCGCCACGACCTGCTGGGCGCCCGGCGACCTGATCTTTCTGCGCAACGCGGGCGACCCGACCGCCCCCGGCGGCGGCGCCACGCGCCACGTGGCGATCTATGTCGGCGACGGGCTGTTCATGGACTGCTACAACCACGCGACCGGCTGCATCCTGCACGATGTGGCGCCGAACCGCTACTATCAGCGCCATTTCTGGCAGGCGCGGCGGATCGTGAGCGGGTGCGAAACGCTGACCATGGATCCCGGCGCGCCCGCGCCGCCGGCGCCGGATGCGCCGACCGGCGACGGCGTCTGCGTCCCGGAACCGCCGGGGTATCCCGATGTCGGGGTGCGCTACCTGCGCGGCTGCGGTCCCCCCGTGCAGCCGGACCCGGGCGCCGTCGGCGGCGGCGATGTGGTGCGCCAGTTTCGCGGGCGGGTCGGGTGGATCGGGCCGACGGGGCGCCCGCCGCCGGCGCCGTGGACGGGCGGCGTGTTTCTGCAGACGCGCATTGGCGGCGAATCGGTCGACCTGTGCCGTCCGCCGTATCAGGTTCCCGACGCGCCGGACGGCGCGCCGCCGCCCGGCGCCGACGACTGCTGGAGCATCTGGATGGACCCGCTGGCGGCGCTGCCGCTGGCGATGGATGACAGCGCGCGCATGGCGGGCGATGGGCGGATGGAGCCGGTCGGGTGGGAGGAGGCGGGCGATCCGCTGCTGGCCGATCAACCGCTGCAACTGCCGCCGCCGGGCCACCCGTCCACCCTCGTCTTTCCGCCGCCGGCGGGCGATCCGGGCGGGGCGTGGTGGAGTCCGGGCAACGACGACCGGGCGCGCGGGGCGCGCTGTCCGTTGGGCGGGCCGCGGGTGATGACCTGGCTCGATCAGGTGGTGCAGTTCCTCTTCGGCTGGCTGTTCGGCTGTTAATTCCGTACTCGCATCCGATCCGCCGCGCGGCGCGGCGGTCTATGCTGGAACCCGGCGGCGAGATGCGCCGCCGGGTTCGACGGTCTGAAGGAGGGACGTATGTGGGGAAATCTGCCGCCGTTGGAACGCTTTCTGAATCCGCTGCTGGACTGGGCGCTGGCGGGCGTGGCCGTGATCGCGGCGGTCATTCTGGTCTGGAACATCTACGAGTCGTGGACGAACAACCCCGACCGCTTCTCGTGGTGGGGGGCGGTGTTTAAGGCGCTGGGGGTCGGGCTGGTGGCGGTCATCGCCTTTAACGCGCGGCAGATCATCGGCTTCTTCCTCAACGGCGGGGCCGGCGGGGCGACGCCGTGATCGCGCCGGCGCGGACGCATGAACGACTATCTGGCGATTCTGGCGCCGCTGCTGACCTGGGTGCGCGATGGCGCGGCGCTCGCAGCGGCGCTGGTCATCCTGATCACCGCCACCTTCGACCTGCTGAGCGATCCGGACGAGGTGCAGTGGTGGTCCCTGGCGGTGCGGATGGTCGGCGCCGCCATCGTGGTGCGGATCGTGCGCACCTCGCATGAGGCGGTGGCGTTCTTCACGCCCGGCGCCTATGGGCCGCCGCCGCCGCTGGCCTTTTTTCTGGCGTCGCCGCTGGCGTGGCTGACGCGCGGCGTGCTGGCGGCGGCGGCGCTGGCGCTGCTCTGGGTCATCTGGCGGCGCTGGATGGCGGAGCCGCAGCACTTCACCGTGACGAAGGCGCTGCTGGCGGCGTGCGGGGTCGGGCTGGCGGCGCTGGTGCTGAGTCAGGCGGTCGCCATCATTACGGCGGCGGCGTCGGCCTGAGGAGGGAACCATGGATGCGGAACGAGCGGAACGGCCGGATCGGGGCGACCTGGTGCATGAGACGCCGGCGCTCAACGTGCGTCCGATGGTGACGCTGCGCCCGGCGCCGGGGGTGACGCTGCGGCTGCCGGCGCGGGCGGCGACGATCATGGGGGCGGGCGTCCTGGTCTGGGGCGCGCTGGCGGCGCTGACGCCGGCGCCATGGGAGGCGCTGGCGGCGGCGACGCTGGCGCCGCCGGCGCTGCTGGCGGCGCTGGCGGAGGCGCGGATTCGGGGACGGTCGGCGCCGGCGGCGCTGGCGGCGATCATCGGGCATTATCGGCGCGCGCGGCGGCTGCACCGCATGGGGCGCGCCGGGGAGGGGCGGCGGCGATGAGCCGGGTCGGCGATGTCACCGCGGCCATCGGGGTGGCGCGGATCGGCGATGGCTATGTGGTGCGCGCCGATGGCGTCGCCGTCGGTCTGGCGGAATTGACGCCGCCGGACATGCGCCTGTTGGACGATGCGGCGCTGGCGGCGCTGCTGGCGCAGTACACGGCGGCGCTGGCGCGCATGCCGGACCGGTTTCTGTTGTACACGTATGCAACGCCGCCGGACATGCGCCCGCTGCTGGCGCGCATGCGGGCCGCGGCGGCGGCGGCGCCGGACCTGACCGGGCATCTGGTGTTGGAGACCCTGGCGCTGACGGTCGAGCGGCTGGCGCATGCGGCGGCGCACACGCCGGTGGTGCGCTGGATTCTGGCGGCGCCGACGGAAGCGCCGGACGACGCGGCGCCGGGCATGTGGAGCGATCTGGCGCCGCCGCCGCCGCCGCGCGCGCTGCCGGGGGATGCGCCGGCGGACGCGCTCCGGCGCATCCAGCGGTTGATCGGCATGTTCGCCGCGTTGGGCATCGAACCGCCGCCGCGTCGGTTGCGGGCGGGGGACATCCGCGACCTGCTGCGGATGGGGTTCGACCCGATCGGGGCGTATGCCGGCGCCCCCGCAATCGCCGATGGGCTGGCGTTGCCGTTCGATCTGGCGCCGGACGCGCTGCCGCCGGACGCGGGGGGTGACGCTCCCCCCCGGATCGGGGAGGTCCCCCCGGCCGACGCGCCGGCGGCGGCGGCGGCGCCGCCGCCGGCGACGTCCGGCGGGGCGCGTCCGCCGTGGCATGCAGCAGGAGTGATGTCATGACGTGCAGCGATGATGGCGTGCAGCGTCCGCCGTGGCGGGCGGAGCGCGTTGTGGACCCGAATGCGCCGCTGATCACCTGGCGGCGGCGCGCGCGCCGCGACGGCGGCGCGGCGGCGCGTGATGCGGCGCTGCCGGATGACGCCGCGCTGGTCGCGCCGTCGAGCGTCGACCGGAGCGCCCATGACTATGTGCGCTCCGGGCGCAGTTACATGGCGGCGTATGCGGTGCTGGCGCCGCCGCGCCGCCTGGCGCCGACGACGTTCGGGCGGCTGGCGCGCCTGCCGGGGGTGCAGATGACGGTGGTCAATCAGCCGCTGCCGCGCGCGGCGGTCAAGCAGCGGCTGGCGGAACTGGCGCGCCAGTTGGGGGTGTCGCTGGCGGATGAGGAGGAGCAGCCCGACGCGGATGTCGCCTTGCGCGACCTGCGGCGCCATCTGCGGGCGCTTGCAGAGGAGCGCACCGGGCACCACCGCTATGCCTGGTATCTGACCGTGGCGGGCGAGAGTCTGGAGCAGTTGCGCGCGCGGGAGCGCGCGCTGCGCGATGCGTGCGTGGACGGGCAGGTGCAGATCGTGCGCTGCGACTACCAGCACTGGGAGGGGGTGCTGACCACGACGGCGCTCGGACGCGACGACCTGCGCCTGGTGCGGGAAGCCGATTCGCCGACGCTGGCGCGCCTGATTCCGGACGGCGGACGGGCGCTGCCGCTCGGCGAGCAGGCGCCGATTCTGTACGGCGTGCATGCCGACACCGGGGCGCCGGTCATCCTGGACCGCTTTGCGTTGCCGTCGCCCCACCAGGCGATCATTGCCGCGACCGGCGGCGGCAAGACGTATGTGCAGGCGTTGCTGCTGTTGCAGCGGTACGCCTACGGTCGCTGCGCCATCGTCGTCATGGACCCCAAGGGGCAGGAGTATCGCGCGCTGATCGAGGAGACCCTCGGCGGAACCTATCTGGTGCTGTCGGAGCAGGCGGAGGTGCGCATCAATCCGCTCATGCTGCCGTATGGCGACCCGGCGGCGCTGGCGACGGTGCGGGCGCAGGGGCTGGATGTGCGGATGGACCGGGCGGCGCTGGTCAAGCACCTGCTGACGACCGAAGCGCAGGCGCGCGGCATGCCGCTGGCGCCGCGCGCCGAGGCGCAGCTCGAGGAGGCGATTCTGGCATGCTATGACGCGCGCGGCATGACGCACGACCCGGCGACCTGGCATGCGGATGCGCCGACGTTGGGCGAGGTCGCCGCGCGCCTGCAGGCGCGCGGCGCGGACGAGGCGCTGCTGGGCGCGCTCGACCTGTTCACCACGGGCGCGTTGGGGCGGCTGATCAATGCGCCGGGCACGTTGCCGCTCAGCGTGCCGCCGTCGCGCCAGCGCGCCGATGTCGGCGTGCTGGGCGTCGACCTCAGTCGGTTTGTGCAGAGCGATGATGCGACGTTGCAGCGCGTGCTGCCGCCGCTGATCGCCAATTACTGCATCACGACCGCCTTGCAGCGCCGCGACCGCCCGATGGAGATCATCCTGGACGAGGCGTGGACGATCCTGGGCAGCGCCGCCGGCGTGCGCGTGCTGGAGACGATCGCGCGCATTGGGCGGTCGCTGCGCACGGCGGCGACGGTCATCACGCAGCAGGTGCGCGATTTTCTGGTGCAGCGCACGCCGTCCGGCGCCGTGGTTCCCAATGCCGGCGGCATGACCTACCTGGACAATTGCGAAACCGTGCTGCTGCTGCGCCAGGTGCGTCCGGCGCGGCATGGCGGCGATGATGAGCGCAATCCGGTGCTGGCGGCGGCGAAGCAATTCGGGCTGACGCCCGGCGAGGTCGCCTGGCTGTCGCAGTGTCGGCGGGATGACCGCGGCGCCACCGGGCTGCTGCTGGCGGGGCGGACGCCGATCCCGCTGCGCATTCCGCGGGCGCCGGAACCGCTGCATACGCTCATCGTCGCCGCGACCGGCGGGGCGGCGGCGCCGCCGCGCGATGCGGCCTAGCGGAGCGGAGGGGGGCGATGCGCGATCTGGACCTGGGCGTTGCGGTGCTGCATCTGGATGTGGCGCAGGCGCGCCTGGCGCGCCTGCTGCGGCGGCGGCGGCGGCTGCTGCTGGGAATCGGCGGGCTGGCGCTGCTGGCGGCGCTGGGGCTGGCGGTCTGGCAGCGTGCGGTGTATGGCGTGGTCGTCGTGTATGCGGCGGACGCCGCCGCTGTGGTGCGGGTCGGGGATGCGCCGATGACGGCGGCGGGGGGGGCGCTGGTCTGGCGCGGCGCGCCGGGCGTGTACACGGTGACGGCGGAGGCGCCGGGGGTCTATCCGCAGCGCCGGACGGTGACGGTGACGGTCGGCATGACGACGACGGCGACGTTTCCGCCGGGGCGTCCGCGTCCGGCGCTGCTGCTGGCGCCGCGTCCGGCGCCGGGCGCCGTCTGGCGCATGGTGACGGCGGATGCGCGCGGCGGCTGGCGCGCCGTGGCCGGCGGCGTCGGGGACGCGCCGCCGGCGGTGATGCGCGTGACCGCTGCAGCGGTCACGCGCGCCCCCGACCTGGACCGCTATCCCGTCGCCGATGCGGCGACGCTGGCGGACGGACGGGAGGTGCGGGTCGTGTGGGAGCCGGACCCGGCGGACCGGAGCGGCGCGCGCGGACGGTTGACGCTGACGTCGCCCGACGGACGGGTCGAGACGCTGACGACCGACACGCCGGTCGACGGCGCATGGTGGTCGCCGGACGGCGCGTATCTGGTGCTGGCGCTGCGCACGGGGAGCGGGAGCGTGGTGCGGGTGTGGGATGCGGCGGGAGGCGACGGGTCGCCGCTGTACGCGCCGGCGGTCAGCGCCATGCCGACGCCGGCGGCGGCGCTGGAGTGGGCGCCGAACGGCGCGGCGGCGGTGCTGTTCAGCGCGCCGGCGGCGGACGGCGCGGCGGCGGATGCGCTGTTGCTGACGCTGCCGCGCGGCGGACGCGGGGTGCAGACGGCGACGCTGGCGCCGGGTCCGGCGCGTCCGGCCGGGCTGGCGCCGCTGGGATGGGGGAGCGACGGCCTGTTCTGGGTGGCGCAGTATGCCGACCGGCTGGCGCTGACCTACTGGCCGTTCGATGGCGGCTCCCCGCTGCTGCTGGGAAGCGTGCCGCCATCCACGCTGGCGCTGCACGTCGCCGCCCCGCAGCGGATCACGCTGGCGGTGCAGCAGGCGGACGGGCGGATCGGGCTGCAGACCTGGCCGGACGGCGCGCTGCTGGCGACGATGGACGATCTGCCGGCGGCGGCGGCGGGGCGCGCGGGGGCGCGCTGGCGCGGGTGGACGATGGCGCTGGCGCTCAACGATGACCTCTGGCACGCCGTCTGCGACCCGGCGCTGCTGGCGCCCCCGACCGACGGAGGCGGCGCATGAGCCGACGACGTGCAGCGCTGGTCGGCGGGGCGGCGCTGGTCGGCGCGCTGGCGTTGCTTGGCGCGGCGGCGCCCATGGAGGCGAAGGCGATGCTGACGGCGCTGGCGGCGCTGGCGGCGGTCGGGGTCGTGCTGCGCAGCGGCGGGGCGGCGCCCGGGGGCGCGGGAGGGACGGCGCTCCCGCGCCCCGTCCGCCCGCCGCCGGCGGAATCGCCGCCGGCGCCGCCATGGACCCGTCCCTCCCGCCCCCCCCAGTCCCCCCCGCCGCCCCCCCGCACCGAGGGGGGGCGCTGGACGCGGGGCGGCGTGGCGCCGGTCGTGGCCGCCGCCGCGCCGCCCGCGCCGCCGGCGGCGCGGCTGGCGGCGGCATGGCAGGCGGCGCGGGATGCCGGGATGGACCCCGGCGTCCCGGCGGCGGGCGCGGCGGACGCCCGCCGCGCCACGGCGACGCTGCTGCTGGCGCGCGCGCCGGAGATGGCGGCGTGGGCGCGCGCGCAGGCCGGCGGACGCTGGGAGGAGACGGCGGATGGGGTGCGGGCGCCGCCCGGACTGCCGCCCCCCGCGCGCACGGCATGGCTGGCGGCGCCGCTGCTGACCCTGCGGCGCGGGCGCACGCTGTGGTGGGGCTGGCCCGCCGACGGGACGCCGCCGCCGCTGGTCGTCTGCGCGCATGGGGCGGGCGGGGCATGGGCGCTGGCGCGCATGCATGCCGCCGCCCGGCGCAGCGGGTGGCGCACATGGCTGGCGGACCCGGACGGCGCGCGGGCGCTGTGGTCGGCGGGGGAGGCGGCGGCGTGGGACCGCAGCGATGCCGCGACGCTGGCGGACGGACTGCGCCTGGCGCTGGAGCGGCGCTTCGCCGTGCAGCGCGGCGCCCGCCTGCCGGATGCGTCGCCGCTGCTGCTGGCCATCGCGGTCATCGGCGGTTCCACGCCGCCGGATGCGCTCGCGCTGCTGCGCCTGCCGGCGCCCGGCATGTTGGCGCTGCTGCTGTGGGTCGGGGACGCGCCGCCGGCGGACGTGCAGGCGGCGGCGCCGGCGGCGGCGGTCATGACGCTTGGGATCGATCTGCCGGCGCTGCGCCCGGCGGCGGCGCCGATTCCGACGGAACGGCGGGCGACGGTCTGGCTGCCGGACGGACGCTGGTGGAGCGGCGCGCCGGCGCCGGATGCGGCGCTGGAACGGGGGACGACATGATGGACCGCGGGCGGGATGGGCGCAGCGGCGCCGGACGCGGCGGCGGCGGCGGCGGCGGCGGCGTGCCGCCGCGCGGCGGACCGGCGGGGCGGCAGGCGCGCTGGTCGGGCAATCCATGGAAGCGACCGCAGACGGATGCCGAGTGGATGCTGGCGCGCCAGCGCACGCGCAGTCTGCTGCGGCTCGGCGGGATGCTGCTGCTGGCGCTGCTGGCGCTGCTGACCTGGACGCCGGACGCGATGGTCACGCCGCTGGCGGCGGCGACGGCGGGGGGGCCGCCGCTGCTGCGCGCGGCGGGGGCGGGCGTGGCGGCGGCGGTTCCCTGGGTGCGCATCGGCATGGCGCTGCTGCTGACCGTGCTCGGCGCCGATCTGCTGCGCGGCGGCGTGCTGCTGGCGCGCCAGCGGCGGCGGCGGGCGGCGCGGCGGCTGCACACCTGGGACGCCGCCTTTCCGGCGGCGCCGGCGTTGGCGTTGTCGCCGCTGACCGGCGTCGATCTGCTGATCGGGTTGGCGCCGTTGCTGCCGGCGCACGCCGTGACGCGGGGGGACGAACCGACGCTGGCGCTGGTGATCGAGTCGGGGAGCGACGGACGGGCGCGCCTGCGGGTGCGCACGCCGGGCGGCGACGACTGGCGCGCGGCGGTGCGGCACGAGATCGAGGGACGGACGCCGGGCGCGACGGTGCGTCCGGCGGCGGACGACCTGGCGGCGGCGCTGCACCAGGCCGGGGCGGTGGCGTGGGTCGATCTGGTTCCGGCGCGTCCGGCGGGGCATCCGCTGCGCGACCTGGGCCGGTTTCAGTCCGACCCGCTGGGACCGCTGGCGGCGGCGGTGCGGGTGACGGCGCCGGTGATCTATGCCGGGTACGACATCCTGGTGCGCGGCGCCGACGTGCGCGCCGACCGGGCGTGGCGCGAGGCGCTGCGCACGCAGGTGGCGCGCATTCAGGCGCGCTTGACGCCGGGCGACCTGGCGGCGCATGACGCCCTCTTGCAGCAGGCGGAGGGATGGGCGTTCGAGGTGACGGTGCGGTGCGTGGCGGCGGCCGTCACGGAAGAGGCGGCGGTGCGCCAGGTGCAGGCGCTGGCGCAGGCGCTGGGGCAGTTCGCGGCGGAGAGCGGCGGCGCCGTCCAGCGCCTGGCGCCGCCGCCGCTGGATGCGCTGGCGCAGGGACGGCGGCGCTGCTGGACGGCGCCGACCGGACGCGCGGCGGCGGACGCGGCGGAATCCGCCGCGCGCGGCGGCGCGCGCCGGCGCGCCGCCGCGTGGACGGCGCCGGCGGGGCTGGCGCTGCTGGTCACGGCGTTCGGCGTCGGCGGCGGCGGGCTGGCGGCGCTGGCGGCGGCGGCGGCGCTGCTGATCGGCGGGGCGGCGCTGACGCTGGCGCGCGCCAGCGGCGGCTGGAGTCGCGCCGCGCGCCGCCGTCTGGCGCTGCAGGACCTGACCGCGCATGCGCCGCGCCCCGTCTGGCCCGGACTGCCCTGGCCGCTCCTGCCGCTGCCGGGCGCGCGCCGGTCCCTGCTGAGCGCCATCGACCTGGCGGCGCTCTGGCATCCGCCGGCGGCGGCGCTGGAGCCGCTGATCGCCCTGCGTCCGGTGCGCTACCTGCCCCCGCCGGCGCGCGTGTTTTTGCCCCCCGACGAGGCGGCGGCGGCGCTGGCCGGACGCCTGGCGCCGCCGCCGACCGATCCGCGCGATTTGGGGCGCCGCCGCCTGGCGCTGGCGCACGCCGATCACCCGGACGGCGCCGACGGGCTGGTCGGCCCGACGCTGCGCGACCTGCGCAAAGGGATGGAAGTGCTCGGCCCCATGGGCGCGGGCAAATCGAGTTTCATCGAAGTGCTGGCGTTTGAACTGGCGCGCATTGGGGCCGGGTGCATCATTATCGACGCCAAGGGGGACCTGGCCGACCGGATTGTGGCGGCGCTGCCGCCGGAGACGCACGAGCGGGTGATTCTGATCGACCTGACCGCGCCGAGCGTGCCGTGCCTCAACCCGCTCGACCGCCGCCTGGCGGGCGACGGGGTGTCGCCGGCGCAGCTGGTGGGGCAGGTGGAAACCCTGTTCGCCCGCATGTCGCCGGAGGTGTGGCGCGAATCGGCCGGCATGCAGCAGTTCGCCCGCATGGGGTTGCGGGCGTTGCTCGAAGGGGAGCCGACGCCGACGCTGCTGCATCTCGACCGCTTCTATGTCAGCAGCGCCTACCGCGCCGAGGTGCTGCGGCGGGTCAGCAACCCGCTGGTGCGCGACTTCTGGCTGGTGGAGTATCCGGCGATGGACCAGCGCGTGCGGGTCAGCATCGAATCGTTCCGGCGGCGCTTGCAGCACTTTATCACCGACCCGGTGGTGCAGCAGTTGTTTTGCCAGCCGCATGCCACCCTCTATCTGCCCGACGCGATGGACGCGCGCCGGATTCTGATCTTCAAACTCGTGCCGGAAATCCTCTCCGAGTCGCTGGCGGCGATTCTGGCGACCGCGTTGTTTGCGACGCTGTCGACCGCGACGTTCGCCCGGCAAACGCGCCAGCCCAACCCGGACCTGCGCTGGGATTGTCCGCTGATCATCGATGAGGTGCAGAAGTTCATCGACGCCGAGCATCCCAACGACGCCGAAGTGTTTTTCACGCAGACGCGCTCGTTAGGGGTCGGCATCATCGGGGCGCATCAAGGGCTGTATCAGTACAGCGAGGCGGTGCGCGCCGCCGCCTTGCAGGCGCTGGGCGGGCTGGTCATTTTAGGACCGATCAAGCAGGACGCGCGGGCGCTGGTGGAAGCCTATGCCGACACCGGTCTGACGGAAGCCGACTTTGCCGCCGTGCGCGCGCGCCAGGAGGCGCTGCTGCGCTTTCCGGTCGGCGATGTGGAGAGCGGATTGTTCAGCGCGCGCCCGCGCGAACGTCCGCCGGCGCGCAGCGGCGACGGCGCGGCGGACGCCGCGCCGCCCGACGCGCCCTATCGCCGGGCGCGTCCGGCGGACGTCGATCCGCAGGCGGACGATCTGCTGACGCGGGCGTGGACGACGGCGGCGCAGGGGGGCATGCATCATGGACCGGCGGCGGCGGCGGTGCAGACGCTGGCGCTGCTGGGGCCGCATGGCGCGGCGGCGGCGCCGGCGCTGGCGGAGGCGCTGGCGCAGCGCGCGGCGGCGTATCGGGCGGCGATGGCGGACGCGCTGGACGCCGACCCGCAGCAGATTCCCGATGCGCGCATCCGGCTGCGCGAACGGAGCATGCTGCGCTACGGCGTCGATCCGGTGATCGCGGCGTTGCGCACGCATGCGCTGGCGCTGCGCTGGCCCGCCGACGGCGAGGCGCTGGCGCCGTCGCGCCCGCGCCCATCCGCGCCGCGCGGCGCGGGCGGGCGACCGTGAGGCGCCGGCGACGGAATCGCCGATGATCACGGATGCGCGCGGCGGGCGGCATGTGGCACGCTGCATGCGGCGCCGGATGCGGCGCCCGGTCGCAGGAGCGGCCGGATCATGCAGACCGGAGGACAGGGATGACGATGACGATGATTGACTGGCAGGCGCTCCTGGCGTCGCCGCCGGCGGCGGTTCCGGATCGCGCCGCCGATGACGACGCGGGCGACGCGCCGGACGCCGCCGGCGGCGGGTCGCCCGCCCGCGCCGGGAACGAGCATGCGGCGGACGAGGCGCTGCGCATGGTGATGCGCGAGCATGCGGGCGGCGGCGCCGATGCGCGCAATGTGTGCATCCTGGTCGGCACGGTGCGGCGGGAGCGCTATGGGCCCAACGGCAAGGCGCGTCCGCCGGTCGCGTCGCCGCTGGGCGTGCGCTATGCGCCGTATCGGATGGACATCGAGGAGCCGGGCGGGCTGGCCTACAGCATGCCGCTGTCGGTAAGCGCCCGCCTGATGGAAAGCGGGCTGTTCACCGACGGCGCCCGGATTCAGATCAACGGGGCGGTGCGCCTGGAACAAACCTACGACCGCGCCTTCGCCGTGCATCCCGACGACGCCGGGCTGCCGACGTGGGAGACGCGCCTGGACGTGCTGGCGGTCGCACGGGCGTCGGATGCGGTTCCCGACGGGTCGTGGGTGAAGCTTGTCGGCGAGGTGGACGGCGGTCCGGTGATCCGGGGCGAGACGCTGGGGCCGGGCGTGCGGCGTGCGACGGCGACGGTGCGCATCCGCTGTCGGCGCACGCTGCACAGCATTGTGCCTGGCGCGCGCGCCGTGCATGCGCTGACGACGCTGATTCCGGCGGACGTGGCGCTCGATGGGTCGGTGGAGCGCGCCGCGGCGTTGCTCAAGCATGGCAACCAGGTGGTCGTCGAGGGGCGCCTGCTGCCGCGCGTCTATCAGCGGCGGCGGGGCGATCCGCGCATTCAGGCGGCGCTGGCGGCGGCGGAGGAGGCGATTCGCGCCAAAGGCGGTCCGGCGGACGAGGTGGAGCGGCGGGTGGCCGCCATGCGGCGGCGGATGCTGACCGGCGTGCGCATGACGGTCGATGTCGGGTATGTGGAGCTCGTCAAGGGGCGCATGCTGACCGACGAGGAGGTGACGCGCCTGATCGCGGCGGGCGGCGGACCGCGCCGCACGCCGGGGACGCCGCCGCCCCCGCCGCCGCTTCCGCCGCGCGCCGAGATCGAGGCGGCGCTGGACGCGGCGCTGACGGCGCTGGCGGGTCCGCCCGCAGCGGGGATGGCGCCCGGCGCCGGGGCGGCGGACCCGGAAGGAGGCGCGCCATGGATCGGGTGATCGAGCTGGTCGGACGCACCAGTCAGTGGCGCCGCCGCATGCGCAGCGACGGCGGCGGCGCGGTCATCGCCGCCTGGCTGCGTCCGTTGGCCGGCGCCGGCGGCGGCGTGATCGGCGTCTACCTGCCGGAGGAGCGCGTCCCGGACGGCGCCGCGCTGCCGGCCCGCACGCAGGCGTTCGTGCGGGCCGTGCTGCGCCCGCTGCGCGTCCATGCGCTCGATGGGGATCACCGGCTGCCGCAGGCGCCGGACGCGACGCTGCTCGCGCTGGAGGCGCAGGAAGCGGCGCCCTGGGACCGCATGACGCCGCCGCTGCCGTGGGAGGGCGTTCCGGTCGTCCTGGCGGCGCCGCCGCGCGCGGTCGGGGACGGCTGGCTGGCGGACCTGTCCCTGCCGGACGTGGTCGGCTGCGCGCCATCCGGCGTCCCGGCGGCGGTCGGCGCCGTGCTGGTCGGGCGCGCCGTGGGCGGCGTCACGGCCGAGGTCGGCGGGCGGAGCTGGCTGCGTCCGCTGGTCTGGCTGGCGGCGGCGGACGCCGCAGGGAGGGCGTAATGGACCTGGTGCGCGTGTTGATGGTCGGCAATCTCACCCGCGACGCCCAGCTGCTGCCCACGCCCCACGGTCCGGTGGTGCGGCTGCGCGTGTCGGCGTCGTCGACGCAGCTGGTCAACGGCATGATCGAGCCGCGCACGGTGACGATGACGCTGGAAGTGCGCGGGCTGACCGAGCGCGAGGCGCGGGCGCTGGCGGCGGCGCACCCGCGCGGCGCGCGGGTGGTGGCGGAGGGACGGCTGGAGAACCGCAAGACGCAGCGGCGGGTCATGGCGATGCTGGCGGACGGGACGAGCATGGAGGCGCCGGCGGAGGTGGTCGAGACGATTGTGGTGGTTGATCACGTCCTCTCCGCCGGCGCCGCGCCGCCGGACGCGCGCGACGCGCCGGCGTTCGCCCCCGCGCCGGCGTTCGCCCCCGCGCCGCCGCCAGCGCCCGCGCCCTTGCCCGCGCCCGCGCCCGCGCCGGATGGCGGCGCGGCGGCGCGCACGAACGGCGCCGTCGGGCTGCCGCCGGCGCTGAGCGGATGGGACTGGAGCAGGTTATGAGCGTTCAACGACCGGCGGCGCACTCCGTGACGGCTGTTGATGGCGCCGCCGGTCCGGGTCGGATAGAGTCACGATGGGCGGCGGAGGCGTCGCCCATCCTGCAGAAGGAGGGAGAACGGCATGGTTCGTGCATTTTTCGCTCGCGAGGACGGACGCCGCGCCGAGGCCGGACAGGGGCTGGTGGAGTACGCGCTGATCCTGGTGTTGATCAGCGTCGTCGTCATCGGCATTTTGACGCTGCTCGGGGAGCGCATTGAAGGGGTGTTCCAGACCATCTATGATGGGCTGGGCGGCGCCGCCGGGCAGGGCGGCGGCGGCGGGCAGTAGCCGCCCGGCGCATCGCCCGGCGCCGGACGCGAAGGAGACGGACACGCACACGCCCGCTCCGGCGATCGCCGGAGCGGGCGTGTGCATGGCGGCGGCCGCCGCTGCCGGCGCCGCTGCACGGAGGCTGGGACTGGAACAGCCGTCACGGAGCGCGCCGCCGGTCCGGGTCGGATAGGGTCACGATGGGCGGCGGAGGCGTCGCCCATCCTGCGGAAGGAGGGAGAGCGGCATGGTTCGTGCATTTTTCGCTCGTGAGGGCGCCGGACGCGGCGCGGAGCCCGGACAGGGGCTGGTGGAGTACGCGCTGATCCTGGTGTTGATCAGCGTCGTCGTGATCGGCATCCTCACCGCCCTCGGCGAGCGGATCGCGGGGGTGTTCCGGTCCATCGATGATGGGCTGCGCGGCCCCGCCATCGGGCCGTAGCCGCCCCCGCCGCGCCGCGCCCGGCGCCGGACGCGAAGGAGACGGACACGCACACGCCCGCTCCGGCGATCGCCGGAGCGGGCGTGTGCATGGCGGCGTCCGGCGCTACGGTGCATGCGTGGAATAAACGACGCCGACCCCCCCGCACGGGGGGGGGGGCAGGAGGAGGCATGCACATTATCGTGCGCCTCCTCCTCGACGCGCTGGAAACGGCGCTGTCGGGGAGGAGGCGCAGATCACCCGTTGCGACAACGGTCAGCATCGCGCTGACCGTTGTCGCGCTGGGCGCGGCGCTCTGGATTCTGAGCGCCGCGCCGCTGGACGTCCCGGCGGCGCTGGTCGCCGCCGGGATCGATGCGCTGCGCCGCGCCGCGCCGCCGCCGCTGACGGCGGCGGTCGCGGCGTCATGGCCGCCGCCGCCGGCGCCGCCGCCGCCGGGCGCCGGCGTCCCGATCTGGCCGTGGCTGCTGGCCGCGGTCGTGGTCGGGGCGATCCGGCGCGGGCGCGCGCGCCCGCGCCGCCGCCTGCGGCGCGTCGGCGCCGAGCTGCCGCTGCTGGCGGCGGGCTGGCGGCGCGCCGCGGCGCGGCGGCGCGCGTTCCTGCGGGAGCGCGCGCGGCGGCGGGCGGAGGGGGCGCGCGATGGAGCGCGCTGATCTCCGCGAGTACCGCTACCGCGACCGGCAGATCGGCCGGTCGCGGTGGCGGCGCATCGACGCGACGGCGCTGCCGCCGCCGCGCTGCGAGGAGCGCGTCTCCATGCAGCGCTTTGCGGCGGCGCGCCCGGTTCGCGGCGAGGTCCACGTGGTGGACCTCACGCTCGATTTCGACGCCCACGCCGACTGGCTGGACGTCGAGCATGCGCGCCGGGAGGCGCTGGCGCTGCTGGTGCATCTGGAGCGCGTCTACGGGCTGCCGCCGGAGGCGGTCGGCATCGCCTACACCGGCAAGGCGGGGTTTCACCTCGCGCTGCCGGCGCCGCTGCTGGGCGGCTGGGCGTCGCCGGAGGCGACGGCGGCGGCGAAGGCGCTGGCGACGGCGTGGCGGGCGGAGATGCGCCTGGTCACGCTGGACGCGCCGACCGGGGTGCGCCAGGCGACGGCGGACGACCGTCGGGGCTGGCGGCAGGCGCTGGCGAATGCGACCGGGCATGTCCCGCCGCCGCTGGATGACGACGCGGCGCTGGACCGCTGGCTGGCGCGCAGCGGGGCGTCGTTCTTCACGCGACGGCGCCTGATCCGGCGGCTGAACGCGCCGCGTGCGGACGGCGGCTGGAAAATCCCGCTGACGCCGGACGAGCTGGCGGGCGGGATGGAGCGCATCCGCGCGCTGGCGGCGGCGGGGCCGCGCGCAGCGGCGGGGGCGCGCCCGGTCGTCTGTCCGGCGCTCGCCGACGCCTATGCGACGGCGCTGGCGGCGGCGGAGGCGGCGGCGGCGGCGCGGGCGGCGGCGGCGACGGGCGCCCTCCCACCCCCCCGACCTCCCCGCCACCCTCCCGAACTGGGGGGTGCGGCGGCGGGCGACGGGGAGGCGGCGCTGCGGGCGGCCATCGGCGGCGACCTGCCGGTGTGCGCGGCGCGGCTGGCGCGGCGCCCGCCGCCGTCGGGCGGCAGCAACCCGGAGATCATGGCGCTGGCGTCCATGCTCCGGGAGCTGGGGGTCGCCGAGGCGGACGCGGCGGCGGCGCTGCGGCGCTGGGGCGGCGCATGGCGGGCGGAGTCGGTCGCGTCGGTGACGCGCGCCGTCTACGCCCACGGGTACGCCTTCGGCTACCCGTTCATGCGGACGCTCGGCGCGGCGACGCGCGCCGACTGCGCCGATTGTCCCTTCCGCGCGCAGTTCACGCGCTGTTGGGGGACGCGGCGCGGGCGGACGTGAGGGATGATGATGCCGACGGCGCGGCGTGCGGCAGCGACCGCGCGCCGCGCCATTGTCGCCGGAGGAGCAGGGGAGCAGGAATGATGCGAACGGTGTGGCCCACGTGGACCCCGGATGGGCGCTGGCGGCGGGCGCTGCTGGCGCTGCCGGCGCTGCTGGCGGTCGTTGCGCTGCTGGCCGGGTGCGGCGGCGGCGCAGGACGGCAGGGAGCGACGCCCGCTCCGGCGCCGCCGATGGCGGCGCCGCCGGCGGCGCCGCCATCGG
>Ga0209018_1000415_pt1 | contig 40038 bp, 35 predicted proteins | sample YNPBryBLVA2012_FD_185814 | JGI IMG/M metagenome (GOLD analysis project Ga0209018, IMG submission 185814) | Anoxygenic and chlorotrophic microbial mat microbial communities from Yellowstone National Park, USA - YNP Bryant BLVA 2012 (SPAdes)... ...
GCCCGTGCCGCCGACACACGCGTACCGTCGGCGGCGTCGCTTGCGAGCACCTCCAACGGCTCGACGCGGCCATCGTCGTGCACCTTGCGCCGCACCAGGCGTCCTTCGGAGATCCAGAACACGGACGACGGATGCTCGCCGGCAACGGCGATCGGCAAGCTGTCGCGCAACGGCTGCGGTGGGAACGGCTGAAGGACGCCTTTGCGCAGGGGTGCGATCCTGAGCTCGTTGTCACGCGAGACGGCGACGGCGCCGACGCTACCGACCACCACATGTCGGATGTCGCCGAGGAAAACCTCTCCTCGTGCGAGCTGGGGCGCAGCAGCGCTCGGTGGTGGTGCGTCGCCAGGCGGCGCCGTGATCGAGGCGGCGGCCGGGGATGCTTCCGGTATCGCGGATGCGGTCGTGCCGAACAGGAGTGCGTCGGAACGGTCAGCGGGTCGTGGTGATGGCTCGCGACATGCCGTCGAGAGCATGGTGGCCAACGTTGACGCAGCGAGCGTGCTCCGATACGCGGAGCGAAACATTCCTCGGAGAGAACGCGACATGTCGTTGAATCTATCGTCGGTTGGCTGGCGATCGGAGCCTAGTTCGTTCACCTACGATTGGAAGAACGTTGTGCTCTACGCGTTGGGCATCGGTGCCACGGTAGACGAACTCGATTACCTGTACGAGGGGCGCGGACCGCAGGTGTTCCCCACGTTCGCTGTGGTGCCCGCCATCGAGCACGTCTTCCAGTGCTTGCAGGCTGCGGGCATCCCACTGAATGCGGTCGTTCACGGGTCGCAGGAGGTGCGCTCGTTCGAGCCTACGCCTCCCCAAGCAACGCTCGCCACGTTCGGCGAAGTCGAAGGGATCTTCGACATGAAGAAGTTCGCTTCGCTGGTCGTCCGCACCGAGAGCTACCTCGAGGGAGGGCCGAAGGTGTACGAGACGAGGTGGTCGATCATCGTACGCGGCGCAGGCAACTTCGGAGGCGCGCCGCCGCCGCGTGACGACGATGCGTCGCCCCCCGCGGATCGCGCACCAGACTTTCGTCATGAGCAAAGGACCTTGCGGGAGCAGGCGCTGCTGTACCGTCTGAGCGGTGATGTCAACCCGCTGCATGCCGATCCGGAAGTGGCCAGGGCGGCCGGCTTCGATCGTCCCATCCTGCACGGCCTGGCGACCTTCGGCTTCGCAGCCCGGGCCTTGTGCAAGTACGCTTGCGGCGGCAAGGCATCCCGGCTCGAAGCCATCCGCGGTCAATTCCGCCGCCCCGTCCTGCCCGGCGACACGCTGGTCACGGAAGGCTGGTTGGACGGCCCCCGCGTCGTATTCCGTGTCTCCGTGCAGGAACGCGACGAGGTTGTGGTGAGCAACGCTTCCGCGCTGATCCGACCGTGATCTACCTGACTTCGAGATCGTCCGGCGGGGAAGGCTTCATCAAGGTAAGCTGCCGGAACGCCTCGCTGGCGTAGCGGTCCCGTGCTCTCGCCGCAGCGGCGTCGTCTTCCTCGTCCACGTAGAAGGCGTATCCGTAGACAGCGCACGTATGCGGCCAGGGAACTGTCGCGCCGACGACGCAGTAGTACGTGCGTGACGAGAGCAGGCCCGCGACCCGGGCGTTGATGGTGCGAACGAGGACGTCGTCCTTGGCGCGCCATGCAACGCGGGTTTCGGACACGGTCTGGATCGTGGCGCGGTACGTGTCGAGGATCGGTTCCGCCCACTCCTGCGCGTACTGCATGCAGGCGCTGGGGTCCTCGGGGTCGCCAGCCCGAAGCCGTCGCGCCCACATGGCTGCCACCGCGTGGTGCTTGTTGCCGTATCGGAAGCCCACGAAGGTGGGCACGCCCCAGAACCGGACGCGCCGCCAATTAGCCCAATCGCTCAGGGGAAAGTGCACGTAGTCACGCTTGTCATTGCGCCAGCCCCACTCTTCGGAGCCGAGTCGAAGAAGCGCTGCCTGCACGGGATCGGCGGCGTCCCCGCCCGGTTCTTCCCGCGTCACGGAGCTGGGCGTGGGAGGCATCCCCGGAGGTTTTCGCCCGCCCGACGAGCCGCACCCCGTCAGCATCCACAGGGAAGTCACGCCGACGACCATGGCAATCCGACCGTTGACCATGCTCCTCACGTCTACCCGCAAAACGGGGTCGATGCACGTCGGTGCGCATCCTTCCGCCGTCGGGGCCCTCCACCAGCCGCGACATCCGGCGCGGTTTCGTCCGTCGAAGACCTGGCCGCTCGCAATCGCCGCTGGGCGTGCTAGCACTGGTCCGCACCACCTCAGAGGAAAGCTCCCGTGTCCGGCCCGCTCATCCCGTACATCGAGCTGCCCGAGCTGCCGCTGCTCGGACAGCACACCATCCAGTTCCTCGGACGAACCCAGGTCATCGGCCCCTGGACCATCAAGCCTTTCGGCGCCCTCGTCGCCACCGGCGTGTACGTTGGAATCCTGCTCGCCACCCACTACGCACGCAAGCGGGGCATGAACACGGAGGCCATGTCGCGCTTCATGTTCTGGGTGCTCGTCTCCGCCTTCGTCAGCGGGCACGTGCTTGACACGATCTTCTACCATCCCACGCAGGTGCTGGAGGATCCCATGTCGCTCGTGCGTCTCTGGGATGGCCTGTCGAGCTTCGGCGGTTTCATCGGTGCGGTGATCGGGGTCCTCCTCTTCAAGTACTACTTCAAGGTCAAGAACGTGCTGGCCTTCGCCGACACGATGGGTGCGGCCTTTCCGGTCGGCTGGACCTTCGGAAGGATGGGTTGCTCCGTTGTCCACGATCACCCCGGCATGCGGTCGGACCTGTGGTTCGCGGTCCAGTACCCGCACGGCGGGCGCTTCGACCTGGGCTTGTACGAAATGCTGTTCGCGTTCATCGTTGCGGTCGTTTGCCTGATCCTGGCGCGAAGGACACGTCCTCCAGGGTTCTTCCTCGGCCTGATGATGCTGGTCTACGCGCCGGTCCGATTCGCGCTCGACTTCTTGCGCGTCCAGCCAGGCGAGCTCAGCGGCGCGGATCCCCGGTATCTGAGTCTTACGCCCGCTCAGTGGGCGTCGATGGCGATGGCGGGCTTTGGCTTCTACCTGCTCCACCGGGCCGCGGACTCCGGGCAGGTCGGCAATGATCCGTACGTCGCCGCGTGCGATGGGCTCGACCCGAGACTGACGGCGCGCAGCTCGGCCAAGCCCGCGACGGGCGGAACCGCTGTTCCATGAGGAGCTGGCGCGCGGGCGCGCTAACCTCGACACATTCCACGATGCGTCCAGGAGCTCTTGCCACCGCTGTTCTCGCCGCAAGCGTCGCGGCCGGCTGCGGGTATGCGGATCACGGGCTTGGTCCGCCCGACATCACGATCGGTCCCGTGGCTCCGCTGCAGATCGAGCTGACTGGCCCCTCCGATCGCGATGTCTTCGTAGACTGGACCGGGTATCACGCGCACTTCACGCTGACCCGGGCAGGCCAGGAGATCGCGACCGATCCGGGTTGCGAGCCCCGCTGCGGCGAGGGCTGCGCATGCGCGGGCTGTGATGGCGCCCTGCCGATTGCACGGAGAATCCGGAGCGGACAGACCATTTCCTTCGAATGGGAACCGGTGCGCTACGCTGCCCGGTCTTGCGACACCGACGCCGGCTGCACGTGCGTGGAAGTCTGGCCTCTGACCGCCGGAACCTACGACATCGCGTTCCTTTCCTATGCATCTGCCACCGGAGGCGCCCCGAGCGACGCGGACGCCGACATCCTGGTCGGAGCGACCATCGACTCATCGTCACCGGATTGCCAGGCCGAGACGTCCTTCTCGCTCGCGCCTTCCGTGCTGATCGAGGCGCGTCTGAGCTGCGGCCCCTGAACAGTCGCGCGGTATCCATCTTCGGGGCCGAGGTGTTTCCTCATGGTCGCAGCTCCCTCACCGCAACCAGTGGCTTCGACACACACGAGGTGCGCGACACCTCAGACCTGACGCACGGCGGGTGGTCGGTTTTTCGACGTCCACAAGCAGCAGGTGGTTGCCCCACTTGCGCGCCGAAGCACCGGGTCCGACGGGCACGGTTGCGAGTCTGCCCTCTCGGAGGGCACCTCCAACGCGGGCCGTCAGGACGCCGCGAGAGTCGGGCATCTCGCGCGCGGGGGTTGCGGTGAAGCTGGATACGATTCAGTTCCCTTGTGGGGCGAACCAGCCTCGCAGAATGCGTAGCAACCGCGTGAAAGCGCGATCCGAGCATCGATCAAAGCTGACAGACCTGGCAATGGCACCCAAGACCGCTGGCGAATGTGCGCGTTTCGCCGAGCGAAGCGCTGCGTTCAGCGCCTGCTTGGGTTTGCCTGGCTTCCGCCCTCGCCGTTGGACGAAGCCTTCCGCCTCGAGCCAAGGCCAGAGACCGGGAGCCCGTCCGCTCCAGCCAAGCGCAGCCTCGACGTGAGGCGAGTCACTGAACGCCCACACTTCCACTTCGGGGGCGATGACCACGGCTGCCGCCTTGTCCCGCCATCCGACCTGGGCCAGTCGCGGGCCCACCTCCGACTCGACATCCTCCGGAGACTTGCTTTCGGCACCGCTCCCATCGTGGTCGAATACCACCAGCGCGTGCTCGAACTATCCGAGTTGGGTTCGGAGGATCGCGTGGGCGCGCTGGTAGCAGCCCGCGTCGTGTCCTGGAGCGAACACGCGCACATCGAAGGTCACGGGTCGAATCCCTGCTCGCTGATGTTGCGAGAGAATCTCCTGCACGGCGGCCTGGATGTCCTTGCACGCCGCGAGCACCACGAGGTCCTTCATCCCAGCACCCAGGATGCAAACAAGTCCTCAATCCTGACATCGCCTTTCCAATTGCGAAGGCTTGGATGCTCCCTTCCGACGACGATGTCCGTCGCTCCGTCAGGAGTCTTCGCAAAGCACATGATGGCGTCCAGATTCGCCAGGCTCAGAATCACGGGAGAGTGCGTGGCGATGAGGACTTGCGCATCATAGACGGACGAGAGCGACTGGAAGACGGTTTCGACGGCGCACGGATGGATGCCGTTTTCCGGTTCCTCCACGAGGAAGGTCCCCTCGAGGTCGGGGATGTACGCAAGGATCGTGAGCGCCAGGAGGCGCAAGGTGCCATCCGAAGCTACCCAGGAGGGAACCTCGAGACCGCCGCGGTACCTTATGACGAGATACCGGTGGTGGTCATCCTCCCGCTCGACGGTGCGAATGCTCTCGAAGTCCGGCAGAGCGGTGGCAAGGTGCGCGAGCCACTGCCGGAATCGTTGAGGAGCCTTTCTTTCGAGTTCGGCGACAACCCATGGGAGATTGGACCCATCAGGCCGAAAGCCCCGAGGTTGCCCGGGTGGCGATGCCTTGCGGATGAGAAGGCTGTTCAAGGCCAGCGAATGGACTCCGTCCCGGAGCAGTCCCTGTAGCCACAGGGAGGCAGGAAACCTGGTTTCATCCGCAGGCAGGCTTCCCGGGGCGGATCTGCGGGGCCCCAAGCGGATCGAAGGGAACCATCCCTTGCCGGAGTCCGGATGGCGCTCGGAGTAGAAGTTGTCGTTGCCGTGAGGAGTTTTCGAGACCACACGGCGCACGTTCTGCTTCCCTCTCTTCGGCGTCACCAAGCTGTCGGGAGCCAGTCTCCGTTCGGGAAACCGCGGTCGCTGCTGATTCGCCTCCTTGGAGTCGGTCTTCAAGAGCACAGCCTCCTGGTCGATCCCGAACTCTCCGTCGTCGAGCACGCCGCCTACGAACTCATAGCGAATCGTGGTCCACCTGGTGTCCTCGAAGCGGTCGCGAATCGCGCGCGGAATAGCGGCCTCCAAGGCAAGCTGGAACTTGCCCGGTTTTCGCCCCCAGATGAGGTCCCGCACGTCGCGGGCGCGCTTGGCGATGGCGACGTCCGGACCGGACGACACCACGTCGCCCAGGAACGCAAGAACGTCGAGAAATGTCGTCTTGCCACTGGCGTTGGGACCGACCAGGACTTGGAAAGGCCCCATGGGTCACTGGACGGCCTCCAGACATCGATAGCCGAGCGCTTCGACACGGGTAATCATGCGGACAGCCATCATGGCGCAGAACCGGCGTCAGGTTTGGCGACCCCTTGGTCGACTTGGGTTGTGGCGTTTGAGAGCGTTCGTTGAGCGCTTCTGGCTCGACCATGCGCAGGGGGCGTAGGCGTCGCCTCACCCAAGCCGGCTGGCAACGTCGCAGCCAACGACGGCGCTTGCCAACGGCAGCTTCCGCGCAGCGCTCCGCTTTCGAGAAGCGATGACCTCCCGCCCGCTGCGCTACGATCGCGCGTGATGGACCTCCGCACGCGCACGACACTGCTGTGCGCCGCGTTCGCAATCGCGATCACGGTGTCGATCCTGCTTCGTGCCCGAAAGAGCCGTGCTCATTATCTGCTGTCGGCCTTCGCCGGCACGATGGCGCTCTGGTACTCCGCGCAATGGTTGTCGCGCTTCTTCCAGGCCGTCATCTGGTACCGCTTCACCGCAGTGCTCGCTGTCCTGCTGCCACAGTTCGCCCTGCATCTGTTCGAAGCCATCGTCCCGCACCCAAGGGGGGAAAGAGCGCTCCTGCTGCGCGTCGCCACCGCCGTAGGCGTACCCATGCTCGTGCTGGCGTTCAGCAACTACCAGCAGATGGGCATCGTTCGGGGAGCCATCTTCCTGTACGTCTTCGGCCTCGTGGCAGCGGGCCTCGCGTCGCTCGCGGCGCGGGGACGGCGCAGTTCGTCCCGTGCAGTGCGTGAGCGGGTGCGTTTGCTGGTGCTGGTCGGCGCCTCGGCCCTCGCCTTCAGCATCGGCGATTTCGTCTGGTTCATCGGCGCTGAGATTCCGCCGGTGGGCGCGGTCCTGTCGGTCGTCTTCTTGTTCGCCCTGGCCGAGTCGATGCAACGCGAAAGGTTGATCGACCTGTACGAGATGGTCGGCCGCCTGGTCGTATCGACTGCCCTCGCCTTCTGCCTCGCCGGCATCTTCTATGTCTTCGTCACCTGGGTGGGCTTCGAAACCATGTATCTGAACGCTGTCCTCGCGGCGATCGCAATCCTTGTGCTGTTCGAGCCGTTGCGTGCCGGCGTCGAAGACCGCATCCACCTGATCCTGTTCCGCCAGCGCCGAGAACTCGAGAACGCGGCGCGCCAGGCGGAGCGGCGCCTCGTGCATATCCTGGAAGTCGATGAAATGGGCGAGGTCGTCATCGACACGCTCGAAAGCAGCCGCCGCGCCACGGCTGCGGCGCTCTACCTGCTCGACCCCGACGGTCATGAGGTGGCGCTGCGCAAGAGCTTCGGGACGCCCTTCCCCCCCCGCGTGGAGACTGCGACCGCCCGGCCGCTGCTCGAGCGACTCGAGAACTCGGCGTCCGTCGTCCTCGATAGCCTTGTGCGCGAGCGTTCCAACGCGCAAGCCAAGGGTGCGTCGACCACCGAGATCGACGCGCTGCTGACCGCTGTACGGCTCCTGTCAGCAGCCGCCGGAAGCTCCGTGATCGCCGGTGTTCGCGCCACGGGGGGTGAGGTCGTGGGGTTGCTGGTGGTGCACGATGACCGGGTGCGCGACGCATTCAGCGCGGACGAGGTTCAGATTCTGGAACGGTTGGCGTCGCTGGCGTCGGTTGTGGTCGAGAACTCGCGAGCCTACGCGCGGATGAAGGAGCGGGATCGTCTCGCGGTGCTCGGCCAGATGGCGGCCGGGCTCGCCCATGAGATCAAGAACCCGCTCGGGTCGATCAAGGGTGCCGCGCAGCTCCTGGTTGACGCCGGGCCCGACGCTCCCCCGCTACCGCCTGGATACCGGGACTTCGTCGAGATCATCATCGAAGAAGTCAATCGCCTCGATCGAGTCGTCGGGTCCGTGCTCGACTATGCGCGCCCGCGAAAAGGAAACCCGGCGCCGGTCGACGTCTCTGCCGTCGTGCGCCGTACCCTCCAGGTGATGAGCTCGTCGATACCGGAAGGTGTTCAGGTCCATCTGGTCGAGCAACCAGGTCTGCCGTGCGTGCGGATCGACGCCGAGCAGCTTCGCCAGGTGTTGCTGAACATCCTGCAGAACGCGTTGCAGGCGATGGGCAGCAGGGGAACGATCACGATCACGACGCGCACGCGGACGCAGCCGGCGGCGGGCCGAGCGGGAGACGGCGTGCGACGGGAAGCTGAATGGGTCGAGATTGCGGTGCGTGATACGGGGCCGGGCATCGCCGCGCCGACGCTCAAGCACCTGTTCGTGCCGTTTTTTTCAACGAAGGCCACGGGAACCGGGCTGGGGCTCGCCATCTCGCAGCGTCTGGCCCAGGAGGCAGGCGGGACCATTGAAGTCTCATCCCAGGAAGGCACGGGTTCCACCTTCACCATCGTCCTGCCCGCGTCCGGCACCGTTGCGGAGGCCAACCTGCCCGCCGGGCCGAGCCAGCCCCCCCCGCGGCTCGAACCCGCCCGCGACACCTAGCTGCGCCCAGGCAGCACTGCATGACGCCGTCCCGCTGGCCCGCAGGGCGACAGCATCCGCGCACTTGACCCATGCCGAATCCACGCACTAGAGTCTCGTTGCTGACACAGCCTCGAGCATTCGATCGGCATCACGATGCCCGACAACCCCGTCTCCAAGGCCTCGAATGGGCCTCCATCTACCCGCCCGCTGGCGTTGCGGTTCATCTCTGGGAAGTACCAGGGTGGAGAGTTTCCGCTGATCCAGGGCAGGGACATCCACATCGGCCGGTCCAACGACCTCGACATGGTGCTCGCGGAAGACATGGTCTCGCGGCGCCATGCCCGTATCACGTACCAGAACGACGAAATCATCATCGAAGACCTGGCTTCCACGAACGGCACGTTCGTCAACGGCGAGAAAATCAAACGGGCCAAGCTGCGCGAGGGTGACCGCGTTCTGATCGGCACCAGTATCCTGAAGGTCGTCGTCTCCGAAGGCGTGCGCCGCACCACCAAGGAAGAGGCGCGACGCGACATGGAGATCGTCGCTGCGCACCGACGCACCAGCCAGGTCCGGAGCATGACCGGATCCATCGAGGAGATACCGCTTCCCGACTTGCTCCAGCTCCTTGGAACGTCGAAGAAGAGCGGCGTGCTCGTCATCCGCACCGACGACGACATCGGCCGGATCTACCTACGGCGCGGCGGGATCTACTTCGCGAGCATCAACGACCTCGCCGAGGTTCCCCCGTTCAAGGCGGTCTTTCGCATGCTTACCTGGCAAGCGGGTACGTTCGACTTGGAACCGCCCGACGAGCGCGAGTTCGCCAATGCGATGGACATGTCCGTTCAGGCAGTCCTCATGGAAGGCATGCGCCAGATGGACGAGTTCAACCAGATCAAGGACTCGCTCCCCAAGCTCACCGACCGGCTCCGCCTCGACCTGCCCCTGCGCCCCCTGCTTCGCGACCTCAGCCCCCAGGAGCTCGATATCGTTCAGCTCGTCCACAATTACGGCTACCTCGAGCAGGTGCTCAACCGCAGCCCGGTGTCGGACCTCGACACCGCCCAGATCGTTCTCAAGCTCATGCGCAACAGTTACCTGCGCGTCGATTGATCGGCCCGTGCGTGTTGATCCGCCGCCGACGTGCCCGCGACGCAGCCTGCCATTCACGACGCCCCCTCCCGTACCCCGTGGTACACGGCTGGTCTGCTCGCAGTGGAGATGTCACGCATGAATCCCGCCCCACCCGTGCTCCGTTCCCTGCTCGCCGCAGCGTGCCTGTCGTGCATGTCCGTGCTCGTCGGATGCCCGTCGAACATGTGCCTCGTCAAGGTGTGCAAAGGCGACATGTCGAACTGCCGCTGCTCGTGGTCCACGTGTCCCTCCGGCAGCATCTACGACACCACCCGCGAAGCCTGCGTCTGTGAGCAGGGAAGGGTTTCGCTCAATGGTGCCTGCCTCACGACCGCACAAGCCAACGAGTACTGCGGCAAGGGTAGCCGCTACCAGAATTATGGTTGTGTCGCCGTCGCCTGCCCCCCCGGCCAAGAGCTCGATCAGGACAGCGGAACTTGCCTCGCCAAGCAGCAGGTGGACCAGGTCGCCCAGAACATGGGCGTGCCTGTCGGGCAGAACGAGAAGCTTGGCTGCCCCCCAGGACTCGTGCTCGTCATCGAAAACGCCCATACCGCCTCGTGCGTACCACCGGAAAACGCCTGCGCGCGTGACGAAACCTGGAACGGCCATGCGTGTGTCAAGACCCTACGCTGCGCGCCCGGCTGGGTCTTCGACCCCGCGCGGGGTACCTGCGTCGCGGTTTCCACCGAAGACAACCACTACACGGTCGACCTGCAAGCGTGGACCACAGCAACGTACGGTCTCAGCGGGGGAAACGGAACAGCTGCCTTCTGCTCTGGCTTCAACAAGAAGCCCACCACGTTCGGCGTTGCAGCCGGCGCGACGGCACGCCTGCGCATCGAAGTCGCCGTGTCGGCAGCCGGACGGAACGTCGCGCAGGCGCAGGTACAGACCGCTGCGATCGTGGAGGGCAGCGGGCTGCCCGTGACCGCCAAGGGCGCAGAGGAGATCCTGCGCACCGCACGCGAACTGCTCGCCTCGCTCGTCGGCCAGGGCGGCAAGGCCAGCACCGAACTGGCCCGCACCAACGTGTTGTGCTCGGTCACCAACGGTGCTCGTCCGGCGCCTGTCCCCGTTCCTGCCTCGGGCGGCTTCTAGCCTACTCGCGCTTGAGCACGCTCTGGATCCGCTCCAGCTTCGACGCACGCAGGGAGGTGCACCCGATCACCATGGCCCCCTGCGTGATGAACATCCGGCGGTCCGGGTCCACTTTTGCCGCATCGAGCGTCAGACGGCGGCCGTCGTACTGTCCCCGCAATGGCTTGCCATCGACGCTGGTGAACACCTGCTGGCAGGTAGATCGCGCGCGGGCAAGGTCGTAGCGCAGGTCCGCGGGCAGCGCGGGACGCCACTTGTCCTCGACCAGAAACATGTTGGGCTCGCCGGGGAGCTCCGTAAGCAGGAAGCGAGCCTCGCCATCGACGTATCCCAGCTCGCGCAGCCCGGCGGCGTCGCGAAGGCGGAATTCCAGGACTCGTCCCGCGAGCTTTGCGTCGTAGAGGCGTCCACTGTCGCTCCTCCAGGCTCCTTCGAGCTGCGCCAGGACGCTCTTGGCCTCGGCCGCTCCATCCGCCACCGCTGCGTCCGCCGGCCCCGCAGGCCTGGACCCGGTACTTGAGGCGAGCGGCCCCGGCAGATGGATCCAGCCTGTCGCGTAGGCCGTTCCGAGCGCTGCCCCCGCGCCCATCACCACGACTGCGAGCAGCACGCGTGCCCACAACCCAAAACGCGACGGCTCCGGTTCGCCCGCGAGCGGCCCCTCAATCCCGGGCGTCGTCGATCCGTGCGACGGATCGCCAAGCGGGACGGGTTCGGCCGTCACCGTCGCGGGAAGACCCTGGCCCGCGGGCTCGGTCGGGACGTTGACCATCGACGACCGGGGTGGCGGCATGACGCCGGCCGTGCGCACCACCGGCTGAGCCCCCGTGGCAAGCGCCGCGGTCATGCCCGCATCCAGGGCGCGAAGAAACTCCTCTGCCGAGGCGAATCGTTCTTCTCGCTGCTTGGCGCACGCCTTGGCGATCACCGCATCGAGGAAGGGCGGCACGTCCGGACGCATGGCAGACACCGAAGGGATGGCCGCCTCGACGTGCAGCTTCATGATCTCGAACTCGCTCGGCGCGTCGAACGGAACGCGTCCGACGAGCATTTCGAACAGCAGGATGCCCAGCGCGTAGATATCGACACGCTTGTCGAGGTCGCGTCGACCAGTCACCTGCTCCGGTGCCATGTACAGCAGGGATCCGATGATCCCCCGCGTCTGCCCCCGCCCAGCCTTGGCGTCTTCTTCCGCCTTCGCGATGCCGAAGTCGGTCACCTTCGCCACACCGTCCCGTGCCCGGATCAGGATGTTGGCGGGCTTGATGTCGCGATGGATCACACCCTCACGGTGCGCAGCACCAACCCCCTCGAGCACCTGCCGGAAGATCCGGATCGCCTCCAGCAGGGGCATGGGCGTGCGCTGCGCAGCGTGCCGCTCGATGACCTTGTCGAGCGACTCTCCCTCGATGTACTGCATCACGAGAAGAAGGGTGTCGCCTTCGGCAACGACCGCATTCAGGCGGACAACGTTGACATGGTCGATCCGGGCAAGCGCCCTGCCCTCAGCCAGAATGCGTTCGCGAAACTCGGGTCGATGCGTGTACTCAGCCCGGATGGCCTTGACCACCACGCGAACCTGCGTGTGGATGTCCTTGGCGACATACACGATGCCCATGCCGCCTTCGCCAAGCACCCGTTCGACCTCATATTTGCGGTCGACGATCGTACCGGGCGCGAGCGCGACGGATCCGCCGACTACAGCAGCGCCCACGCTCGATCCGACCTGCGGCACAGCCGACACCGTGCCCCCGCCCGCACCGTCAGCCTCGGTTGCGTCGACCGGCAGGTGGCCGCCACACTCGATGCAGAAGGCCGCCTGGTCTTCGTTGGTCTTTTGGCACGAAGGGCAGGTCTTCATGGGCAACGGGTCACGACAATACCCAGGATGGGGGCGAGGGCTACGCGGCAATCGCTCGAGCCGACGCCTATTTGTACGTCCTTCGCCGTCGAACGGCAATTGTCCGCCACCGCGTAGGCCCGCAGCCCTATGCTTGCTGACGGTTTCCTCCCTGGGAGGCGCGGATGGATTGGAACTCCGAGACCGACGACGTTCGATTCGTACTTTGCACCGTTCCCGACCAGCAGATCGCCGAGACGCTCGCGCGCGCCCTCGTCACCGAGGCGCTGGTAGCGTGCGTGAACATCGTCCCGCACGTCCGGTCGATCTACCGGTGGAAGGGTCAGCTATGCGACGACGCCGAGTTGCTGCTCGTGATGAAGACGACCGAGGCGCGACTTGCGTCCTTGGCCGCTCGGGTGAGGCAGCTTCACCCATACGAAACGCCGGAACTCATCGCGGTGCCGCTCGTCGGCGGCCTCGGCGCGTACATCGATTGGGTGCGTAGCGAGACGCGCTGAACCGTCGGCTACCACGAGCCGTGGCTGCCGTGGCTGCCGTGGCTGCCGTGGCTGCCGTGACTGCCGTGACTGCCATGACTGCCGTGGCTGCCGTGACTGCCATGGCTGCCGTGGGAGCAATGTTGCGCCGGAAGCGTCGACCCGGACTCGCCTGCCGACGCGCCGTTGCATGTGTCCCGTGCTCGGTCGATCGCGTCGTTCTCTCCGGGAGAGAGCATTCCGCGCACCTTGCGCTCGTACGAGGGTGGCCTTGCTGTACCGTGCCTTGCCATGTCAAACCTCCGAATCGACGTCAGTCCGCCGTGCTTCCCTGGATGAAATGCGTTCGCTCCCGAACGGTCGTCCAGCGGTGGAGGATCTCCACCGTCGCCGGGTCGTTGCGGCGCAGCAGCTCGAACAGGTGGTCTTGGATTCCCTTGTGCACCGCGCAGAGGCTGCTCTCGCGCATTCGCCCGAAGATGCTCCCCTGCGTTGCGTAGTTGTGGACCGGGCATACTCCGCAATAAGGGTTGTATGTGCAGTTGACACAATCGGGCTGCGCGTCGAGGTTCGAGGCGATCGCGAGTGCACGCACCGTGTCGCTCAGCATCACTTCTCGGTACCGAACGTCTCCGATCTTGCCCAACGAGAAGAACGAGTCTCCCATCTGGTGCACCATCCGGCCTTCGTCGCACGTGAAGATCTGCCCGTCGTGGTTGTAGGCAAGCTGCCCGATCCCGGCCCCGCACGGGGAGCGAATGTCGAGGTAGTTCGGCTCGCCGTCCGCAAGGATCTTCGTGAGGAAGATGGCCGCGAAGCGCTCGAGTACCTGCGTGCCCTGAAGGTTGAGCTCGAGGATGCGGTCCAGCGCGGTCCGGTAGTAGTCGAGAAATGCCCGACGCTCGTACTCGATCGTCTTGGCTGTGTGCGCGGCGAACCCGAATGGATCCACCGGTCGAAGGAAGATGGCCCGGCAGCCGAGGTCCACGTACGCGTCCACAATCTCCTTCGGATGCGACAGCGCTTCCCGCGTCGTGGTGAGCAGCGCCTCCACATGGTACAGCACGGGGTCCAGCCCCTTCTGCTGGTACCGCTCGTTGATCCGCTTGATCCACTGCACCGCTTGCCCGTGCGCACTGCCGCCCGGCAAGATGCGCTGCTTGTCGTGAAGCGCCTGCGGCCCATCGATGCTCGTGCAGATCTGCACGCGATGATCGATGAGATAGTCGAGCTTCGCGTCGTCCATCAGCGACAGATTCGACACCAGCGTAAACTCGAGCGTCTTGCCGGCATCTTCGTTCTTCTTGCCCGCACGCTCGATGACGTGTTGCACGAGAGGGAAGTTCGCCAGCGGCTCGCCGCCCTGGAACTCGATCGTGATGCGCGGCGAAGTGCTTTCGAAAATGAAGTCGACGACCTTGTCCGCGGTCTCCGGCGTCATGTCCGTGTCCGTGGCCGTCATGTCCGCCCGGCTCGCGTGGCAGTACACGCACGTCTCGTTGCACCGCAACGTCGCGATGATGATGTGCAGATTCGGCCCAGCGTCGAGGAAACGCTTCTTACGCGCAACACGCTCGGCCAGGGCACCCACGTCGACCTTGTCGCGGATGAAGTTGCGCTCTGCCAATCGGGCATACAGCTCGGACGACGCATCGAGCTGCCCAGCCGACAGCACCCTCAACTCCTCGGGTTTGACGAACACCCAGTCGCCCCACGGGTTGGTCAGCAGGATCTCCCCGCCAATCTCCCGCATGCGCACGGGGACCAGGCCCGACGATCCCCGAGGGGAAGTGCTGATCTGAACGAGCCCACTCATGACCTCAGCTCCATGCCCATGCGCTGGTCGACCATCACACCAAGCACGTAGTTGGCAATCTCGCCCGCCAGCTCTGCTTCATCCACGCCGTCGGGCGCGGTCACTCGAAGGATGACCAGATCGCCAGAGGACTCGCGATCGATGGTGGCAAACGACTTGTAGACCGCGACGGTGCGGTCGATCGCCTCGACGGCATACAGGTCGGTTTGGAAGCGCAGCTCGGTCATGGCTTGGGCTCCCCTTGCTCCTTTGCAGCAGTGCCTTGCCCCGCGGTGGACGCGGGCTCCTCGGTCGACGCCGCGTCCGCCGCCGTCGGCTCCTGCGTAGGAGCGACTTCGTCCTTCTTGCCGTATTTCTCCTCCCAGCTCACCGCGATCCCCAGCGGGTCGTCGAAGGCATCGCCCAGGTCACCCAGATCTTCGCCCAGCAGGTCGTCCAGGCTCGGCGCACCCGCCGCACCCCCGAATGCACGCGCCGTGACTCCTTCGATCAGCGCCCGGTTCTCCGCGATGATCTCCCGACGCCACGCCTGCGCAAGAGCCTCTGCCTCGAACTCGCCCGCAAGCTGCGCTGCGTCGACCGTGACACCAGCCTTGGGCCTGAGCTTCACCAGCAGCCGCGTCCCGTCCCTGTCCAGGTGCACGAAGCACCGGTCCAGCAGCGTGTAGGCCGCGCCGAATATCGCATCGCGAGGGTAGATGCTCTCCTCGAAGGAGAGCTCCACGCCCCCCTCCGTCTGCTTGCCGACCACGTTGGATGATTCGGTCATGTTCTCTCGTGTAGTGAATGCCGGTGCGCCCGGCAAGCTTGCTAGTAGTTCGCCATCTGGATTGTGAACGTGGCGCACGTGAGCTGCGGCGCCGTTCTCGTCACCTGCACGTACACCTGGGACGGCGGCGCCGGGTCGTCGGCAGGGTGCGATCCGTAGGTCGTCGCCTCCTCCCACGTCGTCACCGCCTGCCCGCTCTCCGTCGTCGATCCGGACGTGCACGTCGCATAGTCCGTACACGTCGTTCGCACGTGCATCACGAACTCGGACCCGTGCGAGTCCGACAGCGTGATGCGGAAACGGTACGGCGTGCCAAGCGCCGGCTTCGCGAACGTGACCGAGAACCACGCGCTTCCTGAAGCGCTGCCGATTCCTCCCGTACGCGTGATCGGATTGGCAAGCGGCGTGTTCAGCGGCACCGACACCTGCGTGGCCGACGCGCACTGCTCGGCAAAGGTCGACATGTTGCACTCGCACCCGTCACCAGCAGCCTGGTTCACGTCGTGGTAGTTGCTCGCGCAGCCCGTGATCTCACACGCACCCCCGGTGCACGCCCACGAGTTGACCGCCTGCGCGCCGGGATACTGCGAGGCGCATGCCGTGTTCGCGTTCAGATCGTCCACCGTGCCGTCGCAGTCATCGTCCTTGTTGTTGCACGACTCGGTCCTGTCGCCTGGAAGTACCGCCGCCTGGCACTGCGGATTGCCGCCCGCCAGACACAACGACGTGCCCGTCGCGCAGATGCCCGGATACCCCGTGTTGCAAGGCTGCCCGTTGACCGCCGCGGGATCGTCGATCGTCCCGTTGCAATCGTCGTCCGTCGCATTGCATGTCTCCGATTGCGCGAAGTACGTCTGCGGACACTTGATCTGACCGCCCTCGCACACGCTGATGCTGTCTGCGCACGGCGTGTTCGGATTGGGCTGGCCCGGAACCTTGCAAGCCGTCCCCACCCCGGGCAACGAGCCGTTGTCGGTGGCCCCGTCGCAGTCGTCATCGAGCCCGTTGCACACCTCCGACTTGGGCTGGTTGATCGCCTGGCACGACAGCCCGCCTGACACGCAGTGCATCACGCCATACCCGCACTGGCCCGGAAGCCCCGTGCTGCACGGACCACCGCCGCCGGGGTCGCCCTCGTCCACGTTGCCGTCGCAGTTGTTGTCCAGTCCGTCGCAAACCTCCGCCGACGGCTGCTGGTCCTGGACGCACCGGATGACGCCATTGACGCACTGGGTGGTGCCGGCCTCGCAGACACCCAGCTTGTTCGTGGTGCAGACTTGTCCGCCGCCGGGGTTGTTCTCGTCGATCTGCCCGTTGCAGTTGTTGTCCAGACCATCGCAAAGCTCGATCTGGTTTGCGCAGGCGTCTCCCGCATCGGCACCAGCAGACCCGGCATCGCCCGCCGCGCCGTCGCCAGCGTCCGCATCCGCTCCACTTCCGCCGTCGCCCCCGTTGCCCGCCGTGCCCGCTTCTCCGCCGTTGCCCGCCGTGCCGGCTTCCCCCCCGGTCCCAGCCTCGCCCGCTTCTCCGCCGTTGCCCGCCGTGCCGGCGTCCCCCCCGGTCCCAGCCTCGCCCGCTGTCCCGGCCGACCCGCCGGTCAGCGCCGTGCCGCCCGTGCCGCCGTCTTTCCCACCCGTGCCCCCCATTGCGTCCCCGCCCGCGTCGTCGCCGCCGCCCCCCGACCCCGGATAGGGGGAGTCGCCAGCGTTGTCGCCTGCCGCGGAGCATGCGCCGAACATGCCGACGACCGCGAGAGTCCCCAATGCCGCAACCACACGAAAGCCGCCCTTGAAGACGCGAGTAGTCATGGTTTTTCCCCTTCCATCGCGGCAAAGTCACCGCAGCGAATCCAAAGCTGACGTCGTTCCCTCGCCCTCATCTCTGGCCCCCCATCACCCGGCGAATGATGGGCTCCTTGTCGACGAACACCGGCGCAAGCTCGGCCTCGTCGTAACCAGCACCCATGTCGAACAACCCGGCACACACCGTGTCGAGCGAGCACACCCCGCAGACCTGCGCCTTGTGATGACGAAAGCTCGTCTGTCGAACCGTGCCCTTCTCATCGAGGAAGTGCACCGTCCGCTCTTCCTTCTTGATGATCTTGCGCGTCTCGGTCGACGCATACGCAAAGTCCGTCATGAAGCACAACGGCACGCGCTCGACACGGAACGTCTTGCGCGCCGACGACAAGATGGTGAGCGCCTTGTTCAAGGACTCTTCCATGTCCGTGAGGCGGTGCAACGCTTCGCGATTCGTCTCCGCGCGACCCATCGACGGGTCCAGGTTGTTGAACACCATGTGGTGCACGAACGGGAACCGGTGGACCACCATGCGAGCCAGCTCATCGAGATGGTCGCAGTTGAACCGGTTGATGACCGTATTCAGGTCCACGTTCGCCGAAAGGTCCCCCAGGTTGGCAATCGCTCGGCACGCGAGATCCCATGAACCCTTCACGCACGTGATGTGGTCGTGAACATGCGCCCGGCTCGAGTACAGGGACACATGGAAGTGCCTCAACCCGGCGTCGACGTACGCGCGCGCCACCGAAGCGTCCGCGATCCGCGATCCGTTCGTAATCATGCGGACCGACAGTCCCCTGTCGATCGCGTACCGGACGACGTCAACCACGATCGCGGAAAGAGACGGCTCGCCGCCGGTCAGGATCACACCGTCGTATCCGCGGGTCACGAAGTCGTCGACCTCGCGCTTCGCCGTGTCCAGGTCCAACACGTAAGGCGTCTCGGGGTTGGAGCAGATCCGGCAGTACTGGTTGCAGTGCCTCACGAGCTGCATGTAGCCGAGGTTCGCCATCTCAACGCTCCTCGGTCGCAGGCGAGAACAGGTCTGGCAGGATCTGCTTCAGGTCCGCGCCCGTCCTGTGCTCACGAGCGCGTTGCTCGCCCGGCGCAGGCCGCGCCCGACCCGTGGGCTGTGCCGACGCCACCGCCGGGTCCGGTCCCCGGTCTCGCGCAGCCAGGTATTCGGCACCGTCGGCGATGAAATCCACGAACGATGGGTCCGCCAGACTCGCGAGGCTCACGCTGACATGCAGACGCCGCCCCTGGGCGACGGCCAGCTTCAGGTGCGGATCGAGCAGGAAACGTCGTGCGCCGAGACGGACCATCTGCTCCCTGGCTCGGCCGGCTGGCACCGGCACCCGCATGCGGATGGCCGACGCCCCGGCCGCATGGGCGACCCGCACGATGTCCGCGAGATGACGGACGTTCGATCGCGTGATCACGCAGGTCACCAGCACCCGCATGCGACATGCCTTGGCGTGCCGCATGCCCTGCACCGTCTGCCCGAACGACCCAGGCGTGCCTGTGTGGTAGTCGTGCATCGGCGCCGTGGAGCCCAGCAGCGTGATGTCAACCGACGACAACCCGGCAGAGCGGAGCTCCTGCGCGTAGGAAAGATACGCGAGACGGCGTGCGTTGGTCTGAAGCACCACCTCTCGGCCAGCGGGGCCCCGTGCATGGCGGATCCAGTTCGGCAGCTCCGCATGCATCGTCGGCTCTCCTCCGACCAGCGCGATAGGCTCCCCTTCGGGTACGGCTGCGATCGCAGCCAGGATCTGCGCCTCCGACGGCTCCGGCGATCCGCGCGCGCGCTCGTCCGCCTGCGCACAGAATACGCAAGCGTTGTTGCACCGGGTGCCGAGGCGGATGAGTTGCATCGATGATCGCCTAGAGCCCGCGCAAGACCTCGCCGGGGTGACGCTCCAAGCGCTCGGCCAGGGTCAGCATGTCCGGCAGGTGTACGGTCTGCTCGTTGGTACGGATGACCTCGGCCAACGCCATCGCCGCCAACCCCTGGCTCTCGCGCGTAGGCAGTGAGCCGTCACCCATGTTCGCAACGAACACTTCGTAGTGCTCGCTCCGAGCCGGAGCGGACGGTGCCGAGTCGCGACGGTCGCGCCGGCAGATGTCGAGGAAGAACACGCCTTCGCTTCCGCGAAGGGCGACGGTGATGGCGCCGTGGCGAACCTCCGAGATGCCCTCGACCCGCCAGGAAGCGAGCCTGGACCCCGTGGCGAGCGGGGCGAGCAACGCATCTGCGCGGTGTCGCTGTTGCTTCGAGCGCGAGCCCGCTTGCGCAAGGCCGGGGTCGGCATGCGCGAACGCGGGAGCCACGGCCAGGCTCCCGCCAAGCAAGGCCATCATGCGGCGACGTGAGACGACAAGGTTACTCATGGGACAATCCTCCCTATTGAACGATCGGTACGCGCCGGTGTGACCCAAGTCAACCTGAACTGCTCGGCTGCGGTCGGCCAGAAACCAAGGGAGCTTGGTAGCAAAGGACGCAGCGGAAGGTTTGGGGGGGGGACAGGGCCAGGTCCCGCAAGGCCGATGCGGGGACGGTGTGCTCTCAGGTCGCCTTCTCGAAGACGATTCGGTCGTCGCGGACCAGAACGCGAAGCGTGTCGCCCTTCTGATAAGCCCCGGTCAGCAGGTGCTCGGCGAGTGGGTCTTGGATCTCCCGCACCATCGCGCGACGCAACGGGCGAGCGCCGAACGCGGGGTCATAACCGAGGTCGACGAGCCGGTCCTTGGCTTCGTCGGTAAGCTCGATCCGAATCTCCCGTTCGCGCAGGAGTCTTTCGAGCTTGCGAAGTTGAATATCGACGATGCCGCGCAGGTGGTCGCGCGACAGCGCGCGGAATACGATGACGTCGTCGACGCGATTGAGAAACTCGGGTCGGAAGAACGATCGCAGCTCGTCCAGCAGCACGTCGCGAAGCGCCTCACGTCCGTCGTCGGTTTCCAGCAGCTTCGCATCCGTTTCGAGGATTCGCTTGGCACCGATGTTCGACGTCATGATCACGACCGTGTTCGAGAAGTCCGCAGTGCGCCCGCGGCCGTCGGTCAACCGCCCGTCGTCGAGTAGCTGCAGCAGAAGGTTGAAGACGTCGGCGTGCGCCTTCTCGACCTCGTCGAATAGCAGCACCGAGTAGGGACGCCGCCGAACGGCTTCGGTTAGAAACCCGCCCTGCTCGCTGTCGACATAGCCCGGCGGTGCACCGACCAGCCGCTGGGCCATGTGTCGCTCCATGAACTCGCTCATGTCCAATCGTGTCAGCGCGGCCTCGTCGTCGAAAAGAAACTCCGCAAGCGCTTTGGCGAGCTCGGTCTTGCCGACACCGCTGGGCCCAAGAAACAGGAAAGAGCCTATCGGCTTGCCAGGATCGCGCAGCCCCACGCGTCCACGCCGGACCGCCTTGGCAACCGCCCGCAGCGCTTCGTCTTGCCCCACCACCCGCTGCACCAGACGCGCCTCCATCCGGGTGAGCTTCTCCGCCTCCGCCTCCAGCATCTTCGCCACCGGGATGCCCGTCCACTCGCCCAGTGTCGTCGCAACGTCCTGGTCGGTCACCAGGTTGGAAGCCTGAATTCCACCCAAGCGCTGAACGGCTTGCTCCGCGGCTTGGACACGCCTGCGAAGGTCGGGGATCGTCACGTGTTCCAGCTCGCCGAGACGCGCGAAGTCGCGTTTTTCTCGGGCCGTCTCGAGCGACGAGAGCGCCTCCGCAAGCTCGCGCTGAAGCGCTTGCGACGCCGCCAGCGCACCGCGCCTGGACTCCAATGCGGCTCGTGCCTCGGCCACCTTCGGCTCCAACCCGGCCCGCTCCGCAGCCAGACGCTCGCGGGTCTTGCGGCTCGCGTCGTCGTCGTCGTCGGCCAACGCCGCTTGCTGCGCCTTGATCGACTCGAGGCGACGCATCAGGTCGTCGACTTCCGCAGGCATGCCCTCGATCTCCACGCGCTTTCGCGCGGCCGTCTCGTCGAGCAGGTCAATCGCACTGTCCGGCAGCTCTCGGTCCTGCAGATACCGCTTCGCCAGATGGACCGACGCGACCAACGCCGCCTCGCCGATTCTCACGCCGTGGTGTTTCTCGTAGCGGGTTGCCACGCCCCGCAGGATCTCGATGGCCTGGTCCACCGTGGGCGGGTCTAGGCCGACCATCGTCACCTTGCGCAGCAGCGCGGCGTCGCGGTCCTGGATCTTCCGTACGCCTTCCGGCGTCGTCGTCGCCAGAAACCGAATCTCCCCCTTTGCCAACACCGGTTTGAGCAGCTCCCCAACACCTGCTCCCATCGCGCCCTGGCCCAACAGCGCGTCGAAGTTCTCCACCACCAGCACGGCGTCGTGCTTGTCATTGTCCGGGTGGATGGCCTCGACCAGGCGCTTCACACGCTCCTCGAGCTCCCCCCGCAGCTTGGCCCCCGCTACCAGCACACCCGTGTCCAGCTCGAGCAGCCGAAGCCCCGCGATGTTCGGCGGGACATCCCCGGCAGCAATGCGCATCGCCAACGCTCGCACCACTGCCGTCTTGCCGACCCCGGGCTCGCCCACGATGAGCGGGTGGTTCTTGCCCCTGCGCTCCAGGATCTGCAGCACCCTCCGCACCACCGCGTCGCGTCCGAGGACCGGATCGAATTCGCCCGCCCGCGCCAACGCGACCAGATCCCGTGTGAACGCGCTCGCGTCCGCCGCCCCGCCCTGCGCAGGGGAAACGGGGGCCGCAGCCGCCGCCTTCAAGATCGCCACGTGGGGGCGAAATGCGCCAGGCCCCAAGCCCAGGCTCGAAAGGATCTCCCCCGCCGCGCCACGGATCTCCTGCGACAAGGCGTTGAGCAGATGCTCGACACCCACGCTCTGCGCCCTCTCTCGGTCCGCCTCCCGCTCGGCTCGGCCAAGCAGCTCTTGAAGCGCATTGGATAGGTACGCTTCGCCCGTCTGCGACCGCGGTGCCTTCTTCAACGCCGTCTCCACCAGCGTCATGACCTCCGCAGGGTCCGCACCGGCCTTCCGAAATACGTCGGCAACCCCCGGCGTTCGATCCACCGCCTGCGCCATCAGGTGCACAGGCTCCACCTCCTCGTGCCCGCGCTCGTCCGCCAGCTTCTGTGCCCCCGCGACCAGGGCCTTCGCCGCCGTCGAGTAGCGCTCCAGCTCTATCGTTGTCGCTTGTGTCTGCTTGTTGCCCACCATCGTGGCGCTACGCTACCACCCACCAAGGGAGTCGCTGCAAGCACCAACCACCGCCAGCCCCCCAACCAAGCCTATGCCACCCCGCGTCGTCGTCTACACCACCCACTCCTGCCCCTACTGCGTCCGGGCCGTCCGTCTGCTCGCGTCGAAGAACATCGCCTTCGAGCAGGTCGACATCACGGCCGATGCCGAAATGCGACGCTGGCTCGCCGAGACGACCGGACGGCACACCGTCCCGCAGGTGTTCATCAACGGAACCCCGATCGGTGGGTGCGACGACCTGGTGGATCTCGATCGGTCCGGACAGCTCGATCGCCTGCTCGCGGACACGCCTTGATCAGGGCGCCGTTCAACCGCCCACCTTCACGGGCTTTCCTGCTGCGGGCGCAGACCGAAGCAGCACGATCTTGTCGATCTTGTACTTGGGTTCGTGCGCAACCACCGAGGTCGCCAGATCGTATGCGTGCCCCCACTCCACCGTGTCGTCCGCCGAGAAAAAGAACACCGTCGATCCACACCCGGCTTCCTCTTTCTGGAAGACCTCGTGCATCGCGCTCAGATCCGGCCCGGCCATCCCCTTGGTGTAGCGCTTGGCCGTGCCACCCTGGATCGGCCAGAACGCCACCCCCAGGTTCTCCGTGATGGTCCCCGCAAAGGTACAGGGAATCACCTTGCCCACCTGCTTGTCCGACGTCAGCCTGAGCTTGTCCGGAAAGCTGCCTCGCGGCCTCGTCCGCACTTCGATCGACTTCGCCCCGGCGTCGAACAGAACGTACGTGAGCTTCGTCGCCAGCGGTGTCGGAACCTTCCGATCCACGTTGAACACAACCAGGTCCGGCGTGTCCACCGGATACTTCTTCAGCATCTCGCGAAACGCCGTGTCGAACGACGGAATCTGAAGCTGCAGCTCGTCGATGCCGACATGCACGCTGCGCTCAGTCAGTGTCACCTCGGGCATGCGCGGTGTTGCCGGAGGCAGAGGCGGCGTGGGCGCGCTCGACGCTACTGCGGCCCCTGCGTCGGAGGTGGCTGCCTTCTTCTCGTCGTCGCATGCCGCGAGCAATCCGGCGACAAGCGCCAGACCGACCACGGCGACCATCCGATGTCGCTCGGTCGTGTAGGCATTCATGGCTGCGCAGTCTACCCCTTTGAGGCACCCTCGTCAGCTTCGCGACGCAACCGTAGCGTCACGATCCACCGCGACCCTTCGCCCTGCTCTGTCTCACGGTCACTGCCGCGGGCGCCGGAAGCGGGCGACGTCGCACCGCCGGCAGGCCCAACGCTCGCCCCGGACTCAACGAAAGTCGGCGCAGGCCGGCTCGTTGGGGGAGAGCTTGATCGACGACGCACACTTGAGTTCACCTGCGATCTGAAGGCAGAACCCGTCCGCGCAATCGTCATCGACCTGGCAGCTACTCTGGATGGGCAGCTTCGGCTCGCACAACCCGTCCGTCGCCGGCGGTGCGGTCGGCACACACCGAAGCGTGTCGTCGCACGGGAGCACGTCGTTGCACGCCTCGCCCGAAGGAAGCTTCTTCGCGCAGGTCTTCGGCGTGGATGACGTGCAGAAGTACCCATCCGTGCACACCGCGTCCGGTGCGGAGCACGGATCGCCCGGCTGCTTGATGTCTGGCACCTGACAGGTGCCCGTGTCCGCCCCCGTGGGCTTCACGCAATCGAGCTGCGCGTCGAGGTTGCAGTCCGTGTTGCTCGAGCATGTCGAGCCCTTTTCGCCCAGCCCCTCGAACAACTTCGAGCAGGCTTCGTCGATCGCATCGCGCTCCGCTGCGGTGAACTTGTCGTCCGTGTACGCCGCCGCGACCGCCGCAATGCAGGCGTCCGCCTGCGCTGGGCGGTACTTCGCTCCGGCCGGCACCGACTGCCCGCAAAGGCCCTGGCGAGTCGTCATGCAAGACGTCTCGGCGGACTGGCAGCTATCGAGCACCACGGCGCTGCACTCGGCCTTCGCTCGCGCCGCGCAGTACGACGTGACATCAGGGTAGGCGTACTGCGGCCCGCTCACGGGGTCGCTGTTGCTTCCACACCCCGACATCCCGAGCATTGCCATCGACGATACGACCACGACCCACCCTGACTACGTCTTCATTTGCAAAGCCCTCCATTGTGCGACTCATGTTCATGCCTGGCACCCGGGCCGGCGCGCGCGAAGGATAGTCCACCGGGGGATGATACGCCCACTTCCGACAAGTTCTCCCCCGCCGGGCCGGCTCCGGCCCGCCGCATCCCGACCCCGCGCCGCCTGCCGCCCCTGTGACGACCGCCGCTGCTGTGCTAGGGGGCGAACATGCGCACTGACGACGGCAACCGGCCACCGACTGCCGACGGAACCGCTCAACTCGGCGGCGTGCGCGCCGACTTCGTCGCCAACCTCGGCCGCCGTCTTGCCGAGGTGCGCCGACATTGGACCGCCCTCGAGTCCGACCCTGGATCACCGCGCGCCAGAGATGAAGTCCGTCGTCGCATCCACGCCCTCGCCGTACGCGCCCGGGTCGTCGGGCTCACCGCCATGGCCGACCGGTTGGACCAGGCCGAGCACAGCCTCGAGCGTGCCGCCGCCGTCGGTGGGATCGACCACGACGATGTCAAACTCTTCCACGCCCTCTTCGAAGATCTCCCAGCGCTTGCATGGCATGAGGTCGCGGCGCCCCCCGCACCCAGGCAACCTGCCGCCCAACCACCCCAGGCCGTACCACCGGTCGCTGGACCACTCGCCGTGCTGGTCCTCGGAGACCAGACCTTGCTCGCGTCCGTCGGCTCTGCCGACCATGCAGATCGCTTGACCGCGTTCGAGTGCGAGCAAACCGTCGACCTGTCGTCCGCCCCGAGCCTGGCCCGCGCTCTCGCGCCTGATGTCATCCTGCTCGACACCGACCAGCCGGGTTCGCTCGCGCTCGTCGATGCCATCGCCCAGGATCCGCTCATCGCAGCCGTGCCCATCGTCGCCATCGGGTCCTGGGAACGTCCCGACCAGGCGGCGCCATGGATCTCCCGCGGCGTCGCCCAATGCCTCGCCCGTCCGGTGACGCCCGCGCGAATCCGCGCCGCGCTCACCGGCGCATCGCGCATTCCCCGCCCCGTCGACACCGTCGTGCACCCGCTCGATGGCACCGTCGTCGAAATCGCCGACAGGCTCGCCGACCAGGTCCGTCGCGGGTTGGTCGACGCGCTCGAACCGCGATCCCATGGTGTGCATGTCGATCTTGGGGATGGGACCGAGGTTCTCGCTGCGATCTGGGGCGCTGTCGCCCGCATCCGCGAGATCGTTCGTGCTCGCACCGAAGGCGCCGTGTCGTTCACGGACGACGGGCCGGTAGGCGCCATACCTCTGGCTCCATGGTTGGATCTCGGCACCGACCCGATGCTCCCTCGCCGAAGCACCGCAGCGCGCGAACCGCTCGACGCACCGGTGCGGCTCGACCGAACCAGGATCCTCGTGGCCGACGACGACCCGGCGGTGACTTGGTTCTTCGCCGACCTGTTTCGGACGGCCGGTGCCGCCGTGCGCGAAGCTCGCGACGGGCGCCAGGCGCTCGAAGCGGCGATACAAGAACAGCCGGACCTGGTGGTGACCGACATCCTGATGCCACACATGGATGGGTTCGCCCTCACGCGCGCGTTGAAGAACGACGTGGTCCTGCGCGACGTGCCGGTGGTGATGCTCTCGTGGAAGGAGGATCTGCTCCAGCGAGTGCGGGATCTGGGTGCGAGCGCCGACGGTTACCTGCGCAAGGAGGCGAGCGCCGCGGCCGTGCTCAGGAAAGTCCACGAGCTGCTCCGCCCCCGCCTCCGCCTCGAGGATCGCCTCCGATCGCCCGGCGAAGTCCGCGGCCGGCTCGACGGGTGGTCGGCGCTCAGCTTGCTGCGGATCGTGACCCGTGCACGGCCCGACTGCACCCTGTCCGTGCGCGACGCCAACCACCTGTACGAGCTCGGCGTGAAAGACGGTCAGATCGTGGCTGCGTCACGGACGGCGTTCGACGGCAGCACGGTCCACGGCGCAGAAGCACTCGCCTCGCTGCCTGGGGTGAGCTCGGGAAGATTCCAGGTGGGTCCGGGCCCCGCGATCGAAGGCGCAATGCCGCTCGATCAAGCTCTGATAACGCATGTGGTGAGGGCTCGCGCTGCCTGCTCGCTCGTCACGGGACCGGCGTTTGACGCCATCCGCCAGGTGCGTCTCGTTTCCGGGGAGCTTTTCCTCGACGCCACGCCTGAGCCTGCCAGAACGTGGTTGCAGGCCATGATCGACGGCATGGCACCGCGTTCACTCCCCGAAGCCCATGGTGCTCCACGCGGAGTCGTCGAGCGCCTGCTCGTGGATGCAGGCATGCGTGGGGCGATCGCGCAAGTTCTGGCTGACGATGGCGCGGACCTGCTCGGGCGCGCGGTGGCGGACGCGCTGGGCGGGGACAAGCCCGAGCCCTGGACCGTGTCCGATCGGCTCGTGGGCGAGACGACGGTCGAACCGTCGCCGCAGGTCGACCGCCGCCCAGCGTTGTTTTCCGACCCGCCACCCAATCCGCTCGATGCAGCCGTCGGCGGACAGGCCCCGACGTCGCTGGCCGAGGCCGTGATTCGCGAGGTCGCGGACGCGTATGGTAGCCTCCCACCACCGTCCGGCGCAGCGCCCTTCCTCGTCGACATCAACGAGCTTCGCCCGCGCACCAGCCCGCCGGGGCCGCTCGCAAGCGGCTCGCTACCCCCGGACGCGATGGTCCCCGAAGCCGAAGGATCCGAAGTCGAGAACGTCGCCGCCGAGCCGGCCATTCCCTCCACGCCGAGCGTCCCGCCGTGTCCGCAAACCTCGACCGACCAGGCGACGCAGCCATCGCCGCCCCGTGCCACGCCACCGGACCGATTCCCTGAGCCCGCAGCATCCCACGAACCCTCTGCCGATTCCCCCGCCCCCCGGAAGCCCCGCGAGCAGCGTGACCTCGCCGACGAACCCCCGGACGAGCCCGTCGCGATATCCGGCCAGGGCCCGGTCGCGCGATGGTGGCCGACCGCGCTGCTGCTCTTGGTCGTCGTCGCGGCCGTCGTCACCATCGCGAAGCTTGCAACCCACGACACCTCCGCGCCACTTCCCCCGGTCGCTCTGCCGTCGTCACGGGCCGTCGGTCCCGATGAGCAGCCGCCTGCGGGACGGCGCGCGCCGGCTGTCGAAGCCGACCTGGCCTTGCCCGAAGACCTGAGCATCGACCAGGACCAGTCGGTCATTGAGGTCCGCCCGGGAAGCGACGTTGCGGTGGTCTACGTCGACGGCACTGCGGCCGGGTCCGGTGATGTCGTGCGGTCGGTGGTTACGCCCGGCGAGCACGAGGTGGTCGTACGTCGCGCGAGGGACGAGTTGCGCGTGAACGTTGCGACGTTGGCCCGGCGCAGGACGCGGGTGAGCATGGAGGGGCTGTGGACACGGTGAAGCTGGTGCTGGTCGCCGTGTTGACGGCGGCAGGGACCAGCGCGGGGTGTCGATGCTCTTCGCCATCGGCTGCCGACGCGGGCGGGGACTTGCCTGGGCCTGCATCCCAGGCGACGGATCGCGTGGTCGCGGTGGATCTGCTGGACCGGCTGGCGACGTGCGTTGTGCTTCACCGGGGTGTGCTGCTGGACATGGGCGCGTCCGTGTCGGACGACCGCTACGGTTTTTCCCTCGCGCCACCACCGGGCGTGGAGAACGTCGATCGTGAGGGCGCCACCTGGGCGCGGGTTTCGGCCCGATCCATAACACAACGTTTTGTGATGGACGAGGAGAGTCCGGTGTTCGTTCAGATGCGCGTGCGGCCCGGGGCGAGCCGAACCCTTGGAATCACCGTCGACAACCGGCCGCTGGCGACGGTGCGCCTGCCTCGCGACGAGACGACGGTGGTGGAAACGTCAACCACGGCGACCCCGATTGCAGCGGGTGGTCACGTGCTGGGGTTGCACTTCCGAGGCGCCCGCAAGGGCCAGGTCGCAGCGGACATCGACTGGATCCGCGTCGGCATCCCGGACAAGGATACCTCAACGTATGCTGCTCCTACCTACCGCGACCTCGTCATCGACACCACCCTGCGGGGGCATCCGCGCCGCGCCATCGCACTGCGAGCCCCGGGCGCCGTGCGGTGCCAGGTCCCCGTCCCCGAGAAGGCGGTGCTGTTCGGGCAGGTCGGGCTGGCGGGCAACGGTGAAGGTGAGGCCGCCATCCTCGTGCATCAGCCCGGCCTCCCGCCGGCTGTCGTGCAGACCGCCAAGGTCGGCGGTGAGTCGGATGCCACGGTAGATGTCGAGGTTCCCTTCGACAGCTTCGCCAGGCAGGTCGTCGACCTGGAGCTCCGCGCCAAGTCCTCCACCCCCGGTGACCGCGTCGTCTTTGCAGAACCCTCGCTGCAGGTGCCGAAAGCCGCGTTGCCGCCGCGCGATCCCGTCCAGGTCGCGGTCGTCGTCATCCTGTCGAGCACCCCGCCGGCGCTCCTCCCACCGTATCGCGACCTACCCGCCCTCGCCACGCTCACCGACCTGGCCGCTACCAGCGCCGCGTTCGCCAGGCACCGGACCACCTCCACCTTGGCCGGAGCCTCCGTCGCCTCGCTGCTGACGGGTCTTCCGCCCGCAGCCCATCGGCTGGTGGATGCTGGGGCCCGGCTCTCGGAGCGGGTCCCCACGCTGGGGACCCTCGCGCGCGACGGCCGTGTGACGACGGCCATGTTCACGGGCAACCCGACGACGTTCCAGGCCTTCGGATTCGACCGAGGGTGGGACCGTTTCGAGTCGTTTTCACCCGTATCCGGGGCATCTGCCCGCGCGCCCCTGGACGAGGCGACCAGGTGGCTCGAAGGCCGTCTGCAAGACTCGCGCGACGGACGGTTGCTCGTGGTGGTTCACGCGCGTGGCGTGCATCCGCCGTGGTCCGCGACGGCAGAAGAAACCAGGAATCTTCCCCCTGAGGAGTACAATGGACCGATTGACGCCCGCCGGGGCGCCCAGGTTCTGGCATCCGCCCGGACCAGAAACAATCCTCACCTGAAGCCCGCGGACCGCCAGCGCATCGACGGGTTCTGCTCCCTGGCGCTCGTCGGCGAAGACCAGAGCCTCTCCCAGCTCATCGCGATGCTGCGTAGGGTCGGGGTATGGAGCAAAACCATGCTGGTCGTGACGTCCGACGTTGCGATGGGGGCGGCTTCTCGTGTTCCCTTTGGGGAAGACGTGGACCTGGCGGAAGACGTGTTGGATCTGCCGCTCATCATCCATTTCCCGGGCGACCGTCACGGGGGCAAGGTGGTGCCCACCCCCACGGGGCCCGGCGACGTTCTGGCGACCGTGCTCGAGGCCCTGCAGCTACGCGCTCCAGATTCGGTCTTCGGCCGCGACCTGTTCGTGGTGGCGACACATCCAGGGCTTTTTCTGCCAGTTGCCCAGGTGGCGGAAGCCGGCGCGACCTACGCCACTCGTCTGGGCGACTTGCTGCTTCGAGGCACCAGCCCTGACCAGCCGGCCCTGTGCATGCTCAACGCGGTCGGTGAGTGCGGTGATGACCTCACGGCGAGTCGGCCTTTCCTCGCGATGTTCCTGTTCCAGTCCACCTTCGATCACTTCCGGCGGGCGTCCCGGATGTTCAATCCGCCGCTCGTCCGGGAACCGGCGACCCTGGACCCGGACACCGTCGCTGCGCTCACCGTCTGGGGCAACCTCGCGTCCCGATAGCGGGCCGGCTCGCTTCCCGCGAAGGACCGCATTCCGCGCGGCACGGCCCCATGCTACGCGCATCCCATGACCCGCTCCCAACGTCCGGAACTCGACCTGCTGGAAGCCACGACCAAGAAGGCTCTCGAAGGCGACCCCGCTCGCATCCGCAAGCAGCACGAAGCCGGCAAGCTGACCGCTCGCGAGCGCATCGATCTGCTGCTCGACCCCGGCTCGTTCATCGAGCTGGACCGCTTCGTCACCCATCGCTGCACCGACTTCGACATGCAACAGCAGAAGGTGCTCGGCGATGGCGTCGTCACCGGCTGGGGCACGATCGACGGTCGAAAGGTGTTCGTGTTCGCGCAGGACTTCACGGTGTTCGGCGGATCGCTGTCCGGCGCCTACGCGCAGAAGATTTGCAAGGTGATGGACCACGCCGTGAAGGTGGGCGCCCCGATCATCGGGCTGAATGACTCTGGCGGCGCCCGCATCCAGGAGGGCGTCGAGTCCCTCGGCGGCTACGCCGACATCTTCCTGCGCAACACCCTCGCCTCCGGCGTCGTGCCCCAGATCAGCGCCATCCTCGGCCCTTGCGCCGGAGGCGCGGTCTACTCGCCCGCCATCACCGACTTCATCCTCATGGTCGAGAAAACGAGCTACATGTTCATCACCGGCCCGGACGTCATCAAGGCCGTCACCCATGAAGAGGTCACCAAGGAAGACCTCGGTGGTGCCCACGCTCATGCGTCCCGAAGCGGCGTGTGCCATCTCACCTGCCCCAACGACCGGGCCTGCATCGCCACCATCCGGGAGCTGCTGTCGTATCTGCCTTCCAACAATACCGAGGATCCCCCTCGCGTCCCCTGCTCCGACCCTGTCGAGCGCGAGATCCCTGAACTCGACACGATGGTCCCCAACGAATCGCACCGCCCCTACGACATCAAAGACGTCATCCGTGCGGTCGTCGACGACGGCAAGCTCTTCGAGATCCACAGCGAATACGCGCAGAACATCGTCGTCGGCTTCGCTCGAGTGGGAGGCCGGACCATCGGCGTGGTCGCCAACCAGCCCCTGTTCCTGGCAGGATGCCTCGACATCCACGCGTCCATCAAGGGTGCCCGCTTCGTACGGTTCTGCGACTGTTTCAACATCCCGCTCGTCACCTTTGAAGACGTTCCCGGGTTCCTTCCCGGCACCGACCAGGAATACGGCGGCATCATCGTGCACGGCGCCAAGCTCCTGTACGCCTACGCTGAGGCCACGGTGCCCAAGATCACGGTCATCACTCGCAAGGCCTACGGCGGCGCTTACGACGTCATGGCATCGAAGCACATCCGCGCCGACTACAACATCGCTTTCCCGACTGCTGAGATCGCGGTGATGGGGCCGGATGGCGCGGTCAACATCATCTATCGGAACGCCCTCGCCAAGGCTTCGGATCCCGAAGCGGAGCGTGCCCGCCTGATCAAGGAGTACCGTGACACCTTCGCGAGCCCTTACAAGGCGGCCGAGCTCGGGTTCATCGACGAGGTGGTCCAGCCCCGCACGCTGCGGCACAGACTGCACAACGCCCTTGAGGTCTTCAAGGACAAGCGCCAGAGCAATCTACCCCGAAAGCACGGCAACATCCCCCTCTGATCTCGTTTCCCTGCCCGTCTCACGAGCACGCCGGACGGCCCGCCGCATGCCGAGGGGAGGCAGCATGCGCGCAGGCTCACGTCCTCGCTGGTTGCCACGCTTCACGGTGGCCCCTGCTGGTGCCCCCGGTTCAACCGCCGCCTACGCCTCCGTGCCGGTCCCCAGCAACCGCGCCCGGTCGAGTCCTTGCAGCACCGGCGCCACCCGCCCATCTGCCTCCATCAGCTCGATGAGCTGCTGCATGGCAACCCGGTATCCCTCCGCATCGAGCCGACCCCGCAGCAACTCCACCCGGAGGAACAGCCCGGCTGTCTGCACCACGTCGCAAAGACAGTAGGCATACACCTCACCGATACGCCCGGCGTGCACCAGCGGACCGACGTCCTTGCCGTCGACGCCCACCTTGCCCGGCAGGCCTATCAGCTTCGCCATCGTGTCCAGGGACACCGCCCGCGTCGCGCCGTAGTCGCTCAAGAAGTCCATCAGGTCGAAGTGTCCTTGCGCGCTGTACCGGTACCGGATGTCGTGGGATTGGAAGTAGTGCTTGAACGAGATCGCGTAGCGCAGGCAGCGCGCCACGATCACCGGCAGGTCGAAGCCTCTTCCGTTCCAGGTAACCAGGTCGGGCTTCCGCTCCTCCACGAATCGCACGAAGTCCGCAAGAACCTCTGGCTCCGCCTTCCCTTCACCGACCACGCCCAGCTTGATAGGCTTGTAGCTGGCGTCCATCCACAGCACACCGATGGTAACGACCTGATGGTGGGGCGACGGCGGCAGCGATGGCGGCTGCTGCTCGAGCTTTGCGCTGATGGGAAGCCCCGGATCGATCACGGTTTCGATGTCGAGAACCAGGTAGCTGCGCGCGGTGGACATGGCACGGCATGATACGGCCGATCCGGCGCCCTTGCCACGCTCGGACGGTCTACGCGGCGGCGCGGCGCCGACTTTGCGCGACAGTTAACGCAACCCGCACGACCTGCACCGCAGCGTCGGGAGGCGCCAGGAACCGTCCGCGATCCGCCATGGCGGCGAGCGCGCCCGCGCGTCGTAGCACTGCGAGCATAGGGCCGACCCGACACGGCGGGGCTGTGCGGGCGAAGCCGTTTTGTACCAACCAACGCGCGTTCAACATTTCCTGCCCCCCCGCCGCACCGACGACCACCATCGGTCTGCGTGCTACCAGGCACTCGGTCGTGGTCAGCCCGCCGGGCTTGCCCACCACAACGTGCGCGTCGGCGATGCGCGCAGGCATGTCCTGCGCAAACCCCAGCACGTCGGCGTCCAGCGCTCGGCGGGCAGCCAACCGTCGTGCGCGCCGCAGCAGCTCCGGATTGTCCCCGCACACGACGGTAAGCTGCATGTCCGGCATGCCGGTGAAGGAGCGCATGGTATCGAGCAGGGGGCCAACGCCAAAGCCTCCTGACGTCAGCAACACGCGTAGCGCATCCTGGGGACCTGGCGGCGCAGCGTCGCGGATCGATGCGAACGCAGGAGACACAGGGATGCCGGTCGGGAACACTCGCTCGGCGCGGACCCCGTGCCGAACGAGGTCGTCGATTGCGCGACCAGGCGGTGCGCACATCGCGTCCGCGTACGGGTCTGCCCAGATCGCGTGCGCCGCGTAGTCGGTGACCACGCCAATCACGGGCGCGTCCAGTTCGCCCCGCTGTCGTGCATCGCCGAAGACGGTCAGCGGATAGAAATGCGTCGCGACCACGGCCGCGGGGCGGAGGCTTCGCACCGCATTGAGCAGCGCAGCGCCGACGGCTCGGTCGAAACGCCTGCGCAGTTCTTCGGACACCTCCACGCGTTGGTTTGATGCGAAGTACACCCCGCCGTAGAGAGTGGGCAGCCAGGCGGAGGAACCGAGGTGCGCGGAGACGTATGCTTGCCGGAACCAGGGTGGGGCCAGCGACAGCGCGTCGACCACGATGCTGTCGAAACCAGAGCGTCGCGCCGCTTCGGCAATGGCGTTGGCCGCAGCGCGGTGACCGCCACCGGCTGGGGTATGGACGACGACGATGGGATGACGATGGTTGTCGGTCATGGCGGGCCTCGCGGCAGGAGCGAAGCAAGGAGAGCGCCAGGCCATCAGCGCTGCGGGGTTCGGCTGGCACCCACTGCATCGGTCGGCAAAGGCGCCGTCATGGCCGCGATGGTTCGCGGCTGGTGCGAACGGACGGTGACACGGACTCCCCAAGCAGGTGCATTCGGCCCGGCCGGGTTCCCGGCGAGCCGAACCTGGTCGTGCCGGTTGGCCCTCCACGTTTTGCGAGCCTCGGCAACTGCCGGAGTCGCGGGGTGCACCCCCGTGGGCGTGCGCGTGCGCGGGAGGGGTGGGGTCGTGAAGCCAGGTGCGGTTGAGACGAAACCCGGGCGGACCGGACGCACCCCCCGCAAGCCCGTTGCTGTGCGAGGTCGGTAAGGATAATCCTTTCGTCCCTGAACATTGGCCGGGCTTGCACGAATGCCGAAGAACCTTCTTGTCATCAACGTCGAGTTCGGTGAGACGCGCGTGGCGCTCATCGAAGACGGGATTATCACGGAGCTTCAAGTCGAGCGGACGAACAACCAGACCTCGGTGGGGAACATCTACCTGGGCAAGGTGATCAGGGTGCTGCCGGGGATGCAGGCGGCGTTCGTGGACATCGGGCAGGAGCGCGCCGCTTTTCTCCACGTCGAGGACGTGATTCGCCCGCAGGACTTCGACGACTTCTTGTCTGGAGGGTCTGATTCCCAGCAAGAGGACGCGTCCACCGAAGATCTGCCCGCGGCGGCGGAGCAGCCGCCCGGCACGGACCACGACGACGCATCCGACGATTCGGCTGAGCCGTCGCCATTGGGCGAAGTGCCAGGCCATGACGACAGCCTGTCTGCGCAAGATCCTGATCGGAGTGTGCGCGCAGCGCGTAAGGGCACGAGGCGTGGCCCGCACCGCCAGGCCCATCAGGACAGGCCCCGGTCCGGCGGGCCGGCGCGCGTCTCGAGGTCGACGCCCATCCGCGAGGTACTTCGGGAGGGCCAGGAGATCATCGTCCAGGTTTCCAAGGATCCGATCGGGACCAAGGGCGCACGGGTCACGAGCCACATTTCCCTGCCGGGACGCTACGTGGTGTACATGCCCACGGTCGACCATGTCGGCGTCTCCCGCCGAATCGGGTCCGACCGCGAGCGCGCACGGCTTCGGGAAGCCATCGACGCCATGCGGCCTCCGAAAGGCGGCCTCATCGTGCGCACGGTCGCCGAGGGCCTGACCAAGAAACAGCTCAAGGCCGACATCGGTTATCTCGTGCGTCTGTGGGCGGAGATCGTTCGCAAGCGCGAAGCGCAGCCCAAGGCGCCGGCAACGCTCTATACGGAACTCGACCTCGTCCAGCGCACAGCGCGCGACCAGTTCGGTGACGACATCGAGAAGATCGTGATCGACGACCGGGACAAGTACGATCAGCTCAAGCGGTTCACCGAGATGTTCATGCCCGAGCGCGTCAACGATATCGAGCTGTACCAGGGGCGGGAGCCGATCTTTGACGAGTACGGCATCGAAGACGAGATCCGGCGCGCCCTGTCCAGGAAGGTACCACTGCCCTCCGGCGGCTATCTGGTGATCGACCAGGCAGAAGCCCTGACTGCCATCGACGTCAACACGGGACGATTCGTCGGCAAGGGTTCCAAGGACCTGGAGGAGACCATCCTGAAGACCAACCTCGAGGCGGTGGAGGAGATCGCGTACCAGCTCCGGTTCCGCAACATCGGTGGCCTCATCGTGCTCGACATGATCGACATGGATCGTCCGTCGAACCGCGAGAAGGTCCGTCAACGGCTGGCCGAGCTGCTGCAGAAGGACAAGGCGCGCGCAACCATCAACCCCGTGTCGGACCTGGGCCTGATCGAGATGACCCGCAAGCGCACACGCGAGAGCCTGGGACGCTTGCTCCACGAGCCTTGCTTCTATTGCGACGGCACCGGGCAGCTCCAGTCCAGAGTCACCGTTGCCCACGAAATCCTCCGCCAGATTCGGCGAGAGTACATGTCGATGCCCGGCTATCAGATCGTCGTCAACGCCCACCCTGCCGTCGTCGACGTGCTCAAGACCGACGAGAACGACGCCCTTCAGGCTGCCGAGAACCGGTTCATGCGCCGCATCGAGCTGGTGGCGCGACGCGAATATCACATTGAACAGTTCGATCTGCAGGGGAAGTGAAGCCCATGTCACAGGAATCCCAATCGAACGACAAACGCCAGTCCGAGCGCGTCACCATCAACAAGGAGTTTGAATCGTTCGACGCCTTCATCCAGGAGTACGTGACGAACATCTCGCGCTCCGGCGTCTACATCCGGTCCAAGTCGCCCCTGCCCATCGGCACCAAGGTCAATCTCAGGTTCACCGTCATCATGGACGACATCGAAACCATCGAGGGAACCGGGGAGGTCGTGCGCGTCGACGATGGCGGGATGGGCGTGGTCTTCCGCGAACTGACCGGCTACTCCCAGAACCTCATCGAGAAGCTGCTCACCCAGCGCATGTTGTGAACTTCGGTCACTCGACCGATGCGTCCGAAAACCATCGTCCCGATGTCTCTCGCACGAGGGTCATCTCGGCGCCGTCTTCCGTACGGACCCGGAAACCGCGCTCGCCACGACCCAGGCCCATGACCGCGCCGATCACCTCCACCCGATGCCAGCGTCCCCGAAACCACAGCAGGCTCGGTCTCCATCGGTCCTTTCGCTTCGCCTTCACCCGGGCCAGCGACCAGCGGTCGATGCCCTTGGGTGGCCGCCATCCACCTTCCACCCGGATGGCGTGTTCCGCCTGCTGCCTCGCACGGTCCGACAAGCCGAACGGAGCGCAGCGTCCCGTCACCACCACCAGATCGTAGCCGTCTACCAGCCCCACGACCACGAACGAACCGCGCGTCGCCCGAACCACCATCGACCGTACGGCGCCGATCTTCCCTCCTACCCCTGCCGTCGCCTTGCGCTTCTCGAGCTGCATGTGCGCGCCGGCAACCCGAATGTCGAAGGAGTCCATCTCGCCGGCGTAGTCGACACTCTCGCCCAGCTCGTCGACGAGCGCTGCGCCACGTGCTCCGGGTGTGGCCGCAATCACATTCTCGAGGATGCGCGTGAACGGCGTGCGCTCTTGCTCGCGCGCTGGCGGCTCACGCTTCCTGCTCATGTCAACGCCCTTCGCCCTCCTGCTTCGTCGATAGAAGCTCGAACAGCGAGTCTGCGTTCCGCATCACTTCCACCTTCGTCTGTTGGCGCAACCGCTGGGTAAGGCCGTCCAGCTCCCGCCGCGCCCGTAACGACACAATCTCCGGAGCCAGGCGCGTCCTGCGCTCCTCCAACCCGACACGTTGCTCGGCCTGGACACCGGCCAGCAGGATCACATGCACCCCATACGCGCTGATGGTCGGCCCGCTCACGTCCCCCACCTGCTCCAGCGCGAACAGCCCCGCCACATAGCCCGGATCGAACGTCGGGGTCGGCGCCCCAGGCGGGGGTCGCTGAGCCAGGTCCGCCAACCGACCGTCCCGTGTGATGGGTGGCAGCCGCTCGACGACGACGTCGAATCCCTCGTGAGCAAGCGCCTTGGCGTGCTCCTCGAACGCCTTGGGATCGCGGTCTGGACGCAACGCTCGCGCCATCCGTTCAGCCAGATCGTGCGCCTGCCTGCGTCGCGCGGCGTCGGCTCCGTCCTCGATCTTGACCAGCGCATGCACGCTCGACCGGGCGACCGGCCTGTCCAGGTCCAACCAATGCAGCGCCGTGACCTCGGCCACTTCCTGGTCCGTGATGGGAGGCGATGCTGCCTGGTCGCGAATCTGCTCCAGAAGCGCCCGCGCAAGCAAGGCGCGTTCGGCGGCAGCCACGAGCGCGTCGCGGTCCAGGCCCCGCTCACGTGCACCGGCTGCAAACAGGGCATCCAGGACCAGCCGCGACCTTGCCTCGGCAAGCGAGGTCTGCTGCGCCGCGGCGACCCGTTGAACCGACGACACGTCGATCACATCGCCACCTACCTGCGCTGCAACCCCTTCCGCAAGCGAACCGCGTCGCTCCTGCGGGCTGGATGGTTGGTCCTGGGACCTTCGGCAACCTGCAAGCGCAGCCCAGGGCAGGCATGTCGCCAGGACGAGCACCACCTTGCCGAGCCTCACCGTCGCCGACATCTCACCCCGCACTCCGCGGCCTGAGCAGGTCCACCGACGACCTGAGCAGGACGAACCCGCAACCCACGCTGAGCAGGGCAGCCACGTCGTCGCGGGTGCTCATGACATAGACCCCGGTCACCAGGGCGACCGCGGCCAGGACGAGCAGAACGATCGCGAGGACATCAAGAAGGCGCCCCATCCACACAACTCCTGGAGTCTTGCACACCCGGTGCGGTCCCGGTCCGCATGCGGCAGCGGAGGTTTGCTTGCGTCGAACCGGTATATACCGCGCGCGGCGCGGGTTGTCTCCCCGTCCCGCGCAGGCTCCACTGCGCTGCGTTCGGTCCACCTGGGGTTCGTTTCGCCCGCACCACCTGCCACGCCCCACCCCTCCCCCGCACGCCCACGGCGGGTACGCGAGGCGACTCCGGCGGTGGACCGTGGCGCGTGGGCGTCCCGGGACAACCAGCACGACCAGGTTCCACTCGTTGAGAACGCAGCCGGGCCGAATGCACACGCCTCACCGGATGCGCTTGCGACGACGCTCCTCCGCCAGATGCTGCGCGATTCGCTTCTGGTCGTGCACCGCCTCGACCAGCGTCCACACGTCCTGAACCGGATACGACGTGCACGCCTGCATCAGCAAGTCCACCGCTCGAACCGCGTCGAGCTGCCCGCAGTGCCTGCCCGGCCGCTCGACGACCGCCATGCGCACTTTCAGGTCGGAGAGGGTTCCAAGCATGCGCTCGATGACCGCTGCGTACGCGGTCTCGTCGAAGTCCGCCTTCGGGCCGAGGCCAAACAACAGGATCTTCTCGAAGGGCAGGCGGGGACGCCCGGGAACGAGCACCACCTCGCCGAGCTGGCCCGTGAGCGCCCCCCCTTCCGCGTGCCGAGACAGCCGCGCCGCCGTCCGCCAATCCAGCAGCCCGGCGACCCCCTTCCACGGTCGCTCATCTTCGAATAGCCCGCATGCGAGCAGCTCCCCGCCGAGCTTGTCGAGCTGTCGCAGCGTGGGCGCAACGAAGCGCAGGTCCATCAACCCCCCTGTTCGCCGCCCCGGTCCAGGTCGATACGACCGCATTCCTCGGCGATCCGGTCGAGAACGCCGTTGACGAACGCGCCAGAGTCCTCGCCCCCAAACCTCTTGGCAAGCTCCACGGCCTCGTCGATGATCACCGCCCGGGGTACGTCGATCTGCGTGAGGATCTCCCACGTCGCGATCCGAAGCAGGTTCCTGTCCACGCGAGCCATCCGCTCCAGACGCCAGTTGGTGCTGCACGCGCGGATGAGCGAGTCGATCCGGTCCAGGTCGGCTGTCACGCCCGCGACGGCAGCGTCGGCGTATTCTCTCCCTTCCGGATCCGCGTCAAACTCGCGCCAGAAAGCTCGTATCGCGACTTCGGGGTCGTACGTGGTCAGCTCGAGCCCGAAGAGCATCTGGAGAGCGGCCTGACGGCCAGAGGTACGGGCACCCATCCACGCCCCTATAGCACACGCAGACCGCAATCTGCGCGTGGGCTGCATCGCGTGGACCCGCCCTCGGGTTACCCTGCCCCTGCACCGCCTTTTCTCCTGCCCAACACACCGAACAGCTCGGCTGCCGAGCGCATGCGCGATGATCCGTTTCCTCGCGACACCCGAGGATCCGCAGGCAAGAACAGGGGCCGAACGCTGCTCGCGGCGGCTTGCTCGCTCGCAGCCGACACCCGGGAAGCCTACTGCACAAACACTTCGTCGGCCGTCGTCGCCACCGCAGCACGAGCGACCCAGCGCCCGAGCTGCTCGATGTCCCGGCAAGCCAGGACGCGGTCGCGCAGCTCATCGGAGACGGCGATGCCCCGTGCCTCGAGCACGACGAGCACGGCGTGGGCGCGCCCAATCGCCTGCCCTCGCGCCTCCCCTCGCGCCTCCCCTCGCGCCTCCCCTCGCGCCTCCCCTCGCGCTTCGCCTCGCGCCTCCCCTCGCGCTTCGCCTCGTGCAATCAGGGCTCGCATGGCCGGGGAATCGAAG
>Ga0209018_1000418_pt1 | contig 39736 bp, 44 predicted proteins | sample YNPBryBLVA2012_FD_185814 | JGI IMG/M metagenome (GOLD analysis project Ga0209018, IMG submission 185814) | Anoxygenic and chlorotrophic microbial mat microbial communities from Yellowstone National Park, USA - YNP Bryant BLVA 2012 (SPAdes)... ...
TGCGAGGAGATGCTGAGAAGAGTCGTCCTCGGGGTGCTGTTCGGCGGCTTGGCCGGGTTCGGCTACCACCTGCTGATGCGGGCGGCGGGATCCGGGTGAATCAGCTGCCATCAGCCGGCGGTGCCGGTTGTCCTGGGCATGGTGGGCGGCCTGCTGATCGCGACGAACTCCCGATGAGCGAACCCGTCGCGGTCTACGTCCACGTGCCGTTCTGCGTCTCCAAGTGCGGCTACTGCGACTTCAACAGCTACGCGATGTCCGGCCCGATCGTGGAGCGCACCGTGCGCGCCACCGTCCGCCAGCTCGCCGAGAGCCCTTGGCGGGGGAGGCCCGCGGCCACGGTGTTCTTCGGGGGAGGAACGCCGTCCCTCCTCGACTCGCCGAGCCTGGAGCGGCTCCTGCTGGCCGTGCTCGAGGCGCACCCGCCCGTGGACGGCGTGGAGATCACCGCCGAGGCCAACCCCGAGTCGGCCACGCTCGAGAAGCTGCGCGCGATGCGCCGCATGGGCTTCAGCCGCCTCAGCGTGGGCGTGCAGAGCTTCGATCCGGCGGACCTGCGACGCCTCGGCCGCGCCCACAGCCCCGAGGACGCCGAGAGCGCCGCCCGGCACGCGCGCACCGCGGGCTTCGACCGCCTGAACCTCGACCTGATGTTCGGCCTGGAGGGCCAGACGCTGGAGGCCTGGGAGTTCAACCTCGGCCGCGCGCTGGGCCTCGAACCGGACCACCTGAGCCTGTACAACCTCACCATCGAGCAGGGCACGCGCTTCGAGAGGCTCCACCGGGAGGGCCGGCTCGACCTTCCGGACGAGGAGGTCCAGACCGCCATGTACCTCCGCTGCGCCGAGCTGCTGGAGCCGGCCGGGTTCCGCCAGTACGAGATCAGCAACTACGCCAAGCCCGGCCAGGAGTGCCAACACAACGTCTGGGTGTGGCGCGGCGGGGAGTACGTCGCCTATGGCCCCGGCGGAGTGGGTTGCGTGCGCGAGGAGGGCCGCTGGGTGCGGCGGACCAACCTCAAGAAGCCGCTGGCCTTCTGCCTCGCTGTCGAGCGCGGCGAGTCCCCTTGGCAGGAGACCGAACGCATCGATCCCGCCACGCGGGAGTTCGAGCGCATCCTGCTGGGCCTGCGCCTGAGCGAGGGGCTACCGCTGGGCGGCCTCCCGGAGGCTCCCGTGCGCGAGGGCGTCCGCCGGGGATGGTTCGAGGTCGCCGACGGCCGCTTGCGCCTCACGCGCGAGGGGCGCCTGTTCGCCAACGACGCCACGGCGCTCTTCCTCTGAGCCCCGGCGGCGAGACCAGCCAGTAAACTGCGGGCATGGAAATCCGCATGTGGATGTACGACCTCGCCCGCGAGCAGGCGCCGACGCTCTCCCACCTTCGGCGCATCTTCCAGCTGACGCGCGGCGCCGGCTACACCCATATCGGGCTCTACCTGGAGCATCGGTTCGCCTATCCCTCCGCGCCCTGGGCGCACGGCGCGCGCTGCCTGACCCCGGAGATGGTGCGGACGCTGAGGGCCGAGTTCCCCGACCTTCAGGTGGTGCCGTTCCTGAACCTGCTCGGCCACTTCGAAGGGATGTTCCAGACGGAGCGCGGCAAGCGCTTCGCCGAGGAGCGGATGAAGGGTCTGCAGGCGTGCCCCAGCAACCCGGAGTTCGTGGAGCTCGCCACCCGCCTGCTGGACGACGCACTGGCCGTGTTCGATTCCGAGATCATCCACATCGGCGGGGACGAGACGTACCAGCTCGGCCGCTGCCCCCGCTGCGCGGAGGTGGTGGCCAACGCGCCCGAGGGCTCGGACGGCAAGGCGCTGCTCTACGGCAACCACTTCCGGCCCCTCGCCGAAAGGGTCCTGAACGCCGGCCGCCGGCCGGCGGTGTGGGCGGACGTGTTCGACGACCACCCCTCCGCGCTGGAGATCTTCCCGCCGAGCACGCTGCTCTTCGACTGGCGCTACTTCTCCGGCCCCAGGGAGACGTCCGCCAAGCTGCGGCAGAAGGGCTTCGACGTGGTGTCCTGCCCGGCGATCCAAACGTACAACGCGCTCTGGATGCACCTGCCGCAGTCGGAGCGGAACGTGAACGACCACGCCCGCGACGCCGCCGAGGTGGGGGCGCGGGGGGTCTGCGTGACCACCTGGGAGTGCGGGCTGATGGGCGCCTACGACACGCTGTTCCCGGCCCTGCGCGCCTGCGGGAGGATCCTCCAGGAGGGACCGGGGGACGGGGCTTTCCTCGAGGCCTACGGCGAGGAGGGCGCCGACTACCGCGAGTGGGCGGAGCTCCTCGGTTGCAGGCTGCAGGAGTGCGGAGGAATCTTCGCCCACGGCACGCGCCGGAGCTCCCTCAAGTGCCGCCTGCTGCTCCTGCGCAACCCGTTCCTGGCCTGGTTCTTCCACGCCGACGAGCTGTGCGGCGAGGTGGGGACGAAGGCGCTGGACGTCCTAGAGAAGGCCGCGAACGTGGCGCCGAACGAGGCCTCGCGCAACGTCGCGCTGTTCGGCATCTCGGCCGTGGAGTTCGTCCGGTTCGCCGAGAGCGCGGCGCAATCCTACGCCAAGGGCGACGCCAACTTCGCCGTCTCGCGCCTGGCCATGGCCCGGCAGGTTTTCGACGACCTTGGCCAGATCGCGCGGGAGACGCACGAGCGGATCGGCGGCTCGCTGGCGGACATCGAGCGCTGCCGCCTCTCCCGAGAGCACGTGGACCGGGTGATCCGCCGCATCCGGCAGTACGGCTCCGGCCAGCTGGGGTACGTGCCCGCGTTCGAGGTGATCACGCACCCGGAGTTCGTCCCGCACGACCAGGCCTGCTGGTGGCGGGTGAACCAGTGGGCGGAGCTCTGAGCTAGCCCAGGCCGCGCGTGAGGCCGCCGTCGACCAGCAGGTTCACGCCGGTGATGTAGGCCGCGGGCACCGAGCAAAGGAACGCTACGGCCGCCGCGATCTCGGCGGGGTCGGCCAGCCGCTTCATGGGCACCTCGTCGGCCTGCCGCTGCAGCGCCTCGGAAGGGGTGATCCCCAGCCGCTCGGCGCGCACGTTCGCGAGGTGCAGCTGGCGGTCGGTCAGCGTGTGGCCAGGCAGAACCGAGTTGACGGTGACGCCGGAGGCCGCCAGCTCGTTCGCCTGCAGCCTCGTGAGCGCCATCAGCCCCGCGCGCAGGGTCGAGGAGATCGGCAGCAGGTCCGAAGGCTCCTTGGCCACGAGCGACGTGATGTGCACGATGCGCCCCCATCCCCGGGCCGCCATGCCGGGAGCCACCAGGCGCACCAGCCGAACCACGTTCAGGAGCGTCGCGTCCACGCCCGCCTTCCACTGCTCGTCCGTCATCTGGGAGAGCGGGCCGGCGGGAGGGCCGCCGGTGTTGGTCACCACGATATCCGGCTCGCCGAGTTCGGCCTGCACGGCCCGGTGCCAGGCGTCCAGGTCCTCCGCGCGCGTCACGTCGCAAGGGAAGGCGTGCAGCCCGGGAAGCTCGGTCTTGGCCCGCTCGAGGTTCTCCGCCGAGCGGGAGCAGACGCTCACCCGGCAGCCCTCGGCGAGCAACGCCTTGGCGCAGGCCAGGCCGATGCCCTTGGTGCCGGCGGCCACCATCGCCACCCTATCCCGGATTCCCAGGTCCATGGGCGGATTCTAGCACGGGGCTCTCAGGCGCCCTGCGCGGGCGAGGCGATCCAGGGGGCGTCCGCACCGGCCTGGTACACGTACTCGGGAGGAAACTCGTCCTCGGCGTCCACCTCGAGGGCGTAGATCGCGTCGATCCGGTACTCCGGCACGGTGACCGACTCGATGCGCCCGATCCGCTCGCAATACAGCGGGACCACGGCGCGCTGGGCGGTCGCGAGGGCTTCGATGGCCTCGGCCGAAGCGTCGGCGGCCGCCATGGCGAAGAGCCTGGCGAAGTCTCCCGCGACGCCGTTCGTCATGAGGTAGAGTGTTCTCTGCTGTCGGTACTCCGCCTTGACGCGGCCAAAGCCGTCGGAGTAGGTCACGAAGAAGCGGTAGGACACGTCGGCAACCCAAGTGTAGGGGACGCTCTGCAGCCTTTCGAGTCGCTCTTGTTCGGTCTCGGTGAAGCGGTCCTCCATCGTTCGTCTCTCCAAGCCTCGGCCTCCGAGGCGGAAGGCGGGCTGGTTGGGACACCCGCCTCGCCCCGTCTCGTGTTCGGCGCTCGGCACCGTCGCCGGGGCGCCTGCAGACCTCTTCTCGCCGGAGCGGCCGTTTCGGACAGGTCTCCGAAGCCGGTCGCTCCGGCTCCGTCCAGGCAACAGGGGGCGGCATCCGGCTCGCGAGCCGCTCCCCGGATCGGGGTGGGCGGAGATTCCACCCAGGACGCGGGCCGAAGGAGACCCGACGATGCAGCACGGCAATCACCTTCTTCCGGAATGGGCTTGGATGCACCTTTGCGACGGCGCGTGGCTGCGCCGCACCTACCTGAGGCTGACCGTCTTCGCCTGCGCCAGGCGCAAGGCGGCAGGCCTCTCCCCGCAGGACGCTCCCCGGATCGTCGAGGACGTCCTGGTCGGCGTGGCGCGCGGGGAGGTCCCGCTACCTCCGGGCGTCTCAAACCCGGAGCAGTTCGAGGATTGGCTCTTCGACGTCGTCGCGGAGCGCGCCGACCCCAGGGAGGAACGCTGAGATGGCCGCCGCATCGGAAAGGAGGCGGGAATGCCCCCCGTGGGTCATCGAGGCGCTGTCCGACCGCGACTGGTACGTGCAGACCTGGAGGAAGCTGGTCGGGTTCATCGGACACCGGATCCGCGGCTACCAGCGAGGCCTTTCGAGGGGAACGGACCCCCAGGTGGCGGCGCACTCCAGCGAGGACATCGTGCAGAGCGCCATCGTCAAGGTCCTGACGGGCGAGCGCCAAGTGCCGGACAAGGTCACTGACCGGGACCAGCTTCGGCGCTGGCTCTACGACGTGGTGGCCAGCGTGCTCAGCAACGAGGGCAAGAGCGCCGAAGTCAAGCTGATCATCGACCCGCTGGCGGGAGAGGAGGGCGACGAGGAGCTGAGCTTGGAGGACCTCGCCGGAGACGCCGCTTGGAGGGACGACGACTCCCTGAGGGACTGGTGGCTGACGGTCTCCGATCGGCTCGCCGACGAGCCCGAACTCCTGGAGACCGCGCGCGCCGCCGTCGACGGGTGCCTCAGGCCCCAGGACTACGCCGCCTACCTGGGCGTCACCGTCGAAGAATCGGTGAACCGACTGCGCAGACTTCGGCGCCGGTTCCGTGATTTGATGGAATAGAATGCTCTTGCACGAACGTCTAACTTCTTGGGTTAGTTCTCGGAAGATCCGATGCGGAGAATGCGTGGCACAAAAGAGCGGCGACGGCAGAAGGAGCCGATGAACTGGTAAGGAGACCGATCATGGCAGGATGGCCTACGGACAAGAAACGCAACCCTGACGAGCGGGCGCTCCTCGAGCGTTGCCGCGCGCTCGGATGCGAGGAGGCCGAGGCCGAACTCGCCGCCATGGGCGTCTCCGTCGACCCCGCGCCGCTGTCCCGCGCGATCCGGGACGCCGCAGCGCTGCACCGCGAGCCCCTCCGGATGTACGTCGAGTCGCTCGCCGACGAGGAGCTGGACCGCGAGCTCGAGAGCCTGGGCGTCGACCCGGCCGGGGCCGAGAGGTCGTTCCGCGCCATCCAGGGACTGCTGCTGCGCCGTCGGGAGCCGCTGAGGCTGTACGTGGAGTCGCTTTCGGACGAGGAGCTGGACCGTGAGCTCGAGAGCCTGGGCATCGACCCGTCCGGCGCGGAGCGCTCGTTCGCGGCCGTGCAGGCCTTCCTGGCCGAGCTGGGCGCCTCCGGCAAGGACCGCGCCCGGCGCATGGACCAAGAGGAGGCGGAAGCCGAACTGCTGCGGTACGGGTTGACCCGGGAGGAGCTGGAAAGAGCCCTGGAACGGTTGCGCCACACCCTCGACGTCGCGCGAGCCGAGGCGGAGGCCGCGGCCTTGGCGGAGTCGCTGTGGGCCGGGGCCGCCGCCGCGCCGCCGCCCGAGTCGGAGTTCGCGCAACTCGGCCACCGCGTCCTGGATCTCGGCGGTCGGTTGCCCGCCGGCGGCGATGGCGGGGAGCGGCTCCTCGAGCTCCGAGACCGCGCCCAGGACCTCGCGGCGGAGCTCCTCCGTCCCAACCCGCGGTCGAGGCGCATCCGGAGGCTCGCGGGCCGACTCGAGGAGCGACTCGCGGCGGAGCGACGGGCCGAAGGTCCCGATCCTGGCTCTGCTCTCGGAGAGGTTCTCGAGGACCTCGGGCTGGCCTTGCGGCGCGTCGAGAGCCTCCTCGCCCAGGCGCCGGCGGTCGGCCGATTCGAGGCGCTGTTCGCTTTCCACAAGCTCTTAACCGAAGCCGAGGAGGAGGACCGCGAGGAGGATTTGGAGGCGATGCGGGAGGACGCCCAGCGGCTGGCCGAGCTCGAGAGTTCCCGGGAGACCGACGAGGACGGCCCCGAGGGCTAGGCCGGGCGGCGGACCTCCCCTGGGCGGCAGGGCTTCCGGCGGGTAGCCTCGAACCTACCCCGGTCCCGGTCGGTTCGGGCAGGGGCGAGGAAGGGCGCGATGAAGGAGATGGGGGGCGACCACCTGCCGGTTTGGGTCTGGCAGGCCATCGAAGATGGGCGATGGTTGGAGGAGACCCTGGCCAAACTCACCAACTACGCCCGGGGCCGCCTCGAGAGGCTCTATGGCGTGCCCGGATTCCGCCAGCATGCAGGCGAGCCACTGGAATACGCCCTCAAGGCGGCCGAGAAGGTGATCGACGGCCGGAGGGCCGTCCCCTCCAAGGTGACGAACCGCGAGGAGCTGGAGGGCTTCCTGTTCGACGTGGTGGCCAGCGTGATCAACAACGAGTTCCGCGCATACCTCCGCGCCCTGCACAGCATCGGCACCCCCGTCACCGAGGCGGACGATGACACTTTGGGCGCCATCCCCGACCCGCGCGGGCAGGGGATTCCGGATGAGGTCCTCTTCGACCTTTGGCGCCCGTTCCAGGACGAGCCGGAGCTGATCGACGTGGTCGACGCCTACGCCGACGGGGCGACGACGCCGCAGGACATCGCCTTCGTGCTCGACATCACCGTGGACGAGGCGAACAACCGCATCAGGAGGATCAGGAGGCGCGTCCGGCGAGAAGAAGAGGAAGGGAGCGGCGAACGCTCGAGGGAGCCATGATGGACGAAGCCACCCGAAGGCGTCTGCAACAGGACCACGAGGAGCTGAAGCGGCGCTGCCTGGGCCTGTCGCTGGAGGAGACGCTCGCCGAGCTGGAGGCCGCGGGCGTGCGGTTCGATCCGAAGGACGCGGTGAGGCGCATCCAGCTGGCGGCCCGTCGGTACGACGCTGCCCTTCGGGTGCACGTGCGCAACCTGACGTTGGAGCAGAACGTCCGGGAGCTGCGGGAGGCGGGCATCGACTTCGATCCCGCCCGCGCGGCGGCCAGGCTCCGCAGCAGGATCGAGCTGGCCCGCGCGGAGCGGAGCGCCGCCGAGGCCGCCCAGCGCGCGCAGATCGCTGCGGAGGCTGAACCCCACGACGAGGCGGGCCGGTCCCAGAGGCGCCAGGAGGCTGTCGGTCGGATCCTCGCCGCCGCCGCGAGGGCGGGGGAACGCGGCACGGCCCCGGCGATCGCGCTCCGCGACGCGCTCCAGAACCTCGCCGCCTCGCTGGCGAGGACGGTGCCGCGGCCAGGGGAGACCGAGCGGGCGCTGGAGGAGGCGCGCCAGGCGGTCCAGCGCTCGGCCGGCGAACCCTCGGAGCTTCTGGCGGCCGCGCTGCAGGCGATCGACGAGGCCTCGGTTCTGGCAACGGAGCCTGCTGCCGCCGCGAGCTACTCGTACCTCTTCCGCAACCTGGACGCCGAGAGCGACCAATACGACCGGGAGCAGGACCTGGAAGAGATGGAACGGGACGCCCGCGCGCTCCAATTCCTGCAAGAACTGGCCAAAATCGAAGAAGATGAGGCTGAGTGACGAGCAGGCCCGCGCCGCCCGCGAAGCAGCGTGGCGGTTGCTGGACCGATTCTACGTGAGCCGCCCCCAGGACATCCGTGAGCGCGGCGTCGCGTACAAGCTGGACGTGCTCGTCACGGACGGCCCGATCCTCACCGCGGACGCGTGGCTCGTGTGCAGCGAGAAGAAGGGGCTGGTCCGGGTGCGCAGCTCCATCCCCTGGGAGGGCCAGCGACGGTTCTGCGTCGCGCACGAGCTGGGACACTGGGTCCTCCACCGCGGCAGGCTCCCGTACTGGATCTGCACCGAGGAGCAGATGCGGAACAGCGGCAACGACCTGATGGAGCGCCAGGCCAACGTCTTCGCGGGGGAGTTCCTGATGCCGGAGGAGATCTTCCGTCCCCACGCGGAGGCCTGCGAGCCGTCCATCGCCAACATCATCCGGCTGGCCGAGACGTTCCGCACCAGCCTCAGCTCGACGGCCCTGAACTTCCTGCGCCTTTGCGCCGGCGACGCCGCCGTGGTCTGCACGCAGAACGGAAAGGTCCACTGGGACTCGCGCCCCGTCGGCTGCTCCCTGCCGCAGGCGAAGCAGGGCTATCCCGTCGGGCCCGAGGCCGCCCTGCACTCCGCCCGGTTCGACCCGCCGGTGTCGGCCGAGAAGGCGGTCGGCCCGGTGGAGGTTCCCGGCTCCGCCTGGTACCCGAACTGGAACGGCTCGCTGCTCGAGGAGTCGATCGTGCTGCTCGAGAACCGCGTGGCCCTGTCCGTGCTCAAGCCGCTCTAGGCGAAGCGGACCTCACCGATGTGCCGAACGTAGGCGTCCAGGTCCATCAGGCTGCGCACCGGGCGGTCGCCGAGCCGGAAGTCCTCGAACAGCACGCCCTCCACCCGGTGGCTCTCGTCCCACCCTCCGATCACGCTGATCGTGTATCCGGGGTTGTAGGGTTGCTCCCGCACCCGGACCTTGCGGAACGTCACGCCGCGGATCCGTCCCCGCTCCTCGTCCTTGTTGAAGCGGGACCGCATGACCCGCAGAGAGACCAGCTTGTCGTAGTGGTGCCACACGCGCACGTCTTCGTACAGCACGTCGCTCACGGTCGCGTGGTCGCCGCAATTGATCGAGAAGGGAGCTCCGTGCCCATGCACGTGCAGGATGTCGATGTCGCGGAACGTGATCCCGGAGACGGAGTCCGTGCGAAGCTCGTGGCCGATCTCCAGACCGTTGCCCGCTGCGTCGTTGGCCACGGTCAGCCCTTCGAACACCACGTCCCGGACGTCCTGCGACCAGTCGCCCGCGACATCCGGCATCCAAGGCCTCGGGTCGAAGGCCTTCACCACCAGGCAGTCGTCGTTGTTCCTCAGCAGGCCGCCGACCACGCGCACGCGCCGTGAGCCGACGACGTCGATCCCGTCCGAACCCACGCAGGAGCCGATCTCGTGCAGGTTGCGCACCTCCACGTCCTCACACCCGCCGAGCGTGACCATCCAAGTCCGCGGTCGGACGAGCGTCACGTCCGAGATCGTGCAGCCGCGGCAGCCGTCGAGAATCACCATCCGACCCCAGTCCGCCGGGAACTCCCCGCCTCCGCAGTCCAGCACCCCTCCACCGCCGATGTGCGCGTTCTCGGCCCCGCGCGCCCGAACCACGCCCTGCACGATCGCGCCCGGCTCGATCCACAGCGTCTGGCCGGAGCGGAGCTCGATCACCCCGGCCCGGTGCACGGCGCCGGATTCGAAGCGCAGGACGTCGCGCGTCGGCGGTTCGCTCGGCTCGACGTGGAACAGGTACAGCCAGCGGCCGTCAACCTCCAGCGCCACGTTCCGCCCGCGCTCGAGACGGAAGCGCACGGCGTGGCCGTCCACCTCGCACGCCAGGCCCAGCGAGCCGGGGTGCGCCTCGGCGGACGACACCTCCCAGCCGGCCCGCACCTCCACGTCCGCAGGTTCCTGCAGCGTGTACGTGGCGAAGGAGGCGTGGTCGGAGTCCGAGCTCACCGGAGCGTTCAGGACGGCGCACTCCCGTCCCGCGATCCAGAGGCGGAACCGGTCGCAGGCGCGGGTGCCGATCGGCTGGGGAAAGGGACTGAACGCCACGGTTTCAGCTCTCCTTGGTCAGCTCGTCCAGCACCTCGAAGGCGTAGCGAAGGTGCGGGATGACGATCGAGCCGCCGATCACGAGGGCGATGTTCATCGCCTCGAGGATCTCCTCGCGCGTGCAGCCCTCGGTGACGCAACGGTCGAGGTGGTAGAAGATGCAGTCGTTGCAGCGGAGCACCATCGAGCCGACCAGGCCCATGAGCTCCTTCATCTTCACCGGGAGCGCCCCCTCCGCGTAGGCGGCGGCGTCCAGCGCGAAGAACCGGTTGAAGCCCTGAAACCCCGCTCCGAGGATCTTCTCGTTCATCTCGAGGCGGTAGCGCCTCGTCTCGGCGGCCCGCTTGCGCACCGGCTCACTCCCTCGGCCGCGGCAGCGCGGGGTACATCTTGCGGCTGAGGTTGTAGACATCCACCTTCCAGCGGCCGTCCTTTCGAACCAGCGGGAGCTGGAAGTTCTCCTCGTAGGCGGCGGGCGAGAAGGCGTCCCTCTTCATCTGCACCGTGGCCACGGCCTCGTCGCCCCCCAGCTCCTTCACCTGGAGCACCCTGTACACAAAGCGGTAGTTGGGGTTGGCGACGTTCACGGTGAAGTCCCAATCCTTGCGGATGGCCTCCGTGTTGCCGTCCGGCACGTAGCTGAGCTCCGTCAGGGTCTCCACGTCGCGCTTCTGCAGAGCGAGCAGGAACCTCCCCGCCGCCACAGCGGGCGACTCGCCCGCGAAGAAGATCAGAACGACGATCGCGACGAGCAGAGCGATGGCCACGGCGACCATCCAGTGAACCCGCCCGGACTGCCTCATGCCTCCATTAAACCCCACAGGGCCGGCTCACCAGACGGGATACGGCGCCGAGCGGAGGTTGTACGGAGGCAGCACGCGCACCATCTGGACGCGCCAGCGCCCCCCAAGGAGCGCCACCTCCCAGAGCGTGCTGAGCCGCCACCCGCCGCGGCCCAGAGTCGAAAGCACCAGCGCGCGGCGCGGCACGCGCTCCTGCAGCTCCACCCGCACGAAGTCCGACTCCCGCACGAGCGGCCCGACGGTCTGCACGTACCAAGAGGCCCAAGGCTCCCGCGCGCCCTCGACGGTCAGCTCGTCGATGCGCCGCAGATCCCCCACGGCGAGCGCTTGGTGGAACGCGCGGACGGCGCCCTCCGGGCCGAAGTCCTGCAACCTGGCGAACACGCCCAGCGTCACGACGCACAGGACGAGCGGCACGAGCACGCGGCCCAGCGCGGCGGTCATGCGGGCTAGAATACCCTCGCACCGAACCGGAGCCCCGCCCGGGCGTCCTTGCCGAACGTCGGTTCGAACAACGAGGGGAACGATGGATCACGGAATCACCAGACGGGACTTCCTGCAGCGCACGGGCGCCGTGGCGATCGGCTTGGCCGCGCCGGGGTGGCTCGGGGCGTTCGCCCAAGGGGAGGCGCGCCGCGCGCTGCAGGGCCGCAAGCCGACGTCGGACCGCGTGCTGGTGGTGTGCCAGCTCAGCGGCGGCAACGACGGGCTCAACACGCTGATTCCCTACCGCGACCCGCGCTACGCCTCGCTCCGGCCGAGCCTCGCCGTGCCCGCCGAGCGAGTGATCGATCTGGACGGCGCGATCGGCCTGCATCCCGCCCTCGAGCCCCTCGGCGCGCTCTTCCGCGAAGGCAGGGCGGCGGCCGTGCAGCGGGTCGGATACCCGAACCCGAACCGCAGCCACTTCCGCAGCATGGAAATCTGGCACACTGCCGATCCTGTGCGCCCGCGGCGCGACGGATGGCTCGGGCGCTACGTGGCCCAGCTGGCCGAGCAAGGCCGGGCGACGGCCGTCACGGCGGTGGGGCTGACCAACGAGCGGCCCCTCGCGCTGTCCAGCCCGTCGGCCAGCGTGCCGTGCTTCGCCAGCCTGGAGGACATCGCGCGCTTCGGCGGCGATCCCGAGGTGGAGGCGCTCCTCCGCCGGGCTCAGCGCGGAGACAAGGCGGACCCCGCCGTCCGGCGCGCGACGGAGGGCGCTCTGGACGCGGCGTCCCTGCTCAAAAGCCGCTTGGGCGGCGTGGCGCTGCGCGAGACGTTCGGCACCGATCCCTTCGGCTCGGCGCTCTCGCAGGCCGCCAAGCTGGTGCTGGCTCTTCCGGAGACGCGCGTGGTGTACGTCGCGGTCGGTGGGTTCGACACGCACAGCCGCCAGGCGGAGACCCACGAGCGTCTGCTGGGCGGCCTCGGCGCCGCGCTGGCGGCGTTCGACCGCGAGATGCGCGGGCGCGGCATGGGCGACCGCGTGCTGGTGGCCGCGTTCTCCGAGTTCGGTCGCCGCAGCTACGAGAACGCCAGCCTGGGCACCGACCACGGGGCGGCCGGTCCCGTGCTGCTGGTCGGGGGCGGCCTCCGGCCGGGCCTGCACGGTCCCGCCCCGAACCTGGGCGACCTTTCGGACGGGGACGTGCCGTTCGCCGTCGACTTCCGGGACGTGTACGCCGAGCTCCTCAGCGGCTGGCTCTCCGCCGACCCCGCCCCCATCCTCGGCTCGCCGCGCTCTTGTGCTTTTGCTAAGTTCCTCCGATCGTAGAAGATGAGTTGGGAGAGAAGTCAAGAAAGACGACTCTTTCCCGGCCACTACGCTGTGGCACTGGATAGAACGATATGTCAGTTCGACCGTACTGAATAAGGTCCTCTTTGGTTACGGGCCTGTTATCGGCAATTCCCAAGCACTTGCCGACCAGCCATTGACCCAGCCTGCTTTTGTCGCCCCTTGTGCTGATCTGCTTTGCGAACCCTTTGTGAGTTCTGCCCTCAAGCATCATCTCAAAGGATTCTCCGTCGTGGGTGACAGCCAAAAAGGTAGTACGGGGCTCGACGCCACCAAATACAACTTCAGCGATGGAAATGCAGGAGCCTGGCAACCGAATGTAGCACTCGTACCGGTCCCGCGGTCGCCCCGAACCGAAGCCCCAGTTGATGCCGGAACGGGCCGGTAACTCGCCGGCACTATCCAGAAGGCTGATCGTAAGTCCTGATATTGAACTGTTTGGCTCTGTTGGCAGATCAACCTCGCCGGCAAGCCGGCCACGTCGTCGGACATGAACGCTGAGAGTCTTCATATGCTCGCGGGCCTCAGTCAGAGGAACGCTTTCCTCCCACAGGCTCTCAAATTCCTCCTTTATCTCCATCGCATGGCGATCTGACGCGAAAATGTTGCACTCAATCCAGCGCACCAAGCCATTCTCTGTCAGGTTCGAGGACCCTAGAACAGCCTCACAGGAGTTGGCCGAGGACAGCACAAACAGCTTCGAGTGGAAACCCTGCCGATGGACCCGTACACCACCACCGGTCGGACGCGCCACCTCATCCAAGGCGAGAAGGTAGCTCAGCGTAGGGGCAGGCAGGCCCTCCTGAAGTGCTCGCCCAACGCACAGTCGAAGGCAAGTGCCAGACCCCGCGAGAGTTCCCAGCTCAAGCGCGGTGCAACCGCCGGGCGACACATAGGCAGTCGCGATGCTTACATCCTGCACGGAGGCATCCAGCCTCCGAAGAAGACGGTCAAAGAGTTTTGCTCCGCCTGCTCGGTTCGTGATGAGCACATTATCTCTCCGTATAGGTCAACTCCAGTTGGACTGGCTTCCGCACAGACGGCCCAAAGACGCCCACGGATGGGGCCAGCGAGGGGTAGGTCTCACGCTGGAGCGTACGAATGAGTGCCTCGCCAATGCGTTGGGCACCAAGCGGCGGAACAGCCATACCGATCTGCTTCCGTACAGACTGCAACGACCCATAGAACACGAAATTGTCTGGAAAGGTCTGCAGGCGAGCCCTTTCCCGATTGGTGAGTGCTCGAGGGTGCATGAAATGGTAGGTGTGGGTCCCGCCACCACCCGACCCAACGATTGTGTAGGCCGGCTGGTCAGGGTGAAGCCGCCGATAGATGAGCGACAGCCGCACATTCGGCACCTTCAAGCGCAGTTCTTCCGGTACGCTCTCGTGCCAGCAGTTCCCACCCGGAGGTATGGCTTTCAAGAGCTCAATCACTCTCCTCGAGTGTTTTGGAAGCTCGTTGTTTGCCTGAACCTGCTCAACACCTGCTAAGGCCTGGGCGGAGGAAACTGGAACTGCATGCGTCGGCGCGGGCGGACGGAACACCGTGTCCCAATCTGCGCGAATACCTACACCGATAACCCGCCACCTCCTCTGAGGAACCCCATACTCTTCAAACTTGAATAGGTGAACGGCGACTTGATAGCCATTCCCTGACTTCGAAAACTCCTCCATGATGAGGTTGCCACCGCTCGTCAAGAGACCAGGAACATTCTCGGCGATGAACCAGTCCGGCCGCACTTCGTTGAGAGCGCGGACGGCTTGCTTATACAAGCCACCAAAGTACCCATTAGTACCGCGCTTCTCTCCGACTACGGAGAAGTCGTTGCAGGGAAAACCGAAGGCAAGACCATGGACCGAGGGAAGACTCTTGAAGTCAACCTGCTCAACCTTCTGGCAGATCACGTGGCTACCAATCATCCTGCGGTAAGTCTCACAGGCGTCTGCAAAGCAGTCAACAGCCCAAGTCGGGCTGAAGCCGGCATTGCGCAGGCCGAGTGCCATCCCTCCGGCTCCCGAGAACAGTTCGCCAAAGCTGATGCAACCCATCTACTGAAGTTACCTCTGAGGAGCTGAGGTATTCCAGACGAGATTTCAGAACACTCACTCGCTCACTAGGATATTCTAGGCCACCTTGACTGCGGAGCACCCCCCAAGACCCACGCTGGACATCGAACGAGCCCTCACAGCTCCGTCTGGCGGTATTGGACGGCCTCGCTGAGGCAGGCTTTGGTCACCCGGTCCGAGCCCGCAAGGTCGGCGATCGTGCGGCCGACCTTCAGAATCCGGTCGAAGACGCGCGCCGACAGGTTCAGCCGGCTCATGACGGCCCGCATGAAGTCCCGGCACTCGTCGTCCAGGGCCACCAGCTCCCGGATCTCCCTCGGCGTCATCTTGGCGTTCACCCGGCCCGGACCCAGGCGCCTGGCCTGCACCTCGCGCGCCCGGATCACCCGCGCTCGGATCGAGGCGCTCGGCTCCCCCGTCGGCGCGCCCAGCAGCTCCTCGGGCTTGAGGCGCGGAACGGTCAGGTGCAGGTCGATGCGGTCCATCAGCGGCCCGCTGATCTTCAGCATGTAGCGGCTGCAGGTGGCCGGGTTGCTGACGCACTTCTGCTCGGGGTAGCCCTTGAACCCGCACGGGCACGGGTTCATCGCCCCCACCAGGATGCACTCCGCCGGGAACGTGAGCGAGGCCTGCACGCGCGCCACCGTCACCACACCGTCCTCCAGCGGCTGGCGCAGGGCCTCCAGCACCGTGCGGTCGAACTCGGGCATCTCGTCCATGAACAGCACGCCCTTGTGGGCCAGGCTCACCTCGCCGGGGCGCGGGATCTTGCCGCCCCCGACGACCGCCGCGTGGCTGGCCGAGTGGTGCGGAGAGCGGAACGGTCTCTCCCACAGCAGCCCTGTCCGCCCGCCCTTCTGCCCGGCCGCGCTGTAGATGCGCGTCACCTCGACGCTCTCCTCCAGGCCCAGGGGAGGCAGGATGGTCGGCAGGCGCCGGGCCAGCATCGTCTTGCCCGAGCCGGGCGGCCCAACCATCAGGACGTTGTGCCCGCCCGCGGCGGCGATCTCCAGCGCGCGGATGGCGTGCCTCTGGCCCTTCACGTCGGAGTAGTCCAGGCCGTAGTCGATCTGCTCGGGGTCCGGCGGCGGCGAGAGGCGCTCCGGCTGGATGTCGGTCGCGCCGTTCAGCAGGGCCACCATGTCCTCGAGGGTCTCCAGGCCGAACACCTGCAAGCTCGGCACCACGGCGGCCTCCTGGGCGTCGCCCTTGGGCAACAGCAGGCGCGCGAACCCCTTCTCGGCGGCCATCAGCGCCACGCTCAGCGCGCCGTCGATGCGCCGCAGGCGGCCGTCCAGCCCCAGCTCGCCGATGATCATCGTTCCCTCGAGCTCGGACGCCGGCACGGCCCCTTGGCAGGCCAGGATCGCCGCCGCGATCGGGAGGTCGAGGAACGGCCCCTCCTTGCGGATGTCGCCCGGCGCCAGGTTGCAGACGATCTTGGCGTAGGGGAACGGCAGCCCGGAGTTGACCATGGCGGTGCGGACCCGTTCCTTGCTCTCTTCCACCGCCTTGTCCGGCAGGCCGACCATCACGAACGTGGCGGCGCCGCCCTGCAGGTCCACCTCCACCACGATCGGCAGCGCCTCGATGCCAGCGAGGGTGGCCGAATGCGCCTGCGCGATCATGTCCGACAGGATACGCCAAACCGCGGCGGATCGGCTACCTTCCTCATCGCCAGCGGCGGACGTGCTTCATCCAGCGCCGCTCGATCGACCGCCGCAGGCGCTGCAGGCGGGGCACGAACTCCCTGCGGTTCCGGTCCGCGATCTCCTCGAACCTCCGGAGCTTGCGCAGCTCGTTCCAATACACGGTGAAGTCCTTGTAGCGCCAGGCGTGGAACAGGATCGGCTCGGCGTACTCCAGCTTGTCGGCCTTGCACACGCACTTGCACTCCATGCGCGACACGTCCAGCCACAGGCGCGACACCAACCCGGAGCAGCTGTGCTGGAACTGCAGCCTCGGGGGGATCAGCTCCACGTAGCCGGTGCGCAGCATGGCGTCCAGCATGCACACCTCCTCGCTCTTGCCCCCGCGGAACGGGTCGAAGCCGAGCGCCTCGTAGTCCGCCTCCGCGCGGCGCATGGCCGCCAGCAGCTCGTCCCACTTCGGGCCGCGCTCGTAGTAGGCCATGCCGCCGTTGAAGCGAGGGAAGCAGGGCCCGGGCAGGCCGTACTGCCGAAGGATCTCCTCCACGGGCTTCTTGTGGAACGTCCCCTCCGAGTCCCAGAAGCCCTGCACCGCGAACGGTTTGCCCTGGCAGTACTCGAAGATCGGGTCCAGCCGCTTGAAGGCCAGCATGTCCACGTCCAGCGACAGCACCCGGTCGGCGTCGGTCACCTCGCACGCGGTGAGCTTGTCGAGGGCGCTGCGCGGGCCGGGGGGCGGGACGACCAGGTCGAAGTAGCGTCCCCAGTCGATGCCTGGGATGTCGGTCATCACGGCCCTCGGGTTCTCGTCGTTCAGCAGCATCAGCGAGCGGGCCAAACCGAGCGCCATCTGGGCGTACTCGTCCCTGCCGCGGGCGACCACGAATACCAGTCGCTTCATACCCCCACCAGCCCCTCGTCGCGCAGCCAGGCGACGAACCTCTCCAGCCCCTCCTCGACGGACACCTTGGGCTCGAAGCCCAGCTCGGCCCGGGCACGGCCGATGTCGGCCCAGGTCTGGGTCTGCTCGGTCGCCGGAGCAGGCACCTCCACCGCGTGGGCGGTCTTGCCGAGCAGCCTCTCCAGGGTTCGGACGAATCGGAGGTTCTCCACCGGCTCGCCACGCCCCAGGTTGTAGAGTCGGTAGCCGCCGGGCTTGCCCAACGCGGCCACGATGCCGTCCAGGGTGTCCTCCACGAACGTCCAGTCGCGCTTCAGCCGACCGCCGGCGTAGAGGGTCAGCGACCGCCCTTGGTCGATGGCGACCGACCACTGGAACGGCATCATGTCCGGCCTGCCGTAAGGTCCGTAGACGTTGAACAGCCTGAGGACGGTGACGTCCATCCCGAAGGAGTGCGCGTACGACCAAGCCGCCAGCTCCATCGCGCGCTTGCTGGCCCCGTAGGGCGAGAGGGGGCGGTCCGCCGCGGCGCTCTCCGAGAACGGAACCGGCGTGTCGGCGCCGTAGACCGAGCCGCTGGATGCCACGACCACGTGCGTCACGCCGTGCGCCCGGGCCGCCTCCAGAACGTTCATGGTGCCCATCATGTTCACCCGGCCGTAGGCGGGCGGATCGGCGAGGCTCGCCCGAACGCTGGCCAGCGCGGCCAGGTGCACCACGGCCTTGGGAGCGCCCAGCGCGAACACCGCGCGGAGGGCCTCCGGGTCGCACAGGTCGCCCCTGACGAACCGAAAGCCAGGGTGGCCCCGAAGGTCGCGCAGGCGACGCTCGAAGTGCGAGGGGTCGTACCGGTCGATGAGCAGGTCCAATCCGAACACGCGGTGCCCCTCGGCGAGCAACCGACGGCTCAGGCAACTCCCCACGAAACCGGCCGCGCCGGTGACCACCACGTCCATGCCGAGGAGCAAGGCTACCGCATCGGCTCGTCGCGAGGTCCCGACGGCGGAGCGCGGAAGCCCGATTGCGCATCTCGTCGCAAAGAAGAGCCCCCCGGTAGAAGTCGCATTGCCCGTTCGCCCGGGCCGTGCGATAATGGTTGTCAGTAAAACTTGCGTCCTGTTGGACGGTGTCTTCGCTCCCGTCGACGTCGGCCGGCAGGCGCCAGCGAGGCAACGATGCCAGACTCGGCGATTCTCTGCGGCGCGGCGAAGGCGACCCTGAACGCACGTCCAGGCCAGTGGCTGGGCGGGTTCGCTTGGCGCGGCTCGCCCGCCGAGGAGGTCCTCGATCCGCCAACGGTGCGCGCGCTCGTGCTTCGGCACGAGGCGGAGTGGGTCGCGCTGGCATGCCTGGACCTGTTCGGCCTGAACCTCCTGCCAGCCCGCAACCTGAGGCAGAGGGTGGCCCAGGAACTCGGGTGCCCGGAGGACGCCGTCTGCATCGTCTGCACGCGCGTGTCCTCCGCGCCGGCCTCCATGCGCATCCGAGGGATGGGCGATCGCACCGATCCGGCCTGGATGAAGCACGTCGAGGATCGCACGGCCCAATGCTTCCGCGAGGCGGCCGCCGGGCTGAAGCCCGTGACCCTCCTGCAAGGGTCCCAAGACGAGCAGGGGGCGTCGATGGCCGTCAGCCGGTTGGTTGGTTCCGAAGGTCCTGTGGCCACCCTCAGCTGGGCGACCGGCGTCGCCCCGGTGCTCGGGGCGAGCAACAACGCGATCTCGGCGGACTACGTCGGCTTCGTAAACCGGTCCGTGGAGCGCTGGGGCGGCGTCTCCCTGCACCTGCCCGGCCCGTGGAGCCCGGGCTTCGACCTCAGCAAGCTGCCGTTCGAGCCTCGCCGCGACGGCTCGCACGAAGAGGCCGCCGAAACGGGGAACGCTCTGACCGAGCGTCTGGCCAAGATTCAGCTGCGGCCCGCGGACAAAGCCCGTTGCAAGGCGCGCGGGGGCGGCATCTCGCTGCCCGTCGCCGACCTGCCCGACTGCCGGTCCCTCGACGAGATCGAAAGCCGCTTGGAGGAGGTCAGCGCAGCCGGCCAGCGGGAGCCCCACAGGGCCGCCCAGTGGCAATGCCTCGCGCAAGCGACCGCGGAATGGATCCGCGAGGCGAGGCGTCTGAGCGGACGCCAGGGTCTGGACTCCATCGACGTCCCGCTCTGGAGGGCGCTGATCGGCGGCCAGGAGCTGTTCGCGGTCCCGTTCGAGGTGGACCTCCCCACGATGCGGAGCTTCTTCCCGGCGCTCGTCGTAGGTTGCGCCAACGGCGCGCTCGGCCCCCTGCCCAGCCGTCGACTCTCGTCTGGGTCGCTGGCCGAGACCGATCTCCCTCCCCACGTTCTTTACCCCGACCTGCACGCGCCCCTGCACCACCTCGCCGGGCCGCTCTTGAGTTACGCCAGGGAGTCGTTGGTAATCTGAGCGGCATGCTCGCCGCGCTCGCTCCGCTCGCGCTCCTGCCCGCCTCCAAGCCCGTGGACCTGGCGCCGCTCCAGAAGCGGCTGGACGCCGTCTGCCGGGCCTTCCACGGCCGGATGGGCTACAGCCTGATCGTTCTGAGGACCGGCCAGAGGATTTCGTTCCGAGGCGACGAGCGGTTCCCCACGGCCTCCACGATCAAGACGGCCGTGATGGTCGAGGCCGTCAACCGGGTGGACGAGGGCACACTGAAGTGGTCGGACAAGCGACCGGTGCCCCCGGAGAGCGGTCGCGAGGCCAGCATGTGGAGCTATTTCTTCAAGGACGGCGTCGCGCCCGACCTCGACGGCTGGGTCAACCTGATGATCGGCGTGAGCGACAACACCGCGACCATCGTGCTGCGCGAGTGGCTCGGCATCGAGGCGATCAACGCGCGCATGGAGCGCCTGGGCCTGCCCAACACCATGGTGCTCGGCCCGGTACCGCCCGAAAAGCAGCGCCTCTTCCGTCTGCGCTCGATGTTCGGCCTCGGGGTCACCACCCCGAACGAGATGGCGCGGCTGCTGGAGTTGATCTACCGCGGCAAGGCCGCCAGCCCGGGCGGCTGCGAGAAGATGATCCGCATCCTGGGCCGCCAGTACTGGGACGACCTGATCGGCGCGACGGTGCCTCCTGAGGTGAAGACGGCGCTCAAGTCGGGCGCGATCTCGCGCAGCCGGTCCGACACGGGCATCGTGTTCTCGGACAACCCGTACGTGCTGTGCGTGTACACGGACAACCAGAAGGACCGCAGGTGGGCGCCGGACAACGAGGGCGAGGTGGCGATCCGCAAGATCGCGCAGATGGTTTGGGCGCACCTGCACCCGCACCGGCCCTACAGCCCTCCGCCATCGTACAAGCCGTTCGAGCCGACCGGCGGCGGGGTCTAGCTCGGCCTCTTGAGGCCGAACTCCGTGCGGATGCGCCGCTCCAGCTGGTCGGCCAGCGCCTTGCCGAACCCCCGAGAGGCCTCGGGGAGGTCTGCGATCCGCTTGTTGTAGCCCCGTTTGAGGAAGTCCTCCGGCGGCATGCCGCACAGGACGCCGTACGCCAGGGCCTCGGGATGGAAGTGGTGCCACCGGGTGGGCGTGCCGATCCGGCGGCAGTGCTCGTCCAGCCTGTCGAGCCACGTCCCCTCCTGTCCCGCAGAGCCGGGGTTTGGATCCGCGCCCTGCGTCTGTGGCGCCGGCGGGGGCGCGACCGGCGGTGACACGGTGGTCGGAGCTCCAGCCGCATCCTGGGCTTGGAGCGCCGCCCGCCGCATCTCTAGCAGCCGTCTCTCACGCACACCGAAGAAACCGCCCGGCAACTGGAGTCGCATGACCATCGCCCACATTCGGAACCCGGCACTAAGGAGCAGAATAGGCGGGAACAGGAAGCCAAGAATTGCCGCCAAGACCACTGAGCTGGAGCCCAAACCCCACCAAGGCTTGGCGAGCTTCGCCATCGAGACGAACACCCAAACCAGGGCACATCGGGAAGCGAGCATCAGAAGACCCCTGATGACGCGCAACCCTTCAGCGGCCTCGGGGCCGGAAAAGGAGGCGCCGCTCGGGTCCGGCAAGAAGAAAAGGACAACGTTCGAGGCGAGAACAATCCACCATAGGCTTCGGTGGAGCCGATTGAGGCGGATCAGCTCGTCGATCTGCGCGACCGTCAAGCTCTGAGCCATGGGACTTTCTTCGCAAGCGGATCTATGTATTCCTTCCCGATTTCCGACCAGGCGGCTCCGTCGGAGGGTCGAAATGCCCAAGGGGTTGTCCCGCCCCGGCGACGGGATCTAATCCAGATCACGGCTGGTTCCGGCTTCTGTCGAGTATGAACCTGCCAAGGACTCCAGCGTCGCTGCGTCAGTGCCGGCTGGACCGGCGGCAACGCCGAGCGCATGGACCTTCGCCGAGGTGACCACTGACAGAATGCAGGCTAGAACGAAGGGCGACGACCAGCCGACACAGTACAGCAAGAACGCGGGAAGACAGCCGATCCGGTGCTCGTCGGGCAGCGACCGCAGGTAGCCAGCCAAAGTCACCAGGGCGGAGATTCGATAGACGGCCATCACCAGAGCCACTAGCATGTAGAAGAAGAGAATCTACATCGCGATGGCGACGTCGTCTCTCACACCGAGCACGACGAGAAAGCCAACAGCCAGGACGGAGAAGCCGACCCCGTTGTAGGTAAGGACTTGCCACCACAACGACCGGTAGCGCCGACGCAGCTCCATCAGGGCTGCAATCTCCCGGCGAGTGGGGCTCGACACCCAAGCTGGAATCTCAGGCGGAAGATCATGCATGGACCACCGTTCGCCGCACAGGCCCCTCATTCCTTGCGACCGCGATGGACAGGGTCACCAGCGAGGAGCTGGGTCTCAAGGGGAAGGCCGGGCAAGGGGCTACGTGCGCCTCGTTGAGCCAGGCAACGCAGGGAAGGGCTTGCACGAGCCCCGGCCATCCGGCGGGCACCCTCGGGCCTCGCGGCGGATTCCGCGATATGCTATCCGCTGATCGACGCAGCACGATGCCATCCTCCCAGGCCCCTCCGTACGGCCCGGTCCTTTGGCAAGCGGGCGAACCGGAAGGCCTCCGGGCCGAGGGCCGGGAGTCGCGCCGCAAGGACCTTCCCCAAGAGCCGGCTGGCTTGGGCCTGCGCACACCGGCCTCACGGTCCCCGAACGGCCTCACTCCAGGCCACTGGGTGCGCCGGTTTCCTGGGAGTCTCCCGGCTCGGGGTCCATCTGGCTGAGCCCCATCGCGAGCAGGCGCTCCTCCCGAAGGCCGAAGAACCCGCCCGGCAGCGACAGTCGGCAGGCGGGCGACCGCATCCGAAACCCTGCCGCCAAGGCCAAGGCGATCGGCAGAAGCGCGCCCAAGGCGACCGCCAGGGCGGCCGAACACGGGCCAAGGCCCCACCAAGGCCGGGCGACCCGAGCCAGCCGCACCGACGTCGCGACCAGCAGAACCCAAAGGCCGGCCCTGAGGACCAGATAGGCCAGAAGCAGAGCCCACGACCCCACGTGGCCGAGCGGCAGAATCAGCCACCCCCATCCCAGGGCCTCCGCCCCGTGGCAGGCCAAGGCGGCAACCCACAGCCTTCGGCAGAGACGGTTCAGGAGCTTGAGCTCCTCGGCTTCAAAGGATGGCCGGTCCGAGCCCATGCACGCCTCCCCCTTCCGGTGGACGCCGCCGCGGGTTCAGAACGTCAGAACCGAGTCCGATTCCGCCACCCAACAGGCCAGCTCGGGCATCGATCCCATCCGCACTCCCTCGATCCACGCCGCGCCCGCCAGCCCGCGCGTCTCGGCGCACAGCCCGCACACGGCGACCTCCGCGCCCTTCGCGATCAGCCCCTCCAGCCGCCAGCCCAGGTTGAGGTCCTCGTTGGGCGCCGACTGCCCGCGCAAACCGACTCCCACCGCGTCGCACATCAGGAACACCCGCACCCTCGCGGGGGCCTGGCCCTGCTGCAGGGCCGCCGCCAGCCGCAGTGCGTTGTACGGCCGGTCGGTGCCGTAGGGCGCGTCGGTCAGGATGATCGTGACCGTCCGCATGGGCTCAGGGTACCTCCGGCGGCCAGCCCGGTAGACTGGCCCGATGGACGTCCGCCCGGCCCTCCGATCGCAGTACGAGGCGCAGCTGGCCATGCTCGAGGAGTGCATCCGGCTCTGCCCGGCCGACGCCTGGCGCGCCGGCGAGCATCCCCGCGCGTTCTGGCGCATCGCCTACCACGCGCTGCACTTCACGCACCTGTACCTGATGCCGACCGCCGGCGACTTCAGGCCTTGGTCCAAGGCGGTCTGGCACGGACCGATCCTCTGGCACGACGACGAGCGGGGCGACCCGCCCCGAGGGGAGGCCCTGGACCCGGCCGACCTGCTGGAGTACGCCGCCTGGGTGCGCTCGAACCTCCGGGAGTGGATCGACGCGCTCGATCTGGACTCGGAGGAGTCCGGCTTCCCTTGGTACCCCGTCTCGAAGCTGGAGCACCGGCTCGTGAACCTGCGCCATCTGGGGACGCACATCGGGCAGCTGCAGGAGCGGCTGTACGCGCTCGGCCTCGATCCACGCTGGAGGGGCCGCGGGGAGACCTCGTAGGGGATGGTGGGCGGTACTGGATTTGAACCAGTGACCCCTTCGGTGTGAACGAAGTGCTCTGCCGCTGAGCTAACCGCCCGGTTCCGCGCGCATTGTACCCGACCGATGCGCCGGAAGGAACCCCCGTCGCGGGGGAACATTTGGGTCGGACCCAAGCCCGACGGAGTCCAGCAAGCCGGCAATTCGACCGGGAGGGCCAAAAATGGCCCAGATAGACCAAATTTCCTGGTCACAAAGGGCCAACCATCGCTTACAATGCAAAAACCATCCAGTGGGTGGAACTGGTCCGCGCGAGCGGGCCGACCGAATCGGAGGTATCAAGCATGATTCAGAAGCGCAGAGGCTTCACGCTCATCGAGCTCTTGGTGGTCATCGCCATCATCGCGATCCTGGCGGCGATCCTGTTCCCGGTGTTCGCCCAGGCCAAGATGGCGGCGAAGAAGACCCAGGTGCTGTCCAACGTCAAGCAGATGGGCATCGCCCAGCTGATGTACGCCGCGGACAACGACGACCTGTTCTCGCCCATCGCGAACTTCCAGGACGGCTGGAATCTCTGGTCGTTCATCTCGCTGGTCGAGCCCTACGTGAAGAACTTCGGGATCTTCATGGACCCGCTGGGCCCCGCCAAGCCGACGGACAACCCGTTCGTGCTGAACAGCCAGTTCGCGATGGCGCCGCGGCGCGCCGCGGTCGCCGGTTGCCCGCCCGAGACCGACCTGACCGGTTGCGCCATGGGCGCCTACAACAGCGCGGCGCTGGCGCTCACGGGCGGCGTGCCGGCCGGCCGAGACGGAGTCGCCGGCTCGAACAAGAGCCTGTCCGGCGGATGGCACCACTACATCGTCGACCGCTACAACGACGGCGTGCCCTCGCTCAGCCAATCCCAGATCAGCCGCGTCGCGGAGACCCTGCTCGTGACGCAGTCCAACCACTTCGACATGCTGTGGGGCAGCCGCAGCCTGACGCCCGACCGCGCGTACCGGCACTGGGCCGACGGTGTGTTCAACCTCTACGGCGACATGAACATGACCTGCGGCCCGGCCGCCCGCGTCAACGCGTCGGGCACCAAGGCCGGCATCTGGCCGACCAGCGTCATCGACATGACCCAGTTCCCGGAGGGCATGAACGTGGGCGTGTACGCCGACGGCCACGCGGTGGTCCGGCAGTGGCGCGAGATGCACAGCAAGTTCGTCGACGGTCCTGGAGGAACCAAGTACCTTGCCTATGCGGCTCCGCTTTACTGATCTGATCGCCGTCGCGCTCCTGGCGGCCTGCCTCGGAGGTTGCTCCTCCAGCAACGAGCTGCCCAAGGAGCAGGACCAGGCTCTTCGTGAGAACTTCAAGCGAACGATGACCGAGGAGGAGGTGGCCCGTCTCAAGGGCCAGGCTCAGGGCGGATCGCAGCAGGGCGCGCCCGCCGGAGCCAGCACCGCCCCTGCGAGCGGTCCCTCCGCCGACTGAAGCATCGAAACAGGGTGAAGGCCGATCCCGGCCGCCGCTCGCAAGTCGGGCGGCGGCCCGATCGCTTTCCGGGCGTCCTTCCGAAGGTCAGGACTGCGGCTTCGTGCGCACCCGGAGGATCACGGCCGTCCCCACCGCGCCCGCCGCGACCACCGCGATCGGCACCCAGAGCGGCCGCTCGCGCAGCACCAGCAGAGCGGCGGAGAACGAGACGCTGAGCCACAGCATCGTCAGCGCGGCGCGCTTGGCACGAAGGCTCATGCTGCGGTCGCGCTGCCAGTCCTGCAGCACCGCGCGCGCCGGCGACTTCTCCAGAAGCCAACGCTCGAACGCCGGGCAGCTGCGCTGGAACGACCACAGAGCGATCAGGAAGAACACCGTCGCGGGCATTCCCGGGATCACCAAGCCGAGATACCCCAGGCCGACGCACCCGACGCCCATCGCGGCGAACAACCACCGCACGCCGCGGCGGGCCAGCTTGGGGTCGGCACTCTAAAGGGTCGCTCTCTCCATGGGACGGTCGCTCCAGAGGGATCCTCGGCCAGCCGGCCCAAGAACCGGAGGGAGTGGGCGGTGGAACGGGACCCTGCCGCAAGGTACCCCGCCCGCCGGAAGCCGGGATCCGCCCCCGTAGGTCAGTGAGCAGGTACAACACTGGAGCAGAGCCAAGGGAGCTTCAGAAGAGATGGATTTCACCAACCGAGTCGCAGTCGTCACCGGAGCCAGCCGAGGCATCGGCCGCGAGATCGCGCAGCAGCTGGCCGCGAGGGGCGCGGCGGTCGCCTGCGCGGCGCCGGCCGTCGATCCCGCCGACGAGACCGCGGCGCTGATCCAAGCCGCGGGGGGTCAGGCGAAGGCCTACCTGTGCGACGTCACCCAGACCGCCGAGGTGGAGGCGCTGTTCGAGGCAGTCCAGGCCGATCTGGGCGCTCCGGCGATCTTGGTCAACAACGCGGGCATCACGCGCGACCAGCTCATCCTGCGCATGAAGGACGACGAGTGGGACAAGGTGCTCGCCGTGAACCTCAAGGGGGCCTTCCTGTGCACCCGCGCCGCCGCCCGGCCGATGATGAGGGCCCGCTACGGCCGCATCGTGAACATCGCGAGCGTCGTGGGCATCGCCGGCGCCGCCGGACAGGCGAACTACTCGGCCAGCAAGGCGGGCCTGATCGGCCTCACCAAGACCACCGCCAAGGAGTTCGGGAGCCGCGGCATCACGTGCAACGCCGTCGCGCCGGGGTTCATCGAGACGCAGATGACGGCCGAGCTGCCCGCCGAGTTCAAGGAGCACGTGATCAAGACCGCGCCGCTGGGCCGCTTGGGCCAGCCGGTCGACGTCGCGAACGCCGTCGTGTTCCTCGCGTCGGACATGGCCTCGTACATCACGGGCCAGGTGCTGACTGTGGACGGCGGATTCATCCTGTAGCCCGTCGCCAGCGCCGCAGGGCCGGGCCGGGGAACGCCCGGCCCCCTCTGCTCGGGCGGCACCTGCGCGGCACACCCGGCTCCCCCGCGCGGCCGCCTGCGGCTAGTGCAACGCCTCGCCGAGGCGGTCGACCACCCAGACCTCGGCATCCCGGTGGAGGAAGAACCTCTTGGCGCCCCCGTCGTGCCAAGCGTCGGCCTCGTGCGTGGATCCTTGGCGCGCCCCGCCCCTCAGCTGCTTCACATCCAGGCTCCTGAGGTCCTGGCCGGTCTCCGCCCACCGCGCGAGGTCCTCCAGCCGCCGGTTGATCGCAGGCCACCGAGACGGGTTCTCCTGAGTCACGGTCTTGGCGAAGTCCGGACCGAAGCGGATGCGATCCGAAATCTCCGGCAGGAGACCCCCCGCAGCCTCCTTCTCCCACCAAGCGTCAGCCAGCAGCCGCCCGAACGCGGTGAGCCGGCCGCGGGCGGCCAGCGTCTCCGGCAGCTCGGTGCCTCTCGAGTCCAGCCCCAGCCTCAGCCGGCGCACCTCCCGGCGCTGCTCGTCGGTCAGGAAGCCGAGGTCCACCAGCAGCGGCAGCCGGGGAATCCGCATGAGTTCCGAGCTGCCCTCGAACAGGTACACGGTTTCCGCGGCGTACAGAAGGCCGAGCGTCTGGAAGAACCCCTGCACCGCCTTGAAGCCGCCGGTCGTGTGGAACACGAGCCTCCTGCTCGGTTCGCTGCGGACCCACTGCAGCTCCTCGGCCACCCAGCGGGCGCAGTCCGCCAAGGCTTGGTCCAATCGGTTCTGGTCCTGCACCTGGAGCCCTGGGAAAGGCTTCTGCTCGACCCGGGCTCCCTGCGCCCTCAGCCACCTCTCCACGGCGTCCGCGGCATGGATCCCCAGCACCGTGTCGCTGCGCACCAGATAGTGCATCTGGACCTCCGCCGCGTTGCCGGTGTAGCTGAGGATCCCGTTGATCTCGGCGGACCGCCTCCTCGCCTCCTCGGGGGAGGCCCGCTCCAAGGCGTCCACCTGCCGCAGGACCAGCTCCTCCAACTTGGGCCGCTCCCCGGCGGGGATCTCCGCCTCGCTGCCGACGTTCGCCCACTGGTTCAGCAGCTTCCTCTCTTCGGAGCTCAGGTCGTGCGAGAGGGAGCTGGTGCCGCACGTTGAGACCAGGACGATGGAACCCATGGCGCCACGTTACCCCGCCGTCCTCAGCGGGCCGCCAGGCGCTCGGCCGGGAGGATCTCGCGCAGGTAGCGGCCGGTCCAGCTGCGCTCGCAGCGAGCCACGTCCTCCGGCGTGCCCATGGCCACGAGCTCGCCGCCGCCGTCGCCGCCCTCCGGACCGAGGTCCAAGATCCAGTCGGCGGTCTTGATCACATCCAGGTTGTGCTCGATCACGAGCACCGTGTTCCCTTGGTCCACCAGCCGGTGGAGCACCTCGAGCAGCTTCCGGACATCCTCGAAGTGAAGCCCGGTTGTGGGCTCGTCCAGGATGTACAGGGTGCGTCCGGTGGCGCGCTTGCTCAGCTCCGTGGCGAGCTTCACGCGCTGGGCCTCGCCGCCGCTCAGCGTCGTCGCCGGCTGGCCCATCCGGATGTACCCGAGGCCGACATCCATCAAGGTGGCCAGCTTCCGGTAGATCTTGGGGATCGGCCGGAACAGCTCGCAGGCCTCCTCGATGGTCATGTCGAGCACTTCGGCGATGTTCTTGCCCTTGTAGCGCACCTCGAGGGTCTCGCGGTTGTAGCGCTTGCCCTTGCACACCTCGCACGGCACGTACACGTCCGGCAGGAAGTGCATCTCGATCTTCAGGATGCCGTCGCCCTTGCAGGCCTCGCACCGGCCTCCCTTCACGTTGAAGCTGAACCGCCCGGATTTGTAGCCGCGCATCTTCGCGTCGGGCGTCATCGCGAACAGCTCGCGGATCAGGTCGAACGCGCCCGTGTAGGTGGCGGGGTTGCTGCGCGGCGTCCGGCCGATCGGCGACTGATCGATGTCGATCACCTTGTCGATCTGCTCCACGCCCTCGATCGAGTCGTGCGGCTCCCACACGCCGCGCGTGCCGTGGAGCTCGTACATCAAGCGGGGATAGAGGGTGTCCTGGATCAGCGTGCTCTTGCCGCTGCCGCTCACGCCGGTCACGCACACGAAGAGGCCCAATGGGATGGCCGCGTCCACCCCCTTGAGGTTGTTCCCTCGCGCGCCGCGCAGCACGATCCACCCGTCCGCCATCCGGGGATCAGTGTACCGGCGCCCGCCGAAGGTCCCTCCCCGTCCGCCGAAGCGCAGCTCGGCAGCAACATCGCGGAGTCGTGCAGATCTGTCTCGCCTCCATCCTCGTGGACGACCAGGAGAGGGCTCTGCACTTCTACACGGACACGCTCGGCTTCCACAAAGCCGCGGATGTGAGGGTCGGCGGCTACCGCTGGCTCACGGTGAGCTCCGGTGGCGACACCGAGCTGCTGCTCGAGCCCAACGCGTTCCCGCCGGCGCGGGAATACCAGAAGGCGCTCTACAGCGCCGGGATTCCTGCCACCATTCTGTTCAGCGACGACCTCGAGGCGGAGGTCGCCCAACTCAAGGAGCGGGGCGTGGTCTTCCGGCAGGACAAGACGGACATCGGTCCCGTGTTCGTCGCCACCTTCGAGGACGGCTGCGGGAACCTGGTGCAGATCGCCCAGCCGAAGCGCCAGGCGTGAGGCGCGCCGAGGCCGGGATCCGAGGATCCCGGCCCCGAGGGACGAACCCGTCGGCTTAGCGGCGACTGCGGCGCACCGCCACCACGAGACTCCCCACGGCCAAGGCCAGCGTCGCCGGCTCCGGCACGGGGGCCGAAGTGGGGGCGACGAGCACGTTCTCCAAGAACCCCTCGTTCTGGAACTCCGCCAGCAGGTTCCAGTTCCACTGGTTGGCGGTCGTGTCGTAGTAGGAGTGGTACACGCGCCCGCCTAAGAGCGTCTCCACGCCGATCAGCAGGTCGCCGGATTGGAGGTTCGGCACGCCCGACAGGTTCGAGAGCTCGATCATCTGGCTCACGCCGCCGTTGTACAGCATCGCATAGATCGACAGGTTCGGATTCAGCACCGGGAAAACCCGGAGGCAGTCCAAGGAACCGCCCGTCGGCAGGATGCCGGCGGGGAGGGTGTGCGCGTAGACGCTGAGCGCCGAGTCGATCGAGAAGAACGTGTTGGTGGGGAAGTTCTGACCGATCACGGCCCGGTTCTGGAGGTTGCCGTACCTCGGGTTGCTGCCCAGCACGATCACAGGCTCCGGGCGCGCCAGCTGCAGGCCGTCGCGCAGGACCGCCATCGGGGTGCCCACGCCGAACGAGTTGATCCTCCAGATCTGGCCGGTGCCCTCGTCGGCGTACAGCAGGTCGTGGTTGAACACCCCGACCTCGTCCCAGTGGACGGTGGTGTACTCGAGGCCCGAGGGCAGGCCCGTTGCGAAGGTGGACACGGCGCCTCCCGGCGTGATGGCGTACACGGAGCCTCCTCCGCCGCCGGCGACGAACGTCGTGCCGGCCGAGAAGCCGGCCCAGATCGTCGGGAGCACCGAGAGCAGAGTCTCCTTGTACGTAGCGCCGCCCGTCTGGGCGAAGTGGCTGAGCGCCTTGGTCGTCCTCTGGATCGTCGCGTACTGCGGCGGAATGGACCCGTACTGGTACTGCACCACGAACCGGTCGTTCCCGGCGTCGTAGCCCATCTTCATGCCGCCGTTCACGGTCGTGTACAGGCTGGCGTTGATCCCGTGGAACGTCGTGATCGTGGCGGAGCCAAGGCAGGAGAGGAGAGCGAGGGAGGCGACGCCCGCCAATCGCCCGCGGCTGCGCGCGTCGCCCCTCAGGCTATCGAGTTGCAGCATCTTCATGGTTCGTATCTCCAACTGGGGGACCGCTGAACCCCGATCCGGGGCGCCCCCACGGTCCCTCGCTGCAACCGAAGTGCCGAGAGGCCGCCCTGTTCCGTCAAACCGGCCTTTGGACCCTGTTCGTACCTGCATCCCTCCGTCTTCGCAAACGGGCGCGCGGCGCACGTCCGAATGGAATCCAAAGCAGCCTGCCGCGCCTCTATCAGTAGGTAGAATGGCCTAGAGGGCCGATCGCGGCCCTCCCCGTCTCGGCCGGACCGCAACGAGGGTCCGGAGGAGGAGAACCATGCCGAAGAAAATCAACGACAACTGCGCGGACTGCGGCGTGTGCGCCGAGGTCTGCCCGGAGCAGGCGATCGTCCCCGGCGACGGCAAGCACGAGATCATCGCCGAGAAGTGCAAGGACTGCGGCGAGTGCGTCGAGGTCTGCCCGTCCGGCGCCATCGAGGACCTCTGACGACCGACCGACCCGCGGAGGGCGGGCTCAGCGCCGATCGGCCCGCCCCGCTCCGCGGCACTCCGAACGGAACTCCCTGGGAGACCGCCCGCAGGTCTGCCGGAACGCCTCGTTGAACCGGCTGGACGAGCCGAAGCCCGAGGCTTCGGCAACGTCCGCGATCGGAAGGCCCGTGGACGCCGGCAGGCGCATCGCGTGGGCGACCCGGTACTGCACCAGGGTTCGAACGAGGGTCGTCCCGAACTCCCTTCGGAACAGGTCCATGGCGTAGTTCGGGTTCAGTCCGACCGACTCGGCGATTTCCGCCACCGTGAGCGGCTCGCGGTAGCGGCGCGCCACCTCCAGCGCCATCCTCGAGACCTTGGAGTGGCTGGGCAGGCGCTCGGACTCCATCGACGACGCAGGACGACTGGAAGCAAGCTCGCAGAGCCGAGACCGCAGCTCCGACAGGGCTTGCCGTGCCGGCCCTGCTTGCCCGCCGGAGATCCAGCAGCCCCAACGCTCGAAGCGCTCGGCGTCCAGGCTGGAGGCCGCTGGGCGCGCGTCCCACAGCATTTCGCCCGAAAGAACCCGCTCCACGAGCGCCTCCGGCAACCCCAGAGCCAGGAACTCCACGAACGGGACCGTGAGCACCCAGTAGGGACTCTCGCTCGTCCAGCCGACCAGCTGGTGGGGCACCGCGGCCCAGAAGAGCGCCAGGCGGCCCCTCGGCACGCGCACCAGCCGGTCGGCGATGCGATAGGTCAGCTCGGCCTGCGGGGCGAAGTTGACCTCCACCTCCTGGTGCCGGTCGGGGCGGCGCATCGCGCTGGGTACCCACCGGTCGCATTCCAGTCCATACGGTTCGTTGAGAGGCCGCGCCGGATCGAACTGCCGCACGGACCTGAGGATACCGGCAAAACGGCGTCCCGCCTGGGGGAGACTCGCGCCGGGAGGTCGATGCGACATGATGCCTGTCTTTCAAGCTTGGGATCCGATGGAGTTGACGTTCCAGGGGCCGAGGTCCGGCAACCCGTACCTCGAGGTGAGGCTGTCGGCGAAGTTCCAGGGTCCTTCGGGAAGCGTCGAGGTGCCCGGCTTCTACGACGGCGACGGGGTGTACAAGGTCCGCTTCCTGCCTGCAGCCCCCGGCTCGTACCGGTGGAGCACGCAGAGCAACACGCCGGAGCTGAACGGCCGCGAGGGGTCGTTCGAGGTCGGCCCGGCCAGGCCCGGCCGGCACGGCCCGGTGCGCGCCGAGGGGCTGCGCCTCCGCCACGCCGACGGGACGCCCCACCTCTCGTTTGGAACCACCTGCTACGCCTGGCCGCACCAGGAGCCTCGCATGCGGGAGCAGACGCTCCGGACGCTCGCCGCCTCGCCGTTCAACAAGATCCGGTTCTGCGTGTTTCCCAAGTCGTACCGCTACAACGAGAACGAGCCGCCGCTCTACCCGTTCGAGGGCAAGCCGATGAGGGACTGGGACTGGAACCGGCCCAACTACGCCTTCCTGCGCCACTTCGAGGAGTGCGTCCGCAAGCTCGACGAGCTCGGCATCCAAGCCGACATCATCCTGCTGCATCCCTACGATCGGTGGGGCTTCGCCAAGATGCCCCGCGATGCCGAAGCCCGCTTCCTCCGGCACGTGGTGGCCCGCTTGGCGGCGTTCCCGAACGTGTGGTGGTCGATGGCCAACGAGTACGACCTCATGCCCGATCGGGACGAGGCGTACTGGGACGGACTGTTCCAGCTCGTGCGGGACGCCGACCCGTTCGGCCACCTGCGGTCGGTGCACAACTGCGGGCGGTGGTACGACCACGCCAAGCCTTGGGTGACCCACCTGAGCGTGCAGAGCGGCGACGTGGCCGCCGGCCGCGACCTGCGGAAGAAGTTCGGCAAGCCGGTGGTGTTCGACGAGGTGTGCTACGAGGGGGACATCGAGGAGATCTGGGGGAACATCAGCGCCCGGGAGATGGTGCACCGTTTCTGGCTGGGCACCGTGTGCGGCGCGTACGTGGGGCACGGCGAGACCTACCGGCACCCCAAGGACCTCCTCTGGTGGGCCAAGGGGGGAGAGCTCCGCGGCGAGAGCCCGAAGCGGATCGCCTTCCTGCGCCGTCTGGTGGAGGAGACCGCGCCGACCGGCCTGACGCCGATGGAGGACGACTGGATGTACTTCCATCGCGGGGCGCGCTCGGAGAACGGAAACGTGCTGATCTACTTCGGCCCGCACCAGCCGTCCTGCTGGCGCATGCCCAAGGGCGGGCCCTGGAAGGTGGAGTGGATCGACCCGTGGGAGATGACCGTGCGGGAGATCGCCAAGGCCGCCGAGGAGGGAGAGGTCGTGGAGCTGCCCTCGGCTCGGCCGTACATGGCGCTGCGCCTGACGCGCGGCTGATCAGCCCCGGCCGGAGAGGCGCCGCTTGAGGTCCTCCAGCTTCTGGAGGGCCTCGATCGGCGTCAGGCGGTTGACGTCGATGGACCGCAGCTCCTCCTCGAGCGGCGAAGGCTCCATGTCGAACAAGGTGAGTTGCAGCCGCTGCCTCTTCGGCTCGACGGCCCGCACCGGCTCCGACTTGCGCTCCAGCTCCGCGAGCACCTCGGCCGCGCGGCGAAGGACCGACGGCGGGACGCCCGCCATGCGCGCCACGTGGATGCCGTAGCTTCGGTCGGTGCCGCCCGGCAGCACGCGGTGCGTCCACACGACCTCCTCGCCGACCTCCTCGACCGCCACGCGGAAGTTGGCGACGCCGCGGATCTGCCCCTCCAGCTGGTTGAGCTGGTGGTAGTGGGTGGCGAACAGCGTCTTGGCGCCGACCTCCGCCAGGTGCTCCACCATGGCCCACGCGATCGCCAGGCCGTCGAAGGTGCTGGTGCCGCGGCCCACCTCGTCCAGGATCACCAGGCTCCTCTGCGTCGCGTGGTTAAGGATGTTGGCGCTCTCGACCATCTCCACCATGAACGTGCTCTGGCCGAGCGCCAGCTCGTCCTTGGCGCCGATCCGCGCGAAGATGCGGTCGCAGAGCCCGATCCGGGCGCCCTTGGCGGGCACGAAGCTGCCGATCTGCGCCATCAGCACGATCAGCGCGTTCTGCCGGAGGTAGGTCGACTTGCCGCTCATGTTCGGCCCGGTCAGGATCATCAGCCTTGGCTCGTCGGTGCCCGGCTGGCCGAGCCGCGTGTCGTTCGGCACGAAGTTCAGCGTGTTGGCCTCGACCACCGGGTGGCGGCCGGAGCGAATCTCGAGGAGGTCCTCCTCGACGACCTCGGGCCGCACGTAGCCGTAGGCCGAGGCGGCCTCGGCCAAGGCGGCCAGCACGTCGACCTCCGCCAAAGCGCGGGCGGTCTGCAGCAGCGGCCCGGCCTGCGCCGCGACCCTCTCGCGCAGCCTCTGGAACAGGTCCGCCTCGAGGGCGACCGCCTTGTCCTCCGCGCCGAGCACCTGGGACTCGTGCTCCTTGAGCTCGGCGGTGATGAACCGCTCCGCGTTGGCCGTGGTCTGCTTGCGGACGTAGTCCTGGGGAACTTTGTCCGAGTTCGCCCTTGAAACCTCCAAATAATAGCCGAAGACGGCGTTGAAGCCGACCTTGAGGCTGGCGATGCCGGTGCGCGCCCGCTCCTGCTGCTCCAGCTCGGCGATGTAGCGGCGCCCGTTCCTGGCCAGATCGCGCAGCTTGTCCAGCTCCAGGTCGTAGCCCTCTCGGATCACGCCGCCGTCCCGCAGCAGGTGCGGCGGATCGGGCACGAGGGCCCGGTCAAGGAGCATCAGCAGCTCGGTGTGGTCGGAGATCTGCTCGCGCAGCTCCTCCACGCGGCCCAGCCCCAGCTTGCGCAGCGGCCCGGCGAGCGAGGGCAGCGCCGCCAGCGAGTTCCGGAGCATGGCCAGGTCCCTCGGTCCGGCCAAGCCCGCCGCCGAGCGCGAGACCAGCCGCTCCATGTCCGCGAGCCTCTTCAGGCCGTCGCGGAGGTCGCCGCGGGACATCGCCTGGTCGACCATCTGCTGGACGGCCTCCTGCCGCTGGCGGATGGCCCCCAGGTCCAGCAGGGGTTGCTCGATCCACCTGCGCAGCATCCTGGCGCCCATCGGCGTGACGGTCTGGTCCAGCACCGCCAGCAGCGTGTACCGGCGACCGCCGTCGCTCAGGTTCTGGGTCAGCTCCAGGCTCCGGCGGGTGGCTAGGTCCAGGCGCATGAAGCCGTCCACGCTGTAGGTGGTGAGCCCCTCGACGTGCGACAGCGGCAGCTTCATGGCCTCGGCGTAGGCCAGCACCATCGCCGCCGCGACGACGGCCTGCGGCTTGCCCTCGACGCCGAATCCGTTCAAGTTCGAGACGCCGAACTGGTCCAGAAGCTTCCGCTCGGCCTGCGCCAGCGCGGGCGGGCCCGCCTCGGTGACGGACACGCCGAGGGCTTGGCGGACGCTCTCCAGCCACTCCGAGACCGCGGGCGACGCGAGGAGCTCGGCGGGGCGCAGGCGGGCGAGCTCCTGCTGCATCCGCTCCTCGGCCTGCTCGCCCTCGAGCTCGGTCACCGCGAACTCGCCGGTGCTCGTGTCCAGAAAGGCCAGGCCCACCCGCCCCTCGTGCGAGCAGACCGCGGCCAGAAAGTTGTTCCGCTCCGAGGACAGCATCGAGTCCTCCATGAGCGTTCCGGGCGTCAGGATGCGCGTGACCCCACGGCGCACCAGCCCCTTGGCCTGCTTCGGGTCCTCCAGCTGGTCGCAGAGCGCCACCCGCATGCCCGCGGCCACCAGCCGGGCCAGGTACCGCTCGACGGCGTGGTACGGCACGCCGGCCATCGGGATCTTCGTTCCGCCGTCCTCGCGGGCCGTGAGCGCGATCTCCAGCGTGCGGGCGGCGACCTCCGCGTCCTCTCCGTAGAACTCGTAGAAGTCGCCCACCCGCATCGCCAGCAGCACGCCGGGGTGCTCGGCCTTGATGCGGAAATACTGCTGCAGCAGGGGCGTCTTGGCTCTCACGGTCGGTGGTCGGGACGCTGAGAGTATCCCCCAAACGCGCCCTCCCCCCATCGGCCGGGCTCCTTCCTGCCACAATGGTTGCCGAGGGAGACGATGAAGGGCCTGCTGTACCGATGGGTTCTGCTGACGGCGAGCGTGGCCGGCGCCGCGCTGGTCGCCAACGCGCTGAGCCTGGCGTTCGTGCTCCACGTCGGCTCCGCCAGGGAGGTGGCGGAGCTGTTCCTGGGCTCCGCGGTGCTCGCTCTGGCGAACGCCACCCTTGGGCGCGTCCTCAAGCTCCTCACGCTGCCGCTTCGCTGCATGACGTTCGGCCTGTTCAGCCTGGTGATCAACGGGCTGATCCTGCTTCTCGTGGCGAAGCTCGACTACGGGTTCACCATCCGGTCGCAGAACCCGCTGGCGGAGTGGATCGCCGCCATCGTGGGCAGCGTGCTGATCACCCTGATCCACGGGCTGCTGCGGGCGCTCGTTCCCGACCCATGATCAGCCGCTACCGCCTCCGCAAGCTGCTGGCGCCGACGGCCGGGTTCCGGCGGTCGGTGCTCGTCACGCTGCTGGGGATTGCGTCGTTCCTGGTCGGCACCGCGCTCAGCTTCCGGGCTGTGCTGCTTCCGGTGCTGGATATCCTCTCCCGCGAGTCGACCAACCTGGTCGGCCGGTTCGTCCCGCCGGAGAGCCGCGAGATGGCCACGCACCTGCTCGGCGGGGCGTTCCTGCTGCTGGGCTTCTACCTGATGTTCCTGGGCGCGCGGCTGGCCCTGAGGCACCTGATCGCCACGCTCAACCCCAAGATGCGCTCGCCGATGGCCGAGGTGTACTGGCGAAGGCAGCAGCGGGATCAGGGGCCGAACATCGTGGCCCTGGGGGGCGGCACGGGTCTGAGCACCCTCCTGCGCGGCCTCAAGCAGCACTCCAGCAACATCACGGCGATCGTCACCGTCACGGACGACGGCGGCAGCAGCGGCCGCCTGAGCCAGGACTACGGCATCCTCCCGCCGGGCGACATCCGCAACTGCCTGGTGGCGCTGGCCGAGGCCGAGCAGGCGATGACCGACCTTTTCCAGTACCGCTTCACCGAGCAGGGATCGTTCAGCGGCCACTCCCTGGGCAACGTGCTCCTGTTCGCGCTGACCCGCCAGGCGCAGGGCGACTTCGAGAAGGCCCTGGAGATCGCCAGCGAGGTGCTCAACATCAGCGGGCGCGTGATGCCGTCGACCCTCGACCGCGTCCGCCTGCGGGCCGTCATGGAGGACGGCACCGAGATCGTCGGCGAGACCGCCATCGTGGACTCGCGCAAGCGCATCCGGAGGATCTTCCTGGACCCCGAGAGCGTGGAGCCGTTCGCCGACGCGCTCGAGGCGATCGCCGAGGCCGACCTCATCTGCATCGGCCCGGGGAGCGTGTACACGAGCGTGATCCCGAACCTTCTGGTGCCCGGGATCGCCCGCGCCATCCGCCAGTCCAAGGCGATCAAGGCCTACATCTGCAACGTCATGACCCAGCCGGGCGAGAGCGACTCGTTCACCGCCAGCGAGCACGTGATGGCGATCCAGGCCAACGTCGAAGGGAGGCTCTTCGACTACGTGGTGACCAACGTGGCCCGGCCGAGCGACGCCCTGCTGCGCAAGTACGAGTCCTCCAAGCAGCACTTCGTGGAGCCGGACATCGACCGCATCCGGGGGCTCGGCTTCCGGGTGATCACCGGCGACTTCATGAACGAGACGGACGTGGTGCGCCACGACCCGTTCCGCGTGGCGGCCAAACTGATGAGGCTGGTGGAGGGATGAGCGGGGGACGCCTGGTGATCGTCAGCGGACCCTCCGGGGTCGGAAAGGACACCGTGATCCGGCGCTGGCTGGAGACCGACCCCCGGACGGAGCGGGTCGTCACGTGCACCACGCGGCCTCCGCGCCCCTCCGAGGTGCCCGGCGTGTCCTACCGGTTCCTGTCGCGGGACGAGTTTCTGGCCATGGCGGAGCGGGGCGAGCTTCTCGAGCACAAGATCGTCCATGGAAACCTGTACGGAACGCCCCTCGACGGCGTGGAGGAGATCCTGCGCAGGGGCAAGATCGCGGTGCTGAGCATCGACGTGCAGGGGGCGGCGGAGGTTCGTGCCAAGCGCCCGGACGCTCTGGCCGTGTTCCTCCTGCCCCCCACCCGAGAAGAGCTGGAGCGCAGGCTCCGTAGCCGGGGAGAGGACAGCGAGGAACAGATCCGCCTGCGGCTCCGCAACGCCGAGGACGAACTGGCGGCCGCAGCCTCCTATCCCGTGCGGATCGTGAACGACGACGTGGACCGCTGCGCCGACGAACTGAGGCGGCTGGTACCGGAGTGAGCATGGAGTTCAAGAAGAAGGCCAAGAAACCCAAGGAGCACGAGAAGCTGATGGCGGAGATCGTGCGGCTCGTGCGCGAAGGAGACCGCCAGCAGGCTTCGGCGAAGCTGGACGAGCTGCTGGAGAACCACCCGGACCGGCTGGACGCGCACGTGTTCGCGCTGGAGGCCTGCCGCCAGCTGGACCGGCACGAGGACGCCCTGTTCGAGATGGCCGTGGTGCTGGCCTTGGAGCCCGAGTACTTCGCCGTGCACTACTTCCTCGCCCAGGAGGCGCTGGCGAGGGGCAACCGGGCGCTCGCCAAGGTCCTGCTGGACGCCGCGTGGGAGATCCGCAAGGACGACGTCCCCAAGAAGCTGCGCGCGGCCGCCTTGGAGAGCCACTACCGCCTTCTGTCGCCGGAAGATCCCCCGCCCGCCGACGCGGACGACGACGCCTGAACGCCCCCGTGCACCGGGTCGGCTCGGGGCACGAGCGGCGACGGCTGCTTCCCGCGGCCGGTCGGGGCCCCTATGTCCCAACGGTGCGGAACTTTCGTGAGAGGCGGGTGCCACTGGCGCTTCCCGATGCTCCCTTGGGATGGAAGCGCGGCACTTCGGGCGGGTTCCGGTCCACGCCGAGCCCGAAGGCGCCTCCGTGACCGCCGCGGGAGAGGCAGCCCCAGGCTCGCCGCAGGCCCGATCCCGCCGGGCGGGGCTCATTTGTCGCTAATGTCCAACACCTTTGTGACGATCGCTGGCAGCCGTTACGGCCAGCTTCTCATTTGTGAAGGAGGCGTGGCACCTTTGTGTGGTACCGGCTCCGCCGAGCGAGAGGCGACACCCGTTCGACCACGGTGAGGCTCCAGAATCTGGGCCGGGCTGCAGCCGCAGTTTCGGGTTCGTCGCGAGACTGCAGATGCAGCCTCGCGGCCGGCCGGTGCCTCGGTGGGGGTCTCCTTTGTCGCAGAGACGCGACATTTGTGGGTCAATCGGTGCCAGCCGCAACGGAACCCATGTCCTTTGTGCGCGGGTGCGACGGTCCGCCGACGGGGCGGGTCGAACGAGCGCCGCACGCCACACCCCCAACCGGCCAGCGACTCTCGTCCCACGCCCATAGCCGCCCGGAGGCCGCCGCGCCCGCACCGAATCTCGGCCGGGAACGGGGCAGAATGGGACGGCCCTCTCAGAAGAAACCCCTGGGCCGAACCGCGCGCGGACGCGAGCCAGGCGCCCACCCACCGCCCGGGAGCCATTCGGTTTCGGCTCTCCGATGCCGACTATCGAGGACGCAACGATGGCGACCAAGAAGCAACTGAGCAAGCTGGTGCGCGTGCCCCTCCGCGAGGCGTGGCGGCACGAAGCCAACGGCTTCACACCTTGGCTGGCAGAGTCCGAGAACCTCCAACTCCTCGCCGAGGCCATCGGCCTGAGCAAGCTGGAGCCGGTTGCCACCGAGCAC
>Ga0209018_1000420_pt1 | contig 39634 bp, 30 predicted proteins | sample YNPBryBLVA2012_FD_185814 | JGI IMG/M metagenome (GOLD analysis project Ga0209018, IMG submission 185814) | Anoxygenic and chlorotrophic microbial mat microbial communities from Yellowstone National Park, USA - YNP Bryant BLVA 2012 (SPAdes)... ...
CCCCCCGCCGCGCGGCCCCGGTTTTGAGGTAGGCTGAATCGGAATGCATGGCTGATTACGGACTGACCTCGCGGGAGCTGGGCATCCTCGCTCGCCTGAGCACGCCGGAGAAAGTTCAGCGCTTCCTGGACGCGCTGCCCTACAACAAGGAGCCGGACGGCCCCACCTGCCGCTCGCCCCGGCGCGTGCTGCGCGACCGCACCGCCCACTGCCTGGAAGGGGCCTTGCTGGCCGCGGCGGCGCTGCGCCTCCAGGGCCATCCTCCCCTGCTGCTCGACTTGGAGGCCGTGCGCGACGACGACCACGTGCTGGCGGTGTTCCGCCGGGGCGGCCTGTGGGGGGCCGTCGCCAAGTCCAATTACACCGGTTTGCGCTTTCGCGAGCCGGTCTACCGCAACTTGCGCGAGCTGGTGATTTCCTACTTCGAGCACTACTACAACCCCTCGGGCGAGAAAACCCTGCGCCGCTACTCGCGCCCGGTGAACCTGGCGCGCTTCGACCGGCTGGGTTGGATGACCGCCGAGCGCGATCTGTGGGAGATCGCCGAGCATCTGCACCGCATCGCGCATCGCCCGCTGCTGCCCAAGGGCGTCCCCCGTCGGCTGAACCGGGTGGACGCGCGGCTGAAGGCCGCGGGGCTGGTGGGCGCGGTGCTCTGAGGGTCTCGGGCGGCAACTGGGCTGCGATAGACTGGGCGCGGATGGCTGCCCATGAGTTGATCCTGCGCTGGCCGGAAGCCGATCTGCGCGGCTTGGGGCTGTGGCGCGAGGCCGGGGTCGGCGCGCTTTGGCTGCCTTGGGAAGCCCCGGGGGAGCGGCGCGGCTTTTTGGCGGCCTGCCGGGAGGCGGGCATCCGCGTCATGGCCGAGATCGAGGGCCCTGCCGGCGCTCTGCCGGCCCAGGCCCGTGCGGCGGGCTTCGGCGGCGTCGTCGTCCTGGCTCCCGAAGGCGAGCGGCAGGTGCGGGAGCTGGCGAGCGGGCAGCGGGATTTGGAATGGTTCGTCTGCTTGAAGCCCGGCCAGATTCACTGGCGGGTGGATCCCGCGCAGGCGGTGCTGGTAGCGGGGTTGTGGCCGGGCAGCCGCCGGGGGGATCCCGCGCTGGCCGGGGCCAGCCAAGCCACGTGGCTGGACGCGAACTCCTACCTGGCGGCGTATCTGCGCGGCCGCTTCCCCGAGCGCGCGGCCTGGCTGGGCTACCGGCCCGATGAGGAGGCTGGGGTCGCCAAGGATCAGCAGGTGGCCTACAGTTCGGTCGAGCTGGCCCTGGCCGAGGCGATGGCGGCGGGCGGCAACTGGGTCGTGACGCTGCCCGAACACTATCGCCAGGCGCTGCTGGCCGGCGAAGCGCGGGCGCAGGCGGCGTGGAAGTCCTTGGCGCGCACGGCGCGCTTCCTGCGGGAGCATGCGGACACCTTCCGGCAGCCCTCGGCCGCGCGCGTGGCGGCAGCGGTGGACGCGCTGGAGGATTGCGCCGAGATCCTGAATTTGCTTTTCCGGCACAACGTCAGTCCGGCGGTGGCGCCCTTGGACGCCATCCCGCCCTACGGGCGGCATCGGATTCTGGTGGCGGTGGGGCTGGCGCGCCGTCCGGCCGGGATCAAGGCGGCGCTGGAATTTGCGCGCGCCGGAGGCAAGGTTCTGGCCGCGCCGGCCGCCGGCGGCGAAGAACCCTGGTGGCGGAGCGCGGAAGTGCGCCGGACCGGCGGCGAGGAGGGGCGCGACTTTTACGCCCTGGGCCGGGGCGCGATCATCGCCTATCGCGAGCCAGTTTCGGATCCCGGCGAGTTTGCCCTGGACGTGATTGACGCCCTGGGCTGGCGGACGCGCGACCTGCGGGTGTGGGGTGCGAACGCGATCGTGGGGCTTCTGCACCAGGGCGCGCAGGGCGGGCTGTCGGTCGAACTGCTCAATTACGGCGGCTTCGAGCGCGACTTCCTGGTTCGTGTGGAAGGGGTATTCAGCCGGGCGACGCTGCGCTCGCCGGAGGCTGCGCCGGCGGTTTTGCGGGCGGCCCGGCGGGGCTCGGGCACGGAGGTCGAGCTGGCGCGGGTCCACCGCGTGGCCGGCCTGTGGCTGGCTTGAGGCGGGTGGGCAGCCGGAGGGCGCCGGTTCAGGATTTGGGTTCGAGCAGGAAGGTGGGCGTCAGCCCGGCCACCATCGAGAAGCCGGAGCCCGAGGAGAGCCACGAGGAGCAACCCTGCACCTTGCCCAAGTAAGCATGGGGGTGCACCTCGATCTGCATCTCGCGCACCTCGAGTTCGCCGTAGTAGAGGATGGGGAAGGGCGCCCGGGCCGCATCCACGCGCTCCTGCACCACATAGGGCGTGCGCAGGGCCCGCTTGATGGCGCGCTCCCAGGCGGCCTGTTCGGTTTCCCAGCCGCGCACGGCGTGTTCGTCGCCGGAATCGTCGTTGGGCTTGAGCACCAGCTTTTCGCGGTGGGCGCGCACGAACTCCATCAGATCTACGGTCTGATCCTGGTAGGTGGTCTTGCGGGGCGCCAGCAGGCGGGTCCAGGGGATGTGCTGGCGGATGGCCTTGCGCTCGGCGGCCGGGAAGTCGGCGGTGAGCGTCTCGTCGGTCAGCAGGTCGAAGATGGCGCGCTTGTGGGCCAGCTCGGAACGGAAGCTGTTGACCACGCAGACCTTGCGGTCGCGGTAAGCCCGTACCAGCGGGTGGGCCAAATCGTAGCGCAGCAGAAACTCGTGCGCCTTGACCCGCCGGTAAACCACGTCAATTTCGAAGGCGCCCTTGCGCAACACGCCCCCCCGGTAGTCCAGTTGGTCCGGCGAAACGATCTCCGCCTCATAGCCTTCCGAGCGGAAGAAGTCGCGCAGCAGCAGGTATTCGCCCTGGGAGGCGGCCTGGAAGGGCTGGCGGAACTCCAGGATTGCGATGCGCGGCCGGCGCTGCCCGCCGAACTGCTTGTAGGCCTTCAGCACGGCCTCCAGAAGGTGCTTGCGGCTGCCCAGCTTGACCAGGTTGTAGCGCTTGCGGAACTCTTTCACCGGCGGGCAATCGTAGAACAGATCGGCCAGCAGGTCGCCGTAAACCATGCCGGCCGGAGTATCGGCGTTGTACTGCACGAAGGCCAGCGAACCGTTGCTGAGGTGGGTGTCCAGCAGCGAGGTGACCGAAAGGAACGGATAGCCCGGGTCAATCGAAGCCAGCATTTTTTCGGCCGGCAGCAGCTCCATGCGGTTCAACAAAGCGGGATTTCCCAGCGCCATTTGTTTGATCCGGTCAATCGCGGAGAACAGCGCTTCGGCCGCTTTGACCAGGTTGTCGTACTGCCGGCGCGTGAGGAAATGCGGGCGCAGGAAGGGGCAAATCAGGCGGCCGCTGTCGGTCAGGTGCGCGGCGCGCATGCGCTCGGCCAGTTCCTCGGCCCAGGCCAAGTCGCGGAACGGTTCGCTCTCCACGATTTTTTGGTAGCGAGCGACAGCGTCTTCTATTTGGTTCATCGCGGACGTAAGAGGCTAGTAACCCTGCCTACCAGTATCGCACAGGGGCGGAAGAAAGCCAAACCTCGGGCCGGCGAACGGAAGAATAACAGCCTTAGAATCAACAGCTTACCGCCGCCAGGAATTTTCCCTTCCGCCCCCCTCAGCCGCCCGCCGAAATCGGTCACAATGGTGGGCATGGACATCCGCCATCTGCGCGTTCTGGTTCTGGCCGCCCTCTGGCTGGCGCCGGCCTCCGCCGACGAGGGCCTGTGGCTGTTCGAGGCCTTCCCCAAGCAGCGGGTGGGGGCTCGCTACGGCTTCCAAGTGAGCGACGCGTTCCTGGAGCGGCTCCGGCTGGCCTCCTTGCGCGTGGGGGCTTCCGGGTCGTTCGTCTCGCCGAACGGCCTGATCTTCACCAATCACCATGTGGCCCTGGACTGCGTGCAGAAGTTGAGCACCGCCGAGCACAACTACGTGGCGGAGGGCTTCTGGGCCGCCGCCCCGGCCGAAGAGAAGCCCTGCCCGGACATGGAAGCCAACCAACTGCTGCGCATCCAGGATGTCACCGCCCGAGTCCAGGGCGCAGCGCGGGCCGAGGCCGGGGACGCCGAGGCGTTGCGCGCCCGGCTGGCGGAAATCGCCCGCATCGAGAAGGAGTGCGCGGCCGCCACGGGCAACCGCTGCGACGTGGTGAACCTGTACTCGGGCGGCCGGTATCACCTCTACGAGTACAAGAAATACACCGATCTGCGGCTGGTCTTCGCCCCGGAGTCCGACATCGGTTTCTTCGGCGGCGATCCGGATAACTTCACTTATCCGCGCTACTGCCTGGACATCGCGTTTTTCCGGGCCTACGAGAACGGCAAGCCGGCTTCTACGCCCCACTACCTGCCCTGGAGCCGGCAAGGCGTTCGCGAGGGTGAGCTCACCGTCGTGCCCGGCAACCCGGGAACCACCGGGCGGCTCATGACGGTGGCCCAGCTTGAATTCTCGCGCGACCATTACTACCCGCTGATCCATCGCCGCCTGGCCTCCTTGATCCGGGCGCTGGAGACTTATAGCGCGCAAAGCGCCGAGAACGAGCGCCTGGCGCACGACAACCTGTTCTCCCAGCAGAACAGTTACAAGGCCTACACCGGCTTTCTGACCGGCCTGCGCGATCCCCGGTTGATGGAGCGGAAGCGGGCCGAAGAGAGCAAGCTGCGCGCCGCCGTGGAGGCCGATCCGGGCAAGCGGGCGCTTTACGCCGAGGCTTGGCCGGCGGTGGCTGCGGCTTACGAAAAATTCCGCCAGTACTACAAGCCTTATTGGCTGCTGGAATACAATCCGCACCGCGGCTCGGACCTGCTGCGGATCGCGCGCGACGTGCTGCGCCTGGCCGTGGAGCGCCAGAAGCCCAACGACCAGCGGCTGCGCGAGTACCGCGACTCGGCCCTGCCCAGCCTGGAGCGCCAGCTCTACTCGCCCGCGCCCATCACCGATTCCATGGAAATCGCGGTGCTGGCGGACTACTTTGAGTTCCTGCGCAGCGAGCTGGGCGGCGAGGATCCCGTGGTGAAGGCGATCCTGAACGGCCGCACGCCCGAGCAGGCCGCGCGAGACTACGTGGGCGCCAGCCGCCTGAAGGAGGTCGCCGAGCGCAAGCGGCTGGCGGCGGATGCCGCCGCCGCGGGCAGCTCGCCGGACGGCATGCTCCGGCTGGCGCGGCTGCTGGATGAGCCGGCCCGCGCCCTGCGCAAGCGGTACGAGGACGAGGTGGAGGCCGCGCTGAACTCGAGCGCCGCCAAGATCGCCCAGGCTCGTTTCGCGGTCTTCGGCCAGGAGGCCTATCCGGACGCTACCTTCACCCTCCGGCTGGCCTACGGGGCGGTCCGGGGCTACCGGGACCGCAGCGGCCGGCGGATCCCCTACGCCACTACCTTCGAGGGGCTTTACAAGCGGGCCACGGGCAAGCCTCCTTACCGGCTGCCCAAGCGCTGGCTGGAAGCGCGCTCCGCCCTGAACTTGAAGACGCCGTTCAACTTCGTCACCACGGCGGACACGCACGGGGGCAACTCCGGCAGCCCCACCGTGAACCGGCGGGGCGAGGTGGTGGGCATCCTGTTCGACGGCAACCTGGAGAGCCTGCCCAACCGCTTCGTTTACACCGAGGAGCAGGCGCGCTCCGTGCACGTCGCGGTCCAAGGCATCGTCGAGGCGCTCGGCAAGGTGTACCGCGCCGATCGCCTGCTGGCGGAGCTGGGCTTCCAGTAGGCGGAACTTCCCGCCGCGCGCTGCGTAGTGGGCTCCAGAGCCATGCTGACCTTCGTTCTCTGGCTGATCCTGCTGGTGCTGTGCTGGCCGCTGGCGCTGGCCGCTTTGCTGCTGTACCCGCTGGTCTGGTTGCTGTTGCTGCCCTTCCGCATCGTGGGCATCGCAGTGGGCGGCGCGCTCCAGCTTCTGTGGGCGATCGTGACCCTGCCGGCGCGCGCCTTGCGGGCGCTCGGGGGCGGCTAGCGCGCCGCCGCTAGGGCAGCGGCTTGAGGATCTTGATGCCGGCCGGCAGCAGGAACAGCTCGTCGGTGAGGCCTTTGTTGATCTCCGCCCGCTCCGAGTACATTTGGAAGATCTTTTCGCCGTCCCGCTCGCGCTCGATCACGAAAGGCCACTGAACGCCGCCCACCTCGCGGTACTTCGAGAAGACGGTGACTTCCTCGATGGGGCGGCGAAGTTTGGGGTCCCGCCGGTAAAAGACCTGCCGGAGGGGCAGGCGGGTCTGGGCGCTCAGGAACACGGTCACGCGGCGGTTGTCCGCGTCGCTGATCTGGACAGCCTCGATGCGCCCGCCCTCCCAGAGGTCCGATCCCTGCCACTCGATGAGCAGTCCGGGCTCGTTCAGCCGCTGGCGCAAGATGTAAAAGACATTGTGCAGGGTGGTCTCGCGGAAGCGCTCGAGGGTTTCCGCCGGGAGCGGGCGCGCGCCGCGGAAGGTGATCTGGTAGCCCTGGCCGTCGGTGAACAGCACCGCGCCGCGGTCCTCGTTGTTGCCGAAGGATTGGCGCTCGCGCACGAGCAGGGTTCCGGGCGCCGGCGCCTCGGGCGGGTTCAGGTAGCGGGTGTAAATGGTGGCCCGGGCCAGGCCGGAGAGCTCCTCGCGATAGAACGAGTAGGCGCGGCCGGATTCGACGCGGTCGCGCATGGCCTGGAAGCGCGCGCCTCCCAGGGCTTCCAGCGCCTCCTGGATCAGGCGGCGGCCTCGCTCCTCGGCGCTCTGGCCGGCCGCCGCAACCGCCGCCAGCGCCGCCGCTATCAGGATCCTCATGGCCGGGAATGGGGCCGTTCGGCGCGGCGCCCGGCCGGCCTCAGGCCGCCGAGCGGATCTGCCGGAACAGCTCCTTGAAGCAGTGTACCGCCTCCTGGGCGCGCGGGTTGGGCTGAGGTTCGCCGAAGTAAGCCCGCGCGAAGGCGCCCATGCCGCACCAGGTGGTTTGCAACATGCCGAGCATCCGCGCGGCGACGGCCTGAGGGGCGCCGGCGCGCACCAGGCGGACCAGTTCGAACTGGGCCCGCGCCACCTCGGCTTTTCGCCAGGGCGAGCTGACCACGGGGAAGCCTTCGACGGCGAACCAGGCGGCGGTGGGCGGCGCCGTCTCGTAATGCCAGTCGCAGATCACCACGTCCCGGGGGACCAGGTCCACCGCCGGGTAGGTCTCGTTCAGACTGGCTTCCCACCTGCCCAGGCCGGTGCGCTGCCCGTCCAGGAAGCGATCGCCCCACATCCACATCTGCCGGCCGGCGGCGGCCAGGTGCTCGCGCAGCAGGCGCACCTCGCCCGCGAACAGCTCGGCCTTGCTGCGGCCGCGGCAGCGCGGGCAGTCCGCCTCGCCGAGCAGGAAGACCTCGTCCATGCCCACGTGGAAGGCGTCGGCCCGGCAGGCTTCGGCCAGCTCGTCTATCAGGTCGAAGACCACGGCATGCACCTCGGGATGCAGCGGGCAATAACTGCGGCAGTAAATGCCCTCGTTGTTGGGGTACTTTCCGGGCGTTTCGTCGAACTCGGGATGGGCGCGGAGCAGGGCGCCGGTGTTCTTGGCCCAGGACTGGTGTCCCAGGCAGTTGATCTGCGGAATCAGGCGCACGCCGGCCGCCCGGCAGGCCTCCAGGAGCCGGGCGGCGTCTTCGCGACCCAAGGCGTTGTCCTCCCGGATCTCGGGCCGGCGGCTGAAGCGGTAGCGGTAGCCGAATTCGAGCACCAGGACGTTGACGCCCTCCTTGGGCAGGGCCTCCCGGATGAAGCGCTCGGCCAGCTCCATCTCGTCGGGCCGGGGCGCACTACAGTGCAAGCCGCGAACGTCGGCGGCCGGCGCCGCGGGGGCGGCGGCCGCGGTGAGCGCGCCGGCGCCCTCCAACAGGGTTCTACGGGTGATCCGGGCCATGCCTGACAGCATGGCACAAGCCGAGGGCGGCGGCGCGGGCTTCAGCGGGGCGCCGCGCCCAGAAAACCTTCCTCGTAAAAGGCGGGCCGGTAGCCGCGCTCGGTCGCCCAGCGGATGGCGCGTTCGACCCGCTGGCGGAAATCCGGCTGGTAGGCCACGTAATCGGGATAGAAATACTGTTCGTGAATCATCAGCTCGAGGACCTCGGCCTGGTGCGGGTCGGCCGCCACGCGCTCCAGGTGCGGGACGATCCCTTCCAGAGGCACGGTGTTGATGACCAGGTCGTGGCGCAGGAAGATCAGGTCCTCGCGCGTATCCTTCCAGTAGTCCCTGGCCAGCAGATGCCGCCACTGGGGGGTGAACAGATAGTAGGCGACGCGGGGCAATCCGTCCCGCTCCTCGAAGTAGCCCACCAGGCCGCGGACGCCTTCCTGTCGGAGGGCGCGCCCGGCGGCCAGGGTGGCCGCGCCCCAATGGATGGTGGTGAACGGGCTGATCAGTTCCGGACCGGCGAAGCGCTCGATCTCGCGCGTCACCAGGCGGTAATCGCGCCGGATTTGCTCGGCGGAGGCGTACAGGTAGGGGCGGTCGGGATCGTTGGCCCGGGCGTGGAAGGTCAAGCGCATCCAATCGGCGCCGGCGCGCCACTCCGAGCGGAACCGGTCCGGCATTTCCGAGAGATTGAAGCCCTCGGTTTCGTAGTAGATGTTGTGCTGGATCTTGGCCCCGTACTTTCGGTGCATCTCGCGCCAGAAGGCCAGGTACGGGTTGTCGAAGATGGAGCGGTAGCGGCCGGCGTTGCGCGCGAGGTCCCGCAGGAACCAGATGTTGTCGTCGGTCGAGACGCGGTAGCGCGGATAAGAGTCGCGATCCCAGAGCACGGTGACGGCCTCGCGCCGCCCCCCGGGCGCCTCGGCTACGATGCGGGTCTCGGGCGCGCGCAGCAGCACGGTGGTTTGAAACCCACCCTCCCGCACCGGGACGGGGGCGCCGTTGATGCGCACCTGTCGCGCGCCCGTGGCGCGGCCCGCGACCACGATGCGCAGGCCGCCCGCCTCGCTCCGCCCGTCGTGCCGGTTGAGGATCGCGCCGTCGGCGGGCGCCAGGATGCGCAAGGCTGGATCGGGCTCCCAGGGGAGCCGCTGCGAACGCCGGGGCGAGCGCAGCTTGTGGAGCGTCCCGGCCCCGGCCTCGGTTACGTACAGGGTGTTCAGTTCCGGACCGCCGAAGGCCACGTCGGTGGGGCGCGGCCCCGGCACGGGGTAGGTTTCAAGCCGCCGACCCTCGGGACTGAGCGCCGCCACCTGGCCGGCGCCCTCCAGCGCGACCCACAAGCAGCCCGCCTCGTCCAGCGCCATGCCGCCGGGGCGGGCGGGAGGCTCGAAGCGGGCGATCCGGCGGCCGCGGCCGCGGGCGTCGAACCGCCAGAGATCCCCGGCGGAGTCGGCTACGTAGATCCGGCTGCCGTCGGCGCTGCACGCCAGACTGCGGGGGCGATCCAAGCCGGCGGCGAAGCCGCGAAGTTCTCCGCCCGGCTGCCACCGGCAGATGCGGCCGCCGGCGGCGTCGGCGACCCAGAGGCTGCCGTCGGGCAGGGCCGCGACGTCGGTGGGTTCGATGGGCACGCCCTCGCAGCGCTCCAGCACGAGGGTGACGGCGCGCCACGGGGCGATCCGGAGCACGGCGTGCCGGAGCGGATCGGCCACCCATAAATCGCCGGCTGCGTCAAAGGCCAGGCCCGCCGGACGGCCTCCGGTCCGGAAGAACCACTTGCGCTCGTTGCCTGCCAGCAGGTGCGCGATCGCGCCGCCCGGCGCCTCCGTTGAGAGGAAGGGCTCGCCTTGCGGGCTGAAGGCCACGGCCGCGGCGCCCGGCAAAGGCGGTTGGGCCTGGAGCGCCAGCAGGAAGGCTAGCGGGAGCCACATCACAGCCCCATTGAACCACGAGGGGCGGGCCCCTCGCCCGCGCCGGCGCTTCACAACAGGATCGCGCCCTCGAGATAAAGCGCCGCCTGGCCGCGCAGCAAGACGCGCTCTCCCCGCACTTCGCAAACCAGTTCGCCGCCGCGGCGCGAGAGTTGCCGGGCGTGCAAGGTCCTTTTGCCCAGCCGCGCCGCCCAATAGGGGGCCAGTGTGCAGTGGGCCGAGCCGGTCACCGGATCCTCGGGCACGCCGGCGGCGGGGGCGAAGAAGCGGGAGACGAAATCGGCCTGCCGGCCCGGGGCGGTCACGATGACGGCGAACATCTCGACGCGGGCCAGCGCGCCCGGGTCGGGCCGCAGCTCGCGCACCTGGTCTTCGCTCGGGTAGACCGCCATGTAGTCGCGTGCTTTCCAGACCTCAGCGGGCGGCAGGCCCAGAGCCTCGATCAAGCCGGGCGGCGGTTGGGCGGGGGCCGCCGGGCGGGCCGGGAAATCCATCTCGAGCCACTCTCCCCGCCGCCGCACGGTGAGCAGCCCGGAGCGGGTGTGGAAGCGGACCTCATCGAGGGCAGGCTGCCAGTACCGGAAAACCGCCCAGGCCGCAGCCAGCGTGGCGTGACCGCAGAGGTCCACTTCCACCGAGGGGGTGAACCAGCGCAGCTCGTAGTCCTGGCCGCGCGGCAGCAGGAAGGCGGTTTCCGAGAGGTTGTTCTCGGCGGCGACGGCCTGGAGCAGTTCGTCGGGCAGAGGCTCGGGCAACAGACAGACCGCGGCCGGGTTGCCGGCGAACCGCCGGTCGCTGAAAGCGTCAATCTGGTACAGGGGGATCCGCACTCCTGCCAGGATACGCAAATCCCCGGCGCGCTGCGCTTACTTGCCCGGAGTTTTCGGGTACCAGCCGGTGTAGACGAGTTTGTTCAAGGCGGCGTCCAGATCGGAAGTATCCTCGGCCAGCGCGACGGCGATCTTCAGGGGCACCTCGGTCTGATCGAAGTAGCCGGTAAACAGCAAGGCGCCGGGCCCTTCGGCCGAAAGCGGCAGCGTCTCGTAGGTGTGATTGCCGGTGCGGAAACCTACGGCCAGGCGGCGCCGGCCTTTGCCGCCGGTCTCGCGGTTTTCGGGGTAGCCGTCGCCGTCGGCATCAATGTAATCGGGGAAGCCGAAGGCGCCGTAGGCGTCCACGTAGAACTCCGCCGGCGGGCCGGTGCGGCCGCTGCCCGCCGAACCGTGGGGCAGCAGAGCCCGCACGTTGGCGTTGACGTCCTTGTAAATGGTGGCGCTGTGCGTGCCGATGGGCGAGGTGACCGTCATGCGGAGGTTGCTGGTGCGGTCGAAGTAATCGGCGTCGGCGATCTCGGCCACGCCGATGATGACCATAGGCTGGCCGTGATCAACGGTGGCGACCATGAGCGTGTCCTGCGGCCTGCGCCGTGCGGCCCAGGCGCGCCCCACGCCCACGGCCTTGTCGAATTCGATCACGTCCCAGGCGGCGCCCGCGAAGTGGTTCGAGTGCGACTGCTTGTCAATCGAGGCCGCCTCCACCATGAGGAAGAAGGGCTGCTTGCCGTCGGGGCCGGCCAGGATTTCAATCGCCTTCTGGGTCATCAGATCCAGGAAGGGCTGATCTTCCCAGCCTCCGAAGGAAGGCAAAGACTCGCTGCCCGGCCGGAGCAGGCGCAGCTTGTCATAGGCCACGTTCATGTGGGCGGTGGAGGCGGCGCGCACGCCGCTGGCGTGCAGAGTGGTCTGGGCGGTCTTGAAGATGCCCACCAGGAGCCTGTCGCCGCCGGCGGCCTTGAGTTCGCTGGCGGTCTTGACGATCTTGTAGCCCTTGGCGGCGAATTCGGCCAGGATGTCGCGCTTGTCCGGGCGGAGGGCGGGGTCGAAGCTCTCGCCGCCGCCGCCCATCAGCACGTCGGGCGCGGGGCGGCCGCCCAGGAAGGGATTCTCCAGATACTGGCGGACGATCTCGAAAGCGGTGTCGCGATCGCCGCTGTGGGCGGCGAAGGCCGCCGGGGTGGCGTCGGCCACCGAGGCGGTGGTGACGATGCCGATCCGGTAGCCGAAGCGGCGCTTGAGGTATTCGGCGATGGTCTCGATGCGCGGATTGTCCAGCGCGTAGGGCAGCGTGGCGGCAGTGGCAGCCGAGCCGAAGGCGCAATCAGTCCCGTCGGGAAACACGCTCAGACCGCCGTCGAAGGTCTTGTTGCCCGTGGCCAGCGCCGTGGCGGTGGGCGCCGAATCGGGGATGACTTTATCCAGGCTGTGATGCATGATGGCGCCGGAGACCGGCATGCGGTCCATCTCCAGCAGGCGATCGTAAAAGCCCTGGCGCAATCCGGGGACGCCGGGGGCGGTTTCCACCGAGCGGCTGACGATGCGGCCGGCATCGCGCCAGGCCTCCGTCATGCCGTCGCCGATGTACAGGATGACGTTCCTGGAGGCCGCGGGCCGCGGGAAGGGCTGCACCAGGATGTCGCGGACGTCGCGGAATGTGCCCTGAGCGGTGACCAGTTGAGCCTCCAGGCGCACCCAACCGGGCGTCGGGAAGCCGACCATCTCCGCTCGCCAGACGGCATCGCGAGCGGTGTCGCAGTCCAGGTCCGCCGCCGTGGGACCCGAGAAGACCTTGCTGATGTCCACTCCGTTGACGGTGACGGTCAACACGCCGCCCGAGAGGTTGCGCGTCGATCACCAGATCCACGCGCTGATCCTCCAACAGGCGGGTGCGTTCGGGAAGAGCGATGCTCAGCAGTTGGGCCTGAGCCAGGCCGGCGGCCGCCAGCAGCGCGGGCGGCAGGGCCGTTCCAAGCGTGAGAAGTCTCATATAGTGACCCCCCAAGGGCGACACTCCTATCACCGGGGCCCTGTGGCTGTCAAGCGCCCCCGCGGGGCCTGTCGCCTCAACGGGTTAGCCCCCGGTCTCGCCTGGTCTCGCCGCCGCTACGACTAAACCGCCGCCTAGACGCCCTGGCGCAGCCGCCGGGCCAGCTCGCTCAAGGTCTGGTTGGTCGCCGGGCGGTAGTCCTTGAGCGGGAGGATGCGCTCGTGGATGGCATCCAGCAACCAGCTCGTCTGAGGGTAGAACAACTCCTCCAGCTCGGCCGCCGGCGTGATCCAGTTGCGCGCCCCCAGGACCACCGGCGGCGCATCCAGGTAGTCGAAGCAAAGCTGCGTCAAGTTGGCCGCCACGGTCTGCATCAGGCAGCCGCGCTCGACCGCGTCGGAGACCAGCAGCACCTTGCCGGTCTTGCGCACCGATTCGGCCGGCAAGGCGTAATCCAGGGGATTGGCCGTGCGCAGATCAATCAGCTCCGCCGCCAGGCCCCAGCGGCGCGCCAGCTCCTCGGCCGCCTCGACCGCCTTGTACAATGGCGGCCCGAAGGTGATGATCGTCAGGTCCCGGCCCCGGCGCTTGAGCGAGGGCTGGGAAAGCTCGATCTCGTAATACCCCTCGGGCACGCCGCCTTCGGCGAACAGCTCGCCGTAATCGTACAGCTTCTGGCTCTCGAAGAAAATCACCGGGTCGGTGCCGGCCAGCGCGGCGTTCATCATGCCCTTGGCGTCGTAGGGCGTGACCGGGTAGACCACCTTCAGGCCCGGGATGTGATGCACCAGCGCCGTCCAGTCCTGCGAGTGCTGGGCCCCGTACTTGGCCCCCACCGAGACCCGCAGCACCACGGGCATGCTCAGTTGGCCGCCCGACATGGCCTGCCACTTGGCCAACTGGTTGAAGATCTCGTCGCCCGCCCGCCCCATGAAGTCGGCGTACATCAGCTCGACCACCGCGCGCCCGCCCTCCAGGGCGTAGCCCACCGCCGCACCCACGATGGCCGATTCGGCGATGGGCGTGTTGAACAGCCGATGATAGGGCGCCAGCTCGGTCAGGCCCCGATAGACTCCGAAAGCGCCGCCCCAGTCGCGATTCTCCTCCCCGAAGGCGATCAGCGTGGGGTCGGCCGCAAGACGGTGCACCAGCGCCTCGAAGATCGCGTCGCGCAGGTTATAGACCTGCATGCGCGGCAGCGGCTTCCCATCGCGCCACCCCGTCCGGCTCTTGGCCCGGATCTGCCGGAGGCGCGGGTTGTCGGAGGGATCCTGGAGCAACTCGGGCGGGCGGTCGTCGAAGCGCTCGACGCGCCGGCCGGAGAACATCAGCGAGCCGATCAGCTCGCTGCCCGGCGGCAGGCGCGGGGAAACCTCCAGGTCCGCCGCCAGGCGGAACATCTCGAAGACCACAGCCTCGCGGGCGGCGCGCTCGGCGGCCAGCCGCTCGGTGGAGAACAATCCCGCCTCGACGAGCTTGCGCTCGAAGGCCGGGATAGGGTCCAGCGCCCGCCAGGCTTCGATCTCTTCCTTGGAACGGTAGCTGGAGGCATCCGAGGGCGAGTGGCCGCTGTAGCGGTAGGTCACGCTCTCCAGCAGCACCGGGCCGCGGCCCTCCAGCAAGATTTGCTTCTTGCGCCGGAAGGCGTCCAGCACCGCCAGCGGGTCCATCCCATTGACGCGCTCGGCGTGCATCTGCTCGGGATTGACGCCCGCGCCGATGCGCGCAATCTGGCGGCAGCCCATGGTTTCCCCCAAGGGCTGGCCGCCCATGCCGTAATGGTTGTTCACGGCGTGGAACAGGATGGGCAGGCCCCCGCCCAGCGCCGGATCCCACAACGCGCGGTACTGGTCCATGGCGGCGAACGTCATGCCTTCCCAGACCGGCCCGCAGGCGAAGGCCGAGTCCCCCAAGTTGGCCACGACGATCCCCGGCCGCCGGTTCACGCGTTTGAACAGGGCGGCGCCCGGCGCGATGGAACCGGATCCCCCCACGATGGCGTTGTTCGGGTAGATGCCGAAGGGCGTGAAGAAGGCGTGCATCGAGCCGCCCATCCCGCGGTTCAGCCCGGTCTGGCGCGCGAAGATCTCGCTGTAAGCGCCGTAGAGGAGAAACTTGACCGCCAGCTCGGCGACGGATCCGCGGTGATCGCGCTCCAGTGGCCGCAAGAGGGCGCCGTCCTGGCAGCCGCGCATGATCTCCAGTAACTGCCCCTCGCTCATCTGGCGGATGGCCGAGAAGCCTTTGGCCAGGATCTCGCCGTGGCTGCGGTGCGAGCCGTAGATGTGGTCCTCAGGCGCCAGGGCGAAGGCCATGCCCACGGCGGTGGCCTCCTGTCCGATCGAAAGATGCGCCGGCCCCAAGTGCTGGTAGCTCACCCCCCGGCAGGACCCCTTGAGCTTGACCTCGCTCAGGATAGTCTCGAACTCACGGATGATGCACATATCCAGCCAGATCGCCAGCCACTGCTCGGGCGGCAGCGCGGCCAGCTCCTCGGCCAGGCTCTTGCGGTAGGCGTTCAGCTCGATGTCGCGAAAGACGATCCGGCCGGGCGCCAGCGCTTCGGCCGGCTGGATGGGAATGGACTTGGGCATGTCGCCTCGATCCCTCAGGGAGCCGCGATCTCCTCGATCTGCTCGATCCGCTCCCGGAGCAGCCTCAGGAAGCGTGCGCCCGCGGCGCCGTCCACCACCTGGTGGTCGCAGGTGAGCGAAAGTCCGATGTGCTCGACGAACTCGACGGCCTCGCCGCGCCGCACGGGCTTCAGCTCGATCGCGTTCACCCCGAGCAAGGCCACCTGCGGCGGGTTCAGTATGGGCGTGAAGGATTCGACGCCGTAGACCCCCAGGTTGCTCACCGTGAAGGTGCCGCCGCTCAGATCCTCCGGTGCGATGGTCCCTTCCAGCGCCTGCCGGGTCAGGGCGCGCACGCGCTCGGCCAGCTCGCGGAGCGAAAGCCGCTGGCTGTCGCGCACCACCGGGGCCAGCAGGCCGCGCGGCGTCTCGCAGGCGAACGCCAGGTGGACCGAGCGCCGGCGATAGAGCCGCCCCTCGATCAATTCCGCGTTCAATTCCGGCATCTCGACCAGCGCGCGGACGGCGGCGAACATCACCAGCTCGTTGAGGTTCACGTCCGGCTCGCCCCGCTCGCGGTGGGCCGTCTTGAAGCGCTCGCGCAAGCGCAGCAATCCCGCGGCCTGGGCGGAGCTGTGCAGGGTGTACTGCGCCGACTGGGCCAGCGATTCGCGCATCCGCCGGGCGATCCGCTCGCGCACTCCGCTGAGCGGCACGCCGGGCTCGCCCGGCTCGCCCCCGGGGGCGGCGGCCTCCAGGGCACGCCGCAGATCCGCTTCCAACACCCTGCCTCCCGGACCCGAGCCCGTCAGCGCGCCGGGATCCAGGCCGTGCTCGGCCGCCCAGCGCCGGGCGCGCGGGCTCAGTCGGGCGGCGCCCGCCTGATCCTCCCTGACGGGCGCCGGGGCCGGCGGCGCCGCCGCTTCCGCCTGAGGCGCGCCCCGCCGCGGGCGGAAGGCCTCCACCGGCTCGCCGGGCTGGCCGATCACCCCCACCACCGAAAACACCGGCGCCGTTTCGCCCTCCGCCACGAAGGTCTCAAGCAACACCCCCGCGGCCGGCGCGTTCAGCTCGAAGGCGGCTTTCTCGGTCTCGATCTCGGCCACCGCTTCGCCCGCCGCCACCGCCTCGCCCGGGCGCTTGAGCCAGCGCACCAGCAGGCACTCCTCGACGGTGACGCCCGGCTGAGGCATTTCGATCGGCGTGGCCATTGCGCTCCGCCCGCCTTCAGGAGAACGTTTCCAGCAGGCGCCAGCCCGCTTCGATGAACTGCGCCAGCGTCCGCTGCGTCGCGCCGTAACTGATGAACTCCTCGGGCCGCATGCCCTCGGGCTGGTAGGCGCGCACGAATTCGGCAAGCCGCGAAAGCCGCCCGACGACCTCCGGAGGCGGCGCCTCCTGGATGCGCTCGCACCGGGGCAGGGCGTGCGAGAGGAACAGCTCCTGGTAAGCGGGCGCGATGGAGACCACCAGTTCGGCGCCCGCCAGCTCGGTCAGGTGATACGCCCCGCGCAGGGCGGCCACCAGAAGCAGCGCTTCGTAACCGCGCTGGCGGTAGAGCGCGTAGGCCCGTTTGACCACTGCCAGTCCGGCCTGGCGTATGTCGGATTCGCTCAGGCCGGCGCGCCCGTCTTGGGCCACCTCGCGCAGATAGTCGTCCAGGCGCCCGATCATGATGACCGCGAAGCAGCGCCCGGGTGGGAGGCCGCGCTCGCGCGCCCGGCGCAGCCCCGCCCGGTAGCGTTCCGCCACGGCCAGCACCTGGGGCACCGTGAAACTGACGGTGGCCGTCACGGTGATGCCTTCGGCCACAGCCTCTTCCAGTACATCCAGCCCGGCCGCGGTGGCGGGCAGCTTCACTGCGATGTTCGGCGCCCAGGCGCCAAACCGCCGGGCCATGCCCAGCATCGCCTCCCGGTCGCCCGCCCGGGCGGGATTCACCTGGGCGCAGACGTAACCCATGCGCTCGCCGCTGCGCCGGTGCTCGGGCGCCAGGCGGGCGGCGGCGCGGCGCACCACCAAGCCCATCAGGGCCTCGGCCTTGGCTTCCGGCGCCGGATTCCCCTCCAAAACCTGCCGGATTTCCCCGGACCAGACGGCGCGGTTATTCTCCAGGGCCAGCCGGACCAGAAAGGGATTCGTGGTCACACCCACGGCGCCCCGTTCCAAGCCCAGCTCGAGCTCGGCGGGCTCGGCCGAGTCATGCCACCAACAGGTGCGCGTGGAGCGGATCAGCCATTGCAAATAGGTTTCGGCGCTCGCGCCTTCCGGCGAAGACGCGCCGCCTGCGCTGCTCGGCATGCCGGAAGCGGGCATTATACCATGCGCTTTCGGCCCGCCTCGACCGCGCTGCGCCGCCTTAAAATTGCAGCTTCAATCCCAACTGAATTACGCGGTTCGGCTCGCCGTTGGCGATGATGGTGGCCGAGCTGGGCAGCGCCGCCGCCACGCAGCAGGTCTGCCCGAACAACGAGCTGGTCACGGTGGGCGAGCCCGACGTGGCGTTGCGCGGATTTTCAAAGTTCGGGTGATTCAGCACGTTGAAGAACTCGCCGCGGAATTGCAGCCGGAGGTTTTCGCGGATCTGGAAGCTCTTGAGCAGGCCGCCGTCCAGGTTCCAGAAGCCCGGGCCGCGAATGATGTTGCGCCCGATGCCCACCCCGCCCGGGGCCGGGATGCAGAAGGCGCTCTGCGTGCCCAACACCTGCCGGCAGTTGTCGGCGTCAATGTCGGCCACCTGGAAGACCACCGGGCCTTTGATTTTCGGCGCGTATTGCAGCTTGGCTTCCGGCAGGGGGCCTTTCAAATCGGCGCGCGAAACCTTATAGCCGTTCTGGGTGCGAATCCCGCTGTTGATGGTGAAGGGCTCGCCGCTCTGGAAGGTGTAAATGCCGGTGAGGCTCCAGCCGCCGGCCAACTGATTCAGCCAGCCGGGCAGCGCGCTGCCCCACTTGCGTCCCCGGCCGAAGGGCAGCTCCCAGATGCCGTTGGCCACGATGACGTGCGTATTGTCGAAATCCGAGACCGCGCGGTCCAGGCGGAAATTGCGCACGTCGGTGGGCGTGCGCGAATTGGTCGAGCTGAGCCCGCCGCCCGAAGTGGCGGCCACAGGGTCCACCGACATGTCGTCAATGGACTTGCTCAGGGTGTAAGAAGCGCCCAGTTCGAGGCCGCCCGAAAAGCGCCGGCGGAGCTGAGCGAACATGCCGTGGTAAATCGAGCTGCCGCCGGAATCGAAATAGAACAGCTCGCTGAACTGAGGATTGGGCCGGAAGTAATTGGCCGGGAAGCCGCGCGAGACGATGTCGCGCTGGTCAATGCGGCGCGCCACCTCTCCCAACCCGTTCTGGCGGAAGTCCGAGGTCCAACCGTTCAGCACTGAAGCGGGCGCCAGGGCCAAAAGCAGGGCGGGAGGCGTCCCGGTCACCCCCGCCGGGCAGCCCGTGCCGTCCAGCCGGCAGCCGGCTTGCAGATTGCGCTGCGCGATCAGGAAGGACTCCAAGAAGCCCGGCTGGTCGGTGCGGAGCTGGTTCAGATCATAGGCCCGATACAGGCGCGTGCCGCGCTTGCCGATGTAACCGATCTGCCCGATCAGGCTCTTGGGCAACTCGCGCTGGATGGTGAGCGACCACTCGTGCACCGTGGGCAGTTTCAAGTTGGGATCGAAGGCGCCCACGTTGGGCGCCACGCCAAGCACGCGCGGCGGGGGCGCCAGCTCGGAGCTGGGCCTGGCCGAGGGCGTCCCCAGGGTGAAGGGCTTGACCAACTGGAGGAGCTGGCTGAGCCGGACGTCGTTGGGCACGTCGCCGCAGGGGGCCGAAGCCGCAGCACTGTCCTGTACGTTGACCTGGCATTGCAGGAAGCTGCCGGGCACCTTGCCGCCGATGGCGGTCACCTGGAAGCTCGAGATGGTGTCGAAGGCCAGCCCGTAGCCCAGCCGGAACACGGTTCGGCCGCCGGGCGACCAGGCCACGCCCACCCGGGGCGCCAGGGCGGCGGCGTTACGGCGCTGATACCAGCGGTTGGCCCGCACGAACCGCACCGGCCCTTGCGAGCCGTCCAGCGCCTTGTCCGGGACGTATACGCGTTCGGCCCCGTCGGAGGGCGGCAGGTTCAGCTCCCAGCGCAGCCCGTAAGTCATGGTCAGGTTCTGCCGGATACGCCATTCGTCCTGGAAGTAAAGGTTGTACTGCTTGGTGCGGGTGCCCAGGGTGAACAAGTCGGGCACGAAGACGTCGCCCTTGAGGTCCGCCTGGTAGCCCTGCTTCACCTGGCCCACCAGACCGGCCAGCTCGGCGATGGCTTGTTCCAGGTTGTTGCGGTCGCTGGCGTTGATGGCGGCGGCGGGCGGTAGAGTCCAGGCCGGATTCTCATTGAGGGGCGAACGGCGCGTGCGGCTGAAGATGATGGTCGGCGTAAGGTTGAAGCCGCCGGGGGCGCCCCGTTCGTCGTTGTGGCGATAGAAGCGGAAATTCAATCCCATGCGGAAGCTGTGCGAGCCTCGCGTGTACCCCAGATTGTCAATGAGCTGGAAGGTGCTTACGGCGCGCTGGGTGTGCGGCGTATTGCAGTAGGGCGTGTCAATCAGGCCGAAGGAATCCGTGCCGAAGCACTCCTGGGCGTAGGGCGGAATGGCGTCTGCGTTAGGGTTGGCTTCGCGCAGGTTGAAGCGGAAGTTGAAGCGGGAAAAGCCGGCGGTGAATTCGTTGACGACGGTGGGGGAAATGACCCGCCGGTAACTGAGGGCGACGTTCTTGCCCGAACGGTTCACGGTCCCCATGGGCGGGAAGCCCGGGAAGACCGAGGGGCGCGCGTTGAGCAGATCGCCTTCCGAGGTGTCCCACTCCGAGCCGAGGTAGCGCACGAACAGGTTGTTGTAGTCGTTGAACTGGTGGTCAATGCGCACCATGTAGTGCGGCCCGGTGAAGCGCGAAGGCGGGTTCCAGGCGTAGCCGCCGGTGTTCAGGCCGTCGCCTACCGAGTAAGTATTGGGCAGCGGGAAGCTGTCCACCAGGGCCTTCACCGCCGGATCCACTCCCAGGCGCAAGGGATCGTTGGCCGGGATGCTGTAGGAGGCCACGCAGTTGCTGGTGACGTTGCCGCCGCACAGCGGCACTTCCGGGCGCAACTGGCCGGTCCGGGCGTCCACCAGCCGGGGCGAGTTGCGCGTGATGGGCACGCCGTCCAGCACCAGCGGGCTGGCCGGGTTAGGCACGAAGTAGCGGAAGACGCCCGACTTCAGCGTGGACGTGTAAACCAGGGGCACGCCGAAGGATTGCGAAATGGGCAGGGCTTGCTTGATGCGGTTGCCCTGGTAGCTGCCGAAAAAGAAGGTCTTGTTCTTCTGGATGGGGCCGCCGGCGTTCAAGCCGAACTGGTTCAGCAGGAGCACGGGGCGCTCGATGCCGTCGGCATTGTTGAACCATTCGTTGGCGTTGAGCACCGTGTTGCGATGGAACCAGAACAGGTCGCTGTGGAACTCGTTGGTGCCCGAGCGGGTGGCCACCGCCACGTTGGCGCCGCTGTTACGGCCGTACTCGGGGGTGGCGTTATGGGTCACCACCCGGTACTCCTGTACGTTGTCCGGATTCAGGCGATGGATGTTGCCCTGCGGATTGGGCACCGAGGATTCGTTGGCTTCGATGCCGTCAATGGTGACGTTGTGGGCCCGATCGCGGGAGCCGAACACATGGGTGCCCGAGCCGACGCCCATCGTGGTCCGCTGCACCAACCCGGGCTGAAGCACGATCAGCGCCAGGGGATTGCGGCCGTTCAAGGGCAGCTCGGTCACCCCGGTGCGAGTCACCACGTCGCTCACCATGGCGTGCGTGGTCTCCAGGCGCGCGGCGGTAGCCTCCACCTGAACCACCTCCGTCATGGCGCCCACCTTCAGGCTGGCGTTGACCACCAGGGGCACGCCCACCGAAAGCACATTGCCCGTGCTGGAGAAGGTCTGAAAACCAGCCTGGCTTACGGTGACCGTATAGACGCCCGGCGGCAGGGCGTCAATTGCGTAGCTGCCCGCCGAACTGGTGGTGGTCTCGTAGGTCACTCCCGTGGCTTCGTTCTTGGCCGTCACCTTGGCGCCGGGAATCACGGCCCCCGTGGCGTCCGTCACCGAACCCGTGATGCGCGAGGTGCCCACCTGCGCCCAAAGCGCACCGGCCAGAGCCAGCGCCAGCAAACAACTCACCGGCGATCGCGTGACAAGGCTCATGCTCACACCTCCCCGGAATCGGGGACATTATACACTAAGGGCCGCCGCCCTGCGCGGCCGCTGCGCCGCGGGGCGGCTCCGACGCGCTGACCTCGGGGGCGGCTTGGGGACGCCGGAGGGGATGAGCCCGTGAGCACAAGATGGTTCTGGCCGCCCGACAGGAGGGGATCCGGGCCGCCGGCCGAGGATGGCCGGGCGGTGAAAAACAGTAGGCGCGGGGCGCTGGAAGCGCTAGAATGAGGGGTGGCCCATGGGCGCCGTCCGGTGGCTGCCGGCTGCGCTGGTCTTCGGGCCTGTGTTGTGGGCCGAGGGCGGCGATAACCGAGGGGCGCCCTCCTACTCGGCGGCCGGCGTCGTCAATGCAGCCAGTAACGTGCCGGGACCGCTGGCGCCTTACGCCATCGCGTCGCTGTACGGCTCGGGACTGGCCTATTCCAAGCGCGCGGTGAGCGAAAAGGATCTGCGGGCCAACATGCTGCCCACCGAGCTGGACGGCGTGCGCGTGCTGGTGGAAGGCTCGCCGGCCCCGCTGTACTACGTCTCGCCGGAGCAAATCAATTTCCTGATCCCTTACAACGCGGGCGCCGCTTTCCCGACCCAAGTCAAGGTCAAGGTGATTCTTGACGGCCGCCACGGCCCCGAGGTGGACCTGGCCCTGCGCGAGACGGCGCCTGCACTGTTCCAGGCCGACGGCCGGACGGTGATCGCCGCGCATGGGGCGGACTGGAAGCCGATCAGCGCGGAGGCGCCCGCCCGTCCGGGCGAGGACATCGTGTTGTTCGCGGCCGGGTTGGGGCGGACTCTTCCCAACGTGGCCTATCCGCAACTTCCTCGCGAGGCGGCCCGGATCGCCAACTGGCAGCGCTTCCGAGTGCTGCTGGACGGGGCGGCGGTGGAGACCTGGCGGGTCGCCTACGTGGGGGTGACGCCCGGCTACGCCGGTCTGTATCAAATCAACCTGAAGTTGCCGGAGAACCTGAGCCGGGATCCTGAGATTCGCATTGCGGTGGGCGAGGAGATCAGCCCGGAGGGGCTGCGCTTGCCGGCGGCGGCGGCGCCCTGAGGTCGTTCGGGCCGCAACCCAGGCCGGCCCGGCCGCGTTTAAGCGGTTAGAAGGCTACAATCGAAGCAGGAGATTCCCATGGGGCTACGGCGGCTTTGGCTCGTGATGGCGCCTGCGCTCGCGGCGCCGGCGCAACAACCGGCGGCTGAGAACGCGCCCTCCGGCTGGCGGCGGGTGGAGGAGGCCGCGCCCGGGCAGTACGTGGTTCAGCCGGGCACGCGGGTGCCGCTGAGCCTGATCAACAGCGTGAGCACGAAGCACTCGGCCGAAGGTGACCGCGTCTACCTGGAGACGGTGTTTCCTATTCTGGTGGACGGGCGGGTGGTGATCCCGCCCGGCAGCTATGTGGCGGGCACCATTACGCAAGTCAAGCGCCCGGGCCGCGTGAAGGGCCGGGGCGAACTGTATCTGCGCTTCGACTCCCTCACCTTGCCCAACGGGGTAACGCGCGATTTCCGAGCCCGCATCGGCGGGCTGGACGGGCGAGGCGACGAGGAGCTGGATCGCGCCGAGGGCAAGGTGCGCAGCGAGGGCGACAAAGGCGGGGACGCCCGCACGGTGGGCGAGGCGACCGCCGCCGGGGCCTCCGTCGGCGTAATCGCGGGTCACGCCGCGGGCCGCACCGGCATGGGGGCGGGCATCGGCGCCGCGGCCGGGGCGGCAGCGGGCATGATGGGCGTCTTGCTTTCTCGCGGCCCGGATGCCGTGCTGGCCAAGGGCTCGACCATCGAGATGGTCTTGGACCGGCCGATCACGTTCAGCGAGGAGGAGCTGGATTTCAGCCGGCAAGCCTGGCGGCCGGCGCGCTCCTCAGGCGGGGGCGGGCCGGTCGAAAAGCAGCAGCGCCAGTCGCTGCCGATGCCCGGCCGGCGCTGGCCTTTGGGCAGGCTGCCTTAAGCGCGCTGTTCAGAGGCGCAGCCGGTTCAGCCGCAAGGCGTTCAGGACCACGGAAAGCGAGCTGAAGGTCATCGCCGCGGCGGCGATCAGGGGGCTGAGCAACAGTCCGAAAAACGGATAGAGCACGCCGGCCGCTACGGGGACCGCCAGCACGTTGTAGAAAAACGCCAGGAACAGATTCTGGCGGATCGTGCGCATGGCGGCGCGGCTGAGGCGGCGGGCGCGCACCAGGCCGCGCAGATCGCCTCTGAGCAACGTGATGGCGGCGCTCTCGATGGCCACGCCGGCGCCCGTGCCCATAGCGATCCCGATCTTCGCCTGAGCCAGGGCAGGCGCGTCGTTGATACCGTCGCCCGCCATAGCCACCAGGCGGCCTTGCTGCCGGAGGCGGCGGACCGCCTCGCCCTTGGCCTCGGGCAACACTTCGGCCTGGACCTCCTGGATGCCCAGCTCACGGGCCACGGCCAGGGCGGCGGCGCGATGGTCGCCCGTGAGCATGACGATTCGCAGGCCCTCGCGGCGCAACTGCTCGACAACTTCGTGCGCCGCGTGCTTGATGGGGTCGGCGAAGCTGAACATCCCCTCCGGGCGGGCCTCCTCCGCCAGGAAAATGACCGTGCGGCCGAGCTCGGCCTCGCGCGCAGCCGATGCCGCCAGGGGGCCCAGGTTTACGCCGGTCTCTTCCATGAACCGGCGGTTGCCCAGGGTGATGGGGCGGCCCTCGATCAGCGCCTGGACGCCGCGCCCGCTACGGGCCTGGAAGGAGGCGGGCTCGGGCAGGGTCAGCCCCTCGGCGCGCGCCGCTTCCACCAGCGCGGCGCCCAAGGGATGCTCGCTGGCGCGCTCGACGCCGGCGGCCAGGGCGAGCAACTCGGCGCGGCTCAACCGGCCCGCGCTCTCGACGGCCGTCAGGCGCGGCTTGCCCTCCGTCAGGGTCCCGGTCTTGTCCACCACCAGCGTGTCCACCTTTTCCAGCGCCTGCAAGGCCTCGGCGTTGCGAACGAGCACGCCGGCCAGGGCCCCGCGCCCCGTGGCGACCATCACGGCCATGGGTGTGGCCAGGCCCAGGGCGCACGGGCAGGCGATGATCAGGACTGCCACTGCATTGACCAGCGCGTGGGCCAGACGGGGCTCGGGGCCGGCCAGCGCCCAGCTCAGAAAGGTCGCCGCCGCGGCCAGCGCCACCGCCGGGACGAACCAGGCGGCCACCTTATCGGCCAGCCTTTGGATCGGAGCCCGGCTGCGCTGGGCCTCGCTCACCAAAGCGACGATGCGGGCCAGCAAGGTCTCGGCTCCTACCCGCTCGGCCCGCATCAGGAAACTGCCTGCGCCGTTGAGCGTACCGCCGGTCACGGGCGCCCCCGGGGTCTTTTCCACCGGCATCGCTTCGCCCGTGAGCATGGATTCGTCCACGAAGCTCGAGCCTTCCAGCACGGTGCCGTCCACGGGGATCCGGTCTCCGGGGCGCACGCGCAGCCGATCGCCCGGGCGGACGCGCTCCAGCGGGACGCTGCGCTCGCTGCCGTCCTCGGCTACCAGGAGCGCGGATTGCGGCGCCAGATTGAGCAAAGCGCGAATGGCGCTGCCCGTGCGGTTGCGGGCGCGCAACTCCAGCACCTGTCCGAGCAGCACCAGCGTCACGATGCCCGCGGCGGCCTCGAAGTAGACGGGAGGCCGGCCGTCGTGCATGCGAAACGACGGCGGAAACAGGTTCGGGGCGACGACGGCGGCCACGCTGGCCAGATACGCCGCCCCCGTTCCCAGAGCGATCAGGGTGAACATGTTGAGCCGGCGCAGGCGGAGCGAGGTCCAGCCCCGGACAAAGAACGGCCGCCCGCCCCAGAGCACGACTGGGGTAGCCAAGGCGAGTTGCGTCCAGGCCAGGGTTTGGGCCGGCAGCAAAGGATGGTTCGCCAGCATCTCCGCCATCGCCAGCGCGGCCAGCGGGGCTGCCAGCAGCAGGCTGAGCCGGAAGCGGCGGCTCATGTCGGCCAGTTCGGGATTGTCCGTCCGGGCGGCGGCCAGGGGTTCGAGCGCCATGCCGCAATCGGGGCAAGCGCTGGGGCCCATGCGGCGGACCTCGGGGTGCATTGGGCAGGTGTAGACCCCTGCGGCCGGCTCCCCCGTGGGTCTTGCCTGGAGGAAGCTATCCGGGTCGGCGCGGAAGCGCTCCAGGCAGCGCGCGCAGCAGAAGTAATACGTTTGGTCGCGGTGGCGGAGCTGGTGGGAGGAGGTCTCCGGATCCACGTCCATCCCGCAGACCGGATCCTTGGGGCCGGGGCGGTCCTGCCGCCGGGTCGGCGTGCCGATCTGGACCAGCCCGCCCGGCGGCTTCGGCTTGGAGGGTTCCATATTCCAGTGGATTCCCGGGGAGGGCCTCAGGTCGCCGCCCTCAGCCGGACGGCGTGCCAAGCACCGCGCGCACGGCCTCCAGCAGGGGATCCAGTCGCAGCGGTTTTTGCAGAGTGGCTTGGGCTCCCAGCAGCCTGGCGGTCTTCAAGTAGACCTCAGAGGCCTTGCCAGTGATGGCGATGATCTTCACGGACGGGAACTCCCGGCGCAGCGCCTGGATGGTTTCCATACCCTCCTGACCGGGCATGAAGATGTCTGTGATCACCAGATCCAGCGGCCGGCTGCGGCAGACCTTCATGGCCTCCTGCCCGTCGGAGGCCTCCAGGACTTCGTAGCCGGCGGACTCCAGCATGCGGCGCAAGGAGAGGCGCACCTCGTCTTCGTCGTCCACAACGAGAATCCGGGCGGGGGAGGTGGGCTGAGACATCTCTCTATTGCTATGGTACTGCGAGCGGGCCGGGTGGGGGCTACTCGAAGAAGGGCTCGCCCGGCTTGCGGTAGCGCCAGGCCACCTCTTCGTTCAGCTCGATGCCCAAGCCGGGCCGGTCCGGTACGCGGACCCGGCCCTCGCGCACCAGGGGCGCTTCCAGGCCCCGGGCCAGCTCATCGAAGAAGGGGACGCCTGCGGCGTGCCACTCCAACGCCAGGAAATTCGGGATGGCGGCGCACAGGTGAGCCGAAGCCAGGGTGCCGATCGGTCCGGCGATGTTATGCACGGCCAGGTTGACGTAATGCATGTCGGCGAGGTCGGCCAGCTTGCGGCACTCCCAAAGGCCGAGCTTGTTGGCGTCCGGCGCCAGGACGCGAAGGCCGGCTTCCAGAATCAGGCGCTCGAAATCCAGGCGGTGGTAATGATTCTCCCCGGTGGCCACCGGGAGGCGCGTATTGCGTTGTACCTGGGCGAGGGCGGCGATGTTCTCGGGCGGGACCGGATCCTCCAGCCACAGCAGATCGTAGGGCTCCAAGGCGCGAGCCAGCTCGACGGCAGCCTGTACGCCATAGTTCCAGTGGCAGTCAATGGCCAGGCCGACGTCCCGCCCGAGGGCCTGGCGCAGGGCGGCCACCAGACAGACGGCATACTCGATCTCAGCCCGGCTCAGGTCGCGGTTGTACTGGTCGGTCTCGTAGGGGGTGGGCACGTCCACATCGAATTTCAAGGCCCGAAACCCGCGGGCGGCCATCTGCTCGGCGGCCCGGCGGTAGGCCTCCGGAGTGAGGCTCTCGGGGCGGGAGGCGTCCCAGCCGTGATGTTTCAGGCTCACCTGGGCGGGCCAGACAGAGGCGGCGGATTGCTCGGAGGCCGCCCAATGGGGGACGCGCGGGCTGACCAGAGGGGTCAGGCTTTCCAAGGTCTCGCCGGCGTGGCAGTCCGCGTAGATCAGAACGGCGTCGCGGTACTTGCCGCCCAGGAGTTGCCAGATGGGGAGGCCGAAGCGCTTCCCGGTCACGTCCAGCAAGGCGGATTCGATGCCTCCCAGGGCCTGTGCGGTCAGCCCGGGATGGGCGTGAGTAGAGCGCAGGCGAAGGCGCCGGATGACGCGATCGAAGGCCGTGGGATCCTCGCCCACCAGGACGGGAGCGTACTCCCGGATCACTGCGGCCAGAGCCGGGCCGACGAAGGCCTCGCCGTAGCCGGTTACTCCCTCGTCGGTCTCTATCTTGATGATCGTCCAATCGAAATTCGACTCCAGAACCGCGGTGCTCAAACGGGTGATCTTCATCGTACTCCAGCGTAGCAAGCCGGCCGGCGAACCCGGCGCAGGGCGATCAGCCGCCGGCCGCGCGCAGGAATTGCAGAAAGCGCCCGGGATCACGCGTCAAGCCGGCGAAGGTGGCCAGGACGGTTTCCTCCGGCGAGAGGATGGCGTAGTAGGGGATGGCCACGGTGCGGAAGCGCGTCTCCTGGAGCTGCTGGTTTTGCTGGGAATGAGCGTCGGTCCCGTCCGTGTATAGCTCCAGGAGCACAAAGCGCTCCAGGGCGGCGGCCACCTCCGGCCGGGTGAACATGTTGGCCTTCATCCACTGGCAGTTGGTGCAGGCGTAACCGGTGAAGCTTACCAGCAGGGGCTTGCCTTCCCGGCGGGCTCGGGCCAGCGCCTCGGGGTATTGGTTTTTCATCCAGTGGAGTCCCTGGCGCTCCGCGGCGGCGAAGCCCTCGCCGGAGGGGGCGGGCACGTAGGCATCCAACTCGCCCAGGCGCGCGCCGAACATCCCTGGGAGGAGGCTGAGAGCAAAGACCAGCAACCCGGCGCCGACCAGCAGGCGGGGCAGCCCGAGCGGCTCCTCCGGCTTGACGCCGGGCAGCCGAAGCAGGCCCAGCAGGTACAGGCCCGCCAGGCCGATCAACACGATCCAAACCGCCAGGAATCGCTCGCGTGTGAGCAGGTTCCATCCCAAGACCTTATCCACCGCGCTCAGGTACTTGAACATGGCGGCCAGAATCAGGAATCCCAGCGCCACCTTGACGCGGGGCAGCCAGCCTCCGCTGCGCGGCATGCGCGCCAGGTAAGAGGGAAAGACCGCCAGCAAAAAGAAGGGCGAAGCCAGACCGGCGGCGAAGGCCAGCATTCCCAGGGCAGGCTTGAATCCCCCTTCGGCCAGCGAAGCCGCCAGCAGCGTGCCTACGAACGGGCCCACGCAGGCGAAGGCGGTCAGAGCGAACGTCAGTCCCATCAAGAGAGTGCCGGCCAGACCGCCTCCCCGCGAGGCCTGGTCCAAGCGGGTCAGAACGCCCGAGGGCACGGCCAGCTCGAAGGCTCCCAGCAGGCTCAGCCCGAAGGCCAGGAAGACCGCTGCGATGAAGCCGTTCACCCAGGGATCCGAGCCGAGCTGGACGATCCCGAACGGGCCGATCAGGGCGGTGACGAGAAGGCCCAGGCCGGTGAACAGCACGATGATGCCGAGCGAAAACACGGCCGCCTCAAAGACCGCCCGGCCGCGCCCCGCCGCCGGTTTGTTGAGGAAGTAGGAGACCGTGATAGGGATCATCGGGAACACGCAGGGCGTGAAGACGGCGGCCAGGCCGAAGCCGAAGGCCAGAAACGCGAAGATGGGAAGGGCCTGGGGCGTCCCCTCGGCGCGCACGGGTTCGCCCGCCGGCGGGGCAGGCGCAGCAGAGGCCGCGCCGCCGGAGGCAGGCGGAACCGCCTGGTAGCCGGGAGGGATCGCCAGATCCTGGGGCCGAGCCTTCGGGTCTACCGTGAAACTAGCGCGGACCACGGCTCGGCGCGGCGGCAGGCACTGGCGATCGTCGCAGGCCTGGAAGCGCGGCTGGGCCAGCACCTCGACCACGCCGGCAGGCGCCTGGGCCGCCAGCTTGACCTCCAGCAGGAAGGTCACTTCGCCATCGAAGGTCTCGGTTTCGGTGTTGAAGTTGGGGTCCAACTTGCGGGCGGGCTGGGGCTGATAGGCCCGGACGCTTTCGATGGCCGGCTGCGGAGCGAGCGTGACGGTGGTGGCGATTGGCGGCCGCGGCGTGGTCAGCGAATAGAGGTGCCAGCCCGGATCCATGCGGGCCGTCAGGCGGGCCAGGACGCGCCCACCCGGAGGAACGCTGGGCGGCTCGATTTGAAGGGACCAGCGGACCGGCTCGAGCCGCTGGGGCCAGGCGGCGCCGGCGAGCAATAACAGGGCAGGGAGGATGCGCGCGGGCCTCACCCTAATTCAGATGCTCCTATTTGCCCACCGGTAACAAGCTGGCCGGCAGAGAGCGCAGCTCGTGCTCGAGCCGGCTGTCAATGTTCGCCCCGGCCAGCTCGGCGGCCACGCGGATGGCGTTCTTGATGGCGTGGGCGTTCGAGCGCCCGTGGCAAATGATGACGACGCCGCGCACGCCCAGCAGGGGAGCCCCGCCGTACTCGGAGTAGTCCACGCGCTTGCGGAAGTCCTTGTAAGCATTGCGGGAGAGCACGTAGCCCACCTTGCGCTTCAAGGTGGCCTTCAAGGAACGCTCCAGCAGGTGCGTGATGACGTCCACCATGCCCTCGCTGACCTTGAGGGCCACGTTGCCGATGAAGCCGTCGCAGACCACGACGTCGGCGGCGCCGGTGTACAGGTCGCGGCCTTCGACGTTGCCGATGAAATTCAGGGGCAGGCTCTTCAGCAGGGGCGCGGCGTTGCGCGTCAGCTCGTTGCCCTTGTGCTCCTCTTCGCCGATCGAGAGCAGGCCCACTCGCGGTCGCTGGGTGCGGAAGACCACGCGGGAGTAGATGTCGCCCATGAGGGCGAATTGGGCGAGCATCCGAGGGTTGCAGTCCACGTTGGCGCCCACGTCAATCATCACCGCAGGCGAGCCGGTCAAGGTGGGGAAGGCGGAAGCCAGAGCGGGCCGATCCACGCCCCGGACCACTCCTTGGACCATTTTGGCGGTGGCCATGACGGCCCCGGTGTTGCCCGCCGAGACCAGGCCCTGAGCCTGGCCGTCGCGCACCAGGCGGGAGGCCACCCGGATCGAGCTGTCGCGCTTGGCGCGGACGGCGCGGGCCACGCTGTCCTGCATCGTGACCCGTTCGCTGGCGTGCACGATGCGAATGGGCAGGCCGCGGGCCCCATCCTGTTGGCCCAGCTCGCGGCTCAGTAAGTCGTGCGGGCCGACCAGAAGGACCTCCACGCCCAGGGTTTTGGCGGCCCGGATGGCGCCCTCGACCTCGGCCTTGGGGGCGTGGTCGCCGCCCATTGCATCCACGGCTATGCTGATCATGACCGAATGGAGATTATTCCGAGGCTACCTCGATGACCTCCCGTCCCTTGTACTGGCCGCAGTGCGGGCAAACCCGGTGCGGCAGCTTGGGTTCGTGACAACTGGGGCACTCCGCCAGCCCCTGGCGGCGCAGGGCGTCATGCGCCCGGCGTTTGCCCGTGCGGGCTTGGGAATGCCGTCGTTTGGGGTTGGGCATGATTTCGTTTTCCTTTCAATGTAGAACAATCGCGCGGCGCAAGCGGTCACAGGTCGCGCAAGGCGGCCCAGCGGTCGTCCTGCCAGCCGGTCCGGCAATGGCAGGAGACCAGGTTGCGGTTCTGCCCGCAAACCGGGCAGATGCCCCGGCAGTCCGGCCGGCAAATGCGCTGCATGGGCAGGGCCAGCAAAACCTGCTCGCGCACCAAATCGGCCAGCTCCAGTCCCAGGCCGCGATAAAAGGCGATCTCGCTTTCCTCCCTCGTCAGGATGACCTCCTCGGCCAGGGCGGTGGGCAGGGGCCGATAAATCAAATCGAAATCCACGGCGATCGGAAACACGGCCGCTTCCAAACAGCGGTCGCAATCGGCCTCCATGCGCACCGAAAGGCTGCCCCGGACGCGGATTTCCATCGTAGCCTCGCGTAACTCGGCGGCGCCGGTGACTTCCAGGTCGCTGATCTGCCGGAGCTGGGCGTCGAAGAAATCAATCGCGCCCGGGTGAAAGACCTCCGCGATCGGGAGCTTACGGAGCTGCAATTCCTGGACGTTGAGAAACATGGCGCACCCCGCCCCGCCGCGCTCCGCAAACTTCCTATTATAGCCGGAAGCCCGCCGGCCGGCGCGGGCCGGCTTTCCGATCTGACTTGAGGCCGCCCAGTGCTGCTATGATCGAAGGCCGCGCCCGATCGGGCGCGGCGCTGGATTGTTCCTTCCAGGAGGTTGGCGGATGAACCGGAGGTCGTTTCTGGCCGGCGCGCTTGGGGCGGCAGCCGCCGCCCGGGCGGCGGGCGAGCGGACTTTGCGCTGCCACGCTGACGGCCGCTTCAAGATTCTGATGATCTCGGACTTGCATTACCGTCCGGCGCCCGATCCGCACGGCATCGCCTTGACCGAGCGGCTGATCGAGCTGGAGAAGCCGGACCTGGTGATCGTGGCGGGCGATTGCCTCTCGGGCAAGGACTGTACGTCGGCGGAAGGCGTGCGCACGGCCGTCGGCCACGTGGCGGCGGCCATGGAAAACAAGGGGGTTCCCTGGGCCATCACTTTCGGCAATCACGACCAGGAGCATTTCCCCAACACCCGGCTGGACAAGGACGCCGTGCTGGCCATCTACGCCGGCCATCCGCACAACCTCAACGCGGGCTACGTGCGGGGATTGACCGGCGGGGGCAACAAGCATCTGCTGGTGTGGAATGCGGCCGGGACGCGGCCGGTCTATTGCTTGTGGCTGCTGGATTCCAACGAGTACGTCACCGAGGGCAAGACCACCTTTTACGACTGGATCCACGCCGATCAAATCCAGTGGTACTACCGGACCTCGATCGAGCTGGAGAAGCAGTACGGGGGCAAGGTGCCCGGGTTGATGTTCTTCCACATCCCGCTGCGCGAGTTCAACGAAATGGTGAACAGCGCCAAGATCATCGGCGCGCGGCACGAGCCGGAGGCGCCTTCGCCCGTCAACAGCGGCCTGTTCGCGGCCGTGCTCGAGCGGGGCGACGTGCGGGGCATCTACTGCGGGCACGATCACACCAACAATTACGTGGGCCGCTGGCGGGGCGTGGAGCTGGGCTACGACGGATCGGCCGGCCACCGGGCGTATCCCAACGTGCCGCCCGAGGATCCCTCTAACGGGAAGGTGCGGGGCGGGCGCGTCTTTCTGATCAGCGAGGGTCCGCCCGCCCGCCACAAGACTTGGATGCGCACCAAGGACGGCACGGTGAATTGGGAGTTCGAGTCGGAGGCCTACACGGCCTACCAGTTGAAATCCTGAAGCCTGGGCGGAAGGCTCAGGGCGCCGGGTCGGGGATCAGGAAACGGCGCGGGGCGCCGGCGGCCGCCGTCACGGCCTCTGCCGCCAGGTAACCGCTGCGCACTGCCCCTTCCATGGTGGCCGGCCAGCCGGTGCGCGTCCAATCGCCTGCCAGGAAAAGGTTGGGCAGAGCGGTGGCGGCGGGCGGACGGAGAGCCTCCAGGCCCGGGCGCGGCGAAAAAGTTGCGCGCCGCTCGCGGATCAGTTGCGCGCGCTCCAGCCGGGCCTCGCCCAGGCGGGGAAGGAACTCGGCCAGTTCGCGCCGGGCCAGCGCGATCGCCTGCTCGCGCGACTGCTCGAGCAGGCTCCGGGCGGCGCTCATCACCGCCATCAGGTAGCGGCCGGCGGCCTTGTTGAACACCCACTGAAAGGTGCGGTCCAGCAGGGCGGCCTGGGGCAGCTCCGTCACCGGCCGGTCGAACCAGAGGTGGGCGGCCGCGATGGGCGAAGACTCGAAAGCGCCGGCGGGCAGCTTCAGGTCGGGCGCCAGTTCAGCGGCGCGGTCGCAGGGGACGGCCAGCACGTAGTAGTCGGCCCGGCGCAATCCCTCGCCCACCTGCACGGCTGCGACCCGCCCCTGCTCGACGAGCAGGGCGCGAACGGGCGAGCGGGTGTGGAGCTTCAGTTGGGGGAAGCGCCGCCAGCGCTGCTCGGCATAAAGATCCGAGAGCGGCACGGCGGGCACGCCCATGCGGTAGCCATCCGGGGCGGCGAGGAAGCCCAGCCAGAAGACCTGGAGACCGTGGCGGGCGGCGGTGCGCTCGGGCTCCTCGTTGAGGGCGCTGACCAAAACCGGGCGCCAGAAGCGGGCCACGGCGGGGGCCGTCTGGCGGTGAGCGCGCAGCCACTCGGACATGGTGATGCCGTCCAGGTCCGTGCGCGCGGCGAATTCCCGGCGCAGCCCGAGCAGGGCCCGGGCGACCCCCAACTTGTCGGGCAGGCTGAGAAAGCGCAAGCCGAGTAAGGCGGAGGCGAACCTGCCGGCGCCGGGGAGCCGTCCGGGGCGCAGAACCGAGCGGCGGCCGCCGGGCTGGAGGAAATGGAATTCGTCGTAGAAGCGGATGCAGTCGGCCACGCCGAGCCGGCGGTAAAAATCCAGCAGATTGCGGCAACAACCCAGCAGGATGTGCTGGCCGTTGTCTATCAGGCCGGCCTCGGGACGGGCGGGGTCAAGCGGGAAGGACCCGGCGCGCCCGCCCAGCCGCGGGCGAGCTTCGTAGAGTTCGACCTCAAAGCCGGCGCTGTGGAGGGCGAGGGCGGCCGACATGCCGGCCAGCCCGCCGCCGATGATCAGGGCCCGGGGCAACTCAACCGGACTCGCCGGCGGCGCGGCGCCCGTAGAGGCGGACGACGTTCTCCATCAGGCGCAGGCCGCAATCGCCGTCCAGGGTGAGGATGGATTCGGGATGAAACTGGACGGCCTCGATGGGCAGCTCGCGGTGCCGGACGCCCATGATGACCCCGTCCTCGGATTCGGCGGTCACTTCCAGGCAGTCGGGCAGGCTTTCCTTGAGAGCGAACAAGGAATGGTAGCGGCCCACCCGGAGGGATTCGGGCAGGCCCTGGAAAACGCCCTGGCCGGTGTGGCGGATGCGGGAGGGCTTGCCGTGGACCGGGTAGTCCAGCACGCCCAGCCGCCCGCCAAAGGCCTCGACCACGCCTTGCAATCCGAGACAAACGCCGAATACGGGGACGCGGCGCCGGGCGGCGAAGCGGACCAGCTCGGGAACGCCGAAATCGGCGGGCCGGCCGGGGCCGGGCGAGATCAGGATGAGGTCCGGCCGGAGCTGGGCGATCAATTCCAGGGGGAAGCCGGCCCGGTAGGTGACTACCTCGGCGCCGGTCTGGCGGGCATAGTTGGCCAGGGTGTGGATGAAGCAGTCGTCGTTGTCCACCAGCAGCATGCGCACTCCTTCGCCGGGGCGGGGAGCGGGCGGCGGCGGGGCGGGGGCGGGGACAGGGGGCTGGAGAGCGCGGAAGAAGCCGGTGGCCTTCAAGCGGGTCTCGATCTCCTCGCGCTCGGGGTCGGAGTCGTAGAGCAGCGTGGCGCCGGTGGGGTAGGAGGCCACGCCGTCCTTGAGGTGGATGGTGCGGATAAGGATGCCGGTGTTGATGTCGCCGTTGAGAAGGATCATGCCGACGGCGCCGCCGTACCAGCCGCGGGCGTCCTCTTCGAGGTCCTCGATGGCCTGGGCGGCGGCCTTCTTGGGGGCGCCGATCACGGTGACGGCCCACATGTGGCTGAGGAAGGCGTCCAGGGAATCGAAGCCCGGCGCCAGCAGGCTTTCCACATGATCCACGGTATGGAAGACCCCGGCGTAGGATTCGATCAGGCGGCGGCCGAGGACGCGGACGGAACCGGGGACCGAGACGCGGGACTTGTCGTTGCGGTCCACGTCGGTGCACATGGTCAGCTCGGATTCCTCCTTGGAGGAGTTGAGCAGTTCGCGGATGGCCTCGGCGTCGCGCAAGGGGTCGCCGGTGCGGCGGGCGGTGCCCGAAATGGGACAGGTTTCCACGCGGCGGCCCTCGACGCGGACGAACATTTCCGGGGAGGCGCCGATCAACTGCTCGTCGCCGAACTGGAGGAAGAATTCGTAGGGGCTGGGGCTGGCGAGCTGCAAGCGGCGAAACAGCCCGGAGGGGGAGCCGGCGAAGGGAGCGCGGAAGGTACGGCGCAGGACGACCTCGTAGTAATCGCCGCGGCGCATGCCCTGGCGGACGGCTTCCACCTTGGCGCGGTACTGCTGGGGGGTGTGGTCGGAAACAATTTCTCCGGTTTGTGTTTCAGCGGGCGCCGCCAGTCGCTCCCCCTCCCGCGCCAGCCCCAGGGTCGAGATCCCCTCGCAGTCGAACTCGTACTGGTAGCGCTCGATCAACTCGCGCTTGCGGTCCATGAAGTAGATGTCGTCGCACAGGAACAGGCGCAGGTCGGCAGCGCCCCGGCGCGGCAGCTTCAGGCGGATGGGATCGAACTGGAACAGCAGGTCGTAGCCGAAGGCGCCCACCAGGGCCAGACGGGAGTCCTTCGGATGGCGGAACTCCTCGATCAAGGCGCGCAGGATGGAGAAGACCGAGGGCTGCTTGCTGCGCTCCTCCTCGGCAAACAGCGCGGGGAGCGGCTTGAGGCGGCCGGCCAGGGCCCCTTGCTCGAAGCCGAGGCTCTCCCAGTGCGGATGCCCTTCCAGCACGCGGTACAGCATTCGGGCCAGCATTTCCCCCCGCAGATTCAAGGGGCGGAACTGCATCTGCCGCCCCCGGGCCGTGATTTCCAAAGGCGGGCGGAGGGAGGCGATGTCCCAGCGGGAGTAACGCCCGGGGTACTCGTAGCCGGAAGACAGATAGAAGCCGCGGTACTGGTCCAGCTCCCGGAGCAAGTGCGCCAAACCCTTGCGGAAAGGGACCCGCGAGACGCTGCGAGTGACGGCGATGCCGCCCCGCGTGGTATAGCTGAGCCGGCGCATGGGGAGGCGCTACTCAGACAGGATAACAGATCGCCCGCGCGGGGCCGCCTCTCAGCCCGAGTAGACGCCCACCACGATCACCGCCACCGGGATGTCGCCCACGGCGGCGTGCAGCACCCAATCGCCTTCGCCTTCCCGCTTCAGGCCGGCGGGTTCAGGCTTCTCCAGCTTCCAGATGCTGAGGATGGCGGGATGGGAAGTGCCCGCCGCTTTCGCGCTCATGGCGACCACCTGGTCGTAGTTCGGGGTGGCGTTGAGGTCCTGGTCGTCGGCGGCGGGGATCAGCAGGAGGAAATCCCGCTGGGGGGAGACGCCCTGGTGCGCGCCGTCGGTGGGGTAGAAGCTGAGGCGCAGGGTGTAGACGCCGGGTTTGAGGTTCTGCCCGCGGCGGTCGCTGCCCCGGCCGGGAAAGCGGATGGCGCCCAGCAGCGCGCCGTGGGGAATCGAGGTCAGGGAGACGTTCTCCTCGGCGGTGGCTGCGCCGGTGGGGGCCTGAGCCCGGAACCACAGCTCGGCCACCACGTTGCCGTTGGCGGCGACGACCTTGTGGCCGGTTTTCTGAAGGGCTGCGCGGACGGCGGGGGCCAGTTCCTCGGGCGGCGGCCCGCCCGGTTCGTACTTATACTGTGCGAAGGCTGCGGCGGAGAGCAGCCAGAGACTCAGCAAGGCTGTTTTCATCGGCAGTTACTCCCTTTCCATAAGATTAGCGCCTGAGTTAGGGCGTCAGCGCGAGGCGACTCCGGCCACCAGCAAGGCGATCGGGGTGTCTCCCAGCCGTGCGTGCAGGAACCATTCGCCCCGGGCGCTCATCTGGAAGCGCGGCGCCGGACCCTGGGATCCTCTGGCGAAGCGCAGCAGACCTTTGCGGAGGCCCGCCGGATCCTCGGGCGGGGCGAGCTGCTGATCGGCGGCGGCGGGGATCAGCGCCAGGGAATCGCCGCCGGCGAAGCGCAGCGTGTAGAGGCCGCGGGGAAAACCGCGGCCGGCGCGGTCGGCGCTGGGGGCGAAGAATTCGATCACGCCCAGCAGAGTTCCCTCCGGGAGGGCGTCCTGGCGCAGGGCTTCCTCGAAGGGGCCGGACTCCAGGGGCGCGTTGCGCAGCCAGAGCTCGCAGAAGCGGAAGCCGCGCGACTCCACCACCTGGACGCCTTCCGGCAGCAGGGCTCGGCGCAGGGGCTCGGCCAGCTCGGCGGGGGGCGGACCGCCGGCCTGCGCACGATAGGCCTGTCCGAAAGCGGGCCAGACGGCGGCCAGAGCCGCGGCGATCAACCAACCTCGACGCCTCATACTCATTTAGATGCGCCCGAGCGCCGGCCGGTTCAAGGCGCAGGGGCCTGCGTTGCGGCGCGCGGCGGGCTCCTGGGACAATGAATCGGCGACCCGATGGTTGCGACCCTGAAAGTGAGTGCGGTGCAGGTGCTGGCGCTTTCCTGCCTGGGCGTCGTCGCGGGAGTGTGGCTGAAGCGCAAGATCCGCTGGCTGGACTGGCTGAACGTGCCGGCCAGCGTGCTGGGGGGTTTTCTGTACGCCCTGGTCGCTTTGGGGTTGCGGGACCGCTATCTGAATCTGGAGTTCGACCTGGTGCTGCGGGACATTCTGATGGTGGCCTTCTTCACCACGGTGGGCTTGCGGGCGAGCCTGCGGCTGGTGCGCGAAGGAGGCGCGCAGGTGGTGGCGTTCTGGGCCATCGCCAGCCTGGGCGTGTTGCTGGAGAACGTGCTGGGCGTGGGGCTGGCGCTGGCGCTGGGGATTCACCCGCTGGCGGGCCTGATCTGCGGCTCGGTGACGATGGCGGGCGGGCCGGGCACGGCGTTAGCTTTCGGAGAGACTTTCGAGCAACTGGGCTTGCAGGGAGCGACGGATCTGGGAATCGCGGCCGCCATGTTCGGCATCGTAGCGGGCGGCCTGCTGGGGGGATTCGTCGGGGGCCGCCTGATCGAGGGGCGCGGGTTGCAGCCGGGCGCGGCCGCCGAGCGAGGCGCGGTGCTGTCGGCGGAGGCGATCGCTTACGCGAGCGACCCGGTGGAGACGCCCGCCCCGGCGCTGGAGGGCGCGCGGGTCTCCGAACAAGCCTCGCTGATGGACAACGTGACGGCGGTGGCGGTAGCGATGGGGGCGGGCAGTCTGATCAGCCTGGGCATCCAGCGCGCCGGCGTGGTGCTGCCGGCTTACATCGGGGCCATGCTGGCGGCGGCGCTGATCCGCAATCTGAACGACCGCTACCGCTTTGCCGCGCTGGCCCAGCATCACATTGACGAGATCGGCAATATCGCGCTGAACCTGTTCATCGTCATGGCGCTGCTGGGGCTGCGATTGTGGGAGCTGGTGCATCTGGCCCTGCCGATGCTGGTGATCCTGCTGGCGCAAGTGGCGCTGGTCTGGCTGCTGAGCGTTTGGACCGTGTTTCGCTGGATGAGGCGCGATTTCGACGCGGCCGTGATGAGCGGGGGCTACTGCGGGTTCATGCTGGGGACCACGGCCAATGCGCTGGCCTCGATGGGGGTGCTGGTGGAGAAGTACGGTCCGGCGCCGCGCGCCATTCTGGTGGTGTCGCTGGTGGGAGCGTTCCTGATTGACTTTACGAACGCGACGCTGGTGACGGCGTTCGCCAACCTGCTGCGCTGAGGGGACAGGCTCAGTGGGCCAGCAGAGGGGCGAGGATGCGGTCCAACTCCGGTTCGGTCCAGGCGCTGAGGCGCACGTTGGAGAGCAGGCGCCAGGTCTCGCGATGTTCGACGACGGCGCCGGGCTGGACCTTTTGCAGGGGCCCGAGGGTCTCCAGCTCGAGGAAGTCGGCGTTGGCGAAGGTCTCCAGCGAGCAGCCGAAATCGGGGTAAGGGGCGGCCGGGTCGGCGGCGGTCTCCTTGAAGAACAGATCCGTGCCGAGCAGATAGGCGGCCCAAGTGCGGGGATTGAAGAGGCCGATTTTCTGGGGTTCGGGTCGGGCGGGGTCCTGGCGCAGGACCAGGTACTTGGAGAAGAATTTCCAGCGCGGGTCCGAGAGGTCGGTGTAGGCCCACAACACCAGAGGATTGGTAGGCAGCAGGACTTCGGGGTGCTTGCCGCGAGGCGGGAAACCGGCGATGGCGGCGCCGCCGGGGGCCATCATGGTCAGGGCCCAGGGGGCGAACTCGATGGCCCAGGGGTTGGTGTTGCGGAGGCGGTGGAGCAGGTCGAGGCGGGGCTCGGAGTCCGACATTTTGATGACGATTTGTTTTTCCAGGCCGGTGCCCGGCTCCACCGGCGCCCTCGCCTCCAGCACCCCGTCCCGAATCTCCACCCGCACCGGGACGTTATCCGGCGCCCAGGTGGTGGCCAGCCGCTCGGGCGCTACCCACAGCCGGTGCCCTCCGCGGAGCTGGAACTCCTTCTCGCCGCTTCGGCCGTGCTGTTCGGGGAATTCCTTGAAGAGATTCCGCCCGCCGGGCAAAGCGCAGCGCAGGATGCGCGGGCCGACGTCGGCTACGACCACCAGCTCGAGGCGGCCGTTACTGAGGCGATAGCAATTGCTCCAGCCCTGGTAGGCGATCTTCTCGATGCGAACTTGCGAGGCGGCGGTCATGGCGAGGGCAAGGGCCAACAGCGGCGTTCGGACCATCGCCGCCATTATAAGCCGCGGTGACATGCCCAGGTAGATCCTGACCCAGGATCTGCCTGGGTGAGGGCAGATCTTGGGCCGACAAAGAAGACAGTAACACGGGTGGCAGAGCAAAGACCTTGGGGTCGACGCCAGTGGCCCGCTCAGCCCGAAGC
>Ga0209018_1000421_pt1 | contig 39634 bp, 34 predicted proteins | sample YNPBryBLVA2012_FD_185814 | JGI IMG/M metagenome (GOLD analysis project Ga0209018, IMG submission 185814) | Anoxygenic and chlorotrophic microbial mat microbial communities from Yellowstone National Park, USA - YNP Bryant BLVA 2012 (SPAdes)... ...
CATCGAGCCCCCAGGGGTTGGTGGCAAGCTGGGCGATGCGCCTGCCGCAGCGGTTGACCAAAAGCGCTGCCGATCCCTGATGATCCACCACCACCTGCTAAAGCCCCTCCTTGGGGGACATTGTAGCAAGCAAGCTGCCCTGCCCCCAAACCCAGTCCTTCTCCCAGCTCCAGCTCCAGCTCCCCTCGGAAACGCTCGTGTTCACGCAACGCATGAACAATGCTTGCGGGTGGCAAGACAAAGTTATGGGTAGAAGCCGAACGGTAGGCTAATCCGCGAGGCGCTGGAGCCCAACGCCGGAAGCTTCCAGGAAAGGAAAAGCCTGGCTAGCCCTGCCGAGAGTTCAAGCCACGGTTGCTTTGCCTTCACCCCGGGCGCCCTCCCCGAGGGCGATGCCACGGGCGGCCGGTAGAATGCGGGGGTGGCGGTGCGGGTAGCGTTCGAGGAGAAAAAGATCTGGGCTTCGGTTCAGGATTTGCTCCCCGAGGTTTCGGGGTTCGGGTGGCCGGGGGAAGGGCGGGTGCGCCTTTCGGTGGGGGCGGAGCTGCACCGCCTCGTGCAAGCGCGGCTTGCCCAGGAAGATCCCCACTACGTGCCCGAGGTGCCGGTGGAGTTCGAGGTGGAGCTTTCCGGCTGGGCTCTGGCTATTTCCGGACGGTGCGATGGGGTTTTCCGACCGCAAGACAGCCCGCCGGTGGTGGAGGAGATCAAGACGCTGCACTTCGGGAGCGACCTTTTCCGCCCGGGGGCGGAGGAGCTGCGCAAGCGCTTTGAGTGGCAGGCGCGACTTTACGCCTTTTGCCTTTTCCCCCAAGGCAACGCCAAGGCCCGCTTGCGCCTCGTGGACCTGGCCGGGGAGGAGGAGCAGCTGGTGGAGGTGCGCTGGTCCCCGGGGCAGGTGGAGGCGTACCTCCGCAGCAAGCTGGCGGTTTTCCTGCGCCAGGCGGAGGAACGGCAGGCGCTGGCCGCCCGACTGCGGGAAGCCGCCCAGCGGCTCGCGTTTCCCTTCCCCGCGGTGCGGCCGGTGCAGCGGGAAGCGATGGACGCGGTGGAAAAAGCGGTGACCAGCGGGCGGCACTTGCTGCTGGCTGCCCCTACCGGGGTGGGGAAAACCGCGGCGGCGCTGTTTCCCGCCTTGCGCCAGGCTCTCGTGACCGGCAAACGCTTGGTTTTCGCCACGGCCAAGACGCTGCAGCAGAAGCTCGCCATCGAAACGCTTTCGGCGATGAACGACGGCAGCTTCCGCACGCTGCAGATCCGCGCCAAGGCCAAGATGTGCGCCAACCGGGAGGTGGTGTGCCACGAGGAGTTCTGCGATTTCCTCCGGGACCTGGGGCCGCGCCTGGGGGCGAGCGACCTCCTGGGGCGGCTGCTGTTGGACCACCACCTGGACCCGGGGCGGGTTTTCGCAGCGGCCAAGGAAGAAGAGGTTTGCCCGTTCGTGGTGCAGTTGGAGCTGCTGCCCGCGGCGGTGGCGGTGGTGTGCGATTACAACTACGTGTTCGATCCGGGGATCGCGCTGTTCGGCACCCCGGAGGAAGGCACCCTCCAGGACACCATCGTGATCGTGGACGAGGCCCACAACCTGGTGGACCGCGCCCGGGAGTACTTTTCCCCCCGCCTTTCCCGCTCGCTTTTCGCCAAAGCCTTGCAGCTTCTTTCTGGGTTCGGCCAGCGGGTGTGCCGGCAGCTTTCCCAGGTTTTGGTGGAGCTGGACGAGGCCGTGGCGCAGGCGTTGCGGGAAGCGCTGGGAGGAAGCAGCGGCGCCGCGGAAGCGGAAGCGCCCCTTCCGGCGCTGCGGGAGGCGAGGCTTGCGCTGGATGCGCTGATGGTGCCGTACTTCGCCTTCAAGCGCCAGCAGGAGCTGTGGCTTGCCGCCGATCCCGTGGTGGAGGTGCTGCTTTCCGTGGCGCGGTTTTTGGAGCTGGCGGAAACCCGGCGTCCGGAGCTGGTGGTGCTGGGGGAGCGAGCAGAAGGGGAGGGGGCCAGCGCTGGGGAGGAAACGTTGCGCATGGTGTGCCTCGACCCCGCGCCGTTCCTCGCCCCGGTGCTGGATGCCTGCGCCTCGTGCGTGGCCATGTCCGCCACGCTGCAGCCGTTCGAGTTTTTCCGCGATCTTTTGGGTTTCGACCCGGAACGCACCGACACGCTGGCGCTCCCCTCCCCCTTCCCCAGGGAAAACCGCCTCATTGCCGTGGTGGATACCGTGGACACCTCTTACCGCCGCCGCTCCCAGGCTTACGGCCCCATCGCCGATCTGCTCCCCGAGCTTCTGGCCCCCGGGAAAAACGCCCTGGTGCTTTTCCCTTCGTACCGCTTCCTCCAGGAGGTGGCGAGCCGCCTGGCGCTGGAAACCCACGAGGTGCTGGTGCAGCGCAGCGAGGATTCGGACGCGGTGCGCCAGCAAATGCTCTCGATCATGCAGCGAAACCTCCGGCCGGTGCTTTTGTTGGCGGTGCTGGGTGGCACCTTCGCCGAGGGGGTGGATTACCCAGGGGAAATGCTCTCTCAGGTGATCGTGGTTTCCCCGGCCCTGCCCCAGGTGAGCCCGGAGCGGGAGCTTTTGAAGCGCTACTTCGACGAGCGAGGGGGGCAAGGGTTTGCCTACGCTTACCTGGTCCCGGGCATGACCCGGGTGGTGCAGGCGGCGGGGCGGTTGATCCGCTCCGCGGAGGACCGGGGGGTCATCGTGCTGGTGTGCCGGCGGTTTTTGCAGCAGCCGTACGTTTCCCTGCTCCCCGAGGACTGGACCCAGGGGGATCCCCGAACCCTCAAGCTGCCCCACCTCCCGGAGGCCATCCGCCGCTTCTTTGCCGCCCCGTAAGCCCGCTCCAGCCGGCCGCCGTGCTGCGCTCGCCGCAGCGTGCTACGCTAGGAGCAGGTCGAGGAGGTGCGCTATGGATACTGTCGCTGCCGTGTTGCACGAGAAAGGTCGCACGGTCCATACCATCGGCCCGGAAGCTTCCGTGTGGGAGGCGGCCAAGGCCATGGACAGCCACAACGTGGGCTCCTTGCTGGTGGTGGACGGCGACAGGCCCGTGGGGATCTTTTCCGAGCGGGACCTCATGCGGCGCGTGGTGGTGCCGGGGAAAGACCCCAAGAAGGTGAAGGTGCGGGAGGTGATGTCCCGGGAGGTCACCGTGGTGGAGCCGGACACCCGGGTGAAGGAGGCCATGGCCATCATGACCGAGCGGCGCTGCCGCCACCTGCCGGTGGTGGAAGGGGGGAAGGTGGTGGGGCTGGTGTCCATCGGCGACTTGGTGCGCTGGATTTCCCGGGACCAGGAGTTCCAGATCCGCATGCTGGAGCAGTTCATCACCGGCAGCTACCCGGCATGAGCGCGGCCAAGGTGGTGGGGCAGGAGCAGCTGGCCGCCCTCCGGGAAGCGGCGCGCCTTGCTGCCCGGCGGCGTGCCAACCTGAACCTCCACCCCGAGCTCGCTGACCCCGTGCAGCGGTTTTTCAACTGCTTCGAGCCCGGGAGCTACGTGCGGCCCCACCGCCACGATCCGCACCGGTGGGAGCTGTTCGTGCTCGTCCGAGGGAAAGCGGGGGTGCTGCTGTTTTCCCCCGAGGGGGCGATTTCCCAGCGGGTTTTGCTGGCCCCCACCGCGAGCTTGGCGGTGGAGATCCCTGGGGGGGTGTTCCACACGCTGGTGGCGCTGGCTTCGAGCACGGTGCTTTTCGAGGTAAAGCCGGGGCCCTACCAGGCGCTGGCTGACAAAGATTTCGCCCCTTGGGCCCCTTCCGAAGCGGAGGATCAGGCTGCCCGGAAGCTTCTGGCCGCTTGGCAGCGGGAGTTCCCGGGAGGCTGAGCTGGCGCCGCCCGCCCCGGGCCTTTCCCCTGAAGATCGGGCATCATGCAGAGGAGCAAGTCAAAAGGGCCAGAGGGAGGCGGCACGGCGGGCGGGTCCTCAGCGGGCCCAGAGGTTGTACTTGAGGATGCACCAGATGGCCTCGAACCCGTCCTTCCAGCCGATCTTTTTCCCCTCGGCGTAGGTTCGGCCGTGGTAGGAGATGGGCACCTCGTAAATGCGCACCCGCATACGCGCCACCCGAGCGGTGAACTCCGGCTCGAAGCCGAAGCGCTTGGAGGTAATGCGCAGCTTTTCCTTCACCTCCCGGGTGAAGACCTTGTAGCAGGTCTCCATGTCCGAGAGGTTCAGGTCGGTGAACATGTTGGAAAGCGTGGTGAGGATCTTGTTGCCCACGTAGTGCCAGAAAAACAGCACCCGGTGCGGCCCCGAGAGGAAACGGCTGCCGTAAACCACCTCCGCTTTCCCATCGAGGATCGGCTGGAGCAGCACCGGGTAGTCCGCAGGGTCGTATTCCAGGTCCGCGTCCTGCACCAGCACGATGTCCCCGGTGGTCAGCGCGAAGCCCGTGGCAAGCGCCGCGGCTTTTCCGGCGTTTTTCTCGTGGCGGCGCACCACCAAGGTGGTGGGGCGGGCGGCGTCGGGAGGAAGCTGGTAGGCATCCAAGCGTTGGGGGGTGGCGTCGGTGGAGGCGTCGTCCACCACCACCACCTCCAGCGTAGCGATCTTCTCGGGCAGCTTGGCCCGCACCACGCGGTCGAGGATCGCGGTTACCGTGCGCTCCTCGTTGTACACCGGGATCACCACCGAGAGCTTCATCGCCGCTCCGCTATGATGCTGCCATGCCCGACCAACCCGAGCTTGTGGTGCTGCCCATCGAGGATAGCTTGGACCTCCACGGCTTCGCCCCCCGGGACCGCTTGGCGGCGGTGCAAGCCTACCTGGCGGAAGCCCGCCGTCGCGGGCTGCGGGAGGTGCGCATCGTCCACGGGAAAGGCAAGGGGGTGGCCAAGGGGGAGGTGGCGGCGCTGCTGCGGCGGCTTCCCTGGGTGGCCCGGGCCTACGAGGCACCCCCGGAACGAGGGGGCTGGGGTGCCACCGTGGTGGAACTGGTGCCGCTGGAGGAGCTCCAAGCGCCACCTCGCCCTAGTCCAGGTCCACATCCCTGACAGGCTTTTCCGGCTCTGCGTCCGGATCCACCTGGGAGAGGAGCTTGCGGAACTTTTCCTCCCGCACCCGGGAGCCCGCTTGCTCGGCTCGCATGGCCTCCGCCAGCTTGTCCGCCGCCTTTTTCTTCTCCTCCTCCAGCTGCTTGAGCCGCTCCTCCAAAGACGCCACGGGCTTCTTCTCCTCCGGCGGCTTGCAAGCCACCACCAGCTGCGCCTCGGCGTCGAGCTCCAGCAGGCTCTTGCAGTGCGGGCAGGTCACGGTGAAGTGCGCCATGGTCGTCTCCCCGGACATTCTAGCGCGCCGCTCGCCTGCCGTGCTTTTCCGGCAAAGCCAGAGAAAGCGCCGTGGCCCCGCCCAACAGCGTACCCACCACCGCCAGGGAGACCCAGGTGGGCACGTGGTAAAAATCCGCCACCATCATCTTCACCCCCACCAGCACGAGGATCAGCGCCAAAGCCGGCCGCAGGAAGCGCAAGGTGGTGAGCGCCCCCACCAGCACGAAGTACAGCGCCCGCAGCCCGAGGATGGCGAAGATGTTCGAGGTGTAAACCACGAACGGGTCCGAGGAAATCGCCAGCACCGCGGGGATCGAATCCACCGCGAACATCACATCGGTGGTTTCCACGGCCAAAAGCGCGAGAAAAAGCGGGGTAAAGCGCAGGCGTCCTGCCACGCGCACCGCGAAGCGCTCGCCGTGGAACTCCTTCACGAACGGCAAGGCCTTGGAAGCCCAGCGTACGATGATGTTTTTTTCCGGGTGCACCTCCTCGCTTTCCACCGCGAGCTTGGCCCCGGTGGCCAGGAGAATGGCCCCCAGCAGGTAGTTGACCCAGTGGAAGTGGGTGATGAGGCTGATGCCCACGAAGATGAAAAGCCCGCGGATCACGATGGCGCCGAGGATCCCCCAGAACAGCACCCGGTGCTGGTACTCGGGCTTCACCCCGAAGTACGCGAAAAGCCCCACGAACACGAAGAGGTTGTCCACTGAGAGCGACTTTTCGATCAAAAACGCGGTGAGATACGCCAGGGCCGCGTCCCTCCCCTCCACCAGCACCACGAACAGCGTGAACAAAAGCCCCAGCCCCACCCAGAAGACGCTCCAGAAGGCCGCCTCCCGCATGCTCTCCCGGTGGGCGTGGCGGTGGAACACCAAAAGGTCCAGGGCCAGCGAGCCGACCACCAAGGCGCCGAAAACCGTCCACCACCACCAGTGCACGCCTTACCTCCCAGAAACCAACGTCGGGCCGAAAAGCACGCTGTTGGCCAAAAGCAGCGTGCTGGCCCGGGTCATCCCCCGGAAAGCGGGTGGCTCGGCAAAGGCCAGCACCAGCCCCCGGCCGTGGCGCTGCATCATGAAGTAGGGCTTTTCCGGCAACAGCTTCTTGGAGTCGGCAAAGACGAACCCCGAGGCCACCAGCTCCCCCTCGGGGGCGAACACCGCCAGGTTGCGGCCCGCGTCCAGCTTCAGCGGGGCGAACACCCGGCGGGAGTTCACCAGCACGTAAAGCTTGGGGCCGCCACACCCCGCGGTGAGCAGCTCCTCCTGGTCCAGCTTCACCGCGAGGATCGCCCCAGGGACCATGGGCGGCTCCTCCTCCTCGGGCTGGATCGCCTCCTCGTAGCTGGAGGCGGGCTCGCCGGCCTGCTTGTCGTCCTTCTTCTGCGCCTTCTTGCCGGAACGCTTGAGGAGCTCGCTGGCCAGAAGACCCACCTTTTCCTGGGTGAGGAACGCTGCCGCTTCCCCTTCCGCCACCAACACCCCCCCTTCCTGGATCCAGTGCTCAAGCCGCTCCAGGGCTTCGGGGGCAAGCACCCGCCCGTAGGCAGCGGCGGAGGAGGCATCGGGCAGCACGATCACCGCAAACCGCCGCAGCTCTGCGGAGCCCAGGGAGGCGGTGCGGATCACCGAAACCGGCAACCCCAGCTGCCGCTCCAAGGCGTAACGCAAATGGCCAGCTGCAGTGGGCAAGGCGGGTTGGTCCCAGGCCAGCGCCACCGCGGGGAGCGTCACCGGACGCACCTGGTTGGACCCCAGGTCCACGCCTCTGTCGGCGAAGCTGGTGTCGGTGCCGAAAAACCTCGCCCCGGTGCTTTGCGCCACCTGCACCAGTTTTTCCCGCAGCTTCTCCGGGTTTTCCCGGGAAAACAGCACCACGCTGCCCCGGGGGTATTCCCTGCCTCCCAAGGTGAACGGCTTGTGGGCCACCCGGGCCCGCACCCCCGCCCGGAGCAGCGCCACCAGCGCCTGGGCCGAGGAAAGCCCTTCCCAGGGCATGAGGAACGCCACCTTCCCCTCCCCCAGCACTTCCCCGCGCCGCAGCCCCTCGGGGCCCACCCGCTGGGCACCAGCGGGTACCGCCATGGGCTTTTCCTCCACCACCACGTTCCACAGCAGCGGCAGCGACCAGGCGGTGATGTCGTAAATCTCGTCAGGCAAGCGCTTGGCTTCCCGCTTTTGCTGCTCCGCCACGAACTCCTGGGGAAGCGGCACCTCCCGGGAAAGCAGCGCCTGGGCGAGCTTGCCCAACGGCTGCCCTTGGGGTACCAGGTACTGGGGAAAACCGCCGGCCTCCACCAGGAACACCTCCAAGCCCTGCTTGGCCAAAAGCGCCGCCAGCGGAGCCGCCCCCTCTTGCCGCCCATCGAAGACGTAGGCCTTCCCTTGCCCTTCCCGCACCGCGTTGCGGCGGAATTCCAGAAAGCTCGCGAAGAAAGCCTGTTTTTGCTCGGCCACGGTGCGCAGGGTGGTGAACGCTGCCAACACGTGGTGGGCCACCGCATCGGCGTAGTGCAGCACCTCGCCCGAAGAAAGGCGCACCGCCCGGCCCCGGGTGGAAGCCTGCTCGAAGGTGGCACCGCAAGCACCGCTGAAGAAGGGCCAAGACTCCCCGTAACCCGGGTAGAAAGCATCGAACACTTCCCGGGTCCAGAAGCGCACCCCGGCGCTGTCGAACGCCGCGGCGAGCCTCAGCCCCAAGAGCTTCCAGAGCTCATTCTGCTCCCGGGAAACCAGCGGGTTGTGCGGAGGGGCCGGCGGGGGGAAGAAGTACCCCTGCTCGGCTCCCATCTCGTGGAGGTCCACCACCACCTGGGGGGGAAGCCACAGCATCCGCTCCACCCTGCCCTGGGATTCCGGGTGGGTGAGGGCGAACCAGTCGCGGTTCAGATCGAAGAGCAGGTGCGAAAAGCGTCCCCCAGGCCAGGGCTGCACGTGCTCCGCGGAGGCGGGCTCCAGATCCGGCTCCGGGCCCCGGGCCTGGCGAGTGGAGGCCACGAAGCGCGCCCTCCCGTCGGGGTTTTGCATGGGGTCCAACACCACCAGGACCTTTTCGAGCAGCGCTTCTACCTCGGGGTTGCGAGAGCCAGCCAGGTACTGGGCCAGCACCAAAGCCGCCTCGCCCCCCGAGGCCTCGTCCCCGTGGACCGAACCCACCAGCCAAACCACAGCCGGGAGCTCCCCGGGGTCTTGCTTCCCGGCCACCCTGGGGTCCCCCAGCGCCCGCAGCCGGGCAGCAAGCGCTTCCAGGTCCCGGAAGAACTCCGGCTTGCCCACCACCAAGAGGAACAGCTCCCGCCCTTCCAGCGAGCGGGCGTAAGGCAAAAGCTTCACCCGCTCGGGGAAAGCCTCGGCCAAAGCCCGAGCGAACCGCGCGATTTGCTCGGGATCGCTGATCTCCTCCCCCCAGCTGTACCCCAGCACCTTCTCGGGCGTAGGGGTAGCTTTCTCCCAGGAAGCCGCGGGCAAAACCTCCCACACCCCGGCTTCCGCTGTGCCGAAAAGCACCAAAAAAACCACCGCTGCGAGCCGCTGCCCAAGCCCCATGGGCGACCTCCCTGCTTGGCGATTGTACGCGCGCCGCTACCCAGGGTTCGCCAAGAAAAAGCCGCCTCCGGCCCGCACGGTGGCTTGCCGGAGGCGGTGGACGCTGCTTCGCACCAACCCAGAGCGTACCGCCCAGTTTCGTTTGTCGAGCAAGGCGTCGGAGAACTTTCCTGCCTCGCCTCCTGAGAGGCGAGACAGCTTCCGAGCCGGCGCCTTCCCCTTACTGCTTGCGGCGCTTGCCCCCGAAGAACGGGTTTTCCCCTTCCTCGCCTTCCCCCGTGGGCAGCAGGCTGATCTCCTTGTAGCCCGCCGGCAACGCGAAGGTGCTTTCCGGGATCGGCATCGTTTGCAACGTGGTCACCTCCATGGTCACCGTGGTGGTTTGCGTCTTGCCGTTCTTGTCCGTGGTGGTGGTGACCGTGTGCACCTTCAAGGGAAAGCCCGGGATCTTGGCCATCTCCGCCGCCACCAGGCGGTCGTAGCTCTCGATGCCGGTCTTCTTCGGCGCGGGCTTCAGCCAAACCCCCAGCGCCTTTTCCACCAAGCTGGGGGCGCTCCACACCTCCTTGATCTCCTCCACCCGGTTGTCCTGCTTCATCATCATGAAGCTCATGGTTTGCCGGTAGGTGGTGCGGTACTTGGTGTACACGGTGGGAACGCCGGCTACCGGGGCGCCCGGGTGCTGTTCGAGCTTTTCCACTTTCACCTCGCTCACCTCGAGGTTCATCATCTTCATCATGCCCCCGGCCATGCCCATCATGGCGTCGGTGTCGTACTTGGCGTAGGTCTTGTCCTTGGGGTTCACCAGGTACACGGTGTTCCCCGCGTCCCGGGTGAGGAAGTAAGCCCCCGGTTCCAACACGGGGTTCTTCGAGGCCACGAACTCCACCTTCGCGAGATCCCCGGAAACCCACGCCTTTACCGTGGCGTTCTGCTGATCCACACCCTTGCCCCCCTCCCCCACGGTCTTGGCCTCGTAGTAGACGCCCGCCTGGAGGCTCGCCGCGAGGAGAAGCCCGAAAACCAAAGCCAGCTGCCTTTTCATGTCGTTCCCCTTTCCCTGGGCACGACCCTTTCGGGAAGTGCTCGTGAGGAAAAGGTAAACCGAAAATCAGTCGCGTGTCAAGGGCAAGGTACAATGCTGCCGTGGGGACCTTGGGGCGCACGCTTCTGGTGCTCGGGTTGCTGTTGGCGGCAGTCGGGGGGCTTTTGCTGCTGTCCGAGCGAGGGGGGTGGCGGCTTCCCGGGGATTTCGTGATCACCGGCCGACGCTTCCAGCTTTACCTCCCCCTGGGGACCTCCCTGCTGCTTTCGTTTCTCGCGAGCTTGCTGTTGTGGCTTCTCTCCCGCAGGAGCTAGACCGCCTCCACCCGCCGCACCTCCGGGACCGCAGCCCGCAACCGCTCCTCCACGAACCCCACCAAGGTCATGGCTGCCATGGGGCACCCGGCGCAGGCCCCCAGAAGCCGTACCCGCACCACACCCTCCTGCACCTCCAAAAGCTCCACGTCGCCCCCATCCATCACCAGCGCCGGGCGCAGCTCTTCCAGCGCCCGCGCTACCCTGCTTTGCAACGTTGCCTCGCTCATGACCTCACCCCTCCCGGCTATTTTCCGCCACCTTCCAAAAGCTGCCAAGAGGTCGGAACATTCCAGAACCCGGGTGTGGGAAAATGCGTTGTAGGGGCTGGGATGGAGGACGCGAGGCTGGAGCAGGTGGTGGCGAGGGCCAAAGCCGGGGATCCCCTGGCCTGGGAGGAACTGGTGCACGCCACCGCGGACCACATCTACCGCATGGCGGTGAGCTTCACCCGCAACCGGGCGGAAGCGGAGGACCTCACCCAGGAGGTCTACCTCAAGATCTGGCAGAACCTCGGCAGCTACGTGCCGGGTTCCTCGTTCCGGGCCTGGGCTTACCGCGTGGCCCACAACCTGTTCGTGGATCACTACCGCCGCACCCGGAAGGAGCGGCAAGCCACCTGGCTGGACGAGGAGTTCCTCGCCACGCTCCCCGGAGGCGACGACCCCTTCACCCGTACCCTGCGCAAGCAACGCTTGGCGCTGGCCCACAAGGCGCTGCAGCAGCTCCCCGAGGAGCTGGCCCAGCTCCTTTTGCTGAGGGACTTCGGCGACTGGAGCTACGAGGAGCTGGCGGCGGAGTTCGACCTGCCCTTGGGCACCGTGAAGTCCCGCCTGAACCGCGCCCGCCGGGAGCTGGCGGTGGCGATCCGCGGGCTTTTGGGGGAAAACCCCCAGGAGGCAAGGGTATGACCGCCTGCCTGGAGGTACTGCGCCACTTGGAATCGGGCTCGCCCCTCCCCGAGCCCCTGGCCTCCCACCTGGCTTCCTGCCCCGCCTGCCAGGCCTTGGTGGCCTCCTGGCCCGAGGTGCGCCAAGCCGGGGCTGCGGTGCGCAGCGCACCCGCCCCCCCTGAGCTCGTGCAGCGGCTTGCGGCCATGCCTCGCCTTCCCCAGCCTTGCGAGGTGGCGGTGGCCCGCATGGGGGCGGTGCTCGACGAGGAAGCCACCGACGAAGAGCGGAAGCTCCTGGCGGCGCACCTGGGAAGCTGCCAGCCTTGCCGGGTGAGCTGGGAGGTGCTGGCCAGCTGCAAGCAGCTGGGGCGGGAAACCAAGCCCCCCGGGGCCCTGCTCCCCCGTCTCGCCGCGGTGGCCCTTCCCCGCATCGCCCCGGCGGCACGGCGTGCCCGGATGGCGGCGGCGGTGCTGTACATCGTGGCCGGCACCCTGGTGCTTGCCAGCGGCAACCAGCAGTGGTTGGGGCGCCAAGCCGCGCAAAAGGTGGAAACCGCCTTGTTCTACGGTAAGGCTGCGGTGGCCAACCGCTTGCGGTGGGCGGAAAAGCAAGCGCGCACGTGGCTCGACCACACCCAGAGGGTGGCGCGGGAATCCCTAGCCAAGGCGTTCGAGCTGTGGCGCGCCACCTTGGGCACCGGCCCCCAGAACCCCACCCCCGAAAAGCGCGTTTCCCAGCACGAGGAGGAAGGAAGATCATGAGCGAGCTTGCCCACACCCCACCACCGCCCCCCCGGCCGCGGAAGGCCCCGGGGCTTGCGGCGTTCTTCTCGCTGCTTCCGGGCCTGGGGCACGTGTACCTGGGGATGCTCCAACGGGGCGTAGCGTTTCTGGCGGCGTTTCTCGGAAGCATTTGGCTTGCGGACCACGCGGACCTTTCCGGCGTGGTGGTGGCGTTCGTGTTCTTCTACGGAATGATCGACGCCTACCAGCTCGCCTCCTCGCCCCCAGGGGAGCCCAGCCCCGCCACCCCCACCGCGGCGCGGCGAGCTGGCAACCTCGCCGTGGGGCTCGTGCTGGTGCTTTTCGGATCCTTGGCCTTGTACAACAACTTCTACCCCCTGGACCTGAGCTTTCTGGCGGATTGGTGGCCCTTGGCGCTGATCGTGTTCGGCCTCTGGCTGCTGTTCGCCGACCTGCGCTCGCGCAAGCAAACCCCGCCCCCCGAGGCAAGCTGAGACGGACCGCGAAAACAAGCCCCTCGCCTCGCTGCTGCCGCAGCGGGGTCCGGGGCGAGGGGCTGCGATCTTTTGCGGTTCCCGGGAAGAGGGCCCGCTGCGCTGTGGCCGCGGTTACTCGGCACCCATGAACGGGTAGGCGAAATGCCGCGGTGGCACGAAGGTTTCCTTGATGGCCCGGGGGCTGGTCCAGCGGATCAGGTTCCACATGGACCCCGCCTTGTCGTTGGTGCCGGAAGCCCGGGCACCGCCGAACGGCTGCTGCCCCACCACCGCACCGGTGGGCTTGTCGTTGATGTAAAAGTTGCCCGCCGCGTCCCGCAGCCTTTCGGTGATGTACACGATGGCTTGGCGGTCCTGGGCGAACACCGAGCCGGTGAGCGCGTAGGGGGAGCCTTGGTCGCAGATGGTCAAAGCCTCCTCGAGCTTGGCATCCTCGTAAACGTAAATCGTCAGCACCGGACCGAAGATCTCCTCCTTCATCAGCTTGAGCTCGGGGTTTTTGGCCAGCACCACGGTGGGCTGGATGAAGTAGCCCACGCTGGCATCGTAGGTCCCACCCGCGAGGATCTCCGCATCCGGGCAAGCTTTGGCGTACTCGATGTAGCCCACGATGCTCTCGAAGGCAGCGCGATCGATCACTGCCCCCATGAAGTTGCGGAAGTCCTCCACGTCCCCCACCTTGATCTCCGCCACCTGGGCCAAGAGCTCCTCCTTCACCCGGGGCCAGAGGGAGGCGGGGATGAAAGCCCGGGATGCCGCCGAGCACTTCTGCCCCTGGTACTCGAACGCCCCCCGCACCAGCGCGGTAACCAGCGCCTGGACATCGGCGGAAGCGTGGGCGAACACGAAGTCCTTGCCCCCGGTTTCCCCCACGATGCGCGGGTAGCTGCGGTAACGGGGCAGGTTTTCCGCGATCTTGCGCCACATCGCTTGGAAGGTGGCGGTGGATCCGGTGAAGTGCAGCCCCGCCAAGTGTTCCGAGGCCAGCACCGGGTCCCCCACCTCCGCCCCGGACCCCACCACCAGGTTGATGACCCCCGGGGGCAGCCCCGCCTCCTCCAGGAGCTTGTAGGTGAAGTACGCGGAGTACACCGCGGTGGAGGCCGGCTTCCAGATCACGGTGTTGCCCATGAGCGCCGGGGAGGTGGGCAGGTTGGCGCCGATGGAGGTGAAGTTGAACGGGGTCACCGCAAAAACGAACCCCTCCAAGGGGCGGTACTCCACCCGGTTCCACTGCCCCAAGGGGGAGTAGGGCTGGTCCTCGTAGATCCGCTGCATGAAGTACGGGTTGTAGCGCCAGAAATCAATGATCTCGCACGCGGAATCTATTTCCGCCTGGAACACGGTCTTGGACTGTCCCAGCATCGTGGCGGCGTTCATGGTGTCGCGCCAGGGGCCCGCCAGAAGCTCTGCGGCCTTGAGGAAGATCGCGGCGCGGTCGTACCAGCTCATGCGCGACCAGCTCTTGTGGGCCTCCAAGGCAGCCTCCACCGCCATGGCCACCTCCTGGGGCCCCGCCTTGTGGTAACGGGCCAGCACGTGGCCGTGCCGGTGGGGCATCACGCAGGTGCCGAGCCTGCCGGTGCGCACCTCCTTGCCGCCGATGATCAAGGGGATCTCGATTTCCTGGCTGCGCATGGCAGCCAGCTTGGCCTTGAGGGACGCCCGCTCGGGGCTTCCCGGAGCGTACTGCTTCACGGGCTCGTTGGTGGGCTTGGGGATGCGATACATGCCGCTCATGGTTCCCTCCGGGCGGGTTTGTGAAATCCCGCGCAAGGCATTCTACCGGCCAGGCCAGCCCAGCGTCAAACAGCACCGTGGGGCCCTGAGCGACGCCCCGCCCCGGGTCCGAGGCAGGCACGAGGCCAACCCTATAATGCCCCCGTGGGGTCGGCAAAGCTGCAAACCGCGGTGCTGGTGCTCAACTACAACGGCCGCGAGCACTTGGAAGACTGCCTCTCCTCGCTGGCGGCGATCCCCGAGGTCGTTCCAGCGAGCGCCCCCTCAGGGGAAGGCGGCCCGCCGGTGGAGGTGTGGGTGGTGGACAACGGCTCCACCGACGATTCCCTGCTTTTCGTGCGGGAGCGTTTCCCCTGGGTGCAGGTGCTGGCGTTCGAGGAAAACCTCGGGTTCAGCGAGGCCTACAACCGCGCCGTGGCCCAGGTGGCGGCGGAGTGGGTGCTTTTCCTCAACAACGACACCCGGGTAGCCCCGGACATCCTCCAGGCGTTGGAGGCTTGCCGCCACCGCCACCCCCGGGCCTGCGCCTTCGCCGCGGTGCTCACCAGCTGGGACGGCTCGCAGGTGGACTTTCTCGGCGGCGATACCTTCTTCTTCGGGCACGCCTGGCAGCGGCACCTGGGGGAGCCTCTGGCCCGCCACCAGCCCGAAGAGCACAAGCTGCTTTTCGGGTGCGCCGGGGCTTTGCTTTTCCACCGGCAGACGTTCCTGGAGCTGGGAGGGTTCGACCCCGATTTCTTCTCGTTCTTCGAGGACGTGGACCTGGGCTGGCGGGCCAACATCGCCGGCCACGAGGTTTGGCTTTGCCCCCGAGCCCGGGTGTTCCACAAGGGCCACGGCAGTTGGAAAGCCGCCATGACCCCCAAAAAGCGGCTGCTTTTGGAACGCAACGGCTTGGCCTGCACCTACAAGAACTGGGGGGAAGAGCGCATGGGAGTGTTTCTCTTGGCCGCCTGCGCTCTGGCGTTCCTGCGCAGCGTCTGGGGTTACACCACCCCCGAGCTGACCCCCGCTCCCCGCTGCAGCGCCGACACCCTGGCTCACCTGGCGGCCCTGGGGGAGTTCTCCCGCCTGTTGCCGCGTCTGGAGAGGCGACGGCAAGCGGTGCAACAGCGGCGACGGGTGGCGGACGAAACGCTGCTGCCGCTTTTCGGCCGCATCACCGCGCCGCCGTTGCCCGAGCGCGTGGAGTACCGCAGGCTCTACCGTAAGACCCTGTGGTGGCTAGGGTTTTTGGAGGAGCAGCTGCTCCCCAGCTGGCAGCAGTCGCTCAACGCTGCCGCCACCGCCGCAGCTACCGCGATCGCTTCCCTCTGGGACGAGGTCCTGAGCTCCTGCTTGCCACGCCAGCAGTACCTCGAGCTGCAGGATCCCGAGGAACCCATCGAGGTGCCGCTTCCCTTGACGCGGGTGGGGTGGGGGCTCTGGCAAGCGCTGGAGCGCACCTTGGGGGAGCCGCTGGCCTCCGAGCCCCTGGAGGCGCTGCGTGGGGAGGTGGAGGCGTTGCGGCAGCGGTTTTTGCGGGAAAACACCCAGGCTTGTGCTTGGGCCCCGCCCCCGGTGAGCTTGGTGGTGCGCACCCGCGACCGTCTCCGCTACCTGGGGGAAGCCCTGGAGAGCGTGGCCTGCCAGACCGTGCGCCCTGCCGAGGTGGTGGTGGTGAACGATGGGGGTGCCGACCCCTCCCCGGTGCTTCAGCGGTTCCGAGAAGTCCTGCCGGTCCGCCTGGTTTCGCTCCCCGAGCCCGCAGGGCGCGTGTCGGCAGCCCAGCGGGGGCTCGCCGAGGCCCGGGGGGCGTTGGTGGGTTTTTTGGACGACGACGATCAGCTGCTGCCGCACCACCTGGGGGTGCTCCTGGGGGCCTTCGCCAACGGTGCTCGGGTGGCTTACAGCGACGTGGAGGTGCGCCACGTGGAGGGCAACGACCGTGTGGTGGCCCAGGGGGAGTTCGCGGCGCCGTTCGATCCGGAGCGCCTTTTTTTCGAGAACTACGTACCGATCATGGCGGTGCTGTTCGAGGCCGAGCTGGCCCGGGAGGTGGGGGGGTTCGACACGTCGCTGGCCTACTTCGAGGACTGGGACCTCTGGCGGCGCCTGGCTACCCGGGCGCCGTTCGTGCATTGCCCGGTGGTCACCGCGGTGTACTTCCTGCGCCCCGAGGAAGGGCACGGCAGCGGGCTTTTCGGGGAACACCGCTGGCCGCACTTCGCCCGGGTTTTCGACAAAGCCCGGGACCGGGTCACAGGTAAGGCCTGGGCCGAGTACTACCGCAGCTTCCTAGAGCCTCGGTGGAGCGAGCTCCAGCGCCTGCGGGGGGAGCTGGCAGCGCTTGCCGCCGAGAAAGACCAGCTCGCCCAGAAGCTGGCGGCCCTGGAGGGTTCCCGGGCGTTGCGGGCGATCCGCTGGCTGCGGCGCCTTTTTCCCGCAAGCTCCGGGAAAAAGCCATGAACCAGCCCCTCCCCCCGCCGAACGACGGCAGCCACGCCCCCGAGGTGAGCGTGGTGATCGTCAACTACAACGGTCAGCGGCACCTCCCGGCTTGCCTGGGGGCGCTGCGGGCCACCCAAGGGGTGGCGTTCGAGACGCTTTTGGTGGACAACGCTTCCAGCGACGGCTCGGCGGATTGGGTGGCGCAACACCACCCATGGGTGCAGGTGCTGCGCCTTCCCCGCAACCTGGGGTTCGGTGGGGCCAACCACGTGGGGATCGCCCATGCCCGCGCGCCCCTGGTGGCGCTGCTCAACAACGACACGGTGGTGGAACCCCAGTGGCTTGCGGTGCTCAAGCGAACGCTGGAGCGGGAGCCCGAGGCGGTGGCCGCCTGCGCCACCCTGGAGCTTTTGCACCATCCCGGGCTTTACAACGCTCGGGGGGGCGGGATGACCTGGCTGGGCTACGGCTACGATCGGGATTTCGGAAGGCCCCGGCTCGCGGCGAGCGAGCTTCCCGAGGTGGAGGAGGTGCTGTTCCCCACCGCTGCCGCGGCGCTGTTCCGCAAGGGGCCGTTCCTCGCCCTGGGGGGGTTCGATCCCAGCTTTTTCATGTACCACGAGGACGTGGACTTCGGTTGGCGGGCATGGATCGCCGGATGGAAGGTGGTGGTGTGCCGGGACGCGGTGGTGAAGCACGCCTTCGGTGGCACCACCTCCTGGGTGGGTGGGGACGCCATGCGCTACCGCTTGGGCTCCCGCCACCTGCTGCGCTCGCTGCTCAAGTGCATGGAGCTACGCCTTTTGCCGAAAACCCTGTTCAACCTGGCGAAGATCTGGTTCCGCCAGCGGGCTTTCGGCTTGCTGGCTAGCGTGACCCTTTGGAACCTCTGGCACCTCCCCGGCACGCTGCTGGCCCGGGTTTCGATTCAGCGGAACCGCCGCCGCAGCTTTGCCGAGCTCCAAGCCCGGGGGCTGGTGGCCGAGGCGCCGTTCCCCCCGGAGCCGCCCATGCTCCCCTGCCCGGTGGCCGAGGAGGCGCTGGTTCCCTCCCCGGTGCTTTTCCCGGGGAAAGACTCCGCCCGGGGGCGGGTGGGCTACGGGTGGTACGCCCACCGCAACCCCAAGGGGGAGCCGGAGCGCCTCACCACAGGGCGGGCGTCGTTCCGCCTCCGGGTGGCCCCCGGAGCTCGGGGCACGCTTTCCCTGCGCTTGCGGCGGCCGGTGGCGGATCGCCCTCAGGTCCCGTTGCAGCTTGCGGTGAACGGCGCCACCCACCACCTGGAGCTCCCCGGAACGGACCAGGCCACCGTGGCGGTTTCGGCTTCCGCCGACGAGGAGGGGATGCTCCGGGTGGAATTGGCGGTCCCCGAGGTGGTGCCGCACCACGTGCTGGGGAATTGGCAGTTCGCCCCGGTGGGGGTGGCGGTGGCGGAGGTGCGTTTCCTCCCCGAAAAAAAGCCCCGGGAAAACCACCGCCCCACGGTTTCCGTGGTGATCCCCACCTTCAACCGGTGGGGGGTGCTCCGGGAAACCCTGGAGGCTTTGGCCCGGCAAACCGTGAAACCCCTGGAGGTGGTGGTGGTGGACGATGGCAGCAGCGACGGGACCTGGGAGAACCTCCAGGCCTGGCAGCGGGCCAACGAACCCAGCTTGCGGCTGGTGGCCCTGCGCCAGGACAACGCCGGCCCTGCCAAAGCCCGCAACGCTGGGCTCACCAAAGCCCGGGCGGAGCTGGTGGTTTTCATCGGCGACGACACCATCCCCGAGGCGGATTTCCTCCAAGCGCATCTGGAGGCGCACCGGTGCTTGGAAGGGGCGTGCGCGGTGGTGGGGCTTACCGAATGGGACGGGGAGCGCATGCGGGTGACGCCGTTTTTGGAGCACGTGAACCTCTCCGGCGAGCAGTTCGCCTACGGGCTTTTCCACCACGGGGAGGACATGGCGTTCACCTGCCTCTACACCTCCAACCTCTCGGTCCCCCGGCAGCTGCTGGGGGAAAAGCCTTTCCACGAGGGTTTCCGCCACGCAGCGTGGGAGGACGCGGAGCTGGGGTACCGCCTCTCGCTGCGGGGGGTGCGCATCGTGCTTTGGACCAAGGCGCGGACGCGGCATTTGCACCCCATGGACCTGGCGGGTTTTCTCCGCAGGCAGGAAAAGGTGGGGGAAACGCTTCCCCTGCTGCTCCAGCGCCACCCCGAGCTGGCGGGGGATCCCGCCATCCCGCCCCGGCGTCCCCCCCGGCTTCTCAGGCTGCTGTTCCCCCTGGCGGGGCCGCTTTCCCCCTTGGCCAACGCCCTGGACCACCACGGGGTGCGCTTGCCCCCCCGCTGCTACCGCCTGCTGTTGCTCGCGGCCACCTACCGCGGCAGGCGGCGGGGGGAGGGGTGAGACGGTGCAAAGGCTTGCTCTGCTGCTGGTGCGCCTGGGCTCCCAAGCTTCCCTGCTGCGCCGCCCACGGCTTTTGGCGTTCAAGCTCCGCTGGGCGCTGCTGGCGAAAAGCGCGCGCCGCGCGTACCGGAAGTTTGCCCAGCGACCCTCCGAGCCACGGGTGACCCCCGGGGTTGGCGGGGTTTCGCTCACCGTGGCGATGCCGGTGTACCGGGTAGCCGAGGAGCACCTGCGGGCCGCTATCGCCTCGGTGCGGGAGCAAACCCATGGCGACTTCCAGTTCCTCTTGCTGGACGACGCCTCGCCGGAGCCCCACGTCCCCCGGGTCCTGGGGGCGGTGGCCAGGGAGGACAGCAGGGTGGAGCTCTTGCGCCGCAGCAGCAACGGCGGGCTGGCGGTGGCGGCCAACGACCTGCTCCGGGCGGCGAAAGGGCGCTACGTGGCGTTCGTGGACCACGACGACCTGCTCCCGCCCCACGCCCTGGCCTGGGTGGTGGCGGCGCTCCGGACGAACCCGGCAACGGACTGGCTTTTCAGCGACGAGGACAAGCTGGACCTGCAGGGAAAACCCCGGGACCCCTGCTTCAAACCTGGCTTTGCCCGGCACCTGTTGCTTTGCTGGAACGTCTGCACCCATTTCCGAGTGCTGCGCAGGGAAACCGCGGAAAGGCTCGGGGGGCACAGGGTGGGGTTCGAGGGGGCCCAGGACTGGGACCTGGCGCTGCGGTTCGCCGCTTCAGGGGCCCGTTTCACCCACCTCCCCCGGGTGCTTTACCACTGGCGCATGAGCGCCCGCTCCATGGCTGCCGGTGCCCGGGCCAAAGCCCAGGCTAACCTCGCCGCCCGCCGGGCCATCGAGGGGTTCTTGGCCCAGGTGCTTCCCCACGAAAGCTGCACCGTGGAACCGTTGCTCCCCGGCTCGAGCCTGTTCCGGGTGCACTGGCAGCTAGCGGAAACCCCGCCGCTTTTGGTGTTGCTGCCGCCGGGCCAGCCGCCCCCAGCGTGGCGCTGGCCCCACGAGCTGCTGCCGCTTGCCCCCAGCGCCACCCCGGGGGAGCTGGCCGCCGCCCTGGCGCGGGCCCAAGCCCCGCTGGTGACCCTGCCGCTGCCCGGCATGAGGGAAGAGGCTTTGGCGGCGCTGGTGGCTTTCGCGGCGCTACCGGGCACCGGCGCTGCGGCGGGGCGATGGGCGGAAGGGGGCAGAGTGAGCTGCAGCGGGTGGGTGGCGGATGGGCGTGGAGGCTGGCTGGACCCTTGGCAGGGGCTGAGCCTCCACGACCCTGGCTACTGCAACTTGGCTTGGCTTCCCCAGCCCCGGGGCGTGCTCCCCCCCGGTGGCTGGGTGGCGCGGCGGGAGCCGCTTCTTTCGGCCTTGGAGCAAGCGCCGCTGCTTCCCCCTCGGTGGGCACTGGGTCTGGCTTTGGCGCGGATAGAAGGGGAAACCGTGGTGACCCCTTGGGTCACGCTGCGCCACGCACCCCCGGGCCCCCCGCCGTTTTCTCCCCCCGACTTCCTGCCAGCGCTTCCCGGGCTCGCCTGGCCCCGGGACCCGCAAACGGCCCTGCTGGAGGCCCCGGAGAGCGAAGCTGCCCGCGGGGAAGTTGGCTTGAGGTAGAATCCCTGAGGAGGCGCTATGAGCCAAGGGCAGATCAAGATCACCGTGCCGGACCCGGTGAGCCTCGGGACCTACGCGAACTTCGCGTCCATCGTGCACAACTTCGCTGAGTTCGTGCTGGACTTCGGCCGCATCGTGCCGGGGAGGGAGGACGTGCAGGTGGTAGCCCGCCTGGTCATGACCCCGGTCCACGCCAAGCAGCTGCTCCGGGCATTGGCGGAAAACATCGCGATTTACGAGCGCAACTTCGGCGAGATCCCCCAAGGGCCCGGGCAGCCTCCCGAACCCCCCATGTAGCGCTACGCCCCCGGGGCCTCGTCCCAAGCGCGGAGGATGAACCCCCCGCCCAACACCTCCTCCCCAGCGTAAAATACCGCTGCCTGCCCCGGCGCCGGGGCCAGCACCGGCTCGGCGAACTGCACCAGCACCCGATCCCGCTCCACCGAAAGCTCCGCTCGCTGAGGCTGGTGCCGGGAGCGCACCTGCACCTGGGCAGTAAGCCGCGGTGGCGGGGGCACCAACCAGTTCACCTCCCCCACCTCCAGCTGGCGCTTGTAGAGCGCCTCCCCGGGCCCCACCACCACCCGGTTGGCCTTCGGGTCCAGCTGCAGCACGTAAAGGCGCTCCCCGGAGGCCACCCCCAGCCCCCGTCGCTGGCCCACGGTGAACCCCACGAACCCCGGGTGGCGCCCCAAGGTTCGCCCGGCGGTGTCCACGATCTCCCCTGCTCCTGGGAGCCGCTCCGGGGCCAGGGCCCGGAGCACGTCCACGTAGCGCTTGCCCTCGGGGACGAAGCACACCTCCTGGCTGTCGGGCTTGGCCGCATTGGGCAGCCCTAGCGAAGCGGCCAGCTCCCGCACCTCCCCCTTGGTCATCTCCCCCAAGGGGAAACGCACCTTGGCCAGCTGGTGGCTTTCGAGCTCGAAGAGGAAGTACGACTGGTCCTTCTCCCGGTCCCGCCCCCGGTAGAGGTGCGGCGTGCCCTGCTCGTCCACCACCACCCGGGCGTAGTGCCCCGAGGCCACCACATCGGCCCCCAGGGTGGCTGCCACCTCCAGCAGCTGGCCGAACTTCACCCGGGAGTTGCAACGCACGCAGGGGGATGGGGTCCGCCCCGCCAGGTAAGTCTCCACGAAGAACTCCAGCACCTCCCGGCGGAACTCCCCTTCCATGTCCAGCACGTAGTGGGGCACCCCGAGCTTGTGGCAAACCGCCCGGGCGTTTTCCACGTCGGCAAGCGAGCAACAGCGGGAAACCCCCAGCCCCACCCGGGAGAGATCCGCCAGGTGCAGCGTGACCCCCACCACCTCGTGGCCCTGCTGCGCCATGAGCGCGCAGGCCACGGCGGAGTCCACGCCACCGGACATGGCCACTAGCACCCGCATGGCCTTGGCAACAACCTCAGGGGAGCTCCGAATCCCGCAACTCGGTGACGATGAGCATCAGCGTGGTGGTGCCCAAGGAAAACTCCTGCTGGGGCTCCAGCTTGGCTTGCTGCACCCGCACCCCCTCCACGAAGGTGCCGTTGGTGGAGCCCAGGTCCTTGAGCAGCACCTCGTCCCCGCGGATCTCCAGCATGGCGTGGCGCCGGGAGACCTCGCTGTCCGCGAGCTGGATGTCGCACCCCGCCCCCCTCCCCAGCACCACCCGGGGGGTTTCCACCCGGAACACCTTCCCCGCATCCGCCCCGAGGATCACCGCCAGGGAGTAGCGCCGGTCCTTGGGCAGCGGTGCCAGCTGCGGCAGCTCCTCGCTGGGCTGTACCGCCAGCTTGTGGAGATCAATTTGCTTGGTGGTTTCCTCGTGGGTCTTGCCGCGGACGCGCGTGGCGTCTCCTGCCCCAGCTGCGGGTGCCGGTATTTGCTGGGTGGAGGTGGCGTCGCTAGCGGGTTCCGGCCGGCGCACCTCGAACACCTGCCCGCACTTGGCGCACTTCAAAAGCTTCACCGCGGCATCGCCGAAGCGGGCCTCGTCGTACTGGTAACTGGTGCGGCAGGCGGGGCAGGTGACGATCATCCCTTGGCCCCCCGGTGCACCAGCCGCTCCAGCGCGGTCAGCAAGCAGGCCACCTCTTCCGGGGTGGTGGCAAGCCCCATGGAGACTCGCAACGCCCTGCTGGCCATCTCACCGAAACCCATAGCTCGCACCACGACACTCTCTCGGCTCGCTCCCGAGCTGCACGCCGGACCCGAGGATACCGCAACTTGCGCCAAATCCAAAGCGGCCACCGCCACCTGCCCGAGAAGCGGCGGTGGCAGCGCGAAGCAGGTGGTGTTGGGGACCCGGGGGGCGAGGCGGGAAAACACCTCTTCCGCCAGCCCCTTGGCCAACAGCTGCTCCTCCAGCTCGTCCCGCAGCTGGGCCACCTGCTCCCACCGCTGCTTCCGGGAGGCGAGCACCTCGCAAGCCCAACCCATGGCGCAAGCAGCCACCAGCGGCTCGGTGCCTCCCCGGCGGCGCTGCTCCTGTTCCCCGGCAACCAAGGCAGGCAGCTCCAGCCCCTGGCGCACCACCAGCGCCCCCGCCCCGGGAAGCCCCCCGAGCTTGTGCCCCGAAAGCGCCAGCGTGTCCACCCCCAGGCGGTGAAAATCCACCCCGAGCTTGCCCGCCGCTTGCACCGCATCGCAGTGCACCAGCACCTGGGGCTGCCGAACCTGCGCCACCAGCACTTCCACCGGCTGGAGCACCCCGGTTTCGTGGTTGGCCAGCTGCAGGCAAACCACCGCCGGGGGGCGCGGCGCGAGCCCCGCCAGCTGCGCCCGCCCCTGCCAGTCCACCGGGAACACCTCCACCCGCGCCCCGAGCCGCTCCAGGCTCTGGGCGGCGGCAAACACCGAGGGGTGCTCCACGGCGCACACGTACACCGTGACCCCCGCAGGCCCCCCCAACGCCAGCGTCAACCCCCACAAAGCCATGGCGTTGGCCTCGGTGCCGCCGGAGGTGAACACCACCTCCTCGCTGGCCGCCCCCACCAGCGCCGCCACTTGGGCTCGGGCTTGCTCCAAAAGCCCGCGGGCCGTTCGCCCCTCCTGGTGGGCGCTGGAGGGGTTGCCCAACCGCAGCTGCTGCAGCCCCGCCAGGCGCTCCCAAACCTCGGGGAACGGGGGCATGGTGGCGTTGCAGTCCAGGTAAGCCCGCACGCCGGCATTCTAAGGGAGCGACCCAGCCCGGCCGGCGCCGCCGTGGCGGGAGCTGGAAAGGGAGCTGAAGTGCTAGCATACGCCGCATGGGTGCCATGACGGCGCGGGAGGCGGTGGAAGCTACCCCGCTGCGCCTGCCCTTTTCCGAGGCAGCGGAGCGCGCGGTGCTGGGGGCGATCCTCAACGACAGCACCTGCTTCTTCCGGGTGGTGGACATCCTCAAGCCCGAGGACTTCTACCTGGAGCCGCACCAGCTCATTTACCAAGCCTTCATCGCGCTTTCCGGGCAAAGCAACTCCATCAACGTGGTGAGCACCGTGGCCATGCTGGAGCAGCTGGGGCTTTTGGAAAGGGTGGGCGGCCCAGCGGTGGTGGCCCAGCTGGCCCAGGAGCTCCCGGACCCCGAAGGGGTGGAGCACTACGCGGAGATCGTCCGGGAAAAGGCGATCCGCCGCGCGCTGCTGCAAGTTTCCGGCTCGATCATGGTGGAAGCTGGCCAGGAGGGTGGCCGGGCCCTGGACATCCTGGACAAGGTGGAAACGCTGGTGCTGCAGCTCGCTGACCGGGCGATCCAAACCGGCCCGCAGCGGGTGGGGGACCTGGCCCACGCCGAGCTGCAACACCTGGAGCAGGTGCGGCAACAAGCCCACCCGTTCGTGGGGCTGGAAACCGGCTTCCGCCGCTTGGACGAGCTCACCTCCGGGCTCAAGCCCCAGGAGCTGGTCATCCTCGCCGCCCGCCCCGGGGTGGGGAAGACCGCCATGGCCCTGAACATCGCCGCCCACGCTGCCGTGAAGCTGAAAAAGCACGTGCTGTTCTTCTCCCTGGAGATGTCGGCCCAGGCCCTGGTGCGCCGGCTCCTGGCGGCCCAAGCCAAGGTGAGCTTGGAACGCATCATCAGCGGGCACATCAGCTTCAAGCCGGGCAGAGGCCCCACCGACTGGGAAAAGCTGGTGCGCGCCGCCGACGAGCTGGCCGAGGCGCCGCTGTGGATAGACGACGCGGCCTCGCTTTCTATCCTCGAGCTGCGGGGCAAGGCCCGGCGCCTGGCCATGGAGCACGGGCTGGACCTGGTGATCGTGGACTACCTGCAGCTCATGAACTCTGGCACCAAGACCGAAAACCGCACCCAGGAGGTTTCCGCCATCTCCCGGGGGCTGAAGATGGTGGCCAAGCAGCTGAACGTGCCCCTGGTGGCGCTTTCGCAGCTCTCCCGGCAGCCGGAGCGGCGCGGGGGGGACGGCCGGCCGCAGCTTTCGGACCTGCGGGAATCCGGGAGCATCGAGCAGGACGCGGACGTGGTGATCTTCATCCACCGCAGGACGCTGCCGAAAGCCGAGGAGGAAACCATGGAGGACCAGCGCAAAGCGGAAATCATCATCGCCAAGCAAAGAAACGGCCCCACCGACAGCTTTACCCTGGTGTACCTGGAGCCGTACACGCTGTTCTCCGACCCAGAGTTCGCCGATGAAGCCGCTCACCCTGCTTTTTGAAGCTCTCGGCCGCCGCGCCAGCGCGGTGTTCGAGGAGGTAGGCCGGTTCTTTTACGTGTTGCACAGCGCCTTCCTCTGGACCTTCCGCAAGCCCTTCGATTTCCGGGAGTGGGTGCGGCAGATGGTGCGGGTTGGGGTGGACTCCCTGCCGGTGGTGGGGCTCACCGCGCTCTTCACCGGGATGGTGTTGGCGCTGCAGACCTACCGGGGGTTCGCCCGGTTCCACGCCGAGGGGTTCGTGGCCTCGGTGGTTTCCCTCTCCCTCACCCGGGAGCTAGCCCCGGTGCTGGCAGCGCTGATGATCGCTGGGCGCATCGGCTCCTCCTTCGCCGCGGAGCTGGGAACCATGCGGGTCACCGAGCAGATCGACGCGCTCTACGCCATGGCGGTGGAGCCCATTCAGTACCTGGTGGTGCCCCGGGTGGGGGCCGCCACGATCATGCTGCCGTTCCTGGTGGCGTTCGCCGACGGCGTGGGCGTGCTGGGGGGGTACATGGTGGCGGTGGGGCTCATGGGGGCCAACCCCGTGGTCTACTGGGAAAAAACCTTCCAGTACCTGGACCTCAACGACGTGTTCTCCGGCCTCATCAAGGCCGCGGTGTTCGGGCTGATCCTCGCGGTCACCGGGTGCACCAAGGGGTTCTTCACCAGCGGTGGTGCCGAAGGGGTGGGGCGCTCCACCACCGCGGCGGTGGTGATGGCTTCCCTGGTGATCCTGCTTTCGGACTTTTTCCTCACCAAGATCCTCTTCTAGCGGAGGTGCAGGTGCAGCAGGAAGGCCCGAGCCGCAGCAAAACCCCCAAGATCGCGGTGATGGATCTGTGGAAATCCTTCGCGGGCAAGAAGGTGCTCCAGGGGGTGAACTTGGAGGTGTGGCCCGGGGAGTCCCTGGTGATCGTGGGGGGCTCGGGGGCGGGCAAGAGCGTGCTCCTGAAGCACCTCATCGGTCTCATCCAGCCGGATCAGGGCCACGTGATCGTGGACGGGGAAGACCTGGCGTGCGCCGAGCCGGAGCGCTGCCTGGCGATCCGCCGCAAGTTCGGCATGGCGTTCCAGGAGGGGGCGCTTTTCGATTCCATGAACGTGTTCGAGAACATCGCCTTCCCGCTGCGGCGCCACACCAAGCTTTCCGAGGAGGCCATCGCCGCCCGGGTGCGGGAGTGCTTGAGCTTGGTGCACCTTTCCGGCATCGAGAACAAGATGCCCGCGGAGCTTTCCGGGGGGATGCGGCGGCGGGTGGGGTTCGCCCGGGCCATCGCCCTGCAGCCGGAAATCCTCCTCTTCGACGAGCCCAACACCGGCCTTGACCCCATCACCGCCGCAGCCATTGACCGGGTGATCGTGGAGATGCGCGACAAGCTGCCGGTGACCATGGTCACCATCACCCACGACATGCAATCGGCCTTCCGCATCGCCGATAGGATCGCCATGCTCCGGGACGGGCGGATCCTCGCGGTGGCCCCTCCCGAGGTCTTTCGCCAGCTTCCCGATCCGTACATCCAGAGCTTCCTAGCGGGGCAACCCGTAGAGGAGGACGTGGCATGACGCAAACCGCAAAAGTTGGGGCTTTCATGTTGGTCGCCTTGGTGATCCTGGCGATCTTCATCATCGAGATCGAGGAAATCCCCCTGGGGGAAAAGGCCGGTCGCTTTCGAGTACAAGCGGAGTTCCCCTCGGTGGCGGGGCTGGACGAGAAAAGCCCGGTGCGCATCGCCGGGGTGCGGGTGGGGATCGTGGAGCGGATCGAGCTGGTGGGCAGCCGCGCCCGGGTGACCCTGAGCCTGGACCCCCAGGTGCGTTTGCACCAGGGAGCCTGGGCCGAGGTGACCAGCTTGGGGATGCTGGGGGACAAGTACGTGGAGCTCTACCCCGGGCCGCTGGACGCGCCCCCCCTGCCCCCTGGCTCCGTGCTCTCCGGCCAAAGCCCGGTGGCTTTCGATCAGGTGCTGAAAACCGCCTCGGACATCGGTGCGGACGTGAAGGAGGTCACCGCCAGCTTGCGTCGCGCCCTGGGAGGGGACGAGGGTACCGCCAAGCTCAACGAGATCCTCGACAACATCCGGCAGCTGGTGGCGGAAACCAAGAACCTGGTGGCGGCGAACCGCGCCAACGTGGACCAAACCCTGGCCAACTTCCGGGATTTTTCCGCCACGCTCAAGCAGGAGCTCCCCAAGCTCGCGGAAAAGCTCCAGCGCCTCGCGGACAACGTGGATTCGGTGGTAGCGGAAAACCGCAGCAACGTGAGCGATACCATCGCCAACCTCAAGGACCTCTCGGCTAGGCTGCGCACCTCCGCGGACAACCTCAACCAAATCACCACGAAGATCGCCCGGGGGGAGGGATCCATCGGCAAGCTGGTGAACGACGAGGCCACCGTGGACAACCTCAACAGCACCTTGAAGGCCGTGGAATCCGGGGTGCAGAGCCTGAAGAACACCATCGGCCGCGCCGAGCGCTGGCGGTTGGACGTGGTGCTGCGCACCGAGAGCTTGCCCAGCCTGGACGATTCCCGCAGCGCCTTCGGTTTCGATTTGCACACCACCGAAAAGCGCTTCTTCCGCCTGGAGCTGGTGGACTCCCCTTACGGGCGGGTGCGCAACACCCAGGAAACCGTCACCACCACGTTCCCCGACGGCCACAGGGAAACCTACGTGCAAACCAAGCAAAAGATCACCGACGCTTCCACGGTGAACGCGCAAATCGGCTACCACCTGGGGAACACCACGGTGCGCGCCGGGCTTTTCGAATCCGTAGGGGGGTTCGGCCTGGACCACGAGCTGCTCCAGCGCAAGCTGAAGCTCACCCTGGAAGCCTACGACTTCAACCGGGACATCAAGCCCCCCCACCTGCGGCTGGAAGGCCGCTACTTCCTCACCCCCAACATCTTTGCTTTCGCCGGCTGGGACGACCCACGCTGGTCCGCCCGCTCCTCGGCTTTCGTGGGGGCGGGGATCACCTGGAGGGACGAGGACCTGAAGTACCTCCTGGGCACCGCCGCCTCCTTTGGGGGCAAGTAGCCAGGAAGGAAGGCGCCACCTTGCCGGTTTGGGAGTGCACCCACTGCGGCCAGAAGTCCAGCAAATGGCTGGGACGCTGCCCCAGCTGCGGTGCCTTCAACACCTTCGAGCCTCAGCCGGAAAAGCCGCGAACGCGTTCCCCACGGACTCCCGAGCCTCGCCCTTTGGCGGCGGTGCAGTTGGCGGAAGCCCCGCGCCTGACCACGGGTCTTGCCGGCTGCGACCGGGTGCTGGGGGGCGGGCTGGTCCCGGGATCGTTGGTGCTTTTGGCTGGCGAGCCCGGGGTGGGCAAGTCCACGCTGCTGCTGCAGCTTTCCGACCACGTGGCCCGGGAGGGGCCGGTACTTTACGCCAGCGCCGAGGAATCGCTGCAGCAGGTGGCGCTCCGCGCCCAGCGGTTGGGGTGCCGCGCTTCGGGGCTGTTGCTGCTGGCCGAGGCCAGCGTGGAGGCCGTGTTGGAGGCGGCGAAGCGCACCAAGCCGCGGCTTTTAGTGGTGGACTCGGTGCAGGCGATGCGCAGCGAAGCGGTGCCCTCGATCCCGGGGAGCGTCACCCAGGTGCGGGAGGTGGCGGCCCAGGTGGCGGAGCTGGGCAAGGGGGGCGGGCCGCCGGTGGTGCTGGTAGGGCACGTCACCAAGGACGGCACCGTGGCCGGCCCCAAATCCCTGGAGCACCTGGTGGACGTGGTGCTGGAGTTCTCCGGCAGCCCCGCCCATGCCCACCGGGTGCTGCGGGCCACGAAAAACCGCTTCGGACCCGCCATGGAAATGGCGCTCTTCGCCATGGGGGAGCGGGGGCTCGCGGAGGTTGCCAACCCCTCCCAAGCGCTGCTCGCTGACCGCATCCCCGGAGCCCCTGGCTCCGCGGTCACCGTTATCCTGGAGGGGCTCACCCCGCTTTGCTTGGAGCTGCAGGCGCTGGTTTCCCGCTCGCCGCTGCTGAACCCCCGGCGAGTGGCCCAAGGGTTCGACCCGGGGCGCCTGGCGCTGCTTCTCGCGGTGATGGAAAAGCGCTTGGGCGTGCGCCTGGCGGACCGGGACGTGTACGTGAACGTGGTGGGCGGGGTGGAGGTGGAGGAGCCCGCGGCGGACCTGGCGGTGGTAGCCGCGGTGCTTTCTTCCCTGGCGGACAAGCCGCTCCCTCCGGAGGCGGTGTTCTTCGGGGAGGTGGGGCTTTTGGGGGAAGTGCGGGGCGTGGGGCGGGGGGACGCCCGCTTGCGGGAAGCCCAGGCACTGGGGTTTCGCCAAGCGGTGGTGGCAGCCAAGCTCGTGCTGGAAAAGCCCTCCCCCCTGGCGCTGCGCACCGTGGCGGACCTGCCGGCTTTGGCCACGCACCTGGCGCTGCTAGAATCCCGTTGAGAAACCATGGGCGAAGAGCTCGACCGCAAGGTGGTGGCGCTGCTCAACGACCTGGAGGCGTTTCGCAAGGTGCTGCGCCTCTACCCGCCCGGTCACCCCGGGCTCTCCCCGGCGGAAGGTCGCCTGCGGCGGGATCTCCGGGAGCTCGCGGGGGAACCCTTGGTGCGCCTGGTGCTCAACCCCGATCGGGTTTTCTGGGGGGAACAGGAGGTGGTGCCGCCACCGGAGGCCCCGGGGCGCAAGCTGGTGCAAACGCTGTTCCAGCTGGGGATCGCGGTGGTGCAGCTCACCTTTCCCGAGGCGGAGGAAGGGCTCCTGCTGCTTGCCCAGGAGCTTTCGTCGCAAGCAGAGACCCCCCGGGAGGAGGATCGGCAGAGGCTTTTGGAGAAAGCCTTTCCCGGGCTACAGCTTTTTCCTTTGGATCTTTCCGGGGTGCAGCTGGTGGCCGAGGAGGAAATCAGCGAGAAGGACGGCAGGCGCCTGGTATGGCCGGAACTGGCGCGCATCCTCGCCCGGGACGGGGCGTTCTCCTGGCCCGGCAAGCTCAAGGAAGGTCTCCTGGACGCCGGCTCGGTGCTGGAGCTGGCCAACCAGGTGGCGGATCCCGGGGCGCTTTTCGAGTACCTGTTCCGCAGCGTGGCGGAGGTGCTTCAGCAAACTCCCCAGGCCCAGCGGCCGCTTTTGGTTTCCGAGCTGCGGCTTTTCCTCGCCGACCTCTGCCGCCTGGCGAGCGCGGAGCACCGCGCCCGAGCTGTGGCTGCCTTCGTGCGGCAACCCACGTTGGCGGCGCTGCTTTCGGCCCAAGACCCCATGGCCCCCTGGGAGGCGCTCCTGGACGGAGTGGAGCTGCTGCTCCTGGAGGGGGAACCGGTACCCGAAGCGGTGCAACGCCTGGTGTTCCACCTGGCTTCCCCGGAAGCTGCCCGGGAGCTGGGGCTCCCCCCGGAGCTGGTAGCCCGGGCCCGGGCGCTGCTGTCGCGGCTGTCGCTGCCGGGGCAGGAACCACCGGCTTGGCAAGAAGGCGCCTCCCCGGTGGCCGTGCGCTGGGACGGCGAACCCTGGGCTCGCGAGCTGGCGGCGGCCCTGGGGGAGGGGGAGGTGCGGGGGCACCTGGTGCGGGTCCTGGGGGAGATGCTCACGCTTTCCCCGGGAACCGAGGCGGGGGAAGCAGCGGCGGCCCGCCCCGTGGAGCTTTTTTGCGAGGCGGTGGAAACCGGCGAGTATGCCACCGCCCAGCGGCTGGCGCCGCTGGTGGGCTCGTCCCGCAACGTGCTGCTGCAGGAAAAGGCGTTGCAACAGGCGGTGGGCTCGGTAGTGGCGGCGCTGGCCACCGCGGACCGCCAGTACCACGCGACCCTGGAGGGGCTTCTGGCTGGGCTGGGGGAGCGGGCGCTGCCGGCGATCCTCGAAGAGCTGGCCAACGCCGAAAGCCTCGCGGTGCGCAAGCGCCTGCTCGAAACCGTGCTGCGCTACGGCCAGCGGGCGGTGCCTTACGTGCGGCAGCTCCTTGCGGACGACCGCTGGTACGTGGTGCGCAACGCGGTTTTCCTGCTGCGCCGCCTCGGGGACCGAGCCATCGCCCCTGCCATCAAGCGCCTGCTCCCCCAAGCTCGCCCCCAGGTAGCGGGGGAGGTCCTGAAAGCGCTGGTGGCGTTCGAGGACCCGGAGTGGCTTTCCCTCTTGCGAAAGGAGCTCGCCAGCGAGGACGAGGAGCGTTTGCGGGTGGCGGTGGCGGTGGCTTCCCGCATCCCCCACCCCGGGGTCGTGCGCGCGCTCATGGAGCGGTTGCGGCAGCAGATGGGGATGAAGCTCCGGGAGCCCATCACGTTGGAGCTGATCCGCGCCCTGGGACGGCTGCGGGACCCCAGGGCGCTGCCGCTTTTGCGGGAAATCCTCGAGCTCAAGCAGTGGCGTTACCCGTTTTCCCTGGCGCCGCTGCGCCGCGAGGCGGCCTTCGCCGTGGCACAGCTTCCCGGGCAAGAAGCCCAGGAGCTGGCCCGGGCTTTGGAAGCCGGCAAGGATAGCGAGCTGGCGGAGGCGGTGCGGCAAGCTCGTGCCGCATCGTTCGCCCCCGAGGAGGAAGCCTGATGGAACCTGGCCGCTGGGAGCAGCTGGTGCTGGCGGTGCTCGGGGAGCTGGCGGCAGGGTTCACCTCGGTGGCGCTCTACGGCCCCGCCCACCCCAGGGCGGCCCAAGCGGTACAGAACCTGGAGCGGGACTTGGGGGAGCTCTTGCGCCACGAGCAGCAGCTGGACCTGGTGATCCTTGGGGAGGAGCTTTTCGTCCAGGACCGCCCCTTCACCAGGGCTGGCAGGCAAGCGCCGGCGGTGCTGCGCCGCCTCGCCCGCAGGGGGGTGGAGCACGTGAGTTTCCGCCAGGGGGTCACCCGGGAGGAGCTGGCTACCTTCCTCCAGGAGGTGGTGGGGGCGGAGGACACCCCGGTGCGCTCCCAGCCGCACATCCAGGTGGGGAAGGTGGAGCTGGCGGACGAGGCGCTGGGGGGACCCGACCGGGAACAGGGACGGCGGGGGAAGGGGCATCTGCCGGCGGTGCGCGACCGGCTCACGCTGCTTTCCGAGGTTTTCCGGGAGTTCCTCGCCTCCGGCTCCCTGGCGGTGGCGGATCTCACCCGCATCGCCACCTCCCTCTGGGAAGTGCTGGAGCAACGCCCCCACCCCCTGGACCACGCCGCTCCTTGGGAAGGGGAGGAGCGGTGGCCGGCGGTGCACGCCCACAACACCGCTTGTGTGGCCATGGGCATGGCCCGGCTTGCCGGGCTTTCTCGGGGGCCGGTGCTGGAGCTGGGGGTTGCCGCGCTGCTCCACGACGTGGGCAAGCTTTACCTTCCCGAGGAGGTGCAAGCCCGGGAGCTGGCGCTCACCGGCCCCGAGCTGGAGCTGGTTTTCGATCACCCCATGGAGGGGGCGGCGGCGCTTTTGAAGGTACCGCACCTCACCCCTTTGGCGGTGATCGTGGCGTTCGAGCACCACCTGTTTTACAACGGGGGTGGCTACCCCCGCCTCTCCCGCCCCCGACGCCCCCACCCCGCCACGCGCCTTGTGGCGGTGGCGGACGCTTTTTCGGTGCTGCTCACCGCCCGGGGGGCCCGGGGGCTTGCCACCCGGGAGTCCTCGGTGGCGTTTCTCGCCGAGCGGGCCGGCAGCCAGTACGACCCAGCCATGGTGCAAGCGCTCCAGCAGCTGGTGCTCGGGTAGGCATCCCGGGAGCCAGCAACGCAATCGGCCCGTGTTACACTAAGTTTGTGTCGCAGACGCGGGGTGCACTCGAAATTTTTCAGACGGCTCCTACGGCACCCAGCAGCTTTGCCGTGCGGGAGGTTCAGGCCGATGTGACTCCGGTCCCGTGGTTCGAGGACAGAGAAAGCGGGATTCGGCTCTACCAGGGCGATGCACTTGCTCTCCTGAGTCGTGCCAAACCGGAGCTTTTTGATCTCATTTTCGCCGATCCCCCCTACTTCCTCTCCGACGGCGGCGTTACTTGCCACGCCGGGAAAATGGTAGTCGTGGACAAGGGCGCCTGGGATACCTCCCGCGACATCGCTGCCGTTCACGACTTCAACCTCGCGTGGCTCAAGGAATGTAAGCGCGTTCTAAAGCCACATGGCACTATCTTTGTAAGCGGCACGTACCACAACATTTACAGTGTTGGTTTTGCGATGCAGCAACTAGGATTCGTGATTCTCAACGATATCGCCTGGTTCAAGGTAAACCCACCGCCGAACTTGTCCTGCAGATATTTCACCCACGCTACAGAAACCATTCTCTGGGCCAAGAAAGGAAAGAGAGCCCGGCATTACTTTAACTACGAGGCGATGAAAGCACTTCCGGACCCAGCTCCAGGAAAACAAATGCTCAGTCTTTGGCGCATTCCCCCTCCCAAACCTTGGGAGAAACGTTACGGCAAGCATCCCACCCAAAAGCCAGAGGAGCTTCTAGAAAGGATTATCTTAGCTGCATCGCGACGAGGGGACCTGATATTGGATCCTTTTATCGGAAGTGGCACCACGGCTGTGGTGGCGGCCCGCCTTGGACGACGCTGTGTTGGTTTCGAGCTTGAGAGCTCTTACCTAGAGGTAGCGGTCAAGCGAGTAAAGGACGAACTCAGCGCAGCGAAGAAAAGGCAGTTGGTGCTAGAAATGGGTACGGAGTGACTACGCGTGGACAGGAGTGACGCGCTACGCCTTCTCAGACAACTGAAAGGCCAAGACCTACGCGCCCTGGCCGAACGATACGAGATTACCGTCTGGAAGGACGGAAAGAAAAACAAAGGCTGGGCCGGGCAAGTGCTTGAGCGCCACCTTGGCCTGCCACTGAACTCCAGTCGCGCCCCGAATTTTGGCTCATGGGAGCTGAAGGTTGTGCCCCTGATGAGGCGGAAAGACTCCTCGCTTCGCGTTAAGGAGACGATGGCAGTTTGCATGCTTGATCCAGTTGAGGTAAAGAAAAATCGTTTCGAGGAAAGCCATCTTTTTCGCAAATTGCAAAAGATGATTGTGGCCGCGCGAATTTACGAGAACCAGTTGGAAACAAGGTCTGAGCTGTATGACGTGGTGACCTTTGACCTCTCGAACCACGTTATCTTTGATGCCGTAAAGCTAGATTACGAAAATGTTCGGAGCGTTCTCCAAGAGCAAGGGTTCGCGGCGCTTTCCGGGCGCATGGGACGGCTCATCCAACCGCGCACTAAGGGTCCTGGCCACGGGAGCACTTCACGCGCTTTTTATGCCCGGACGCGGTTCGTAGCCTACATACTGAGGCTGTCGAGCTCGCCGTTCTAGACCTCGGGCTGTCCCGGCTTACTCCACGAAGTAGCCGGCCACGGTGCGCACGGTGAGGCCGGGGCGCTTGACCTTCACGGTCACGGCGCGGAACGTGCCCGCCGGTGCCTCGGTGGCCGAGCTGTAGGCCAGGATGTACTGGCTGCGGAGCTCCCGCTCGATGCGCTCGTACACCGGGGCGAGCTTGGGCTGGGCCGGCAGGAAGAACGCTTCCCCGCCGGTGACCTTGGCGAGGCGGGAAAGCTGCGAGCGGGCGCGGATCGCGGTGAGGGGCAAGTCTATGGCCACGGTGTACACGGTGACGCCGCTGCGCTGGCTGTAATCCAACGCCCGCTCGAACGGCGCCTTGGAGGCGTTGTCCTCCCCGTCGGTGAGCACGATCATCGCCTTTTTCCCCCGCACCCCGGAAAACTGGAAAAGCCCGTGGATCACCGCATCCCACAGGGCGGTTTCCCGCTCGGCCCGCAGCGTCAACAGCGCCCGCTCCAGGGCGGCGAAGTCGGCGGTGAAAGGCGCAAGCAGCGCGGGCCGGTCGGAAAACGCCACGATGAACGCCCGGTCCTTGGGACGCAGCAAGCTCTTGGCGAACCCCAGCACCACCCGCTGCACCTCGGGCAGCGTTTTTTCCATGGAGCCCGAGGTGTCCACCACCAGCCCCACCCGCACCGGCAGGTCCTTCTTCAGGGCGAAGCTCTGGATCTCCTGGCGCACCCCCTCCTCATAAACCTCGAAGTCCTCCTTCCCGAGACCCTCCACGGGCTTGCCTTCCCGGTCCAGCACCGTCACCGGGAGCTCCACCGCCTGCACCCGCACCGTGGAGACGAACTGCGGCGCGTTCACCAGCTGCACGTCCTCGGCTTGGGTGCCGTCGTCCGCCACCGCCAGCGCCCGGAGGTAGGCGAGCTCCCGCCCCAGCTTCACCGGGAGCACCGCGGCAAACGGCGCGCTGAACAGCGTGGCCAGCAGCTGGTCGTTGAAGTAAAGCTCCACCCGCTCCAGCTTGCGGTCGCTGGGCACGTTCACCACCGCGCTCACCGCAAGCCCCTCGGGGCGCTGGTCCGCCTTGGTGACCGGGGCGAGACGCACGAAGAACCGCTCCCGCCCCACGTTGAGCACCATCTCGGCCCGGTCCACCTCTTTCCCCTGGCTGTCGTACCCCACGGCGGTAACCGTGGCCATGCGGGGCAGCGGCCCCAGGTCCAGCTCCACCTCGAACGGCGGTCGGTTCTTGGTGAGCACGGTGTTGCCATCCAGCAAGAACTCCACCTTGGCCACCGAGGGGTGGGCGATGACCGAAAACCGCTGCACCCCCGCTAGCCCATCCCCCCCGGGGCCCAGGAGGGCCAGGAGCTTTTCCTCGGGAAGCCGCGCCGGCGCCGCCGCCTGCGCCTCCGGGCTTTCCCCGGGGAGCGTCACCGTGAACGGGAGCTCCTGCACCGCGGCTTTCTTGCCGTGGGTATCCGCCACCTTGAGCCGCAGAACGTAGTCCCCCGCCCGCAGCTCCCGCTCCACCACCAGCGGCAGCACCGCGGCTTCCGCCGGGAACGTGAACGCGTAGCGGAAGCGGTCCGCCATCTCCCCGCCCCGGGCCACCTCGCCGGTGACGTCCAGCTGCACCACCGTGGCCTCCCCCACTTGGGCAGTGACAAGCCCTTGGGAGCGCACCTCGCAGGAAAAGCGCACCAGCGCCTTGGACCCCCGTCGCCCCACCACCTCCGCTCGGGGGGTGAACTCCAGCGGCTCCGCCCCGGCCGGCAGCAGCGTGGAAAACGCCAGGAACCGCTGCTCCGCCCCTTCCTTGCCCCCTTTTCCTGGCTCGGTCACCAGGTGGGCAAGGCGCTGCTTGACCCCGGGGTCCGCCAGCCAGTACTCGGCGGAGGCCAAGAGGTTCAACAGCTCGTCCACGTTGCCGCAGCGGAACTCCGGGCGGTCGTAGCGGGTCATGGAAGGGCGCCGCAAGGCGTTCTGGGCGGTGGGGGTGTAAAGCACCCAGCGAGTCTCGAAGGGGTCCCAGAGGCGGTAGCGCCCCAAGCCGTAAGGCTTGTAGAACAACAGCGTGACCCCCTGCCCCAGGCCCGGGAGGTAGTCGTAGCGCCAGAACTCCAGAGGGTAGAAAACCTCCTGGCAGTCCACCGGCAGCCGTACGCTGGGCTCCCCGTGGAGCAGCAGCACCCGAGCGCGATCCTCGGTGGTGTTGCCGAACTCGCTGCGACAGGTGGCCAGGCGGTCCTCGTACATGCGCCGGAAGGCCGCACCGTACCCGGTTTGCTCGCCCCAGAGCTGCCACAGCCTCGCCACGAACTCCTCCCGCTGCGCCTCGGTAACGAGCTGCAGGAACGCCTTCTTCTGCTCGTCGCTGATGAGCGGGTACACCTCCTCGGTAAGCCAGCGCTGCCAGCGCTCGGGCAGCGCGGCAACTTGCGCCCGCTGCGACGCGAACGAAGCAAGGCCGGCGGCTAACAACAGCCCCGCCAAACCCTTTGCTAAAGCCTGCTTGCCGCCTCCAGCTCCTGCCAGCATGCCCACAACGCTCCCTTCCCCTGCACCAACACCTTCAGGTCGCTCCCCATGCCCGCGGGGGCCAGCAGCGCCTTCACCTCCCAAGGGGTGGGAGCTTCTGGGGGAAGCCCCTTTCGGGCTTCCTCCAGGATCCCCCAGCGGGCGAGGAAAAGCCCCAGCGGCTCCGCAGCCGCCGTGGCGAAGTGCAGCTTCCGGGCCGCCCCGTGCAAATCGTCCCAGTTCACGTGGGCGGTGATGTCCACCTCCCCGGGAAGCGCCAGCACATCCGCCACGGGCTTTTGGTCCTTGTACCCTGCCAGGCTACCCAGCCTTCGGAGCTTGGGGTTGTAAAGGGTTGCCGCGGGGTAGCCGTAGTCCAGCACGAACACCAGCGCCTCCTCCCCCGCCCAGGCAAGCACGTGCTCGTGGAACGGAGCTGCCGCAAGGCGCACCTCCGCCACCTGACCCGGCAACAAGCGCACCCCGTGTCGCTCCAGGTACGTGGCAAGAGCTGGGGAAGAGGGGGGACCCGGCTTGAAGCGCAGCGCCCCGTCCTCCCAGTCCACGAAAAGCTCCTCCAGCTCCCCCCCTTTCCCGCCCCGCACCAGGTGGAAAGGCAGCGCGTCGTAAAGCTCGCTGGCAAAAACCACCACTGGCCCCGCCGGCGGGCTGGCCGCACCCAGGTCCGCCACCACCTCCACCGCCCCCAGTGCCTGCAGCGCCGCCCGTCCTGCGGGGGAAACCTCCACGGCAACCACCCGCTGGAACACTTCCCCCTGGCTTGCCGCGAGCAGCGGGCGGAGGAAGCTCCCGTCCCCCGCCCCCAGCTCCACCAGAACCAGGGCCGAACCCCGCCGCCGCGCCAAGGCCTGGAAAAGCCGCGCCCAAGTGCGGGCGAAGCTCGGGTGAGCGGTGGGGGCGGTGACGAAGTCCCCACCGGGGCCTGCGGGGTAGCGCTTGCGCGGCTTGCAGTAGTAGCCCAGCTCCGGGTGGTAGAGGGCCAGCTCCATGAAGCGGGCGAACGGCACCGCGCTCCCTTCGGGCAAAAGCTCCTGCCAGCGGCGCATGCTTCCAGTCTACCCTCGCACCGCCTGCAGGCGGCCCATCCGCTGGGCGCCACGAGGCGCACTACCGTTGCTGCAGTCCAAGCCAGCGCGCCACGGCAAAGGCCACGGCGGGCAGCTCCCAACCCTTGCGGAAGACCTCCAGCTGCACCTGGGCGAAGGTTCCGAAGCGAAAGGAGTAAGCGTGCCACGCCATGGTGGCCAGCACGCTGCCATCCACCGTGGCAAGCGCGGCCCGCTGCGGTCCGAGGATCAACGGGTTGCTCACCTTCCCCATGGCCACGGCCCCGGTGCGGGCTTCGGTCACGGTCCAGGAGGTGCCCAGGACCGAGGCTTGCTGCAAGCTCCATACCGGCTCCAGGCCCTGGTCCAGGAGCAGGTAGCTGGTCCTCCACCACCCCCGTTCCCGCCGCAAGGTGTAGCGCCCCCCGGAGGTCAGCTCCAGCGCCAGGTCCAGCTTCCCCACCGTGCGGAACTTGGTGAACCCCAAGATCCCCCGGGGGGTAAGCTGCGTTACCCGGCACCAGAGCTTCCCCGAAGGCTCCCGGAAAACGTAGCTGGCGGGTTCCAGGCTCGCCGCAGTGCACTCCCCGGCCAGCACCAGCTCCGGAGGCATCCCCGCCATGGGCTCACTTCTCGGCGCTGAGGATCACCGGCAGCCCGGTCTTGGGGTTGCCGATGATGACGATCTTGGCGTTGGGGCTCGCCGCCAGCTTCTCGGTGGCCTCGATCCCCTTCCACTCCAGAAGCTGCTGGGAAATGCCTTGGCTGACGATGCGCTGGAAGTCGGCGATACCCTGGGCCTCGATGCGCTTGCGCTCCGCTTCCTGCTGCTCCTTGAGGAGGATGAACTTCATTTGCTCCGCTTCCTGCTCGCGGCGCAGCTTCTCCTGGATCGCGTTGGCCACCACCGGGGGCAAACCGATCTTGCGCAGCAACACCTGCTCCGCCACCACCCCCCGCTCCGCGGTGAGCTTGCGGAAAAGCTGGAAGATCTCCTGGGCGATGCGCTCCCGCTCCGCGGAGTAGAGGGCCTTGGCCTCGTAGGAAGCGGTGATTTCCCGGATGGCCGAGCGGAACTGCGGCACCACCACCACCTCCCGGTACATCTCCCCCACGGTCCTGTACACCTCCGGGGCCCTAGTGGCATCCAGGCGGTAAAGCAGCGAAACCTCCAGGTCCATGATGAGCCCTTCTTTGGAGGGGACCTCGGCTATCTCCTTCAGCTCCTGGGTGCGCACCGACATCTTCACCACCTTGGTGAACGGCAGCACCAGCCGCACCCCGGGCTCCAGCACCCGAGGAGAAACGATGCCGAAGAAGTCCTTCACCCCCACGTGACCCGCGGGGATCACCGTGAGCGGGTTGCTGCGGATGAGCAGCAAGAGCCCCAGGACCGCGAGAACCACGCGCCCCACGGTGCTGCCGGTCCTGCTGCCGCCGAAAAGAGGCAACAGCTTTCCATCCGTGAGCATGGGCTTCCCTCCTTTGCTTGCTAGTCGTTTTCCTCCAGCTCCCAGTCCACGTCCGCGTTCTCCTCGGGAGCGGTGGGCGTAATGACGATGGCCACCCAGGCGGTCCGGTGCCCTTTGAGGGAAAGCTTGGCGTAGTAGGTGCCGGGACCCGGGAAGATGTAGACCTTCCCGCCCCCTTTCCCGTCCCAGTCGTCGGCGATGCCGATGAGCTTGCCGTCAATTTCCACCAGGGCTTCCTCGGGGCTCACGTTGAACACCGCGCCGTGGCGGCCGAAGTAGGTCCTGACGATGGGCGGCGTGGGCGTGGGCGTAGGGG
>Ga0209018_1000422_pt1 | contig 39603 bp, 34 predicted proteins | sample YNPBryBLVA2012_FD_185814 | JGI IMG/M metagenome (GOLD analysis project Ga0209018, IMG submission 185814) | Anoxygenic and chlorotrophic microbial mat microbial communities from Yellowstone National Park, USA - YNP Bryant BLVA 2012 (SPAdes)... ...
ATGATCTCCTCGGACGTCGCCTCGGCCTTGCCATACCTGAACATCACCTCGGCTGCCCAGGACACCATCGACGACCGGATCGACGCGTCCTCGACGGCCTTGGCGTCCTCGACCTTGGCCTTGGCGAGCTCACGCCAGCGGGGACGCATGTCCTCGGCGCGTTCGAGCGCCTCGGTGGCGGTGGGGTCTCCCGCGCGCAGCTCGAGTACGCGCGCATGCGCTTTGCAGGAGCGCTCGTCGTCGAGGAGTTCGTCTTCTAGTACGCGCGCCAGCTCGGCTTGGCGCAGAACCTCCTGCGGCGTTCCGCGCACCATCGAGATCTCGAACTCCAGCAGGTTCGCCACCGCCGTCCACTCTCGCCGAGCTTCGTGCTCGCGCCGAGCTGCCTCCAGCAGGTCGACCAGTTCCTGCGCCGACATGCCGACATCCGGCGCAGTCATGGCGTCCTGCAGGTCCAACCAGGCGTTCTCGTTGTCCGCGTCGTCCTGCAACAGCCCAAGAGCGGTTCGTATCTTCTGCGAGCTCATCGTCACTCCAACGAAGTCCTCGTCTTCACCACCGGATTGCGTTGTCACCCCCGGGCGCTCGTGATCGCACGTCGACCTCCCGTGTTTCAAATCGCCTCAAAATCTCGTTGAAAACAGGGTTCTGAACCCTACCGTCACGGGCGCGATTCGAGGGAAGGCGATGCTACGCTGCACGGGGGGGCGACACAAGATGCGCATCGCGTCACTCGCCGAAATCGACGCCCAATCTCCCAAACCCGCCGCAGGGGCTTGACACGCGGCTTGCCTCGCGACGCACCTGGTGGCCAGGTCCGCACTCCTCGGCACACGCCGGCCTCCTACCACACGCTCAGGATGCGGGAGGATGGACCAAAGAGCCTGCCCGTGCCCACCGGCAGCCCCCCGTGGTCTACGCAACCGGTCGGCCCCCCCTGCTTCAACCGTCGTTCATGCCCCGATCCTCCGCGCGCAACGCCACCGGCACGGTCGCCTGCACGCACCCAACCGCCGGCTGCCACCCCGGATTCCTCGCGCTTCGCCTTGCGCCCCCGCCGCTGCGCCCCGTACCCTGTTTCCCGCACCCCTCTCGCCCCAAGTACACCCCATGGGTCACCTGCACGATTCAAAAGCCGTCTTCTCCCGCCTACAGCAACGCATCGACAAGACCCAGTCCGGCCTGCCCCCGAGCCCCGAGGTCTTCGAAATCCTCAAGGAGCTGTTCACCGTCGAGGAGGCCGAGATCGCCAGCCGCCTGCCCGTCATCCCAAGGAAACTCTCCTCGATCGCACGCAGGCTCGGTGTCCCCGCCGAACAGCTCCGCCCCAAGCTCGAACGCATGGCCGACAAAGGCCTCGTGTTCGACTTCGTCCACCCCACCCGCGGCCCCTACTTCATGCTCGCCCCGCCCGTCGTCGGCTTCTTCGAGTTCACCATGATGCGCGTGCGCTCCGACATCGACCAGAAGACCGTCGCGCGCCTGCTCGCCCTCTACATGTACGAACGACCAGAGTTCATGCGCGAGGTCCTTCGCGGTGGTACGCCCATCGGACGCACCCTCGTCCATGAAGACGCCGTCTCGCCGGAGCTGTCCACGGACATCCTCGACTTCGAGCGCGCCTCGGCACTGATCGACTCCGCCCCGCTCGCCGCCGTGTCCCTTTGCTACTGCCGCCACAAGAAGTCCCACCTCGGCGAAGCGTGCGACGCTCCCCAGGAGATCTGCATCAGCCTCGGCCACGCCGCAGCGTTCGTGCTCCGCAGAGGCCATGGCCGCAAAGCTGAGCGCCCCGAACTCATCGACTTGCTCCACGTCGCCCGCGACCACCACCTCGTCCAGATCGCCGATAACGTCAAGCACGAACCAGCCTACCTGTGCAACTGCTGCGGCTGCTGCTGCGGCCAGCTCGCCGCCATCAACCGCCACGGCATCGATCATGCCGTCGCCACCAGTAACTTCATCGCCACCATCCGCGAGCCAAGCTGCAACGGCTGCGCGAAGTGCGTCCGCCTCTGCCCCATCCAGGCCATCTCCCTGCACCACCGCCCTCCCCACCAAAGCGCTCGTTCGAAAAAGAAATTCGTCGCCCGCGTCGACCCGTCCATCTGCCTCGGATGTGGCGTCTGCAAAGTCGCTTGCACCCACGACGCCCTGCACCTCGAGCCCCGCCCCCAACGCGTCCTGACCCCCGAAACCACCACCGAGCGCATCCTGCGCATGGCCATCGGCAGAGGCCACCTGCACGATGTCCTCTTCGACGACCAGGACGGCCCCACCGCGGCCTTCCTCAACCGCCTCGTCGGTGCCCTGGAGCGCATGCCGACAACGCAACGCGTTGTCCTGAACGAGACCCTCAAGTCACGGTTCGTTCGATTCCTGGCCGGGGCCGCCCCCGCCCCCCCCACCGGCTCGCCCAAACCCACCTGAACCCCTTCCTATCACCGTGACGCACGACTCGTACGCCGCCACCTCCCACTTGTGCTATCCCGTCTCTGCACCGACGAGGGCCCAGCTCCGTCGAACCAACCAGACCATCGGACGCGCCCCTGCGCGTTGTCATATCGGACTGATCTACGATGCAAACCATGCAGAAAGTCGCCATCGTTCTCTGCGCGCTGCTCGCCACGCTCGTGCTGGTTCTCACGCTCGGCAATCCGACCGTGCGCGCCGACAACCCCCCGACAGCCGATCAGATCGCAGCCCGAGTGCAGACGTTCTACGACCAGACCCGCACCTTCCAGGCGACGTTCCGCCAAGACTACACCGTCAAGGCATACAACCGCCGCAAGCAGTCCTCGGGTCGTGTCGTTTTCGAACGCCCGGGCAAGATGAGCTGGACGTATGACGAGCCCAACGGCAACCGGGTCGTATCCAACGGCACCGTACTCAAGGTCTACGAGAAGGAGAACAAGCAGATGTACGAGCAGCCGCTGGACAAGTCGCAATACCCGGCCGCGCTCGCCTTCTTGATGGGCAAGGGCGATCTGCGCCGCACCTTCGATCTTCGGATGCTCGACTCCAGGCGCATGAAGTTCGAGGGCGGCTACGTGCTGGAGGGCACGCCCAAGACGCCCACTCCCGCCTATCAGAAGGTGCTGATCTACATCGATGCCGGGACCGCTCAGGTTCGACGCATGCTGATCCTCGACGCACAAGGGAACAGGAACATGTTCACGTTCGAAAACCCCGTCGTGAACATGCCCGCCCCGGCAGGAGAATTCGAGTTCACACCGCCGCCTGGAACCCAGATCGTACACCCCTGACAGACCCGCGACATCCTAGGTCCGCGACACGCGTCGCGCCCGCAGGATACCGTCCACGCGCGCAATGTGTGCGTGTGCAATTGCGATCGCAATCGCATCCGTTGCGTCGGCCCTGGGTAGCTCGCGTAGCCCAAGCAGCGTCTTCACCATCATCCCCACCTGCCGCTTGTCCGCCCCTCCCCGCCCCGCCAGCATCTGCTTGACCTTTGCTGGCGCGTACTCGAACGTCGGAATCCCCCCTCGGGCCAGCCGCAGCAGCACCACGCCACGCGCATGCCCCAGTTTGCTCGCCGCCTGGGCGTCCTTCGCAAAGAATAGCGATTCCACCGCCGCCTGCGCCGGGTCGTATCGTTCGATCACCGCCAGCAATGCGTCGTCGATCTCGCAAAGACGCGCCCCCAACCAGGTGTCCGTCGCCGTGTTCACGACCCCGTGCGCCACGTGTGCCATGCGAGTCCCGGTCACGTCGATCACGCCCCAACCCAAGTGGCGTGTCCCTGGATCGATTCCGAGCACGATCACGGGAGTACTTTGCCCGGGTTGAGCAACCCCTCGGGGTCGAACCGCATCTTGAGCCCCCTTTGCAGGTCGATGAGCCCTGCGCTCTGCTCCCATGCCAGGTACTTGCGCTTCAACACCCCTACCCCGTGCTCGCCGGTGATCGTCCCACGCAGGCTCAGCACCCCCCGCATCAGTTCGTCCATCGCCACCTGGACCGCAGGCACCGAATCCTCGTCGTCCCACAGGAAGTTCACGTGCAGGTTGCCGTCCCCCGCGTGACCGTAGGTCAGCATCCGCACCCCCCGACGCCCCGAGATCGATTCCACCATGCCGACCAAGTCGCCGATCCTCGACCGCGGCACCACCACGTCTTCCGCCAGCTTGTTCCTGGCCAGGCGCCGGATGGCCGGGGACAGCTCACGACGCGCCGCCCAGAGTCGGTCCCGCTGCGAGGCGTCCTGCGCAACCAGTACCTGCAGCGCCCCCGCATCCGTGCATGCGTCACCGACCCGTTGCAGATCACGTTCGCACTCCTGCTCGTCACCATCCACTTCGATCAAGAGCATCGCCCCTGCACGCGTGTCGATAGCGACCCCCTGGGACCGGATGGCCTGCAGAGCGGCGGCATCCACCAGTTCGGCGCAGCGCGGCACGACAGCGCAACGCGCCATCGCCTGAACCGCCTCGGCGGCCGCACGCGCGTGGGCGAAGTACGCCAGTGCCGTTTGCACAGAGGCCGGCTTCGGAATCAGTCGCAACGTCGCCTCCGTGACCACACCCAGCGTCCCTTCGCTGCCCACCACGAGTGCAGTCACGTCGTAGCCGGCCACTCCCTTGACCGTACGACGTCCAGTCCGCAGCGATTGGCCTCCCATCAGGCACAGGTCGAGGCCGAGCACGTAGTCGCGCGTGGAGCCGTACTTGACGACACGCGGGCCACCGGCGTTCTCCGCGATGTTGCCTCCGATGGCGCAGTGGTCCAGGGAGTTCGGGTCGGGTGGGTAGAACAGCCCCTCGGCTTCCACCGCGGCATGCAAGTCGCGCAGGACCACGCCAGGCTCGACCACGGCCACCTGGTCTGCGACGTCGATTTCCTTGATGCGATTCATCCCCAGCGTGACCAGCACGATCCCTCCGCACAAAGGTACCGCTCCACCCGTTCTGCCCGTGCCCGCGGCACGGGGGGTGACCGCCACCCGGCACCGAGAAGCGACCTCCAGGGTGGCCTGAACGTCCTCGGGGGTTTCGGCGAGGACCACGATTTCGGGAACCCTGCCGTCTGCCTCGGACTCGTCCGTGGCGAATCGCTCGCAAGATTCCTTGGAAAACAGGAGCTTCGAAGGCCCCAGGGAGCGGTCGAGCTCCGAACGTGCGCACTGGATGCGTGCCGGGTCCACAGGGGGCTGGTCGGACGGAATACGATACACGTTGTCCTCGTTCCACCATCCGGCGCCACGAAGCAAGTAGCTCCATCGTCCCCATGCGCCGTCGCCATCGCGCTGCGGAGCATGTATCCTTGGTTCCCCGTGGGAATCGTCTATCTCGCAGCACTCATCCTGGGGCTTGGGACCATCGTCCTGCAGTTCGTCCTCGCCCATGCGGGCGACGCTGACGTCCACACCGACCACGATATCGACGTCGGCGGTCACGACGTGGATGGGGACGTGCATCACGAAGGGCCAGATGAGGCACCCGGCGATGGTGCGTTCGTGGGGCTGTTCCTGTCGATGCGGTTCTGGACGTACGCGTTTCTCGCTTTTGGCATGGTCGGGACGGCGGCCCATTACCTGCACCTCGCCGGCCCGACGGCAGTGCTCGTGACGGCACTCGCAATGGGCGCGGCCGCCGGCGTCACCGCATCGCTGCTGTTCCGTGCGCTCAAACCAGGGGTCTCGTCAGCGACCACGAGCGCCGAGACCGTCGGGCGCATGGCGCGTGTCACCGTACCCCTGCGCAAGGGCGGGCTGGGCAAAGTGCGCGTCGAGATCAAGGGCAAGCGCGTGGATCTTCTCGCAACGACGGATGCAGACGACGACATCGCGGCGGGGACGGAGGTCGTGGTGGTGGAGTTCCGGGGCGAGCAGGCGCACGTCGAACCGATCGGGACCAGGCGGGACAAGCCCTGAACGGCGGGGATGAATCTCGACCATGGATCGCGGGGCCGGTGTATCCTCGCCGCCATGGGAACTCAGGGCTCGTCCTCACCGGAAGATCTGGCATTGGGAGCAATGGTGCTCGGCGGCGCGATATTCGCCGTCGTGCTCCTGGCAGCATTCATGTTGCTGCTCTCTAGAATCCTCTACATCTGCCCTCCGAACAGGGTGCTCATCTTCAGCGGTCGAAAGCACACCCTGCCGGACGGTTCGGTCGTCGGGTACCGAGTCGTTCATGGCGGGCGGGGCGTGCGGATCCCGCTGCTCGAGACGGTATCGACGCTGGACATGAGGATCTTCCCGGTCCAGGTGGTGGTGCACAATGCGTTCTCGAAGGGTGGGATTCCACTGTCGGTCCAGGCGATCGCGAACGTGAAGATCGCGAGCGACCCGGTGCACCTGAGAGCGGCGGCGGAGCGGTTCCTCGACACGCCGATCCAGCGGATCGCCGAGGTGGCGCAGGACACGCTGGAAGGCGCACTGCGAGAGGTACTCGCGGAGCTCACGCCGGAGGAGGTGAACCAGGATCGCCTCAAGTTCGCGGACAAGTTGATGGCGAACGCCGGAGACGACTTCAGCAGGCTCGGGTTGCAGCTCGATGTGCTGAAGATCCAGCATGTTTCGGACGAGCAGCAGTACCTTGCGAACCTGGGTCGCGAGGCCATCGCCCGCATGCTGCGCGACGCCGAGAACGCGGACAACGCCGCGAACCAGGCGATCGCGGAGGCGCAGGCGGCAGCCCGAAGCCGGGCCGAGACCGCCCAAAAGGACGCCGAAGCGCAAGTGCTGCGCAAAAAGAATGAGTACGCCGCCCAGCTCGCCCGTCTCCAGGCAGAGGCGGTCGCCGCGGAGAATGAGTGCGTGGCCGATGCCGAAACCGCACGGGCGGTGGCCGAGCAGGAGCTGCAGGAGCTGCGAAAGGAGTACGAGCAGCTTCGCCTCGCGTGTGATGTCGTCCTGCCCGCCCAGGCGCAACGCCGCGCGGGAGAGCTGCAGGCACAGGCGGAAGCCTACCCATTCATCGAGAACGGCAGGGCGCGCGCCCAGGCGCTGCAGGCGCTCGCCGCCGAGTGGGCTGCCGCCGGTCTGCACGGCAGGGAAGTCTACGTGCTCAACCACCTGCGCGAGATAGCCGAAGCCGCCATCCAGCGGGCTGAAGCCGCTCAGGTGCGCGATCTGTCCATCGTAGACCCTGGCGACGGTTCCAGCTACGCCGCCGTCGTTGCGGCCTTCCCCACGGTGGTCGCCAAGGTGATGCAGCAGACAGGAGAAGCTGTCGGCGTGGACATCGCCGCCATCCTCAATCCTAAAAAGGCAGGTGCGTGATGGGAGGCCTGATCGTCGTCGCGCTGTTCGTTGCGATCGTGGTGGCCGTCCTGCTGGTGGTCACCTTCAAGCGCATGCTCTACGTGGTGCCGCCCAGTCAGGCGCTCATCCTTTCCGGCGGGAGACGCGAGGTGGGGGGCCGCACGGTCGGCTATCGCGTCGTGTGTGGCGGCCGGGCGCTGCGCATCCCCATGCTCGAGACGGTCGACATCATCGACCTGCGCAACATCAACATCGCCGTGGAGGTGAAGGGAGCCTTCTCGAAGGGAGGCATTCCGCTCAATGTCATGGCGATCGCCAACGTGAAGCTGCCAGGCGAGGAGCCGATGGTCAACAACGCCGTCGAGCGTTTTCTTGGTCGGACGCGCGAGGAGATCACGTACATCGCGAAGGAGACGCTCGAGGGCAACCTGCGGGGTGTGCTGGCTCAGCTCACGCCGGAGGAAGTCAACGAGAACAAGGACCGATTCACGCAGATCCTCACGGAGGAAGCGGAGCACGATCTGGCACGGCTCGGCATCCTGCTGGACCAGTTGAAGATCCAGAACGTGACTGACGACGTAGGTTATCTGAATTCGATTGGGCGGATCCGTGGTGCGGCGCTGCGGCAGAAGGCGGTCATCGCGGAGGTGTCGGCACAGGCCGACGCAGCCGTGCGCAAGGCGCAGAACATGATGGCTGCGGAGATCGCCAAGTACGACGCCGAGATTTCGATCGCGGCGAAGGAGATGAACAAGCGGATCGTCGACGCGCGGACGAAGCGGGACGCGATGATTGCGGCTGCACAGGGCGAGGTGAGCGCCCAGATCGCCAAGGTGAAAGCCGAGATCAAGAAGCAGCAGGCGCGCGCGGTCCAGGTGCAGCGAATGCTGGAGGCCGACGTGGTCCAACCTGCCGACGCTGCACGTCTGAAGGCGGAGGAAGAGGCGCGCAGCAAGGCGGCGATCATCGTCGAGCGAGGCAAGGCAGAGGCGCTGGCGCTGCGCGAGCTCGTCGACTCGTATCGCAAGGGTGGCACTGCGGCGCGCGAGGTTCTCGCGCTGCAGAGCCTCCTGCCCATGGTCGGGGCCATCTCCGGCGCAAGGCTCCCCACCCAGATCTCGAAGATCGCCGTCTTGCCGCAAGGTGGAAGCGACAGCCTGACGCGCGGGCTCATCGGTGCCAACGAGCAGATCAAGGCTGCTACCGGCTTGGACCTCGCCTCTCTCGCTCAGCGTCGCGCCCAGCCCCCGTCGTCGCCGCCAGCCCCCAAACGTTGAGCGAGGCCTAGGCGTCGCCCCGCGTGTTCTTCATCAAGCGTGCGAGCTCCATCATCGCGTCCAGTTGCGACTGACGCTGTTCGGCCTCTTCCTTGTCCACATCGCTGGACTCCAGGGCCGGGTCACGCCCCGTGTCCAGGATCGTCACAAGTCGGTCCCGCGCGATGAACGACACGTCCAGAAGCAGAGAGCAGCACCGCAGGAGTTGCTCCGCCGTCAGAATCGCATCCTCCAGCGCGATGTCGATGCACGTGCTCACTTCGCCGTCGGAGGGGTCGTACTCGAACTGCACCAGACGGATCTCGTAGGCCATCTGGAGCATCGCTCGGAACAGCAGCGGCTTCTTCGTCTCGTCCGTCGCTGTCAGCAGCCCCGGCACCCTGAGCTGAAGCAGCTCACCGTCTTCGTACAGCAGGATCAAGAGCGTGACCGGGACATCGTCTTTCTTCCAGGCGGTGCGCAGAACCCCATGATCCTCGTCTGGAATGAACTTGATGTCTGCACCACGCAGGATCGTAGCTACTTGCTCCAACGTCGTCGCCATGCAGCCTCAGTTCTTGTCGTTCGGCTCGCGCTTGGAGCCGAGCAGCTTCTGCATCCGCACCTGCAGTCGTCGCAGCTCGGCAAGCGCGGGGTCGCCTTGGGATAGCAGCGGATCGTCCCCTGTTTCTAGGATCGCGAGCAGACGGGGCCAGGCCCGGTCGGCAAGCTGCGCTGCCGCGGCCACGGTCCGGTGGACCTGACGCGGCGTGGGCTCCGCGTCGAACAGCGGTAGTTGCACGGTCACGCGGACCTCGCCGTCGGATGGGTCCATCTCCCACTGCCCAAGGTTGGTGAGAAACGCTTCGTGCAGCATGGCCTGCATGAGCACCGGAAGGTGCGGGTGATCAGCGGGCACACGCAGAAAAGCGGTCACAGTCGCCGTCAGGACGGTGCCGTCGGAGTCGGCGCGCACGTGCACGAAGATGGAAGGCCTGGTGGCGTGCTGACCCATGAAGGCAACGAGGCACCCGCTCTTCGCTTCAGGAGCGTTCCATCTGCGCAGGCCGCACTCGTCGAGCAATTCGAGGAGCCGTTCTGGCGAACAAGACATGCAAGATATGGTGTGCGAAAGGGGGGCCCTTGTCGACAAAAACGGCGCGCCCGCGCGACCGATGCAGTCGATCAGCCAACGCGCGCCGGGCGGCGATGGGGGGAAGGGTAACTCTCGACGACCCGTTTGTCGGGGCGCCGCACCTCGATCAGCGGGCTCGTCACCAGATCCCGTCCTCCGGTCGCGAAGAAGAGCGCCTCGCCCAGCCGTGGCTCGCCGATGGTCGGACGAATCGCCCCGTCGGGGGAGAACTTCAAGCTCCCCGAAAGCGGGCGGTGCAGCGCCACGTGGTCGGGGATCCAGTCGCCGTCGCGGCGGTCGCGGACAGCGACGCACAATCCGTCGCGGAAGTGGTACTCGCTGTTGCGCGTGATGAACACGCGATGACGTCGACGCTCGACGCCCTGGTAGGTTTGGGATTGCGGTGCATGGTCCCCGCGCTTCATGAGCAGGCCTCCTGGCTTCACATGGCGACGCGAAGGATGGCCGCACGGCGTTTGCTGGGCCAAGTTCGGCGCGGCCGTTGCTGGCTGCTTGGCCCAGGCACAGTGGCTCCGTCTACGATCCGCACATGCCCGACGGTCATGCCTTGCGTGGTCCTGGTGTCGCCAAGGTCCGGCACCCGAGCACGGTGCGGACCAGGACGGTGGAGCTGATCGCAGGGACCGACCCGTACTGGGCGGAGCTCTTGGAGGACGCAGACATCGTCTCGGAGGGCATGGCGTCGCCGGAGCAGGCGGTGGTGGTCTACCGGGGATCGACGAGCATTCTCATCACGGACGATCGGCACGGAGGCAGGGTACCGAGTTGGGATGCACGCGCCGTGGTGCGGCTTGCTAGGCGAGACCCGCACTTCAGGTTGCGGGTGATGCGGCTCGCGCTTCGGGAGGCCAGGTCGCGCTGCCCGGGGTCGATGGGAAGCCTTGCGATGGATGTCAATATCTTCTTGGATCCGCGCGGAATACGTGCAGATATCGACGTCGAAGCGCAAGTACTGAGCGCGCCCGGAAAAGTCAAGGCCGGGGCTTGACCGGTCGAGCGGCGGTCGCTGGAGCGCTCGCCAGCGGACATCCCTTGACGCGCGCCGCCGCGGAGGGCACTTGTTACGGCTCGCCGTGCACGGCGAGTACTCCGCAGGCGTGGCAATCATGGGGCGGAAAGGCAAGTGCGGCTCGGACGAGAACAAGGTCATCCACGTGGACTTCGGTTCCGCGGGGATGCGCGACATCGCGCCGGCGCCGGAACAGACACCCACCACATCGCATCTTCCGCCTTTGCAGGACGCGCGGGAGCCGATCACGGACTTGTTCTCGGGCACCGAGGTGTGTCGGTTACTGGGCCTGTCGCGGGGGCAGCTCCGGTCGCTGGACCGGACCGGCGTCGTGTCCCCCAGCGCGCGGCGGCGCGGCCGGCGTGCCTACACGTTCACCGACTTGATCGCACTGCGCACCGCAAGCCAGCTCCTGAGCAGGCGAGTTCGTCTGCGTGACGTCGCTCGCGCCGTCGCCTTGCTCCGCATGGCCTTGCCCCGCGTGACGCGGCCCCTCTCGGAGCTGCGCGTGGTTTCCGACGGTCAGCGTGTCGTCGTTCAGACTCAGGATGGCACGTTCGAACCGTGTACCGGGCAGATGCTGCTGGACTTCGACGTCAAGTCGTTGCGCAACGACGTGGTGCGCGTGCTGCGTCCGACCGTCAGCCGCCAGCGGCAGCGTTCGGCATTCGAGCTATATGTGCAGGCCAGCCAGCTCGACGAAGATCCGGCGACCTTCGAACAAGCAGAGATGCTGTATCGTCGGGCAATCGAACTCGATCCATATCTGGCCATCGCCTACACGAACCTGGGCAACATTTTCTTTCGCCGTCAAGACGACGACGCAGCGGTGGCGATGTATCGCCGGGCACTGGAACTGGACGGGAAGCAAGCCGAGGCTCAGTACAACCTGGGCTACGTGATGCTCGAGCGCGGGGAGCCTGCCGAAGCGATTCCTTACTTCCGCGCGGCCATCCAGGCTGACCCCGGGTTTGCCGACGCATACTTCAATCTCGCGATGGCCTACGAGCAGGCGGGCGAGGCACACAGCGCGAGGCACTTCTGGCGTCGCTACATCGAGCTCGAACCCAACGGCACGTGGGCCGAGATCGCGCGTCAGCATTTGTAGTGCCCCGACGACATCTCATCCTGCCCGTTGCAACACCGGCACCCGATCGGGCATTGGGTGTGCGGTTGCGGTCGATCCAGGACGTGACGACGGGGCAAAGGGCAAGCCGCAGTAGGCGAGTTCACGCGGGCCGGTGAGTCGTCCGCGACGATCTTTGACGACGTGCACGCCGAGAAGGTAGGGCTCGCGTTGGTCGACCTCGATGCGGAGCGCCACGGGCAGGCGAGCAGCGCGGGAGCGATCTCGGTCGGACAGGAGCACCACGCAGCAGTCTCCTCCTTCGGCGACGAGAGCGAGACGGCGCACGGCGGTAGACCAGCGGGCAAGGGGTGTGGGGAGCGCTGCCCCTGGGACCCCGACCGTATCGATGACCACGACAGAAAACACCCTGCTCGCCACGAGGCGCGTGGCAACGCGGGCAAGGGCTTCAACGGGTGGGCGAACGACGAGCAGGCGTTCGAGGATGACACCGAGCGAGGCGACGCCAGGGGCGAACAAGCTGGCCGACGGATCGAGCCAGGCACACCAGGCCGGCTCGCCTCCACGCCGACAAGCTTCTCTCTGAGCTTGTGCACACAACCTCGAGAGCAGGCAGGTGCCCTGCCCCAGGCCATGCAGCGACGCGACCTCGATGACTGCGCCGCGAGGGAACCCGCCATCCGGCAAGACAGCGTCGAGTTCGGCATGGCCCGTTGGCAGCACGCGAGCGCCTTCGCCGGGCAGCTTCATCGGGGCGCGCAGAGCCTGAAGGGGCTCGGCCGTGGGGGAAGGGAGGGGGGCGACGGCTTCCATGTACTGAACATACGATCAGCTCACGACCTTGACCAGTCCATGGTCGTGTCGTGGTCGCCAACCGACCCCCAGCCTGGCGTTTGTACTAGGCTCCGCCTGTCACCTCCAACCCTGGGGAATCTCATGCACATCGTTTACCCTGCTCGACGACTTGTTCCCTGGGCAGCCATGGTCTTCACCCTCGCTGCTTGCAAGGAAGCGCCCACGCCTGCCACCCCGCCCGGCAGCCACGCCGACGTTGCACCGTCAGCCGCCACGCCGACCGACCCGGGGCCGCCCTGCGCGGGGATCCCCCGCGACGAATTCAACAACCTGGCGGTCCTGGCCAACCTGCCCCTGTACTGGGCCGAAGACCGCAACCACGACGGCAAGGTCGATCCCGACGAGGTGGCCCACCTGCTGTTCTACCCGTCCGCCGATCGATGGACAGCCGGCGGCCAGTTCACGCCGGCCTTTGCCCAAGCCTGCACGACCATGCTGGCGCTGCGCAAGGGCCCGCCGCCGTCTGCACCTGCCGACGATATCGAGCGTCGGACACGCATCCGCGACGACCTGGCCCAGGGCCGTCCTACGCTCGTCTACCACGATCTGCGCGCGCTCGACGATGGGCAGAAGGCTTTCGTTCGCAAGATGCTCGACGTGGCCGCGCTCATCGACGTCTTGTTTGCGCAGCAGTGTGGCATCGAGCCATGGAGGTCGAAGGTACCGCGTGACGATCTGCCGAGCCAGAGCGCGTTCCGGCGCAACTGGGGGCCGCGCTGCGTGGCCCCCAAGACAGAGAACGATCCTACATGTTCGGCGATCCCGGGTAGCCCCAAGCCGCTGGTGGGGGTCTATCCCGCGAGTATCCAGGGCAACCCGTCGTTCTGCCAGGATCTCGAGAAGCGCCCGGACGCCCAGGAACTGCTGGCGCCCTTCGTCGCCGTCCGCGAACAAGAAGGAAAGCTCGTTGCCATCCCCATGACGGCGGCGTATCCCGAACAGATGAAGGAGGTCGCCGACACCCTGCGCGAGGCCGGATCGTCGCTACCGGCTGGAGAAAGCGCACTGAAGGCCTACCTCGAGGCGGCCGCCGCAAGCTTCGAGTCCAACGACTGGCTGCCGGCCGACGAAGCCTGGACCAAGATGAACGCCCAGAACTCCAAGTGGTATGTGCGCGTCGGACCGGACGAAACCTACTGGGATCCCTGTGGGCACAAGGCCGGCTTCCACCTGACGTTCGCGCTGATCAACCAGGACTCCCTGCAGTGGCAGCACAAGCTCGATCCAGTGCGTCAGCAGCTCGAGGAGTCCTTCGCCAAGCGCATCGGCAAGCCCTACCAGGCTCGCAAGGTCACCTTCCACCTGCCCGACTTCATCGATATCGTCGTCAATGCCGGCGACGATCGCGATCCGCTGGGCGCCACGATCGGCCAAAGCCTACCCAACTGGGGAAAGGTGGCCGAGCAGGGGCGCGGGCGGACCGTCGCGATGAGCAATCTGTACATGGACCCGGACAGCATCGCCGTCGACCGGAAGCAAGCCGAGTCGATCCTGGACAAGGCGTCGCTGACGCGCTACCCGACGAACAAGGATCCTCGGCTGCTGTCGACCATCTTGCACGAGGCGACGCACAATCTGGGGCCGACGCACGAGTACAAGTACCGGGGCAAGACCGACGATCAGGTCTTCGGTGGGGGCCTGTCGGCCACGATGGAGGAGCTCAAGGCGCAGACCGGTGCCCTGTGGTACCTCGCCTTCTTGTTGGACAAGGGGATCATCTCGAGAGAGATTGCGGAACAATCGTACTTGGATAACGTCACCTGGGCCTTCGGCCACATCGCCCGGGGCATGTACACGGCCGACAAGAAACCCAAGCCCTACAGCCAGCTCGCAGCCATCCAGATCGGCTTTCTGATGGAGGAAAGAGCCATCACCTTCGATCCGCAAGCGCTCGCGGCCAACGGCGCTGACAAGGGCTCGTTCACGGTCCATTTCGACAAGCTACCGGCGGCCATCGAAAAGCTCATGACCCTGGTCGGCACGATCAAGGCCACCCATGACAAGCCGAAAGCCGAAGAACTCGTTCGCAAGTACGTCGACGGCGACATCGTACCCCAGCCCTTGATCGCCGAACGCATCCTGCGCTTCCCCAAGGCCAGCTTCGTCTACGCGCTGGACCTGTAGCGTGGCTCTCCACAACATTGAACTATCTTTCCTAGTTTTTCGTCCCCTCTTTTCGCCAGGCATCGTCCCGTGGCCTGGCCTCGCCTGCAATACCTGCTATTCTGTTCAGTCCCATGCCCCCTCGTCGCGTTGCTGCCATCGTGCTCCCGCACCTGCTGTCCGAGCTGGCAGCCCGCGCATCGCCTCCCCGACATGCCCATCCCCCCCCCACCGCCGTCGTGCTGCTCTCCCCCGATCGCGCCGCGCTCCCGCCGGATCTGCAACTCACTGCCCAGACACGCATCGACGCCGTCGACCGCTGCGCACGCCGGCTCGGTTTGCGCGAAGGGCTCAGCGTCGCAGAAGCCCACGCATTCGTCGCTTCTCTCGTCGTACGAACCATCTCCATGCAGCAGGTGCAGGAGTCGCTGACGCACCTGGCCGACGTGCTGTCCGACTTCGCGCCAACCGTGGCCCTCGCCCCACCCGACACTCTGCACCTGGACCTGACGGGAGCCGCGCACCTGGCGGGTGGTGAGCAGCAACTCTGCGAAGAAGTCCTCGATCGCGTCGGCCGGATCGGACATGCAGCGCGCATCGCCGTGGCAAGCGGCCCCAGCATCGCGCAAGCCATGGCCCGGCACGGGGCGAGGCCTGTCTGGGTCGTACCGCCCGGTCAAGATGCCCGGTGGCTCCGGACCTTGCCGGTCACCGCCTTGCCCATCGACGACGACCTCGCCTGTTGGCTGGTACGGCTGGGCATGGTGACCATTGGCGATCTGGCTCGTCTCCCGCGAGCGCAGCTCGCCTCACGGCTGGGGCAGGATGCACCGCGGATCCTGGGGCTGATTGACGGTGTCGACGACGCGCCCCTGCACGCCTACGAGGCGCCGTTGCAGATGCAAGAAGAGCAAACCTGGGACGAGGGCGTGGAACATCTGTCGTCGCTGGTCTTCGTGGTCAAGCGGCTGGTGACGAACCTGGCGGCGCGGCTGGAGGGGCGGGCGCTCGCCACCACGGCGCTGGAGCTGCGCCTTCTGCTCGATCGATCCATTGCGCGGCTTCGCGGGGTCGACGATCGTCTCTCGTTTCGCCTCGACCTGCCGACGCCGCTGTATCGTGTCGACGACCTGATGCGCGCGCTGCGGACCCGTCTGGAGCGCTGTGAGCTCGCCGCACCGGCCGTCGGCGTCTCGCTGCTGGCTCCTGCGCTCGTCCGTGCCCCTCGCTTTCAGCTCGATCTGTCGCGTGACGTCACGGCCTCGCCCGACGCCCTCGCCGTGCTGCTTGCCGAGCTGTCCGCCGAGATCGGTGCCGACCGGGTCGGCACGTTGCGCATCGAAGCCAGCCTCCGTCCAGAAGCCCGTTCCTCGCTCGTTCCGATCACCAGCACGATCTTTCATCCCGCATCCGCTCGCCCTGCACCAGGGCCTGGCACGTCCATCACCCGCCTGCTGCCCGCGCCGATCCCCCTCGGCCCTGCGCGGATCGCAATCCATACCGCCTTGCACGGGCTGCACCCCGTGGCTTTTCAAGTCGACCGTATCGTCTTCGACACCCGTCTCCACGGGGTGGAATGGTGGACCCCCACCCCTGTCGACCGTGACTACCTGTATCTATGGCTGCGAGCCGGCGTCCCTCCTTCTGGAGCTTGCGCCTGGTGCTACGTGGACCGGCATCACAACCAGCTCATGCTCCACGGCTGGCAGACATGACCCGGTCGTCTTCCGTGGAAGACCTTGCGCACGCGCATTCACCAGCACCGGTGCTAGTGTCCACCCATGGCTTCCATGGACGTACTCTCCCAATCCTGGCACGGTCTGCTCCAGGGCGCGTCGCGGATCTTCCGGGGCGCCTATGGCCGCGCCCCGGACCCGAGCCGCGTCCTGCCCGACGAGGACATGACGCTACAAGCAGGCGCCGTGTCCCTGCGCGTGCTCCGCTGGAGGGGCGTCGGCACGCCCATCCTGATGCTGCACGGGCTCAACAGCAATGCCTGGGTCTGGGCTCGCGTCGCCTCCCAACTACGCGGGCAGCACGATGTCTTCGCGGTTTCCCTGCGGGGGCATGGCGGCAGTTCCGCCCCTGACAGCGGCTATGATCTGCTGTCCACCACGGGCGACATCGCCGCCCTGATGGAGAGCTTGGGGCTCGACCGCGTTCACCTGGCGGGGCATTCCTGGGGGGGCAAGGTCGCGTGCCACGTTGCGGCGCGCCATCCCGACCGCGTGGCCTCGCTGCTGCTGGCAGACCCTGCCCCGCCGGGCGATCTGAATCGCGTAATCCGGAGCGTGCCCTGGTTGATCGAAGCCACCTTCCGCGTAGAGCGCGGTCCTTTTGCCTCTCACGCCCAGTGGCAGCGTGCGCGTCAGGTCGTGGGCTACCTGCGCATCGGCGATGACATCGATCGCAGATTGTGGGAAGCGAGCTTCCGAACCTTGCCGGACGGTTCGGTACACCATCACCTTCCCGACTCGGCCTATCGCGAAATCCTCGAACGGACGCTGGCGCAGGACATCCGGGCCGACCTTTGCGCGACAAGCTGCCCGGCGCTGCTGATGCTGCCGACGTTCAGCCTGTCCTTTTTGCCGGGCGACGTGCGTACCTGGCGCCGGTGCCTGCACCACCCGCGCGTCGTGCGCGTCCCGGGCGACCACACGTTCATCCACAGCAACTCGCTCGACACGGCGGCGGTGATGCGGTCGTTCCTCGACGGGCAGCGCCCTGCCCCATGATGCATTGTCTCAGGCGATGCGCTCTTGCACGATCTCACCGCCGGTCTCGCCGGCCAGGAGGGTCGCGAACCGGTGCAGGCTGTCCCGCAATGCCTCGGCGCTCAGCAGCGCCGCGGGCGCGTACATCACGCCAACGAACCATCGCGCGCCCTCGAACACCTTGGTTTCAGCGCTGTCCTTGACGGGCGACCCGATGGGCCCGCCGTCGTGTCGCGCACAGACCACGAGCCGCTTGACATCGAGCACATGCCCACTGGCGTTGAACACGTAGCTCTCTCCCGGCTCTCCGAGCCGCACATCGATGTCGCCACCGATCTTGTCCGCGTCGAAAATGCTGATGGGCAAGAGCGTCTCGAGCGAGATCAGGTTGTTGACGTCGACGACGTTGTTGATGTGGTGAAAGGCTCCTCGCTCCTGCACGTCGCGCACGAGCAGTTCCTGCGCCGGTCGGTTGCGTCCGGTGGGGGAGAATCCCCCGTACTTGAGCATCGTTCGCACCGCACCGCGCGCGTCTTCGGGTATTTCGTAGCCGGGGGCCAGGATCCGTCGCGCCACGGAGGCCGCTTGCGCCTGGAGACCGGGCGAGGCGGAACCAACGGTTCCTTTTCGTACCTCTACGATGCCAAGCAAGAGGGCGGGATGATCGAGACGTCGATACACGTTCAGCATGGGAAGACGACCCTAGAGCGGACGCAACGAAAGTGCAGCAGGGAGGGCGTTCCAGTCCAGATCCTGCTATTTTGTTCAGTATCATGGCGTCTATCCTCTGTTATGCCGAGCTCTGCGCCCGCTCGTGCTTCTCTTTTCTCTGCGGGGCTTCCCAACCCGAGGAGCTGGTGGAGCGGGCCAAGTCTTTGGGGCTCCGTGCCCTGGGGCTCTGCGATCGCGATGGACTGTACGGCATGGCTCGGGCGCACGCCGCAGCCACCCGCCTCGGCCAGAAGCTGATCGTCGGAGCCGAGTTCACCATCGACGGCTCCGACGCCACGCTGATCCTGCTGGTGCAGGATCACACGGGCTACACGAACCTCTGCAACCTGCTCACGCTTGCCCACGCCGATCGTCCCAAAGGGCATGCATCTATTTCGGTCGATGCCCTGTGCGCGCGAACCGCCGGGTTGATCGCGATCCTGCCTGCGCCATACGACCCGGCGTGGGGCCCCAAGGTCCGCGACATGTTCGGCACCGAGCGCACCTTCGTCGCGGTGCAACGCCACCTGGTGACGGACCAGCGCGAGCGGCAGGAGCAGGCTGTCTCGCTTGCCACCTCGTTGGGGCTTCGGATCGTCGCCACGGCGCGTCCGCTGTACCACGATCCGTCGCGCAAGCAGGTGGCCGACGTGCTGTGCTGCATCCGCCACAAGACGACACTCGACGCTGCGGGTCCGCTGCTGTCGCCCAACGCGGAGGCGGCGCTGCAGCCCATCGATCGCATGGCTCGTCTCTTCCGGGACCAGCCGCAATGGCTGCACACAACCCTCGATGTAGCGGATCGTTGCACATTCTCGATGTCGGAGCTGCGCTACCGCTTCCCGTCGGAGTATTACCTCGACAAGGGCGAGAGCGCGGACGACGCACTGGAACGTCTGGTGCGAGACAAGCTGCCCTGGCGGTATCCGGCCGGGACGCCACCGGCCGTCGTCGACCAGATCGCAAGGGAGCTGTCGCTCATCCGCGAGTTGCAGGCAGCGCCCTACTTTCTGAGCGTGCTCGAGATCGTGGAGATCGCACGAGACAAGGGCATCCTCTGCCAAGGACGGGGCAGTGCGGCCAACAGCGCCGTCTGCTTCGTCCTCGGCATCACGGCGGTGGACCCGGCACGATCCAACCTCCTTTTCGAGCGTTTCATGTCGGCCGAGCGCAAGGATCCGCCCGATATCGACGTCGACTTCGAGCACGAGCGTCGCGAGGAGGTCCTTCAGGAGATCTATCGCCGCTACGGCCGTGACCGGGCCGCGATGGTTTCTGAGGTCATCTGCTATCGCGGCAAGAGCGCGCTACGCGATGTCGGCAAGACGTTCGGGCTTTCGCTCGATCAGGTCGATCGGCTATCGGGGGCGCTGGTTCATTCCTACAGCGAGATCGATGTGCCCGACCACCGGCTGCGGGAGATGGGGCTCGACCCGGCCGACGACCGCTTGCGCCACGTGATCCGCATCGCGCGGGAGATCCACCGATTTCCACGCCACCTGTCGATTCACGTCGGCGGCTTCGTGCTGTCGGCGGCGCCGTTGTGCGAGGTTGCGCCGGTGGAGCCTGCGCGCATGCCGGGTCGCACGGTCATCCCTTGGGACAAGGACGATCTGGACATCCTCGGGTTCTTCAAGGTCGACATTCTCGCGCTCGGGATGCTGACGTGTGTACGCAAGGCCCTTGCGCTGGTCATGCCGGATCGGGACCCGCTGACCGCGTTGGCCTCGATTCCGCCCGAAGACGCGCAGGTCTACGAAGCGCTGAGCCGGGCCGATTCGATCGGCGTGTTCCAGGTGGAGAGCCGGGCTCAGATGGCGATGCTGCCGCGTTTGAGGCCGAGGTGCTTCTATGACCTGGTGATCCAGGTAGCCATCGTACGTCCTGGCCCGATCCAGGGAGGCATGGTGCACCCCTATCTCGCGCGCAGAGCCGGACGGCAGAAGATCACATGTCCTCACCCCCGCCTGTGGCCAATCCTCGAGCGCACGCTGGGCGTGCCGCTGTTCCAGGAGCAGGTGATGCAAATCGCGATCGTCGGCGCAGGCTACACGGGCGGTGAGGCAGACCAGCTTCGACGGGACATGGCTGCCTGGCGCAAGCATGGCCGACTCATGCGCCACCGGACCAGGCTGCTCGACGGCTTCGCTCGCACGGGCATTTCGAAAGCCTTCGGGGAGCAGCTATTCAAGCAGATCCAAGGCTTCGGCGAGTACGGCTTCCCGGAGTCGCATGCCGCGTCGTTCGCGCTGCTCGTCTACAGCTCGGCGTGGCTCAAGGTGCACCATCCCGCGGCCTTTACAGCCGCTCTCATCAACAGCCAGCCCATGGGCTTCTACAGTCCCTCGACCATCGTGCGCGACGCGCAGGCGCATGGGGTCGAAGTCCTGCCCGTGAGCGTCAGCGAGAGCGGCTGGGACTGCACGCTGCACGGCGATCCTGCCAAGCCTTCCATCCGTCTCGGCCTTCGTCTCGTGCGCGGGATCGGGGAGCCCACGGGCCGGGCGATCGAGCGAGCGCGCATGATGGCGCCCTTCCGCGATCTCGACGACTTGGTCCGGCGCGCGCACTTGCGAAAGAATGTGGTCGAGGCTCTCGCCGAAGCGGGCGCGCTGGAGTCTCTCGTCCGAGGTCGTCGCCAGGCTCTGTGGCACGCACGTGCCCCGCGAACCGGCCCGCTGTTCGGCGATCGGCCGCTGCAAGAAACCGAGGTACCGCTCCCGGCTCTTCGCCCTGCCGAGCAACTCGTGCTCGACTACGCACGCGTGGGCCTGTCCCTTCACGATCACCCGATGCGCTACCTGCGAGATCGACTCGACCTTCGACAGGTCTTGCGCACTGCCGACCTCGCCACGGCGGAGCCAGGGCGGATCGTCGCGGTCGCAGGAGTCGTGCTCAACCGGCAGCAGCCGGTCACCGCGAGCGGCGTGGTGTTCATGACGCTCGAAGACGAGACTGGCATGGCGAACATCATCGTTCGCAACCACATCTTCGATCGAGATCGACATGTGGCGTTGCACGCGAAGATCCTTCTCGTGCGGGGCAGGTTGGAGAAGAAAGACGGCGTGACACACGTTCTTGTCGACACGATGGATCGTTTGGACACGCCGCAAGCCGGAGACGGCGACGATCGGGTGCTGTACGAGGTAAGACCACAGTCGAGAGATTTCCGCTGAATTTGTCTGATCTCGACTGGGCGTGGCACACCGGACGGGCAGCGGCCAGGCTATCCAGCGCCGACGCGAATGGTCCGTCCGACGAATCCGCGACTTCGCCATGCGTCGAGGACGTGGCTTTCGCGACCGGGAGCAAGGCAGATGACGCTTCCTCCTCCGCCTGCGCCGGTGAGCTTGGCGCCCAGGGCGCCGGCGCGAAGAGCGTCGGCGCAGAGCATGTCGATGACGGATGTCGAGAGCCCCCACTGCCGGAGGGCGCGCTGGTTGTCGTTCATGGCCTTGCCCAGCGCGTTGGTGTCACCTGTTTGCAGGGCGGCGGTGCCAGCGGCGACCGCCTCGCGTATGGCTGCCAGGATCTCTGCGCCCTGCGCAGCGTGGGCGGCGAGGAAGCTGGAAGCCGCCTCGACCATCGAGCGCGTCGATGCTCGTGGTCCCGCCTGCACGATGCACAGCATGAGTGGAGCCGTCATCGGAATCGGACGGGCGCCGTGTCGACGGCAGTACGCGATCGAGCCTCCCCGGGCTGCGACGGCGACATCGATCCCGGAGGGATTGCCGTGGAAGACGCGTTCCCACGCTGTGGCGGCGTCGACATCACGCACCGCGTCGGGGTGCAGACCGAGCAGCGATGCGACGGAACGCGCGGCGGCCACGCCGAGCGCCGCGGACGACCCCAGCCCTGCGCGGGTGGGGATGTAGATACGCGCGTCCAGAGCCACGGGACGAGTTGCGTGAAGTACCTGGAGCAAGGCCTGAAACGCCTGATCCAGTTCGCTGCCTTGCTCGGCGACCCAGCTCCCGCTGTCGTCGGACAGGCGCAGCCGGGTGTGGTCGGCGAACTGCGCGAATGCTTCGGCCGAACACCCGATGGACGATGCGATCGCGGTCTCACCGTGGACGACGGCGTGTTCACCCAGCAGGATGATCTTTCCACACGCGGTGGCGACGTGAGCCGCTGGATCGGGCATGCGTGCGCTTCAGCTCAAGCGGGAGGCGATCATGGAGGCCGCGCCAAGGAGCCAGGCGCGGGCGCTAGGAGAGATCGGAACGTCGACGACCGCGTCGAGCGAGTGTCGGATGAGTTCGGAGATACGCCGGATGACGGCAGCCCGGATGCCGGCGTCGTCGAGCACACGGGTGAGGCGGGCGATATCGGCGGGGCGTGCGGAGGGATTACCGACGACGGACTCGAGTAGCTTGCGATCCGCGCCGGAGAGGGTGTTGCGGGCAACGTGCAGCACGATGGTGCTCTTGCCTTTGCGCAGGTCTTCGCCGACGGGCTTACCGGTAACGGCGGAGTCGCCGAAGACGCCGAGCAGGTCATCCTGCATCTGGAAGGCGATACCCATGGGTGCGGCGTACTCTTCGAGGGCGGTCTGGATGGCGAGGGGGGCATCGGCAAGCAAGGCACCGAGGAGCAGCGGACCGCGCACGGTGTAGCTGCCGGTCTTCAACCCGTAGAACGTCTCGACCTCACGCACGCGTCCGACGATATCGATTTGCTGGCCGCAGATGACGTGCTGCTGGATCTCGGCGAACAGCGACAGTGCGCGGACCACGCGATCCGGGGGCGCATCGAGGCGCGAGAGCACATCGAGAGACAGCGCTGCGGCGTAGTCGCCGGCTAGGATCGCGGCGGCATCTCCGAGCTGCTGGGAGCCGTGGTGCCGGCGCAGCATCGCAGGCACACTTGGTCCACCGCGGCGAAGCTCGTCACCGTCCATCCAGTCGTCATGCACGAGCAGGTAGGTCTGGAGCAGTTCGAACGCGACGCCCGCGTCAAGCGCGGGCTCTTCGGGGCACGTGTCATCGTGGGCCAGGTAGCCGACCAGGACCAGCGCAGGGCGCAGGCGTTTTCCGCCGCGCAGCGTGAGGTCACGAACCGCACGCGCCATGGCTTCGACGTCTGCGCCGTGGCGCATGGCATCCGCGACACGGGCGTCGAGGTAGCCGGCGAGGCGAGCGTCCACATCGTGCCGAACCCGGTCGAGCAATGCGGAGAATGCGTCGACCGGGTCCGAACCGGACACGAACTGGGATACTTTCGACACCGGAGGCGCCGAGATTCGGTCGGCGATGTCGATTTCGTGGTTGTCATCGGGCGTGCGCTGAACCATGCGGAGGGGAGGCTAGGCGGAGTGGCGCATCCCGTCAATCGACTCGACCAGGAAGGCGCGGCGCAGAGCCGAAGGAGACCGATACGGTGAGCGAACGAACGATCTCGGAGCGCAAGACACAGCACATCGACATTGCGTGCAACGAGGACGTGACCTTCAAGGCAACGGGAACGTTGTTGGACGGCGTACGGCTGATCCACGAGGCGTTGCCGGACCTGTCGCTGGACGATCTCGACACCCGCGTGGAGCTGTTGGGCAAGACACTTCGCGCTCCGATCGTGATCGCCGGGATGACCGGGGGCTCGGAGCGGTCGAAGGCAATCAACCGGGAGCTGGCGTCGCTGGCGCAGCGTCGCGGCTACGGGTTTGGCCTGGGAAGCCAGCGTCCGATGGTGGAGCATCCGGAACTGTTAGGAAGCTATGCGGTGAGAGAGGTGGCACCGGACGTCCTGCTGCTGGGCAACATCGGGGTGATCCAGGCGCGTGGGATGGCGACGCGGGTGGTTGCGAAGATGGCGGCCGACGTGGGGGCGGACGCGCTGTGCGTGCACATGAATCCGGCGATGGAGTTGGTGCAACCGGAAGGGGATCGCGACTTTCGTGGCGGGCTCGATACGATGCGGCGGCTTGCGGGAGAGCTGGGAATCCCTGTGGTGGCGAAGGAAACCGGGTGCGGGATCTCGTGGGCGACCGCGCGGCGACTGGTAGGAGCAGGAATCACGGCAGTGGACGTATCGGGCGCGGGCGGAACGTCATGGGTGGCGGTGGAAACGAAGCGGGCAGCAGGGCAGCAGCGTGCGCTGGGCGAGCTGTTCCGCGAGTGGGGAATCCCCACGGCGGCGAGCGTGGTGATGACGAGGGCTGCCGGGATGAGGACGGTGATCGCGACGGGCGGCATCGAGACAGGGCTGGACATCGCGCGGAGCATCGTGATCGGAGCGAGTGCCGGCGGGATGGCCCGAGTGGTGCTGAAGGCGCTGGAGCACGGAGGCCAGGACGAGGCAGATGCGTTGCTGGATCGTGTGGAGCGCGAGCTGCGGACGACGATGTTGCTGGTGGGAGCGCGGAACATCGAGGAGCTCCGCAAGGTGCCGCGGATCCTCTCGGCGACGCTCCAGAGCTGGGCGACAGCAGCCAACGCAGTGCGTTTCGCAGATTGAAGAGCATGCGCGCGCGAGATGTGTCGGACCGCACCAGTACCGTGCTAACCTCGCACGGACCCCGATTCGTCACACGGCGCCCATGACCGAACGAAAAAGTCGTCCTCCGAAATCGCGTCGCGATCCCGCGGCAACCAGTCTCGACCACGAGCGAGACGCTTTCATCCAGACCTTCATCCGCAAGGGCGTGCGGTTGACGCAGGAGCTAGTGCGCGAGAATGAGGATCTACGACGGCGGCTGTCGGAGGCGGAGTCAGAAAACGCGCAACTGAAGATACACTTGCGGCGCGACGACGCCGTCCGGGAGCTGCTGTCGACGATCGAGAAGCTCGAGCAGGAAAAGTCTGCGCTTCTATCCAGGTTTCGTGAGGTGGAGGCACGATCCAACGCGTTCGAGGAGACGTATTCGGAGGTCGAGGCGGAGCTGTCCAATCTGGCGAGTCTGTACGTGGCGGCGCGCCAGATTCATGCGACGGTGACGGTGCCGGGCGTGATGCGGCACCTGAAAGAGATTCTGGAGCAGCTCGTTGGCGCACGAGCGTACGCCGTGTACCTTCGGAGCGAGCGTGGCGGCGATCTGGTGCCGGTTTTTCACCAGGGGATGAGCGATCGCGATGTGCGCAACGTGCGCCCTGGGGAGGGCGTGATCGGCGAGGCCTTCGCGAACGGCACGGGGTACGTCTCGGAGGATGACACGATCACAGAAGGCACATTCGAGGCGCCAGCGGCAGCGATCCCGCTGCGGATCGACGATCGGGTCGTCGGGGTTCTGGCCGTGTTCCAGACGTTCGAGCAAAAGCGCCGATTCATGTCGGTGGACTTCGAGTTCTTCAAGTTGCTTGGCGGGCAGGCCGCGGCGGCATTGGCAGCAGCCGGGCTCCTGGCGGCCGCAGACGGGAAGCTGCCGAGCGCGGAGTTCTACGTCGAGCTGGGGATCTGAGGCGACATCATGGCGGACTATGCGTGCTTGATCATCGAAGACTCTCCCATGATGCGGCAGCTACTGGTGTTTGCGCTCGCCCGCATCCGCAACCTCCGGGTCACGGAAGCCGACGACGGTGTGGACGGGCTGCGCAAGCTGGCGGGGGCACGCTTCGACATCATCGTGACGGACATCAACATGCCGATCATGGATGGGCTGAAGCTGATCCGCCGAGTGCGGACAGACCCGGTTCACAAGGAGACGCCCATCATCGTGATCACGACCGAAGGTGCGGAGGAAGACCGTCACCGCGCGCTGCAGCTCGGTGCGAACGCGTACATCACCAAGCCGATCCAGGCACCGCAGGTCATTGCGAAGGTCAAGGAACTGCTGCGGATCAGTTGAGAGCTACGCGGCGGCGGTTTCGGCACCGCGCAGAGGGGCGAGACGTTCGCGGAGCTTGCGCTTGGCGCGTGCTTCGAGCTGCCGCGCACGTTCCCGAGACACTCCCAGCCTGCGTCCGATCTCCGCCAGCGATAGCGCATCGTCGGTATCGGCCATCATGCGAACCTCGACGATGAAGCGCTCGCGCGGATCGAGCTCGCTGAGGGCGTCGTGCAGGCTCTGCCTGATACGGTCGTGCGCTTGACGATCCGCAACGGTCTGCTCCTGGCTGGGCGCATCGGACTCGAGCGTGTCGAGCATGGCGACGCTGCCGTCGTCGAAGACCCGTGCGTCGAGGGAGACGTCGCGAGCTTCGAGGCGGTTGGAGAGGCTGACGATTTTTTCCTGGGATTCACCGAACCGTTCGGCGAGGATCCGGGTGGCCTCCTCGCCGTCTCCCACCAGATTGGCGATGCGCGCGCGTTCTCGTCGCAGACGGAAGAAGAGCTTGGACCGCAAGGGGCCGGATCCGACGCCGACCATGCTCCAGGATCGGATGACGTAGTTGAGCATGTAGGCGCGAATCCAGTAAGCGGCGTAGGTGACGAAGCGCGTGCCGCGCTCGGGGTTGAACTTGCTGACGGCGTGGACCAGGCCGAAGTTGCCTTCAGCGATGAGTTCGGCGAGGGGCAGGCCGTAGCGGCGATAGGTGAGCGCGATGGCCACGACGTAGCGGAGGTTCGCGCGGATCATGCGTTCGGCGGCGGAGTAGTCGCCGTTCTCCAGCCACTCTCTCGCGGCTTCCGCCTCGTCTTCGCGGGACAGCTCCTCAATCCCGCGAACGTGGGCGATGTATTTCGAGAGGGAGGAAGTTCCGTCCATCGACTCGGCTTGTGCTTTCATGTTCCGTTGCGGAATTTATTGTTTGACGGTTTCGATCAAGGTCGGGCCGGACACGCAATTCGTGAACAGTCCGCTTGTTACAACGATTTCGATGGCCGAACAAGCCGGACGGTTGCGCACATCACAACCACACGCGCGACGATTCTCGCCCCCACGGCGGCCTGAGAGACTTGACCACCGCCGCCGACCGTGCGTTGTTGTCGCCTCGTGATGTCCCGTCCCCGATCTCACCGCATGGCCGCCGTCGTCATCGGCGCAGCCCTCGCCCTTGCCACATGGGGCGCGTTCGCCGCGCGTCCCAACGCCGATCGGGCAGAGGCCGAACGGATTCTGCAGACGCAGCCAAGCGCGCACAGCGCATCGAGCGGGCCACGCCAGATGGCCAGAGCGGCGCTCGATCGGGCGGATCGCGCCCGTGCATCGGGCGACGACGTCAATGCGGGGCGCCTCGAGGCACTCGCGAGGGAGTGGGCGGAGCTGGCGCGCGACACCGAAATGACGGCTGACGCGGAGCGATCCGCGACCGCGGCGCAGTCTGCGGCAGCCTCGGCCGCGACGCGTGCCAAGCGCGCGCGCGCCTTGCTCGAAGAGCAGATGTCGCGACGCGCCCGTGCCGAGGGCGAGCTGAAAGCGCTGCGGGACGCCGCGGATGCCGGTGTCGCAAGCGCTGTCATACGACCGATGGTCCAACCACCACGCCCTGCTGCGAGCAGCCCACGGCTTCGTCCAACGGCAGCCGGTTCCCAACCCGTCCCCTCAGCTCTGCCCGCAGGTGAGCCATGAGCACCCGATGGACCGTCGCAAGCACCATGGCTGGGTCCGTCGTGCTTTGTGCTCTGCTTGCTGCCTGCGTACGTCCACCGCGACCGTCGGAGCTTGCCCATGCCGAGCGGGTCGCGTCATCTGCCGCCATGCGCGACGCAGCGTCCCTGGCGCCGCTGGCTGTTGCGCATGCGAGGCAACTGCAGGACGCGGCGGACAAGGAGTATGAGGCCGGCCACATCGCGACGGCGACCATTTTGGCGGAGCAGGCGTTGGTGGCGTACGAGCGGGCCGCCGTGCTTGCACGGGCAGCACGCGCGCGAGCCAGCGAACTGGCGGCCAAGGCGGAGCTTGCAGCATCCGAGGCAACGCTGCGCGAGCTCGAAGCCGAGCAAGCGCGGGTGGAAGCGGACACGGAATCGTTGGAGCACGTGATCCGTGTGATTCATGACGCGGAGCCTGTTGCTCGCAGCGGAGCAACCTCGCCGGACCGAGAGCAGGCCAGGTTCGAAGCGGCGCGTTCCATCGCGGCGGATGCCCGGCTCTTGTGTGTCGCTGCGGGCCTTCTTGGTCGGCCGGTCACCGGGTTGACCGAAGCGCTGGCAACGGTGACCAGGCTCGAGGAGACGCTGGAGGCGCGTCCCAGGCCTGTTCCCATCGACGATGCGTTGCGGCTCAGAGCGCAATGTCTCGCGATGCTCACCCTCGCCCGGCGGGCCGACGCAGGCCGTGCGGCGGATGTCGACGTGGTGCTGACAGCGCTGACGCAGGTCAAGAAGCTCGAGGTTCGCCGCGATGACCGGGGGATCGTGGTGACCCTGCGGGGAGAGTCCCTGGGGTCGGAACAGGCAGCTCGCCAGGCGGCAACGGCACTTGCTCCGGTGGCGTTGGCACACTCGGACTACCCTTTGCTGCTGGTCGCACACACGAGTACTCGTCCCACGACGGCGGACGTGGCCCGGCTGAACGAAGCAGCGGATCGCGTGCAGAGGGCCCTGGAATCTGCGGGCATCGCGGGTACGCGGATACACCGTGAGTCGGCGCGAGGCGTATTGCCGGTCCTGGCGGAACCCATTCCTCCGCCCAAGCCCAGTTTGAACGAACGGGTTGAAGTGATCCTGGTTTCTCCCCGCACCTGACCACCGCGCGGAGAGGCTCACACGACACACGGCTAGACGCCGGCGGTGCAACGACACAAGCTACAGGTGTCGTGCGTCGCCCGGACTCCCGATCAGACCCGTGTACAGAGCGTCCATCGATGGCGCGGGACTCGCTGTACTCCGAGCGCATTCTGTGGACCGGTGGGCCGACGGTGGTGCGGGCGTCATTTCTGTATCGAGCGATGGCGTGGGTGCTGGGGGTAGCCTCGGTCGTGGCGACGTTGTCGGCCATTGCGGTGTCGCAGGCGACACGGCAACCGGCTGGTGCACTGCTGTTCGTGGCGGCCTGGTGCGCAACGTTCGGGTTGGCGGTGCGGATGGTGCCGGTGCTTTGGAATCAATCGGTGCGCTTCACGGTGACGGACAAGCACGTGATCTGGAAGCGCGGGCGTTGGACGCGGACGATCCAGCGAGATGGCATCTCGTTCGCCAGGATCAGGTGGAGCCGTCGCGATCCGGGTGTCGGCGACCTGGAGCTGGTGCGCGCGGTGCCGACCGGCGCGATGCATCGCCGGCTGACGGTGGCCCTGCAAGGCATCGCGGAGCCGGACCGGATCTGGGCGATCGTGCGGGGCGCTCCGCGGAGCGCCGCGGGTGGTTCGTGGGACGCCCCCCTGGCGCAACGCCTGGATGACGGAGAGCAGATCTTGTGGTGGGCGCGGCCGACGCTCAACTGGCGCTCGTGGCTACCGCTGAGCGTGCGACGAACCCTCATGGTCGCGGTCGGAATCCTGGTGGCGATGGGTGCGGTGCGGACCGTTCTGGCGGTTCGCGCGATCCCTGCGCGGCTCACGGCAGCGGGCATGTCCCCCACGTCTCTGCCATTTCTGGCGCTTGCCGCCGCGGTGGGCTTGACGCTCGTGCTGCTGCTCGTGATGGCGGGCTGGCTGATGTTTCTCGGTGTGGCGCGCAAGGCGCTGCTCGACCGAAAGACATCGTACCTGGTGACGGACAAACGGATTCTCTTGCAACGGGGACTGATGGAGATCCACTTGGACCGGAGACTTGTCGTCGACGTCATGGACCGCGACGGCCTGTACGGTGACAAGGATGTGTATCTCGTTCTGGACGGTCCGCAATCTCGCGCGCTCGCGACCAACGGGGCATTCGGACGTCAGGAAGGCGTGGCGGGGTTCGTGCCCGTGCTGCAGTGCATCCGCGACGTGGAGGGGCTTCGACGAGCGCTGATGGCGCCGGGACGAAGCGGGCGGCAACCGGCGGCAGCGGAGGTCTAGTCAGCGGGGCCTGGGCGCCAAACGTGCGAGCGTTCGAGCGCGCGCCAGCTCACGGTCACACATCGCCAAGCGAGACCTGGCGATTGCAAGCCACGGATCCGAAGGCACGGCGGCGGCGATGTACTCACGCCACGACAGCGCAGCGCGCTCCCACCACAGCGTCCGGGTCTTTGGGTCGGCCGCGTCGCGCGCGCGCGCGGACATGGCGAGCGCGAGGTACCAGAAACGGTCGTAAGCGGGCACGAAGAACACGTCAGCGCCGGACAATCGCCGACTATCGGGATCGAACGTGAGTGCGGTGGAGGCTTCGGCCAGAGCGCCATGGATGTCACCGGACCGATCGAGCGCCACGGCGAGCCCCCAACGTGCCAGTGCGTTGTCGGGCAGCAGGTCGAGGGACTGTCGATAGATGGCGATGGCAGCGTCGAGGTCGCCCAGCGCCATGTAGCCTTCGGCCTGATTGCTCAGGGTGATGGCGCGTGTGGGCGGGTCGGTTTCCATGGCAAGCTTGGCCTGGTAGGCAGCGACTTCGGACCGCGGATCGCCCAGCCGCGCGCAAGCGATCGCAACAGCGAACCATGCGTCGCCGGCGTCGGGGTGATCGGGGGCACGGGCCAATGCGGCGCGAAGCACTTCGACCGCGCGCGCATCCTGCTCGAGGTCGACGAGCACGCGGCCGTACAGGAATGCGACGCGCGGGTCAGGGGATTGGTGGGCGTCGACCTTTTCGAGGATCATGCGCACGACGCTGAGCAAGTCGCGACCACCCGGTGTATCGATCCCCATCTCGCGTGCTTCCAGGTACACGCTTTGGGCTTCACGGAGCGCGGCGGCGGCGCGAGCGCGCGCGGGTTGGGCGGCGCTGTCCCAGACATCGGGGCAAGCGGCGCGTGCCGCGGGGGGCAAGCCCGAAAGCAACAGGGTCGATGCGAGCCAGAATGAGCGCAGGAAGTTCACGGCTTGCGGGACGGGTTCGGGCGAAGCGAGGGTCTTGGAGCTCTGCGCATCGCTTCGAGGTGCCTTCGAGCATGCGCCAGATACGGTGACGACGGCGAGGTCGCGATGAAACGCTCCCATGCGGAGGCCGACGCTGCGGGGTCGGAGTGCTCGAGCGCCATGGCGACGACAGCGGCTGCTTCGTTCGGGTCGTAGAGGTAGGCAAAGTCTGCGGGGTCACGCGAGGCGAGCGCGGCGGGTGCACCGGTCAGGGCAAGGTGCTCCACGATCGCGGCGGATTCGTCGGACGGTCCACCACGGTCGAGGGCGAGAAGAAGCATTGCATAGGCGTCGGGCTCGTAGCGGGAAAGTGGCTGGCGGATACTCTCGCGAAGCACGGCAACCGCCTCAGGCAAACCGGAAGCGCCCGTCGACATCAGCAGCGCGGCGGCCTCGAGCAACACGCGTGTTCGGGAGTCGGACGACGGTAGCAGACCTGTCCTGGTGATGAGGCGCCGATAGGCGTTGATCGCTTCAGCTTGCATGCCGGTGCGGCGCAGGGCGGTGGCGAAGTCGACGAGGGTGAGAGGGTTCTCGATGCTCGACGGGTCGACGGACCGTGCGCGTTTGAAATCACGCACGGCTTGCTGGTAGTCGCCGAGGATCACGTTGGCGCGTCCGCGGAGAACCCAAGGCGCGGCATGGCTGGCAAGAACCTGATCAGCCAGTTCGGCAGCCTCTCTCGCCACGCTGGGCGACGATGCGAGACGTGCTTGAGCACGTCCGAGCAGGTCGCAGTAGCGTCGAAGCTGGGGCTGGCGGACGGCATCCCAGACGTTGACATGCCATGGGCGGCCGGGGACACGATGGTCTGGGCTGCACTCGCGAGGCCGCCCTGACGCGGCGGCGGCTGTGACCAAGTCCGGTGTTGCCTGCGCACGAGCATCCGACTCGGAAGCGAGAGAAGCGAACACGACGCCAGCGATAGCCGCACAGCGGAAGGGGGGAAAGCGCATCAGGGCCTGATCCTAGCGGTCTTTCTGCGTCCTGCAACGACAGCGCCCAGGAACAAGCCAAGCAGTCCCAGTGCGGTGGCACTGGTGCGCGCACTCGACGGAACGGAGCATCCGCAGCCGCCGCTGTCGTCGGACGAGTCCGCAGCATTCTGCGAGGGCGGATTCACGGCAGCATCCTGACCGCTCGCGTCGTCGACGGCACCGTCGGGCTCCACACCGGAATCCTGGGCGTCCGCACCAGCATCGGGCGGGGGCTCTTCGACCACAGTATCGAAGCTCAGCTTCTCGTAGTAGCCGTCGTCCTGACCTTTGTTGACGACCATGACGTATGCGTCGGTCGCACTGGCGGGCACGTCGACCTGAGCAGAAAAGCTTGTTCCGGACTTGGTGGCGTCGACGAGGGTGTCGGTGTTGGCGGTCCCGCCGGCCATCACATTGAACTCGATGGGCGTGTCGAAGGAGACGAGGAAGGCGGGCTTGTAGGGCGTGTTGCCAGTGGGCAAAGGACTGGCTCCTCCGGAGACCATCTGGACGAACGACATCTTGAGCTGCGTGGTGTTCGCGGGCAGCGGGACGTGGACCTGAAAGAGCCCCGGAGCGTAGGTCATCGACTTGGTGAAATTGGCGGTGCCGCCAGCGGTGAAGTGCCGCGCGAGGTTGGGATCCGGGGAGCTGATCGGCGTACCGGTCCATTCGAGTGTGCGATTGCACGCAGGCAGCACCCCGCGGGACTCGAACGCGCTCTGAAGCTGAGAGCTGACGGCGCTGCCGAGCGCTGAAGTTTCCACGCTGGTAACAAAGAGCTGGGCGACCTGTTCGTAGCTGAGGTCTCCGGAGGGACCTGCGCTCAACGCGGTGAAGATGGCCTCGTCGAACAGACGGCGGTCGGCGTCAGAGCCGAGAGCAGACCGAACGGCCCAGAGTGCGGCAGAGAAGAATTGGGAGTCATAATGCACCTCGCCGGCGAGGTTCTTCGGGCAGACGAAGTCGTTGTCGATGTGGCGGATGGCGTCATCGCCGAACTCGTTGCCAGCGTACTCGCCGCTGGCTGCGTCGCCGGCGATGGCGGAGGAGAAGTAGTCGGCGAGGGCTTCGTTCATTGCGCCGGGAGCTGCGGTTGCGCCCTGGGAATCCAGGTGCCAGGAACCGACCAGCTTGATGGTGGCGCCCACGACCGAGTGGGTGAACTCGTGGTAGACGACGTCGCCATCGTAGGCGAAGTCGGCCTTGGCCCCTTGGCCGAACATGAGCGCGCCGCCGGTGATTTGAGGCCAAAGTGTCGATACGATGGGACCATACTGCGGATCCCATCCCGTAGAGAACGCATTCGGAAAGGGATCGAAGGGGATGTCGGGGTCGGCCATCTTGCTGAAGTCGCCGGCCATGAGCCCCGCTGGTGTCATGAGGTTGGCGACAAGGAACAGGGGCTTGGAGTCCGCTGCGAGTTCAAAGTTGGGGTCGAAGCCCTTGAAGAAACTGTAGGCCTTGTTGGCATGGTAGAAGATCGAGACCTCGGCGAACGGGTCGCCGCCGGAGGTGTCGTCAACGTAGCCGTATTGCGTGTAATCGCCGGTCACAGCGTCGGCTTCGGCGTTCTGCAGCATCTCGCAGACGTGGACGGTGAAGTTCACCCCAAAGACCGTTACGGTCTTCACCTGGTGCGTGTCGACGCAGTTGTAGGACTCGGTCAGTGCGTTCTGAGGCACGGTCAAGGGGTCGTCGATCGGGAGCGTGACGTCGATGAGGTTGGGTGTGGACACGGGGTTGAACTCGAACGACCTGGCGAGGTTCTTGTGGCGCACGAGGTTCTGGAACGACAAGACGTCCCCGGTGGTGGCGTCGACGACGACGAGAGGGACGTAGGGGAGCGGGAGGAGCGAGGGGGGCAGGACGGACCAGGCGAGGATGGCGCCTGCGGGGGTAGGCCAGACGACGAGGCGGGCGTTGCTGGCGGAGGCGGGGATACCTGCGCGCTGCGCTGCGATGGCGGCAGCGCGGTCGGCGGTCACGGTCGGCACGACGGACGCGGGGAGGCGGTCTTCGACACGGATGGTAGCGAAGCGAGGTTTGCCGGAGGCGTAGGTGACAAGAGCGCCGCCACGACCGATGACATCGAGCCCTTGGTAGGTCTGACCGAAGCGATAGACCTTGGACCCGCCGATCGTGAACAGGCGCTGACGCGCGAGCTGAACGGTGGGAGAGAGGTGAGCGGACCGTGCAAGGAGGTCACGAGCCGACGGGACGCTGGCGGCGGGGTCGACGACGGAGGAGTCAGGCACATCGACCAGGATTCGAGGCCCCTGATTCGGCGTGGCGGAGGCACCAACGGACCAGCACAGAGCAACGATGGCGGCGGAGCAAGGGGAGAGTCGTCGCATGATACACCTCGGCGGAAGACGGGACAGGACGGGAGTCCGGTGAGTTTACCGGTCCGTGCGTGGCGGCTTCAAGGCGTAGAAAGTTGCAGGGGTGCGCCAAATCGTCACGGGCTCGGGACGGCAATGATAGCGTCTCGTCCCGGGCCGACGGAGACCATGTTGCACGGGACGTGGACGTGCTCCTCGATGAATCGAACGTATGCACGGGCCTGGTCGGGCAGGTCGGCGAAGCTGCGGACGTCGTCGATGGGACGTGTCCAACCGGGGAGATTCTCGAACACGGGCCGGATTGCGTCGCGGCGACCCATCCAGGCCAGGGGCAGGTCTTCGGTGCGTCCGTCGGGCGTGTCATAGGCCACGCAGACGCGAAGCGGGTCGAGGCCCGTGAGGACGTCGAGTTTGGTAAGGATGAGGGAGTCCAAGGAGTTGACGCGGACGGCATAGCGAAGGCCTGGCAGGTCGAGCCAACCGGTGCGCCGCGGCCGCCCGGTCACCGAGCCGAACTCAGCGCCTGCGGTGCGGATGCGCTCACCGATGTGGTCGTCGAGTTCGGTGGGGAATGGGCCGGCCCCGACGCGCGTGACGTATGCCTTGGAGACACCAATGATCCGGGAGATGGCGCGCGGCCCGACGCCGGCGCCGGTGCATGCCCCGCCTGCCACCGCAGACGAGGAAGTGACGAACGGATAGGTGCCGTGGTCAATGTCGAGGAGCGTGCCCTGCGCCCCTTCGAAGAGCACCGTGTCGCCTTCGCGCAGGTGCTTGTCGATGTAGGCGGACGTGTCGGTGAGAAGGGGCACGATCCTCGGGGCGACGTTGCGCAGCAGCGTCATGACGGAATCGACTGTGGGCAGGTCTGCGCCTCTTGCCTGGAAGAAGGGGCGCCAAGCCTCGAGGGTTGCGGTGACCGCGGCCCGTGCTCCGTCGAGGTCGCGGAGCATGCCAGTCATGACCCCACGGCGAGCGGACTTGTCTTCATACGTCGGCCCGATCCCGCGACGCGTGGTACCGATCGCACGCCCGGGCCCGGCGGATGTCTCGCGCAAGCCATCGGCCAGCACGTGATGCGGAAGGATCAGGTGCGCCCTGTCGGAGATGAACAACCGGCCATCGAGAGCGTGTCCCCTGGCGACCAACTCGTCGATCTCGGCAACGAGCAGCGAGGGGTCGATGACCATTCCTTGGGCCATGACGCAGATCTTGCCGGGGCGAAGCACCCCGCTTGGGACAAGACGGACGATCAGCTTCTCACCGCCGACGACGAGGGTATGACCGGCGTTGGGGCCGCCGGCGTAGCGCACGACGACACGGGCGGGCTCTGCGAGATAGTCGACGATTTTTCCTTTTCCTTCGTCGCCCCATTGGGCTCCTACGACAATGACAGCGGGCATGTGGCCTCCGACAGCGACAGCATTGACGTCTAGCGACCGCGATTCTGCGGCGGTACTTTCTGCTTGGACGGTCCGGGCGGATTGACGGGCCGAGGGATGGGTGCCTTGTCCGCGGGGGTGACCAGGGGCGGGGGCGAGGCGTCGGGGGGGACGAACGGGGGGAGTCCTTTGGGCTCTTTGCAACAGCGGAAGGTGATGAAGTAGTACGTGAAGTCGGGGGTGTGGCTGGTGGTCATGGGGCGGCAGGCGTTGCGGACATGGCCCCAGGCTCCGCCCTTCAGACCGGACCATGCCGACTTCTCGTGATCATTGCGGTCGGTCCGGGTCACCCACTCGTCCATGTTGCCGGTCAGGTCGAAGACGCCGTAGCCGGAGACACACCCCTTCATGGATCCCGAAGGCACGCTCTGATCAAGGCGGGACAGCTCTCGGAGGGACACCGCAGGGTCCGACGAATAGGCGTCCTCGAGGCGGGGTTCGATCCAGGTGTTGTCGATGTTGCACCGGGTATTATCCCGATCCCAACCGTAGGGGAAGGGTGTTTCATCGGGACCTTCGCAGGCAGCGACCCACTCGTAGTCCCAGCAAGTGCGCTTGCCCAGGTTCCGACATGTTGCCTCCGCGTCGAACCACGAGACCATCCACGGAGGGTGAGCGCCCTCGCGGTTGGGGTACTCGTACTTGTCGATGCAGAAATCGAGCTTGACGCGCGGAGCGAGGCAGCGCGTGGAGCCGGGCGTGAAACTGTGGCAGATGGTGATGCGGTTGGGCTTGTTGAACTCGCGCCGGCGGCAGGTGCGCTCGACCTTCGGGCAGAAGTCGTGGGTGACGTGAACCATGTCCGGAGGACAGGGTTGGTCGTCCGGTTCGGCCGCCACGGCATCGGGAGCGCCGGCATCGATGGGGATGGGAGACGCAGAGTCACCCTCGCCAGCGTCGTCGTGGACCGTAGGCGGATTCGAGACATCCGAAGCCGAGGCAGGCGGAGCAACCGGTGCGACGGGAACCGATGTGGAAGGAGCGCCACAAGAGGCTGAGGAAGCCGCGAGAACGAGAAGGCAGCAGCGGCGGAGGAGGCGCAAAGAGCGAGGAGGCATGGCGGGCTGATTCTCACCACAGCCCTGCTGATTTGACCAGCCCTGGGGCGATGGAAAGAAAAATTACCTTCGGGCAGCGGGATGGATTCGTTTTGATACCTCAGGTGGGGACGCCCACGACTTGGTCGTGAGAATTCTCCGGAGAAAACAGTGCCAGCAGGTACGGCACCCCGGTTGCATAGGGAGGAGGCGACAACGCAGCGCAAACCTCTTGGAGTGCGACATGGCAATTCTTCCCGATGCAGAGACAATCCGAGCCGCCCAGCATGGCGAGGCGACCGCGGTCGCTGAGCTCGCACGGTCGATCCGGCCACACATTGAGCGCCAACTCGCCCGGTACCCCGTATCCGACGAAGACCGGCGGGATCTATTGCAGAGCACGATGATGCAGGTGGTGAGAAAGCTCGACTCGTTCCGCGGCGACTCCAGCTTCTCTACCTGGTTGTTTCGCGTGACGGCGAATGAAGCGCTGATGCTCATGCGGTCGCATCGTCGCCACAGGGCGCGACTGGTGGAAGGGATGGATTTGGAGGATCTGAACGTGCTTGTGGAAGACCATCCTGCCACGGACGGCGCGACGAGCGCGGTAACGAGCGAGCGGGACGCGCGGGTGCGCGAGGCCCTTCAGAAGCTTCCCGAGTCGTACCGAGACGTGGTGATTGCGCACTATCATCACGACCTGGGGCTGCAGGAGATCGCCGACCGTCTGAACATCACCGAGTCGGCGGTACGGTCGCGCCTGCATCGCGCCCGGTCGCGCCTCCGCTCGGTGCTCAAGAACGACATGCGTCTCGACCAAGCGGCCGCTTGACGGGCTGCCTCCTTCTCAGCTTCCCTTTCCCTCGTAACCCGCGCCCCACGACTCCTGCTCATGTTCGTGCAACGTGCAGCACTGCCGTAGGATGCATGGTCGACCACCGAGAAGGCAGTCAGGCGACGGGACCTGTCTTGTCGCGGGCTTTCCAGGCCTCGAAGTCGTTTTGCTGCCTGACCCTCTGGGCATCGAGGAACGGGGTGATCCGGTCGACATCGGCCGGAAGGTGGTCTCGGAGTTTCCACAGCAAGCGGCAGGTGACCACGCAGTCGGAAGAGGCCCTGTGCGACTTGCCCTCGCGGGCTACCCCGAGCTGTCGCGCGGCAGCATCGAGCTTGTGCCGGCCCGGCCCCTTCCAGTAGCGGCCGACTTGATCGAGTCTCACGACCACAAGCACGTCGATGATCGGTTTGCCAGCGATCGCGTCGAGCCAGGGACGTCCGATTGCGTGCTGAAGGAAGGCTGCATCGAACGGCCAGTTGTAGCCGACCAGCACCTCGGCCTCTCGCACATGCCGCAGGAAGCGGTCCGCAACCTCGTCGAGTGTTGGACAGCCGGCCACGTCGTCATCGCGGATGCCATGCACGGCAGTGGCCTCTTCGGGGATGTGCATGCCTGGATTCAGGAGCATGCCCATGCGTCGAAGAACCCTGTCCTGCTGGAACTGGACCGCGGCGAGTTCCACGATGCGATCGCGGGACGGATCGATACCGGTGGTCTCGGTATCGATACAGAGCCAGGGGAGAGCGGACCATTGCGTCATCGGTCGACGAGTAGCATGGCCGCGTATTCGGAGCCAGACAGCGGAGTCGCGCGCGTAGGCACCGGGTCGGGCTGGGTTCGCCGGGCTACCGCTCACCGCCGGAGTCGTGGCATGCACCCGCTGGGCACATGGATGCGCGTGTAAGCGACGGGTGAGCCTGGCACAAGGTGGCGGGCGAAACGCCCCTTGGTGGACCGAGAATACACGTGTCTCGTGCAGGCGTCGGTGACGGCGGCCAAGGCACACGCGGTCCGGTGCCCATCCGCTGACAGGATGCCTTCCGGCGGTCCACAGCCAGTCATCGCCGCTTCGGCGCATGGGTGTCGGCGCAGGAGGCGACTGTCAACACGCACGATCGCGACCGCACGCGACCGGCTCGCTGCCATCTCTGGGACACGCGCTGACCACGGTGCGGGGGCCTGAAGGCTTTGCCCGGAGCCTCCCGGCCCGCGCGAGCGGAAACGTCGCTTGTCGTGTTGTCACGGCCGCTCCCAAGCGGTACCATACGCTCGGATTTGCGGGATGGGTATCGACGTCGATACGGTGATCGGCGGGAAGCTGCGCCTGGTGCACCTGCTGGGTCAGGGGTCAGCGGGGCAGGTATGGCTCGCGCGTCACCTTCGCCTGGGCTCTCGCGATCAAGTTCGTGATCCGGGACGTGTCCGCCGACGCCACGGCTCGCGATCGTTTCATGCGCGAAGCCCGCACGATCGCCAAGGTTCGCAGCCCTCATGTCGCGCAGGTGCATAACTTCGGTTTCCACGAGGAGCATGCGTACCTCGTGATGGAGTACCTGGCAGGCGAGACCTTGGACGCCCGGCTGGAGCGCACGGGCACGCTGCCCGTCGAGCAGGTGGCCCGCATCTGTACACATATCGCCAAGGCGCTCCAGAAGGCTCACGACGCTGGGATCATCCACCGCGACATCAAGCCTGCCAACGTGTTCCTGGTGGACTACGGCGACGAAGAGATCGCCAAGGTCGTGGACTTCGGGATCGTCAAGGCGACGGACGGTGCCCCGGTTTCGAGCCAGATGAACACGTTGACGCAGACCGGCTCGCTGCTCGGCACGGCCTATTACATGAGCCCGGAGCAGATCCAGGACAGTGGCAACGTGGGCCACCAGGCGGATCTCTAGGCGTTGGGCGTGATCGCCTACGAAAGCGTCGTGGGCCGCCTTCCCTTCACCGCCCCGAACTTCGCCCAACTCGTCATCGCGATCTGCCAAGGCACGATCCCTGTTCCGTCCACCATCGCCCCTGTGCCTCCT